>Ga0228536_1002403_pt1 | contig 11107 bp, 6 predicted proteins | sample SJ1Smetagenome_FD_168611 | JGI IMG/M metagenome (GOLD analysis project Ga0228536, IMG submission 168611) | Enriched culture of PCE-dechlorinating microbial communities from Ithaca, New York, USA - SJ1.S | ecosystem: Engineered > Modeled > Simulated communities (microbial... > Unclassified... | reverse complement strand
CGCTTTGGATCGTTGTCAGTCCAAATTGTCCCGTCACCTGCGACACCGTTCCCGAGATCACGGCGGTATCATACCCGAACAGGAAGCCGCCTAATGCCGCGACAACGGAAAGAAAAATCACGTAACTGCTAATATTCTCTGCTTTCTGCATCCTTCGTTATAAATTAAATTGCTGTTGTTATTCTTGAATTCAGACGATCCTCCCGTTCTTGTTAGAGGTTAAAGTACTCCCTGTATCGGTTATATAGGTTTCCGGCTTGGAGGTAGGCCGATTGCGGGCTCATAAAATGGGAAAACTCAAATGTGATCGCTTTGTCGTAACCGCATCGTTTGGCTGCCTCTAACTTCATCCGGAGCTTATCGAATTTGATCGGCAGAAACTTGATCGGCATATCACGGTCGAACGACTCGGCGTTTGTCCAGCATTGCATCCCGTATTTATCGGCCAGCTTCTTGTTTACCGTGAAAAAAGCGTCCAACTCGTCATAATCGATGTGTCCGTCCTGGAAGGCTACGGCATCTACCACCTCGTGGATCCCTGCGAATATTTCATCCCACTCTTTCTCATGTTGCCTGACCGATATCGCCTCCTCTCTGCTAAGGGCGGTTCCGCTTGCAGCCACCGCCTTTTTCCCGTCGATCCATGGTGAGATGAATGTGGGCAGTCCCCCGGAGACCTCTTTGCATTGTTTGCCCATCGCGTAAAAAGCGTCGATAGCCCCTTTCGTGGCACGGCTTATCTCACCGCTAACATACCATCCTCCGAAACTTTTGTATTTTTCGCCGTAATTTTTCCATACTTCATCGATCACATACTTATTGTCTTCAATCTCGTACGACATATCACCTGTCGCCCAGTAGTGGCCGGAGTCATACAGGCCGAAATAGAACTTCATGTCGTATTTTTCCGCAAGGCGCAGGTACATATCCAGCAGGTCAACGGAAGGCATATAGCATCCTTTACCCAACAGATATTGAGAGGGATAAGTGATGAATTTTTTATATCCGGAGCGGATCATGATCACCGTATCTATACCGATGGCTTTCATGTATTGGAAATCCAGATCCCACTCGGCTTCACCCCAGTTCTGATGAGGAATATCGTGGGAGATCTCGTCAAGGAACGTGCCGGTTATTTTAACGCCGTTGTTTTCAGGCACAATAAGTTTGCTCTTTATTCCCGGATTGTCATCCACTGAGGACGATTTTCCTGTGCCGTTGCAAGCGGATAATGCGGGGATCACCGCTACTGAAGCACCGGCGAGAGCTGCTTTTTTGATAAAATCCCTTCGATTATTTTGCATTTTCTTCTATTTAGTTGTTATTTATTGTTGATTACTCTCTGTTTTGCCAGTTCTTTATACAATATCAGGGAATCCGGATGACCGGCGAAGGCCAGGCGCGAGGCTTTTTTGTGAAGGTGGCATAAGCGTTCAAAATACTCGGCGCTTTCTTCTACTTTGATCTTTTCTACCCCGATCTCATCCTGGTAAGCGATACAATCAATGTCTAGCAACTTTTCCAGTTAGTTACTCCGGCCATTTTGTTTCTATACCCTGCTTGCTTGCCATTTGCTGAAAATCAGATAAAAGTTCACGCCGTTCCCTTACCGCTCTGAAAGGCACCTTCGTTTTTTTTGCGAAAGCGATCAGGCACCCTGCCGCCTCGCCAATGCTCCATTCTACCGGATGTAATCGGTAGCAACCGTTAGTGATATGGGTTGTTCCAATATTTTTGTTGACGGGAAGGAGATTGTTCACTCTCTTTGGAAGAAGTGCTCCCAGTGGAATTTGAAAGGGGAGAGAGGAAAAATCAATATAATTGTTGCCCTGGGAGCTGGGATGAAGATCGATAGGGTAGTAACCTATACCCACACTATCGTAAAAGTCTGCGGCACGCTTACCTGCCATATCGCCGGCAACCAGTTTCCGGTTTTCCGCGCCCACATGTTCCTCAAGGACAGTGAACTCAGCATCTATTCTTCTTGCTTCTCTAATGTAAGGATATTTAGCCATTCCATCTTCCGTGCCCATGATATCGCCGCGCAACCTCAATCCGCGCCATCCGGTTCCTCCATCCAAACGAGGAGCCTCTGTCTGGAGCCAATAAAAAAGTGAATGACTCAATTGCCTGGCTCTGGCGATGTTTTTCTGAAATTCTTTTTCAGGAACATCAATCAGGTTGCCGGGGAAGAAGTCATTTTGGGGCCAGTTCACGATGGTGACATCACCACCGTAGGTTCCTTCAAGAAAGTTTTCACGGTTAATGATCCGTCTGTAGTTCCAGAGATTAAGCATTCCCTCCAGATTTTTTCCTGTAGGATCAAATCCCAGTTTTTTGGGCTTCAACGTACGGGGGTCGGAGTAGGTGAGATCCAGTAATCGTCCGGACCAGGACGGAGTCATCTCGGGAATATACCGTTTCCAGAAATCATACTCTTTAGGTGGATTCTCTACATTATCTGCTTCCGGTTGGTAGTCCATTGCAAAGCAGATTGTGAATGCCTGATTGTTCATCGGGTCCGCTTTCTCCGGAGCATGCAGTTCTTTTGTAGTTTGTTTTGATTCGGTACCGGTCACATATTCGGTACCGGTTAACGGAAGCAAGTCACCACATTCTGTTGCATCGACAAAAGAGGCGGCTGTAAGAACAATTCTGTTATTGGTATGCAGATTCTCCACCTCAATACCCTGGACACTATCTCCTACGACGTAGGCTTTCTTGGCCTTGTGGTCTGTTAATACCTGTAGCTTTCCACTACTCAGATACGGCGAAAGCATATCGGTTAATACCGACACCGCTACCCTGGGCTCGTGACAAATACGGGAAACGCTACCGTCGCCCGGATTCAGATTTTGTCTTTCCCGCGCAGATTTCGTTAACGGATAGTTCCGACGATAATATTCCCGTACTCTGTTCCTGAAATCACGATACGATTGTGGAGCTCCGTGAGACTCAATCCACTGATGCTCATCGGGAGGAACTCCCTGTTGAGACACTTGACCGCCAATCCAGTCAGTCTCTTCGGTCATGATTACGCTTAGCCCGTTTCTACAACTGGCAAGAGCTGCTGCACAACCTCCCAGGCCTCCTCCGATGATGATGACATCCGCATGCATCTCTCGCGACCTGATATTTTTACGTCTTTCGTTGGGTTTCGCAGATGCCGTAAAAGTATGACTTCCCTGCAGGGCAGCAGAACCACCCAGCAGGGAAGCATAGGTTATAAAACTTCTTCTATTCACAATATCTCATTCGCCACTTGATTAAAATAATCTATGGATTGTTTTATCTGAGGCAGGTTGTTTTCCCAATTTGCCTCATATTCAATCGTGAAATATCCCTTGAAGTTTTGCCTTTTCAATTCCTCCAGCATCCCTTTCACGTTGAGGACACCCTGTCCCCACACCACATCTTCGAGGCTTCCCTCTTCTCCCTGCGGTGCAATATCCTTGAAGTGCAGCGCTATAAGCCTTCCCCGCAGTTCCTGTAAAGCCGGTACCGGCTCAATCCCCATTCGCTTGAAGTGCCCCACATCGGCGCTCGATCCCAGTAATTTACTCCTTTGCCCGATGTATTTCAGCAGGATTTCGGGTTTCCAGTAGGAAGCCTCATTGGGATGGTTGTGGACGGCCACTTTGATGTTATACTTTTTGGCCAGCCCTTCCACTACATCCCAATCTTCACGGGCCGGCTCCGCGCTGATAAATTCCATCCCCATGCTCTTTGCGAATGCGAACACCTTGTCCCATTCGTCACGTGCGGGTGTCCATACCCCTGAAGAAATGATTTTCACTCCCTTCTCCTTTGCCAGCCCTTTCAGCCGATTTTGCTGTTCGTTGGTCAGGTTGTAACCGAAAACGGCGTCCCCGAAACCTTCCCCCATCTTCTGTCCGGGATAGATCTCTATATAGTGTAATCCCAGCTCTTTCGTCTTGTCCAATGACTCCATTACGGTAAACAGATGGAAGGTGTAGGATTGCATGGATAAATGCCATCCCTGTTTTTCCGCTTTTGTTCTTGTGTTATCCTGTGCGCAGGCGGTACTTAAAAAAAGACAGGACAGCGCAATTAATACTGTTTTTGTTGTTTTCATCCTTGTTGGAAATTTTAAATATTTATCCTTAAAAAAATTTATTGGAGAGATTTGTTTGCATATTCACATTCTAAATATTAGTATTGACCTTTATTATCGAGGCATATCGGGTAATGTGAAGCCGTTTTCGTAGGTGTGCCTTATCCACTCGTTGGCCATCTCGGCGGCGTTGAATTCGGCAAAGCGCCGATCGAATCTCGGGTCGCCGTCGATCACGGCATACTCGTCAACGGTCACGATTTTGATTCTATCCGACGGGGAGATATTGGTGAACCTCATGTTTTCCCCGTCCCACTCCAGTTCCCGGTGCAACCCCTGCAAGCCGGACAGTCTGGTTGCCAGGACACCCATCACCACCATTTCGTTGAAAGGCCCCGAGAATTGGAAATTCGACGAGGCTTCCGTCCGGTTCGCCGGGGATTCCTTGCAAGCCCTGATCCAGTCCTGCTCATGGGCGTTCGTGTCCCATATGTTTCCGTTTCCGCCCCTGATGCGGGGTATCGTCGGTTCGGGCTGCTTGAAATCCGCCATCTTCGAGACGGGCAGCAGCGTGGGGTTCATGCCGTAACAGCCGGTCATGATTTTCCCTCCGGTCCCCACCAGTATAATACCTCCGTTCTCGTCTCCCATCATCTCGCCGTCCTTCAGCTCCTCCGGCCTGTCCGGGAGCAATCCCCCGTCGTACCAGTGCACGGTCAGTCCGGGCATGTTGACGTTCCCCCTGGCCGGGCGTGCGGGGAACTTGTACGTCACCACCTGTGCCTGTGGCGGTGAATAGAGGTTGGCCAATGTGGAGCTTGCCGAGACGCTCACCGGGTATTTCAGGTCCAGGGCCCAGTACAGGGGATCCATGATGTGGCATGCCATGTCGCCCAGCGCGCCCGTCCCGAAATCCCAGAACCCGCGCCAGTTCCAGGGCGTGTAGGCGGGATCGTAGGGACGCTTTTTGGCCGGGCCTATGAACAAATCCCAGTCCAGCGTGGCCGGGACGGGAACTCCCCCCCTGGGCTCGGCCAGTCCCTGCGGCCAGATGGGGCGGTCCGTCCAGCAATGGGCCTCGTACACGTCGCCGATCACGCCGGAGCGCACCCATTCGGCCACCTGCCGGCACCAGTCGAACGAATTCCCCTGGTTTCCCATTTGTGTGGCCACCTTGTACTTCTCCGCCAGTTTGGTCAGCAATCTCGATTCGTAGACGGAGTGGGTCAGCGGTTTTTGCACGTAGGCGTGTTTCCCCAGGGTGATGGCATGCGCCGCCACGCCGGCATGGGTATGGTCGGGTGTCGCCACCATGATGGCGTCGATGGACTTGCCCATTTTGTCGAACATCACTCTCCAGTCCCTGAACTGCCCGGCTTTCGGGTAGTCGTTGAATGTTTTGGCGGCATATTTCCAGTCGACGTCGCAGAGGGCCACGATGTTTTCCGTCTTCATGTTCGCCAGGTTGCGGCGCCCCATTCCTCCCACGCCGATACCGGCAATGTTGAGCTTGTCACTTGGGGAGGTATATCCCCGGGCTTTCCCCAATACCGTGTTGGGGACAACGGTAAGTCCCGCGGCCCCGATGGCCGCGGTCTTTAAGAATTTTCTACGTGAATAGGTTGTCATAATGAATTTATTTATAATTTTCATTTTGTGTCAATACTCCGTTTGAAATGTCAATTTCTGTTTGAGGAATTGGAAATGGCCAGCTTTTATCCGAAACTAATTTCCCCTTATTGGCGTAAGGTTGTTTTACATTATAAGCATTCATAACGGTTACATAATCACCCCAACGTAAAAGGTCTATAAATCTATATCCTTCTAACCCAAGTTCCCATCTTCTCTCATTTTTAATCGCTTTCAATAAATCATCAGAAGCTTTAACCGCTAAATTTGTCTCGAAATAGGCATCGTTAATGGGAATCAAATCGGCCTCAAAAGCTCTATAACTAGCTTCTTCATCTTTTTTTGAAGTGGTAACAAAGGCTCTGCGACGGACTTCATTAATTAAACTGGCTACCTTCTGTTTATCTCCTCCGGTTTTTAAAAGCGCTTCAGCGTACATCAATATAAGGTCCGCGTAACGAATATAGTATGGAGCCCAGTCAGAACGGATATCACCCAAGGAATATCCGGCCCTAAACTTATCGGGGACAAATGCTTTTCTACTTTGTTGAAAATGAACATTATCGTAACCTTTGTATGAGTGTACAATTTGCTTGCCTCCCACATTTGGGAAGATATCACCTGATTTTATCACGGAAAACAATCTCCGAGGATCTCTCTTATCAAAAGATTCGGCGAAGTCAATCGTAGGGCAGTTGCCTCCCCAACCGCCGACTTCTCCACGACCCGCATACATAACGGCAGTACAGTAACCTATATCCATATAGCTGGGAACATATTTCCTTATGACCGTAAATATGCTTTCTTTGTAAAGTTCAGCGCTATGCTCGCCGGCGAAATAGTTTCCTCTAAATAAGTTTTGATAGTCTGAAACTAAAGCAAACGCATTACTGTCATAAACAGCTTTTGCTGCATTTAAAGCTTGAACATATTCCGCACCTGCATCACCTTTTAGTTTTCCTGTTTCCATCAATCCGGCAAAGAATAAACAGGCCCTTGCCTTGAATGCGTTAGCCACGTGTTTGGATATTCTGCCGTATTCACTGCCCGTTACATGTATCGGCATGTTCGGGTCAGCTAAACAGTCGTCAATATCTTTCAATATCTGTGTCCGCAAATCTTCAACAGAAGCTTTTGCCGGCAATTCGGAAGGTGAGGGAGTAGCCGTTAATAAAGGAACACTCCCAAAAGTTGAAACCAAATCGAAATAATACCAGGCACGAAGAAATTTCACTTCGGAGATATATCGCGATTTTAACTGTTCGGAGAGTAAGCTTCCGTTGGCTGCGACTAAAGATGTAGCGGTACTTATTCCCTCAATTGCAGAATTACAGCGAGATATTCCGGCATATCTTCTTGTCCACATATTCAGTAATTCACCGTTGGAAGCTAATGGCCTTCCTGTAGCGACCTCTTTTGTTTCGGCTCGGTCATTTGCATCCGAACCGCCGGCATCGGCATCGTCAGTTATATTGCTGCCCAGTTCTATCCGGTTCAGGTAGTAATCCCAATCTCCCCATGGAATCATATTTATGTAACAATTTGTTACGGCCTTAAAAGCTGCATCTGGAGTGTTATAGTACCCTGCTTCGTCAATGGAAGCATATTGTTTCGAATCTAAAAAGCTATCTGAACAAGAATAAGTTAAGAACACCCAAAAAAAGATGGGTATATATATTATTTTTTTCATATTGTGAATCTTTTAAAATTTAATGCTTAATCCCATTAGATACTGGCGTGCTTGCGGGTAAAACGCAATATCAACGCCGTTGAATAAAGGCTTGCTATCAGCAATTTCGGGAGACATTCCGGTGTATTTGGTAAGCGTAAATAAATTGTACGCGCCTATCCAGATCCTCATTTCCTGCATATATATTTTTTTGAGAAGATTTGTCGGCAATTTATATCCAATTTGAATATTTTTCAATTGAAAATACGATCCATCTTCGGCTAGCCAATCCGATACCTGTACGTTTGTTGAATTATCAGTTGTAATACGGAACTGTGTATTTGATTTGTTTGTTTCTGTCCAGGCATTAGTTATCAAATCTCTCGGTGCGTTATAGTAAGCCGTCCCCGAATATAAGTCCAGTTTTTTCATATTCATAATGGTGTTCCCCTGTACGCCGTAGAAATCCATTAGCAGATCGAAACCTTTATATTCTAAACCGACATTTAATCCGAAAGTAAATTTCGGGAACGGGCTCCCCAAATAAGTGCGGTCAGCGTCGGAGATCATTCCGTCATTATTAACATCCACATATCTCAAGTCCCCCGGCCGGGCTTTATCCTGAATGACTTGTTTACCCTCGGCATTTTTATAATTATCAATTTCTTGTTGCGATTGAAAAATGCCATCGGTCTTTAAACCATAAAAATAACCTACCGGCTGCCCAACTTCAGTTTTAGTAATGGTCTTATCATCGTATCCAACGCCATATAAAGGCTGGCCTCCTCCCAATGAGAGGACTTTATTAGAATAGGTAAAGAAATTGCCCCCTAAAGAATAATTGAGATCACCGACCTTTCCTAAATAGTTAACGCTTAATTCTATTCCTTTATTCTCAATACTTCCCGCATTTGTCCAGGGGTTATTTGTGTAACCTAAATATTGAGGCAAGGGTACTTGCAAGAGCATGTCTTTTGTTTTTTTATAGAATAGGTCACCCACAAAAGTCAACCTGTTGTCAAAAAAGCCAAGATCTATACCTAAATCTGTTTGTTCTGTCGTTTCCCACCTTACGTTTGGATTGCCCATATAACTTTTGCCGCCGGCTAGCTGAAAAACGTCATTAAATAAGAAATATCCGCTGTTTAGGCTATAGGTTGAACGATATGCTCCCCCGTCTATTGCTTGATTCCCTATTTGTCCCCAACTTAAACGCAGTTTCCCGTTGGATAAATGGCTACCTGTATTTTTTAGGAAATTTTCTTCAGAAAATACCCATGCGGCTGATGCTGATGGAAATACTCCCCACCTGTTTCCTGTACCGAAGCTTGACGAACCATCGTATCTTAAAGTGGCGGTTAACATATACTTATCCTGCCACGAATGGAAGAGGCGCCCAAAATAGGAAACCATTGATCCGTTGTATTTGCTTCCCCCTGCAGATGGATTTTTAGTGCCTGCATCAATCACAGTCTGACTTTCCGCATTAGTAACAATACCTGTTCTTGATGCACTGAACGAGCCGCCTTTAGTCATTTCTACAGAGTTTCCCAACAAAAATGTCGTATGCTGCTTCCCGTTCCAATCGTATGTTTTGTCAAAAGTCAATAAATTATCAATCACTGTATAATTCGAAAAATAGGATGCAGCCCCCACATATCCATCTATATTGTTCTGATACGCTCCAACATAATAGGAAGGCGTGAAATATTCGGGATTAGCTCTATACATTGAAAAATTGACCGTTCCCCGGTATTTCAGCCAATCGCGGATGTCAATATCTAACGTGCTCCCACCCATAAAAGTAACATCCTTCCATTTGTTATCCTTATTTATATCCAATTGGGCAACCGGATTATCTCGATTATTAAAAAAAACGGGGCTGTAAGCCGTATAAGGATTACTTGCATCTATTTTGTCCGTTAATAATAAGTTATCCAATAAAGGATTCACATTTTTTAAATTGGTCCTGTAAATCGGTGTTACCGGATCTACTGTCAATGCCGAGAATATTGTACCGTTATAAATAGTATTTTCAACTACATTGCGGCGTTGTTGTGAAACAATGGAAAAATTACTGGAAAGCCTGGCCCACTTGGTTAACTGATTATCCACCGTTGTTCTCCATGAAAGTCTATTAAAATCAGACTCTTTTACAATCCCATCTTGTGCCATATAACCTAAAGATGAATAAAAGGAGGTTTTTTCTGTTCCGTTGGAAATGGACAAGTTGTAATTACTGATGGGGGCAGTTTGAAATACCTGGTCCTGCCAATCCGTACCCTTCGTGTTGCCGAAGTTAACCTCTAAGAAATCTAATAATTGTTGCTTATCATTTGATGAAATCCACGGTTTCCCGGTTCCGTTTGTATAAGCCAAGTTTCTGTAATCGATGAACTCTCCGGCATCTAGAAGATCAAATTTCTTGGTAACATTCTGTATGCCGAAATAAACATCTAAATTCACGTTCATTCTATGGGTGCTACTCATCGTGCCTTTTTTTGTGGTTATGATAACAACTCCGTTGGCGCCACGTGATCCATAAATTGCTTCGGCTGACGCATCCTTTAGAATTTCCATCGATTGAATATCGTTTTGATTTAGCCATCCTATATCTGATTGCGGAAAGCCATCAACCACATAGAGAGGATCATTCCCGTTTACTGTCCCTATACCTCTAATCCTTACCGATGGAGGTGTCCCGGGACTGCCTCCTGTTGACATAATTGTGACACCGGGAACTTTCCCCTGTAAAGCTTCAGCGGCAGATCTAACCGGTATTTCTGTTAAGCTTTCCCCTTTGATGCTTGCAACAGAACCAGTCAGGTCGCTTTTTTTCATTGTTCCATAACCTACAACCACTACTTCCTCCAACAGTTCGGTATCTTCTTTCATTACTATGTGCAGAGAAGTTTTACCATTTAACACGATGGATTGGGATAACATACCCACATAGGAAATATCTAAGGTCGCATTAGTTGATACGTTTGAGAGAGTGAAATTACCATCCGGGTCGGTAACCGTACCGATGGTTGTACCTTGTACTTGGACGGTCACGCCAATCAAAGGCTCCCCATTTGTATCGACAACTGTTCCTTTTACATTAATGTTTTGAGCAAACATACTTAGGGAGAACGTACATAGTAACAAGGACAGAACCCCTCTCCATACTTTAAAACATTTTCTTTTCATTTTGCATTTGTTTAATTATTAAAGGAATATAAGAAACTTATTGTATAATAAATTTAAAAGTATTTCGCATCCTTCAACTGAAAGGAATTGAATATCATCCCGATACAGATAATTAGTTGCTGTTATTTACCAATCTAATCATCATATAAATCCAAATGGGTCTTATTTATTATTGTCAATTTAGCACAGTATCACATGCAGTTATTGCTTTTCATCCCTATCTATCTTTTCCAATATCTTCCAGCACTGATACAACCCCCTCGGCACATGGAAGCATCCTTTCCATTTACCTCCTTTCAGATCCAACAACACTTCTCCCTGCCGGTTCAGGTACCCCCACCATTCGGGATATTCCGGGTCTTTGAAACGGCTCCATGTGTAATCGTGCACTTTCTTGAACCATTGGAGAGATTCTCCGGAGCCGGTCAATTGATATCCCTTCAATAACGATATCAGCGTTTCCACATGCACCCACCACAGTTTCTGGTCCCACTCCAGTTGTTGGGGCGGAAATCCTTTCCGGTCCATGAAGTAGAAGATGC
>Ga0228536_1002401_pt1 | contig 11127 bp, 12 predicted proteins | sample SJ1Smetagenome_FD_168611 | JGI IMG/M metagenome (GOLD analysis project Ga0228536, IMG submission 168611) | Enriched culture of PCE-dechlorinating microbial communities from Ithaca, New York, USA - SJ1.S | ecosystem: Engineered > Modeled > Simulated communities (microbial... > Unclassified... | reverse complement strand
GGTTAGAGGGAGTATTGGTCGCGGATCAGGTCGTAGACGCCCTTTTCCCTGAGCTTGGCCGTGGGGGCCAGGAAGGTGGCCGTGACGGTGCCGGGGTTGCGGCCGATCTGGATGTTGCCGGTGATGGTGGCGCGATTCATGACCTCGGGCACGGTCGTGTCGAGGAAGGCGGCGGCGCGCTTGAGGGCGCAGTCGGTGGCCGCGTTCAGGGTCGGGCCGCTGCCCACGAAGGAGATGGGCGCGGATTCCTCCAGGGTCACGCCGCGCTCTTCGGCCATGCGCCGGGCCAGGGCCTTTTCCTCGGCCGAGAAGGGCCGGGCCAGGAGCGGCAGGTCCTCGGCCAGGGGCAGGATGATCGGGCCGCCGCAGGTCACGCCCTTGAGCACGCTCACGCGCATGGCGATGACGCCGGAGACGTCGGCGGTGTGGCCCGCGATCTCGCCGTCGCCCTGCATGGCGTGCATGTCGCCCACGTAGACCCCGCCGCCGGGCACGCGCACCGGGGCGATGAGCACCGCTCCGGCGCGCACGCGGTTGATGTCCATGTGGCCGTCGGTCACGTCGGCGAGCTGTTCCTGGGTGATGGCGTACTCGTGGGGCGCGCCCACGAGGAAGGAGCCGAAGTCCTGGGCGTTGTGCGAGTCCGGGGTGGGCCGCACGGGAACCACGCCGAGCTGGCCCACGAAGGGGATCATGCGCGCGGCCACGCCCGGGATGTCGCAGGGGGCCAGGGCCACCACCGGATTCTGGATGGAGTTGTCCGGCGTGGCCATGAACTTCCTGGCCTCGGCGGCGGCTTTTTCTGCCGCGGCCCGGTCCAGGGTCAGGCCCATGCGCCGGGTCTCGTCGAAGGCGATGGTGTAGCCGTTGGTGAACTCGAAGGGCGCGGCGGACGCCCCGCAGGCCGCGCACTTGATGCAGCCCTTGCCCGTGCCCTCCACGCGCGTGGGCGGGTAGAGCGCGCCGCAGCCCGGGCACTTGCCCGCCACATAGGGGTCGCCCAGGCAGCAGTCGCCGTGGATCAGGTCGTTGCCCGAGGCCGTGCCCGCGCTGGTCACGTCGATGGACAGGATGCGGATGGCGATGGAGTCGCCGGGCTCGGCCCCTTCCACGAGCACGGGTCGGCAGACCTCGTGGCCGCCCCGGATGGCCGGGGTGAGCATCGGACCCCAGCAGCCCGGGGCCGTGTTGGCCACGATGACGCCGCCGTCGCGCACCGGGCCGAGCATGGGCACGTCCGGTCCCAGGATGCCGTTGGTGAAGGTGTTGACGAAGATGGTCTCAGCGGCCATGTCGAACCTCCTTGGGCCGCCGTCTCGGGGATCGTGTGTCGGGGTTTCCGCGTCCGACGGGCGCGGAAGGGGTCGGTCGCCCGGGCGGCCTTGTGAATCCACCCTATCCGCCCCGCCTCCCCCCGTCCAGGGGGCTTCGCCCCCATTTACGGAAAGCCGGGGAGATGAGAGCCTCTTGGCCTTTCTGTAAGCCCCCGAAGGGGGTTGTCAGGGGGCTGGGGGTGTGAGACACGGCGGTCATGCGAAAGGCGCTGGGTTGGGTGGTCAAGGCGTTGGCCGTGTTGGCGGCCTATGTGCTGCTGGTGGCGGCGTGGTACGCGGTGGTCCCGGACGTGAAGGGGCTGGCCAAGGCCAAGCCGGGCAAGACCGCGTTCATGCTCCATCGCGAGGACCAGTGGGCGCGCGAGGGCCGCAAGACGACCCTGAAGTGGAAGTGGACGCCGCTGTCGTCCATGTCGCCCGCGCTGGTCAAGGCCGTGCTCATTTCCGAGGACGACAAGTTCTGGTCCCACGAGGGCTTCGACTTCGACGCCATGCGCGACGCCCTGCAGAAGGATCTGGAGGAGGGGCGGCTGCGGGCCGGAGGCAGCACCATCAGCCAGCAGTTGGCCAAGAACCTCTGGCTCTCGCCCAGCAAGAGCCCCATGCGCAAGATCAAGGAGGCCGTGCTGGCCTGGCGGCTGGAGCGCGAGCTGTCCAAGAAGCGCATCCTGGAGATCTACCTCAACGTGGTCGAGTGGGGCGACGGGGTTTTCGGGGCCGAGGCCGCGGCCCGGGCCCATTTCGGCGTCTCCGCCTCCGGCCTGTCCACGGAGCAGGCCGTGCGTCTGGCCGTGAGCCTGCCCAACCCCATCCGTTTCGACCCGGCCGGGAACTCCGGCTTCGTGCGCAAGCGCGCGGCCATCATTCTTTCCCGTCTTCAACGCAGGGGCTACCAACCTCCGCCTTCGCCGCCTTCGGCGGATTCCGGAAAGGCGGAAGAGGGGGGCGCCGCAAAGACGGCAGCCGTTCCGTCCGCTCCTGTTCCGCCCGCGCCCCCGGCCGTTGAGACCGAGCGCGACCGCCAGGAGGACGCCGTGGTCCGCGAGGCCCTGGACTGGGTGCGCCAGAACGTGGAGCAGGACGGCGGAACGTCGGGCGGGGAGTAAAGGGAACCGCCCGAACGGCCGAAAAGGCTCCTGGGAGGTCGCCCCATGCGCGCCGTGTTGACCACATTCGTCCTGTTCCTGATCCTCGGCATGGCCGACGCCGGTTTCGCCGCCTCGGCCTGGAAGGCCAAGGAGCAGGAGTGCATCGCGCGCTGTCCCCAGTTCCCGCGCTTCGGCGGCCGTGAGGACCAGAAGGCCTGGACCGAGCGGATCAGGAAGCAGCGGGAATACGACAGCTGCTACATCGGCTGCGTCAAGGGCCAGATGAGCGCCTGGCGCAGGCCCCTGGGCCCGCCCAGGGACGGCTCCCAGGCCTACTTCAAGCGCAACGCCTTCTGATTGTCCCCTTTTTCGCGCCGCGCCGGGGTGGTCAAAAAAGATTTGTTGTTTCGGTGCGATGCAAAATCAAGAGAAATTCTAGATTTTTTCTAACATCATTTTTTCCGGATTCTCCCCCTTCGGGAGGTTTTCGGAAAGGCGGAAAACCGGGAGCATCTTCTGCCTTTTTAGGAACCGGCGAAGCCGGGGGGCGGCCCCTCGGGTATTTTCACGACAAGGCAAGGGGCGCGGCGACTCCCGATTCCCGTTCAATCTTCTGCGGTGCATGTCGTGTGGGCGCTTTGGGCCGGGCCCGACGTGCCCCTGCCTGGCTCGTGAAAACACGCCTCGCGTCCGCCTTTCGCGTGCGGCCGAAGGGGCCCGGCTTCGCCGGATTCCAGAAAGGCGGGGAGATGGGAGTCTCTTGGCCGTTCTGTAGACCGGCGAAGCCGGGGGGGCGCAAGGGAGATGGGCGACCGGAAGGGGTCGTCTGGGGGGTGGCGGCGGGACCGCCGTTGCGGGGCGCGCGACGGGGGGTTAGAGCGCGTCCTGCATGCTCTGGAAGAACTCTTCCTCGTCGTAGAGCTCGGGGTAGTCCTGCTGGAACTTCCCGGAAGCGGCGAAGAAGGCGTCCCAGCCCGTGATCTCGTTCACCTTCTCGCCGTTGGCGAAGCACTTGAAGATGGTGCCACGCGGGCATTTGGTCAGGTTGATCTCGAAACTGCCCGACGGCATGAGCGTGGACCACACCGCCGAGTAAGCGCTCTTGTCGCCCTCGGTCTTCTTGTACTTGTTGAAGAACTGCTCGAACGTCCGACGGATCTCGTCGCGGTCCATGAGAGTTTCCTTCCTCCTCCTGGCAGATATTCGGTACGTATTCCGGCTTGTTAAAAAATTCCCGAGCTCGTGTCCAGTGTCCGGGCTTGGCTTTATACAAGAAAAACGCTACCGCCGCCTTCGGGAGTCCCGGGAAAAGGCCCGGGACGAAGGGCGGGGGCCGCCTGGGGGTTTCCATACCATGACGCGGGAGAAGCAGATGGACGTCCGGCGAGGCGCGGTGGTGGACTTGTCGCATCCGTTGCGCGCGGGAATGCCGGTCTGGCCGGGCGATCCGGGCGTGTTCATGGAGACGCGGACCACGGTGGAGGTCCAGGGCTATCGGGTGCGGCGGCTGGAGCTGAACGGCCACGCGGGCACGCACCTGGACGCCCCGGCGCACGTGCTCGCGGGCGGCGCGGGGGTGGAGGCGGTTCCCCTGGAGCGCTGCCTGGGCCCGGGCGTGGTGCTCGACGTGCGGGGCCGGGAGGTGGTCCGGGCCGGTGATCTGGACGGGATCGACGGCGCGGCCTTCGCGCTGCTGCGTTCGGGCCACGACCGGCATTGGGGCTTGCCCGCGTACTACGAGGCGTTTCCGCGCCTGGACGCGGACGCGGCCCGGAGGCTGGCGGCGGCGGGTCTGCGCGGGGTGGGGCTGGACTGGCCCTCGCCGGACGGCCCGGAGAGCGCGGAGCTGCCCGCGCACAAGATTCTGCTGGACGCCGGGCTCGTTCTGGTCGAGAACCTGCGTGGACTGGAGCGGCTGCCGGAGCGCGGCTTCCTGTTCCTGGCCGCGCCCCTGGCGCTGGCCGGGGGCGACGGATCGCCCGTGCGGGCCTTCGCGCTGCTCGGGTGCGGATGAAGACGCGATGCGGAAGAGATGAAGAGGCGATGAAGAAGAACAGTCTGACGCTGGTGTATGTCCTGCTGGTGGCCTCGGTGGCCATCTGGGGCGCGACCTGGATCTCGGGCCGGATGCTGGCCCGGAGCATGGGCCCGTTTTCGGCGGCCTTCCTGCGCTTCGTGTCCGCCTCGATCTTTCTGTTCATCCTGGTCTGCCGGGAGGAGAAGCGCCTGCCGCGGCTGGCGCCGAGGGATCTTCTCGGCACGGCCCTGCTCGGTTTCTTCGGCGTGGCGCTCTACAATTTCCTGTTCTTTTCGGGCCTGAAGACGGTCACGGCGGGCCGGGCCGCGCTGATGATCGCCTGCACCCCGGCGGTCATGGCCCTGTTCGCCGCGCTGTTCCAGGGCGAACGGCTGGGTCGGCTGCGGATCTGCGGCATCCTGACCTCCTTCCTGGGGGCCTCGGTGATCCTTTCGGGCGGCAACCCGCTGGGCCTGTTCCTCCACGGAGTCCGGCCCGGGGACGCCTTCATCCTGGGCTGCGTGGGCTCCTGGGCGGCCTATTCCCTGCTGGGGGGCATGGTCATGCGCCGGATGACGCCGCTTTCGGCCGTGGCCTGGTCCTGCTTCCTGGGCACGCTCATGCTCCTGCCCCCGGCGGTGATGAACGGGGTCTGGGAGGACGCGCTGCGCGCCGGGCCGGTGGACTGGGGCAACATCATCTTCCTGGGCACCATCGCCACGGGCCTGGCCTTCACCTGGTACTACAAGGGCATCCAGGTGCTCGGCTCCTCGCGGGCCGGGGTCTTCCTGAATCTCGTGCCGGTCTTCGCCCTGATCCTGGGCCACCTCATCCTGGACGAACCCCTGGGCATCTCCCTGGCCACGGGCGGCGTGCTGGTCCTCTTCGGGGTCTGGCTCACCAACCGCAGGCCCGCTGGCTGACCGACCCGCGGAAAAGACGCGACGGCCTTGCCCGGACGCGGCTTCCGGGGTAGAATGGGGCATGGTGCGGAATCCGTTGCCTCCGTGGTTCGTCGCCGCCCTGGCCCACGGACTGGGCGGGGTCGCCGTGGTCCTCTCCGGGGATCTGTCGGCGGACCGCTTTTCCGTGTACTGCGCCGGGCTGAGCTGGTTCGCGGCCCTGCTCCTGGCCGGATGGCGGAATCTCGTCCAGGGAGCGGCCTTGACCTTCGCCCGGGCCGCGCTGCTGGGGCTCGCGGCCGGGCTCCTGGCCCACACGCTGTTCCTGGCCGCGTCCTTCACGATCCTGGGCACGGGCCTGGGCTCCACCACCATGGAGCAGTTCGGCACCCTGCTCATCCTCGTGGCGGTCTGGCTGCCCGCGAGCCTCGGGCTCTACGGCGCGGCCACGCTCTTCTGCTCGCTCTGCACGGCCCTGCTGCTGGGGGCCTGGGGCGGGGAGGCGGCGGAGGGGTAGGGCGGCTCGCGGCCGGGCGTGCGCCCTAGAAGGCGTAGCCCAGGTTCAGGCCCAGCCTGCCCGAGAGCGAGTCGCCGGAGGCCAGGCACGCGGCCTTCGCAAACTCGCTGCCGCTGAGCTTGGGCACGTAGGACAGGTATTCCAGCCCGCCTTCCAGGCCCAGGCTCCAGGAACCCAGGAGCAGGTCCAGCCCGCCCTCCAGCCGGGCCCTGGCCGCGATCTCGGAGTGGTCGTCCGAGGCGGCCGAGTCGCGCGGGAAGAAGGTCGAAGCCACCTGCCGCCCATCGTAGCGGGCCTGGGCCAGGGCCCCGCCCAGGCTTCCGTCCAGCCGCGCGCGGAGGAACTCGCCGCCGTACTGAAGCCGCAGCCCGGCCGTCAGGCCGTGGTAGGAGGCGTTCATGCGGTCATACTGCTGGATATTGCTCACTGGAAACGCGATTTGGTAGGCGGACAGGGAATAGTGCTGGTCCAGCTCCATGCCGAAATACCCGGCATAGGGGCTCAGGCGCAGGTTCTCGTTCACCGGGATGTCGCGGCCGGCCAGCAGTTCCCCGCCGAACTGGTCCACGCGCAGGGTGGTGGAGCTGTGCACAGGCGTGCCGGTGAAGAAGCCGCCGGTTATCCAGTCCAAGGACACCCAGCCCGCCTCGGGGAACACGGCGTCCTGGCTCGCATCCAGGGAGGCGCTGAAGCCGCGGGCCTCGATGAAGCAACCGTCCTCGGTCTTCCAGCCCAGGGTCAGTCCGCCCATGGACCCGTCCGCGTCGCCGTCGTGGGCGCGCAGCGACGAGGTGAAGGCCGTGGCGATGAGCGGGGCGTAGTCCGGGAGATCGATGAGGAAGGCTGAGGCCCCGGCCGAGGCGTAGAAGCCGCCTTCTTCGGCCTTGGCGGGGGATGCGGCCAGACAGGCCGTGAACAGGACCAGGGCGACGGCGGCGTTGCGGAGCGACATGTGCGGCCTCCAAGGCTACTCCGCTGGAGCCTTGGACTGAATCCCCGCGCGAAGTCAAGCAGTGAGCACCCGCCCCGTGGACGTGGCCGGAAAAGTCCGTGGTCCGGGCCTTGGCGGGGCGCGGGCCGAAAAAAACGCCCCGGCGCGGGCCGGAGCGGGAGGCGGATCAATGGGCGGCTCGCGGCCGGGCGGGCGGCCTAGAAGGAGTAGCCCAGGTTCAGGCCCAGCCTGCCCGAGAGCGAGTCGCCGGAGGCCAGGCACGCGGCCTTCGCAAACTCGCTGCCGCTGAGCTTGGGCACGTAGGACAGGTATTCCAGCCCGCCTTCCAGGCCCAGGCTCCAGGAACCCAGGAGCAGGTCCAGCCCGCCCTCCAGCCGGGCCCTGGCCGCGATCTCGGAGTGGTCGTCCGAGGCGGCCGAGTCGCGCGGGAAGAAGGTCGAAGCCACCTGCCGCCCATCGTAGCGGGCCTGGGCCAGGGCCCCGCCCAGGCTTCCGTCCAGCCGCGCGCGGAGGAACTCGCCGCCGTACTGAAGCCGCAGCCCGGCCGTCAGGCCGTGGTAGGAGGCGTTCATGCGGTCATACTGCTGGATATTGCTCACTGGAAACGCGATTTGGTAGGCGGACAGGGAATAGTGCTGGTCCAGCTCCATGCCGAAATACCCGGCATAGGGGCTCAGGCGCAGGTTCTCGTTCACCGGGATGTCGCGGCCGGCCAGCAGTTCCCCGCCGAACTGGTCCACGCGCAGGGTGGTGGAGCTGTGCACAGGCGTGCCGGTGAAGAAGCCGCCGGTTATCCAGTCCAAGGACACCCAGCCCGCCTCGGGGAACACGGCGTCCTGGCTCGCATCCAGGGAGGCGCTGAAGCCGCGGGCCTCGATGAAGCAACCGTCCTCGGTCTTCCAGCCCAGGGTCAGTCCGCCCATGGACCCGTCCGCGTCGCCGTCGTGGGCGCGCAGCGACGAGGTGAAGGCCGTGGCGATGAGCGGGGCGTAGTCCGGGAGATCGATGAGGAAGGCTGAGGCCCCGGCCGAGGCGTAGAAGCCGCCTTCTTCGGCCTTGGCGGGGGATGCGGCCAGACAGGCCGTGAACAGGACCAGGGCGACGGCGGCGTTGCGGAGCGACATGTGCGGCCTCCAAGGCTACTCCGCTGGAGCCTTGGACTGAATCCCCGCGCGAAGTCAAGCAGTGAGCACCCGCCCCGTGGACGTGGCCGGAAAAGTCCGTGGTCCGGGCCTTGGCGGGGCGCGGGCCGAAAAAAACGCCCCGGCGCGGGCCGGAGCGGGAGGCGGATCAATGGGCGGCCGTCGGCGCGGGCGGCCGGGTCGGCCTAGGGTTCCGGCGCGGGGTCCACGTCGCCGCTCAGCAGGCGGCGCAGCAGTTCCAGCCGCTCGCGGCCCAGCTCGTTGTCGCGCAGGGCCAGGACCAGGGGCTTCACGTCCAGTTCAAGCAGCACGGCGACCGCGCCCAGGCCTTCCTCGCGCGCGGTGTGGCGCATGACCTCGGGGTCGGTGATGGCCGCATCGAAACGGGCGCTGAAGAGCATTCGGGCCAGGGCGCGTTCGTCGGGAACCCAGACCGCCTGGCCCGGGTGCGCGGCGGCCGACGTGGCGATGGGTTCGGGATAGACGTAGGTCTTGACCAGGCCCACGCTGTGCCGGGCGAAGAGATCGTCGAGGTCCGAGAAGGACGGGGAGCGGTCGCGGGCCACCACCGCGATCCGCGAGAAGCCGATGGGCGGCGAGGCCGTGAAGCCGGGCGCCACCTCCTCGGGCCAGGCCGGGCAGTAGCCCGCGTAATCGTGTTCCGCGGCCTCCATCTTGGCCCGCGCCCAGGGCAGGAAGATCACCCGCAGCTCGATGTCCCCGGCGGCCAGGGTCCGGCGCAGGGCCGCGATGGCCGTGCCCTGGTCCGGCAGGTTCGGGCCGGAGTAGGGCGGCCAGTCCAGGGCGGTCACGGTCCAGACGTCGCCCGCCGGGGCCGGTCCGGCCCAGGCGCAGAGGAACAGAAACGTGGTCAGGGCCGCCAGGAGGCGCATCATCCCTCTCGTCGCCCGGGGCGAAAGTCGGCCGCGCGTCATGTCCCTCCCGGACAATCGGGCGGGACGGCCCGGGCTCGGGCGGCCGATACGCTTCAATCGTAACCTGTCCGGCGGCTTCGCGTCCAGGCCGAAGGGGGCGGAGCGCATTCCTCCGTTCGGCGGGCGTGGCCGGGCGATCGCCTCGCCGATGGCGGAACGCCGTTCGTCGCGAAGGGCGGCCCCCGGGCCGGGCGCGGCATCGTTGCGCCGGTATTCTTCTTCTTATATGGTGGGCCCTCCCACGCACCCCCGACCCGGCGAGGTTCCCGCCGAAGGAGACCGCATGCAGGCCTGGATGGACCGTGTTCCCGACGAAACCCCGCTGACGGCCATGAGCATTCCCGGAACGCACAACTCCTGCGCCCGTCTGCGTGGCGACAATCTCTTCACCGGCCCGTTCACCCAGTGCCAGACCCTCGACCTCGCCGGCCAGTACGCCCTGGGCGTGCGCTGGGTGGACATCCGCGTGCGGCCCCAGGGCAAGGATCTGCGCGCCGCGCACAAGGACGTGGACCAGGGCGTGGGGCTGCGGGACGTGCTGGCCGTGACCGTGGAGTTCCTCCGCCGCAACCCCTCGGAGACGGTCGTCATGCAGGTCTCCTGCGAGGGAGCCCCGGCCGACGCCACGTTCCTCCAGCTGTTCGACGCGGCCTGGGAGGGTTTCGAGACGTTCCGCCACCCGGGGAGCTGGTTCCCGACCCTGGGCGAGGCCAGGGGCCGGATCGTCCTGGCCCGGCGTTTCGCCTCCGGGCATCCCGGCGTCTGCCTGGCGGACTGGCGGAACGACACCATCTTCACCATGCGCCCGGCGCGGTCCGGCGGCGGGGAGCCGCACACGATCCGGGTCCAGGACAGCTACGCGCGCCACGACCGGGACAACAAGTGGGGGCTGGTCCAGGCGCTCCTGTGCGAGGCCGCCGGAAGTCCGGCGGACGTGATGTACATCAACTACCTGAGCGCCAACCTCTTCCCCACGACGCCCCGGGGCATGGCCGAGAGCCTCAACGAGCGCCTGGTCCGGCTGCTGCGGTCGCCCGAATGGAGCGCCCGTCCGGTCAAGCCGCGCCTGGGCGCGCTGCTCATGGACTTCCCGGAGTGCCTGGGCCCGGACGCCGGGCCGGTCCCGGCCGTCGCGGCCTGCAATCCCGGATTCTGAGCGCCCGGCCGCGCCGCTCCCTCCGCCCGCCGAGGCCCCCGGATCGCGCCGTTTGCGCCTTCGGGGGCGTCCTGCTATCCTGGGCCATCATGTCCAACGTCCGCACCATACCGACGAATTCCTCCCTGCCCGTCCTCTCCGCCAGGGAACATTACTGGCGCACCGCGCTCTAGGCCGCGACCAGCGGGCGGCGCACGCACGCCGCCGTGTCCCGGTCCCCGGCCGCCGTCCCTTCGCCCGCTCCGCGTGAAGCGGGGACGGCCTCGCGGAAAAACATTGTCGCCTTCGGGCGGTCTGTCGGCGCGCGTCCCGCGCCACGAGGTTTCCATATGTCCACGGCCTGCTGCCGGCTCAGCCTGCTGGTCGCCATCATCCTGGAGGTGGCGGGGACCAGCGTCATGAAACTCTCGCAGGAGACGTGGCCCGTGCTCGGCATGGGCTGCATGTACCTGCTGCTGGGCCTTTCGTACTTCTTCCTCGCCCGCGCGGTGGTGAAACTGCCCGTGGGCGTGGCCTACGCCGTCTGGGAGGGGCTGGGGCTCACGCTCATCACCATCGTCAGCGTCACGCTGCTGGGCGAACGGTTCGACGCCACCCGGCTCACGGCCCTGGGCATGGTCCTGGCGGGCACGCTGCTCGTGCATCACGGCACCGGGCGCGGCGATGTCGACGACCCGGCCGGGACGCCGCCCGGCAAGGGAGGGCGCTCGTGAACACGTTCATGGAATGGCGCTTCGTGCTCGCGGTGCTGCTGGCCGCCGCGTTGGAGGTGGCGGCCAACCTGTTGCTCTCGCGTTCGGACGGCTTTCGGCGGCTGGGGCTCTCGGCCTGCGCCCTGGGACTGGTGGCCCTGGCCTTCACCTGCCTGGCCTACGCGGTGCGCGGCATGGATCTCGCCGTGGCCTACGCCCTGTGGGGCGGCTTCGGCATCCTCGGCACGTCGCTGGGCGGCTGGCGGCTGCACGGGCAACGGCTGAAGCCCAGCGCGTGGGCGGGCATGGTCCTGCTCATCGGCGGCATGGCCTTGCTGCGCCTGGCCTAGCGCGGGGCCGGTCCGGGAAGCCCGGCGCGGCCGGGTTCCCCC
>Ga0228536_1002400_pt1 | contig 11141 bp, 11 predicted proteins | sample SJ1Smetagenome_FD_168611 | JGI IMG/M metagenome (GOLD analysis project Ga0228536, IMG submission 168611) | Enriched culture of PCE-dechlorinating microbial communities from Ithaca, New York, USA - SJ1.S | ecosystem: Engineered > Modeled > Simulated communities (microbial... > Unclassified... | reverse complement strand
TGAACCTTGTACGGCGCATGGGCGGCGGCACAACATTAGTCGCTCGCTGCACCCCCTATGGCGCCAGCCCCATCACCGCCGTTTTCGACATCTGCGGCCTCAAGACGCTTTCGATGCCATATAACGAAGTGCTGGGATGGTGGGAGTGAATATGAAAAAAGTTGCGCATTTGTAAAAGGAAAGCGATAATGTCTTATCGACAAAGTATTACAGAAAAAGAGGTAAATATGAGAGTTTCTTCGCCTTTCGAGACTAAACGGAATATTCACTTATTAAAAGGTTTTCCTGCCACGGTCGAGTCTGTCAGGGAGAAAACGATACCGTGAATGGCGAGCCCATAGCGCACGTCAAGGAAAGCGTCGACGATAGTTGGGCGGAACCGCAGGCGCTCGATGAACACTTTGGGGGAGTATCGAGGCGAGCTGAAGGTTTTGCAGCTACCTTTGGTTCAAGTTCATGGGGGCTGGCTGAAGGAATTGCCCACGACAGCGGCAAGGGACGGGACGAGTGGCAGTGGTATTTCAAGGCAAATAGTGGCTACGATGAAGAAGCCTTTTTCGACACCAAGAAAGGCAAGGTGGACCACTTGACGCCGAGCGCGAAACTCGCTGAGGAAGTTCTCGGGAAGGGAGTCGAGCGTATTCTCGCTTACTGCATAGCGGGGCATCATGTCTAGTGATGAGGCAACAAAAATGGCAGCAGTGAGCGCAATCGATTTAGAACAACTCAATGCACACACGCCACGTAAGGGGAGCAATGAATGGCATAAGCTGAATTCTCATTTGCAGAGGGTAGCAAAACTCGCTGCACGTTTTTCTCGTGCTTTCGGGGCTGCTGATTTGGGATACCTAGCCGGCCTATGGCATGATCTTGGTAAGGTAAACCCAGATTTTCAAAAATACCTTCTGGATTGTGCTCTTGGGAAAAAAGCTACATCCGTTCCTCATGCAAACAACGGTGCTGTTTATGCATATCTCCTGTTTGCCCAAAAAATGCAAAATAGTCTTTGGCCCGAAATAACTCTACCAATACTAGGCCACCATGCCGGACTCATGGACGTAGGCGAAGCAAGTCAACGATTGCATAACTGGGATGACAGAACGCTCCTTCGGCAAATGATCAACATGGCCAATTCATTGCCATTGAGAAAGAAACTTCCAACTGTTGTATCTGGAACACGCCAGGAACTCCGCTTGCGCATGATCTTCTCCTCCCTAGTCGACGCGGATTATCTTGACACAGAGAAGCATTTTGATCCGAAACATGCCGAAGTTCGGGGCGAAAGGACTCGTCCGGTTGATTTATGGCCAGTTTTTCGATCAAATCAGATGCGACTAATGTGGAATAACAGGAATAATACCGGTGTCAATGCAATTCGACGTCAGATTTATAACGAATGTATCCGTAACGCTAAACTAACATCCGGCATCTTTCGTCTCATGGTTCCTACAGGGGGTGGCAAAACCCGCAGTGGCCTTGCGTTTGCTTTGCGTCATGCGGTCGAGCACCCGGAGAAGCATTTTCACCGGATTATCGTTGCCTTGCCCTATACTAGCATAGTCGACCAGACTGCTTCTGAATATCGTCGGATTTTTGGCGACCGTTTGGTGCTAGAGCATCAAAGTCAATCGACTGTATCGGAAGAAGCGGAGGATCAGGAGGAGCAAACGCTAAAAGTACGTCTTGCGAGCGAGAATTGGGATCATCCGCTAATTGTTACAACAACAGTACAGCTCTTTGAAAGTTTATTCAATAATAAGCCAAGCCACTGTCGAAAACTCCACAATATTGCTCAAAGCATCATCATTCTTGATGAGATCCAGACACTACCTGCTGAGATGATGGAGCCGACGTTCAATGTACTTCGCGATTTGATAGAAGACTATGGTGTGACAGTCGTACTATCTACGGCGACACAACCAGCACTCGATAACAGTCCTTACCTTAAAGCCTTCGAAGGAATGGTAATCCGTGATGTAGTGTCTCAACCAGAAAGGTTTTTCCAACATGATGAGATGAAACGTGTCGAGTACCAACTGGTACGATGGGATCAAGATCTTGATGCTCTGGCCGATGAAATTTGTAAAGCCGAGCAAGTGATGGTCGTTTTCAATACGCGAAAGACCGCCCTGGATGTGCATGATCGACTGCTCAAGCGTAATGCCACCGATGTTTATCACCTCTCTACCCTTCTTTGTGGTGAGCACCGTCGACATATCCTTCAAGAGGTCAAAAAACGCCTAGACATCGGCAATCCACAGCCAATTCGACTGATTAGTACACAGGTTGTTGAGGCCGGCGTCGATCTTGATTTCCCGGTAGTCTACCGTGCTCTTGGACCACTCGACCGAATTGTACAAGCAGCAGGAAGATGCAATCGGGAAGGGCGGCGTAAAGAGAAAGGGAAGGTTGTGATTTTTGACTTCCCAGGCAATAAGGCTCCTCCCGGAGCTTACAGAATTGGACTTGATGACTCAAAGATACTATTGGAACGAAACGGACCAGAACAATTGCATAATACTGACTTATATACCGAGTATTTTCAGTGCCTCTTCCGTGACGTCAATCTCGATAAAAGAGACATTCAATCGTATAGAGGCGATCTCAACTATCCTGAAGTAGCAAAGAGATATAAACTGATCGAAGAGACTGCACTTGTAGTTATCGGTAGCTACAATAATGGCGAAGGTGACCGGCGCTTACAACAGTATCTACATGAGCAAAATCGTGAAGCATTCCGTGAGCTCATGCCATATACTGTCAACATCCGATATGACGAATTAAGACGAGAGGAAATCGTCGAATGCTTGGAAGAAGTAAAGCCTGGTCTGTATCGATGGATCGGTGGCTACGATGATATAAACCATCAAGGTCTCTTGGGGATTGTGCGCGACCCTGCGGACCTTATCGTATAAATGGAGGTGCTATGGACGTCCCTATAGATATCAAGGTGTGGGGCGAATACGCATGCTTCACCCGTCCCGAATTTAAAGTGGAACGTGTTAGCTATCCCGTTATTACACCAGCGGCGGCACGTGGAGTATTGGAAGCAATCTACTGGAAGCCTCAATTTCGATTTCGAATTCAGCGTATTGGTATTCTTAAGCAAGGTACGCAGTTTGCTTTATTACGTAATGAAATTAAGTCACGACAAAGCGAACTTCCATCGACGAAGTCGGTGACTGATCACTATTTGGAAGCGGAGGAAGATCGAGCGCAACGAACTTCCCTCATCCTCCAGAATGTCTGTTACCGTATTGTAGCTAGAATTGAACTACGTAATGACGAAACGAATGTCGGTAAACACTTCGCATGCTTCCATCGACGAGCAGAAAGAGGCGAATACCACTATCACCCCTACCTCGGATGTCGTGAATTTTCCGCCAACTTTGAACCGGCAACGGATGTTGATGTTCCGGATAGCAACTTGCAGATACCTATCGGAACTATGCTTTTTGATACGGCCTATATCAAAGATGAGCGATGGTATAGCGATAAAAAGAACTTTGAGGATCGGTTGGAATTCTGGGATCATAGTTCAAAGGAGCCTGTCATCGCAAAAGGCTTGGCAAAGCGACTTTTCTTTTTTGCGGAAGTCAAAGATGGTTGGTTAAGGGTTCCACAGGATAAATACGATGAGCTGGCGCGATTGGAGGCAAACAATGGGATTGCTTAACGCCCTGATTACTTCAGCGACCAGATTCAAGGATGATTTGGCCCCTATTGGATATGGTGAAAGAGCAGTGACTTGGATCATAAATATCGACTCAAGTGGAAAGCAGTCTGCAGAAGTAAAACCAAAACAAATTCCTAAACAACTGATTTTTGCCCCAAAGACTCCTACCGATAGAACTTCTGGTAGTATTAGCCCTTCTTTGCTTGTTGATAAAGTTTCATATGCACTTGGCATTACTAATGAAAAAAAAAGGGGCGATGCTGAAGAGATTGCACAGAGAGAACATAAAAGCTTTATCGATCTTGTAAATAAAGCTTCATCAGCAATAGACGATGAAGCTCTAAAACACATCTCTGGTTGGCTTAGCACTCCTGAGAATATTAAGAATACAAGAGACCTGATAACAGCCAAACCAAATGATCTTGTGTTATTTGAAGTTGGGGAATTACCTCGACCAACTGATAATCCTGCTGTTCAATCATTTTGGGCAAAGCATATGGAGCAACGGCTATGTACAAAAGAAAAACGTCCATGCGTGATCTGCGGGAAAGAAGGACCTGTTCTTCGTATCATTCCATTTAAAATCGGATTGCCTTTTTGTGATGTACAAATGGCTTCATTTAACGAAGATGCGTTTTGTTCAGGTGGTAGCACTACTAGGTCTTCCTATAATGGTGCCATTTGTTTTTCTTGTGCATCTGTTGCTATTCAGGTGTTAGAATATCTATTGAAACAAGATAAAGAAAAAAAATCAGGTCGGCATATTGTCAGTATTGCTACTGACGAAAAAAAGGATTCACTACTGAATCAATATGCTATCTTCTGGACCAAAGACCCTATTATTATCAATGACAAAAGTAGCACCAAGTATGATATTGATGAGATTCCTCGTTTGTTACTCGAAGATATAGATAAAATCTCAGGGATTGCTCCTCCTGCCTATGAGAGTCAACTACGAGGTATGTTGGAGGCCCCCTGGCAAGGGGGGCACAACCTAGCTGTTTCCGCAGCGAACAAATTTTACTTGGCTATCCTTTCGCCGAACAAGAGCCGATTGGTTGTACGTGAATGGCTAGAGCAGGGCATATCGTCTTATCGCGATAATATAAAACACTACGTTGATGCGCTTAAGATCATCCATCCCACAGGACGCGGGATTTGGTTTCCCCCGTTACCTGCAATTCTCACTGCATTACAATCGCCGACTAGCTCAAAACGTGAAAGTGATGAGAAAAAACGATTGCCACAGGTCGAGCCAGACCTAGTGCGTAAATTGATCCGTTGCATGTTCAGCGGTACTCATCCCCCCGAAGCTCTACTTACACGAGCGGTTCGTTGTTTTCGCATACCAGATCCGCCCGCAGATAATGACCAGCAACGCGAACGCCAAATGCTTCGCCGTATGGCCTTGGCGTCTGCAATGAAATTGTTTTTGACTTATAAGAAAGGAGAGGAGGTACAAGCTATGGAGGAGTTACACACCGATCACGATGTCAGTAGCGGTTACAAGCAACAATCACCGTATCTTTGCGGATGTTTGCTCGCTATTCTTGAAGCAATCCAAGCTCGGCCAGGGAATAAAGTCAATACCACCCTTGTTGACCGATTCTATGGTGCCGCATCTACTGCTCCAGCGACGGTTTTTGCTAATCTAATCAATATGGCGACCAAAGCACATTTACCGAAACTCCGTCGAGAAAACATGGAAACATTCACCCTCCGTGATGGCAAAAAAGTGAACATAAACAATCTTCTGACCGAGTGCTGCAGTGCTATTAATAACGCCGGAGGGTTCCCTCCTCCGCTTTCGCCAGAACAACAGGCACAGTTTGCATTAGGTTTTTATCATCAGCGGGCTGAATTCTCACGCCAGCCACTCCAATCATCCGGTACGAATTCAACAGGAGGTAGACAATGAGCGATCAGCAGTTTCTTTGGGAGAAGATTAAGGACGAGTCCTATTGCGATCCATCAAGGCGGATGGATTTTGTGCTGCTTTTTGATGTTAAAGACGGGAATCCCAACGGTGATCCTGATGCCGGGAACCTCCCGCGTATGGACCCAAGCGATCGACATGGAATCGTCACCGATGTGTGTATCAAGCGGAAAATACGCGATTATTTTGCAGTTGTGCTACAAAGACCTATTTTTATTCAAAGTCAAGATGCCTTGAATACGCTCTACTTTAGGGCTGCTTCAGGTGTGCCTGAAGCCAAAAAACATGTTGTTGAATTGGATTTTTCTGGCAATAACTTGAAAGAAGTTTTAACGTTCGACAAAAAGGGAACAAAAGTAGAACCTACTGATGACCAATTGGAAGCAGTCCACGAATGGCTAAGTTTATTGGATGTTGAAGGGTTTGAGTATCATACCGATGATAGCAAATTGACCTATTTCGGTGAAGCAAAGAAAAAGGATGCATTTAAGCAACTTCTCGAGACCGATGAGAGCGATAAACAGCAAATCCCTGAGTACACAACAGAAAGGCTTGCTATTGCTCTCGATAACGAAAAGAAAAATATGGGTGGTTCAAAGTTGGACAGGAATGTTCGCGACAAGGTAAAAACAAAAATGCGTGAGCTGTATGACGATATTCGACTTTTTGGAGCAGTACTAACTGCTGGTACAAATGCAGGTCAGATTCGTGGTCCAATGCAGCTCACTTATGCCCGCTCAATCAATCCTATCCTTCAACTGGATGCTGCAATTACACGTTGCGCTATCACGAAAGAATCTGATAGAGGTAGGAAGGAAACAGAATTCGGAAGGAAGCCATGGCTTAGCTATGCTGCATATCGTCAGTATGGTTTTTTTAATGCGCCTATTGCTGATCAAGTTACACGAGAAGATCTTGCGAGGTTCTGGGAAGCGATCGCTTGTATGTTCCCTAATTCCGCCTCAGCCAGTAAAGGGTTGATGGCAACGCGCGATTTAGTAGTTTTTGTTCATCCAAACTGTCGAGGCGTAGCCCCATCTCATAAACTATTCGAACTGATCAATATAGTTGAGAAAAATAAAGGGGATCCATCCATTAAAATTATTGATGGGGGTAAGGACAAACTGCAAGGTATGGGTATTGATATTTGTCGACCGCTATCTGACATGTGGCCGGATCTATAATTCGATGCTAGCAATCATTGCCAAGAGATTCATGCAAAAAAGGAGTTTTACGAGTTCTAGACAGTGGTGGCTGTGTAGCCCGTGCGTAGCTTATAGTAAGGAGACCAGCATAGGGAGAGTGTGGTAACTCTTTCATGATATGTGTCTGAATTAGATTGACGAAAGAAAAAGAAATCCTTGCTCTTGAAGTGTAATGGTCTTCCTTTTGAAGATGGACTTATGATTACGAGCAAGACTAAGGTGATTATCCCGCAGGCGAGTAGGGAGTTATATGCCGGATTTTAAAACGTGGGGACATCGTCAACTCTTACCCCGATCGCCCGGTACAGGAGTGGAGGCCGAACGATGTGGTCATTCCCGATACAGGACAGGCGAGTCTTCCCAGCACATTGGCTTTGAGAACGGCTAAGAATGTCGTGCGTGACAGTATCATCAGGGCACTGGAGACGAAGGAAGCGATCTGCAATCTCGCGGAAGTGTGCAAGGCCGAACGCATGTGTGATCGACGTTTATCTCTCGCCGAAGACGATGAGTTCCTTTTCAGCGAGAATATTGCGACGATCGACCGCGCTTATCCCGAGCGAGCCGCGGATTTCATAAAGAAAGACATCGAGCAGAAACTTAAAAACATCGCGAGCCGAAACTCCTGCGCCCGTTGCGCCGGGAGCATTCTTACCTATGGTACATATGCGGGGAAGAAGGCAGTCGGGGCGCTCTTTGATTCTCTCATAGTCGATTATTCCTGCCACAGGGGTATGCGAGAAGAGTTTGAACGGGTGAGGCAGAATATAAAGGGGGAATTCTCTTTCGCAGTATGAGGTTGCGCTTGATTGCTAATACTGTTGACGTTTATAATAATAAAAGATAATAGTATTAGCGATTATGCCGACAAGGGAAAGATTTATGTACAGCGACTACCACCAGAGGATTCTGGATATAAGCCCCGCTCTCGCACAGAGGTCGGTATTTCTCTTTGGCCCTCGCCAGACGGGGAAATCCTCCTACGTGCGGGAACAGCTCAGACCGCAGCCGACCCTGAGCTTCAATCTCCTCGACGGAGGGCTGCGTCTTCGGCTTCTTGCGGATCCCACACTAATGCGGCAGGAGATCCTGGCGCGCAATCTGCGCGACTGTATCGTTTTTGTCGATGAAATCCAGAAATGCCCTGAGCTTCTCGATGAAATCCATCTCCTTATCGAAGAGAGAGGCATACGATTTCTTCTTTCAGGATCGAGCGCACGAAAGCTGAAGCGGGCCGGCACGAACCTTCTCGGCGGACGGGCGAGGACGAAGTACCTTCATCCCTTTGTGTATCCGGAAGTGGCAGGAGATAATGATCTGCTGGAGCGGATCATGGCCCGGGGGCTGCTTCCTCCCCACTATCTGTCAAAAGCGCCGGACGAGGACCTGCGGTCCTATGTGGATACATACCTTTCGGAGGAGATCGCGGCCGAAGGGCAGGCACGCAATCTCCCTGCCTTTGCTCGTTTTCTGCAGACGGCGGCGACGCTCAACGCAAAGATGATCAACTACACCAACGTTGCAAACGACGCCCAAGTGCCTCGTCCGACCGTGCGCCTTTGGTTTCAGATACTCATCGACACCATGCTGGGCTACGAACTTCCACCGTATACGACTACCGTAAAACGCAAGGCGATTGAAACCGCGAAGTTCTACTTCTTCGATATCGGTGTCGTGCGCACATTGCGTCGGCTCCCTCCAATTCTTCCGGAAAGCGCGGATTTTGGGGAATTTTTCGAACACTATCTATTGATGGAATTGAAAGCCTGGATCGACTACCACAAGCCCGGTGCGCGCCTTTCATATTGGCGCTCAACCTCAGGTTATGAAGTGGATTTTGTGATCGATGACGATGTCGCTGTTGAAGTGAAGACCGCGACGATCATTCACGACAGGCATCTGGCTGGCTTGCGAGCTCTGCGGGAAGAGGGAAAAATAAGACGCTTCATTCTCGTTTGCAGAGAGGCGCGCCCGCGAAAAATCGGTGGCATCGAAGTATTGCCCTGGCGCCTATTTCTTGGACGATTGTGGGCGGACGATATCGTGACGGGAGGCTGATACTCTTGTATTCCGAAGATGATCTTGTTCTGATCTCAGCGCTCCAGCACATACTTTTTTGTGAACGTCAGTATGCCCTTATCCATATCGAGCAAGTCTGGGAGGAAAATCGCTTTACCGCCGAGGGGAAAGTGCTGCACGAGCGAGTCGATGCGGAACACCATGAGTCGCGGAGGCTCTTCCGTCAGGAATACGGCATGGCAGTGCGCTCCCTGGAGCGGGGTTTGATAGGCAAATGCGACCTCGTGGAGCTTCACCTCGCGCCAGGGGGAGGAGTCGCCGAGGCGGTGCCGGTGGAGTTCAAGCGCGGAAGGACCAAGGAAGATGATGTGGATCGTGTTCAGCTCTGCGCCCAGGCTTTCTGCCTGGAGGAAATGTTTGGGGTGCCGGTGGCGGTCGGGCAACTGTACTATCTCCAGGAACACCGCAGGACGACCGTGGACATCGATGGCCTGCTGAGGGCGAAGACCATGGAGCTTGTGGCAAGAGTAAGGCAGCTGCATTCTTCGGGAATCACGCCTCCCGCCCTGTACGGGAGGCGGAAATGCGATCGCTGTTCGCTTTTTGAATTGTGCATGCCAAAGAGCGCGGGCTCGGGAGGAAAGCGGGTCGACCGCTTCGTGCAGTCGCAAATTCGCGCGGCGAGAGAGGAATGCGGGCGATGAGGAGATATCCGCTGATATACGATAAAGGGAGGTGAGGGTGAGAAAGCTCCTCAATACACTCTATGTCAGCTCGCAAGGGGTCTATCTTCACAAAGAAGGCGAGACTATCGTAGTGGAGCGCGAGCAGCAGAAGCTGCTGCAACTCCCCGTCCATACGATAGGCGGCATCGTATGTTTCGGCAATGTGCTCTGTTCTCCTTTTCTTCTAGGGTTCTGTGCGGAACATGACATAGCCATCTCCTTTCTCACTGAATATGGCAAGTTCCTCGCTTCGGTGCGGGGACCTGTATCGGGCAACGTTCTGCTCCGTCGCGAACAGTACCGTATGGCGGACAACGCCGAAATAACGCGGATGGTCGCCGCGAACATCGTGATGGGGAAATTGGCGAATTCTCGTCTTGTCATGAACCGCGCAACGCGGGATCATGGCGAAAGAATAGATGTTGCTTCGATAAAGAGCGCTTCATCTTCCATAGATAGGCTTATCGAAGAACTCCCTTGTGCGGCCGATGCCGATGAAGTGCGCGGCATCGAAGGCATGGCCGCGGCCGAGTATTTCGGTATTTTCAATCATCTGATACTGGATCAGAAGGACGATTTTTTATTCAATGATCGTAACAGGCGTCCACCCCTTGACCCTGTCAATGCGCTTCTCTCTTTTGTATATACCCTTCTTGCGCACGATGTGCGGTCTTCCCTTGAAACGGTAGGTCTTGACCCGGCGGTCGGATTTTTGCACCGAGATCGCCCGGGCAGGGCAGGCCTTGCCCTCGATCTCATGGAAGAGTTCAGGCCGGTGATCGCCGACCGCCTCGTGCTTTCTCTGATCAATAGGCGCCAGGTGAGTCAAAAAGGATTTAAAAAAGCGAAAAACGGCGCTGTGGTGATGGACGATACGACGCGGAAAACCGTTCTCACCGAGTACCAGAATAAAAAACAGGACGAAATATTTCATCCATATATCGAAGAGAAAGTTCCATTAGGGCTTCTGTTTTTCGTACAAGCCAACCTTATGGCGCGATTCATCCGTGGCGACATCGACGGCTACCCGCCATTTTTTTGGAGGTAGACTTCATGTTTGTGCTTGTGAGCTACGATGTGGCGATAAGTTCTCCCGGGGGGAAAAAAAGGCTGCGGCGCGTGGCGAAAACCTGTCTTAACTTCGGCCAGCGTGTTCAATTCAGCATTTTTGAATGTGTCGTTGAGCCTGCTCAATGGGTTGTCCTCAAAAATCAGCTGGAATCGATCATCGACACTGAGCATGACAGCCTTCGCTACTATTATCTTGGATCGAATTGGAAGCGCAAAGTAGAGCATATCGGCGCAAAACCAAGTTTGGACATTGATAGTCCGCTTATCGTATAAAATATGCAGCTCGCATTTTTATTCTGCTTTTATCTGAATTTCCCGGTCACATTTTGCCACAGGATGATCATTTTTGCCGCGCGAAATTGGATGACACAGAATAGTCCAATCCTTTCGCGTTTTTATTAACTCTTTTATATATCGATCTTTGAAAACTGAGGGATGGGAAAAACTTGGGTAACGACTTTGAAATTACGCAGGATCGCGATCTTGCCTGTGTAACTATCTTTATGATA
>Ga0228536_1002399_pt1 | contig 11143 bp, 9 predicted proteins | sample SJ1Smetagenome_FD_168611 | JGI IMG/M metagenome (GOLD analysis project Ga0228536, IMG submission 168611) | Enriched culture of PCE-dechlorinating microbial communities from Ithaca, New York, USA - SJ1.S | ecosystem: Engineered > Modeled > Simulated communities (microbial... > Unclassified... | reverse complement strand
AACGCCGACTTCGACCTCTACCTGTATCCGCCGGGTTCGACGGACATGATGGTCGACCCCCTGGCCGCGGACTCGAGCGCCTCCGGATCGGTCGAGCTGCTCAACTATACCGCTGAGGGACCGGGAACATACTACCTCGACGTGTACGCATATAGCGGGGCGGGTGGCTACACGCTCGTATGGCGCGTGGAGAACGAGGTCGCCGGCCTGTACGTCACCCCGATGGAGGGCGTCGGCCGCATCGAAACCGCGATCATGTCTGCCCGCACGGCGTTCCCCGAGGGTTCGGAGTACGTGATCATCGCCACGGCGCGGTCGTTCCCCGACGCGCTCGGCGGCAGCGCGCTCGCCGGTGTCCTGGATGCCCCGGTGCTGCTCGCCGAGCCGACAGCACTGCCTGCCGCCGTGGCCACTGAGATCGTCGAGAACCTCGGAGCCACGCGGGCGATCATCCTCGGTGGAACAGGCGCCGTCTCGCAGGCCGTGGAAGACGGCCTCAATGACATGCTTGGCGATGTCAACGTGGAGCGTATCGGTGGTGCGAACCGTTATGAGACCGCTCGGAAGATCGCCAACCGCGTTGTCAACGAGATCGCACTGCTCGGCGGCGAGAGGAGTGAGGGACCGTACGTCGCGTTCGTTGCCACGGGCCAGGCATTCCCGGATGCGCTTTCAGCTTCATCGTGGGGCAGCACCGGCTCGGTGCCGTTCTTCCTGGTCAATCCGAGCACTGATCCCGCTGGTCTCGTAGAGTCGCTGATGGCGGTCAACGTCGACAGGGTGTACATCCTCGGTGGTACCGGGGCGGTGCCACAAGCGGTCCAGACGGCGACGGAAAAAGCGGGCATCACGACACTCGGGAGGCTTGCCGGCCGCAACCGGTACGAGACCGCCGCCGCCATCGCGTATGAGTACGGCGTGGATCTGTCGGTGGCGGTCACGACGGGGCTGGACTTCCCGGATGCGCTTGCTGGTGGCGCCGCACTCGGCCGCTATGGCGTGCCGATCCTGCTCACCCGCCCGACAGCGCTCGAGCCGGCCGCCAAAGGCGTGCTCGAGGCGCATGGCCGCACCATCGAGGATGTCTTCTTCCTCGGCGGGACCGTCGCCGTGAGCGTGCCCGTCAGGGCCGCCGTCCGCGGCACGATCTCGGGCACGTGGGGGCCGTCCTCGCTCGGCGGTGGTTCGGCCAGCCTGAGTGCGGCATCGCGGGTGCCGGTGCTCGACCCTGTGAAGAGCAATCGCCCGTAGTTCTGCTACAATCCGTCTGCCTGTGGGCGTGAGGTCTGCGTGTTCCGTGACGCGTGTGGTCCGCCCGGGCGTCCCGCTACCCGGATGGATCGCCATGATCGAAGACCGCAGTTCAGATATCCAATCACTCCGTGACCGCGTCACGGTGATCGGCCAGTATCTTCACCTTGATGCCAAGCGGGCGGAGCTTGCCACGCTCGAGGAGCAAACCACCGCACCCGACTTCTGGGACGTTCAGTCCACCGCGCAGCGCGTGATGGCGCAGGCGGCAGGGTTGCGTGACGAGATCGCTCTCTACGAGTCGATCTCCGCCGGGATCGACGACCTTGAAGTGGCCAACGAGCTCGCTGTGAGCGAGGGGGATGCCGACCTTGCCGCCGAGACGACCGCCTCTCTCAAAGATCTCATCAAGCGCACGAACGAGCTTGAGCTGTCCACTTGGTTCACTGGTGAGTTCGACAACGGCGATGCCCTGGTCACGATACTCCCCGGGCAGGGCGGTCTTGAGGCGCAGGACTGGGCCGAGATGCTGATGAAGATGCTGGTGAAGTACGCCGGCAGCCGCAAGTGGAAGGTCGACATCCACGACGCCCCGTCCGGTGTTGAGCTTGGCATCGACCGTGCGGTCTTCACCGTGCATGGGCGCAACGCCTACGGGATGCTGGCGTCCGAGCATGGCGTGCACCGTCTTGTGCGCATCAGCCCCACTGATGAGAAGAAGCGCCGGCAGACCACCTTCGCGCGTGTCGAGGTGCTTCCCGTGCTGCCCGACGACGTCGCCGTCGAGATCCGGGACGAGGACCTCCGCATCGATGTGTACCGCTCGAGCGGCCCGGGCGGCCAGAGCGTCAACACCACAGACTCGGCCGTGCGCATCACGCACATCCCCACCGGGCTCGTGGTCACCTGCCAGAACGAGAAGAGCCAGATCAAGAACAAAGAGACGGCGATGAAGATCCTCCGGTCGCGCCTGTACGAGCTCGAGCAGGAGAAGCGTGTCGCGGAGATCGACGCGCTCAAGGGCGACAAGCAGGAGATCAGCTTCGGCAGCCAGATCCGCAACTACGTTCTGTATCCCTACCAGATGGTCAAGGACGTGCGCACCGGGATCGAGACCGGCGATGTGAACAGCGTGCTCGATGGGGACATCCAGGAGTTCGTACTGGGCTATCATCGGTGGCGTGTGTCGGGCGAGCAGGCGGTCGCAGTGGGTGCGGACGACTAAGCCGGATCGGGTCGGGAGCGGATAATGGTCAAGCGGATACTCACGAAGGCGAACGCCGCCACCGTGCTCAAGCACCGCCGAGTCCGTGACTACACCTTCATGACCGTCGGCATCCTGATCACTGCGTGGGGCTTGAACGCGTTTCTCATCCCCAACAAGCTTGCCGCCGGTGGCGTGTCTGGCCTGGCCACCGTTTTCTACTACCTCTTCCAGGAGCAGTTCGGCGTCACGGTACCTATCGGCATGCAGATGCTCGTGATGAACGGCATCCTCCTGGTCCTCGGCATCAGCAAGAAGGGCTGGCACTACGGCGCCAAGACCGTGTACGGCATGATCGCCATGTCGGTAGCGGTCGACGCGCTGGCGCCGTTCACGCCGCACCTCGCGTCACACGACCAGCTGCTCGCCGTGCTGTACGGTGGCGCGGTCACCGGCATCGGTATGGGGCTCGTCTTCAAGGCTCGTGGCAACACGGGCGGCACGGATATCGTGGCTCAGCTGCTGGTGGAGAAGGTCAACCTCGGCATCGGTCAACTCATGCTCATCGCCGACGCTATCGTCACCCTGGTTGCGGCCGTGGTCCTCGGTCCGGACCTTGCCCTGTACGGTGCTGTCGCGGTCTTCGTGATGGGTGCGGTGATCGACCTCGTGCAGGAAGGCCTTTCGGTCGACAAGGCTGCGTTCATCATCTGCGACGAGCCCGGTCGCGTGGCCGATGCGGTCATGCATCAGCTCGGCCGTGGCGCCACCGGTCTGGTGGCCAAAGGGCTCTACTCGGGCGAGGCACGGGAGATGGTGTTCACCGTGGTCTCGCGGCGTGAGATCGGTTCATTGAAGGCGCTCGTCCATGCGGTGGACCCGAAGGCGTTCGTGGTCATCGCCGACGTGCATGAAGTACTCGGAGAAGGATTCAAGGAGATCGGAGCGGGTCAATGACCGATGCGGGACGGATCGCGGCCATCGAGGCCAAGGCGGCGCGTATGCGCTACGACATCGTCGAGATGATCGCCGAGGCCGGAAGCGGCCACCCCGGCGGCTCGCTCTCGGCTGCCGACATCGTCGCCACCCTGTACTTCGACGTGCTGCGCCATGACCCCACGCGTCCTGACTGGCCGGAGCGCGACCGCTTCGTGCTCTCCAAGGGCCATGCCGCCCCGGTCCTGTACGCCGCGCTTGCCGAGGCGGGTTACTTCGGCCGCGACCACCTCGTCACACTGCGGAAGCTCGGCAGCATCCTCCAGGGCCATCCCGACTGCCTGAAGTGTTCGGGTGTCGAGGTCTCCACCGGCTCGCTCGGCCAGGGGCTCGCCATCGCCAACGGCATGGCGCTCGCGCTCAAGCTCGATGAGAACCCGGCTCGCGTGTTCTGCCTGCTCGGCGACGGCGAGCTGCAGGAAGGGGAGGTGTGGGAGGCGGCGATGTTCGCCCCGCACCACGGCCTCGGCAACGTCACGGCCATCGTGGACCACAACGGCCTGCAGATCGACGGCGCCTGCGACGAGGTCATGTGCCTCGGCGGGGTGGCCGAGAAGTTCGCTGCCTTCGGCTGGGAAGTGCGTGAGACCAGCGGCCACGACGTGGAGGGGCTCCTCGATGCGCTCACCGAGCCGCCGGCGGATCCCGCGGTGCCGGTCGCGATCATCGCGTACACGGTGAAGGGGAAGGGCGTCTCGTTCATGGAGGGCGATGCTGGCTGGCACGGGAAGGCCCCGAGCGCCGAGCAGACGGCCGCCGCGCTCGCCGAGCTTGGATCCCTGCTCGACGCCGCAATGACCACGATGACCGAAGGGGGCGCCCGATGAGCGAGAAGCGCGCAACACGCGAGGCATACGGCGCCACCCTGATCGAGCTCGCCAACGAGGGCGTGCCGGTGGTCGCGGTCGACGCTGACCTCTCCGGCTCCACGACCACCGCCAAGTTCGGGGCCGCGTACCCCGACCGTCTCATCAACGTGGGAATCGCGGAGCAGAACATGATCGGCACAGCGGCCGGCCTGGCCGTTGAGGGCAAGGTCGCGTTCACGGGCAGCTTCGCCGTGTTCGCCACCGGCCGCGCATACGACCAGATCCGCAACACCGTCTGTTACTCGAACCTCGACGTGAAGGTCGCGCCAACGCACTCGGGCATCACGGTGGGCCCCGACGGCGGCAGCCATCAGATGCTCGAGGACATCGCGCTCATGCGCGTGCTGCCGGGGATGCGGGTGCTTGTGCCCGCGGATGCCGTGGCCGCGCGCGCCGCGATCCATGTGGCCGCCACCACACCCGGACCGTTCTACATCAGGCTCGGCCGAGCCGCGGTTCCGGTCATCTACGATGACGATTACACCTTCGAGCTGGGACGCGCGCGCGTTCTTCGCGAGGGCTCGCACGTCACCCTCGCCGCATGCGGCGTGATGGTGGAGCAGGCGCTCGCCGCGGCCGGGCAGCTCGAGCTCGAGGGCATCAACGCCGAGGTCATCGATGTCTCGACCATTAAGCCGTTCGACACGGCCACGCTCGTGGCCTCCGCGCTCAAGACAGGCGCGGTCGTGACCTGCGAGGAACACTCGATCATTGGCGGGCTTGGCTCGGCGGTGGCCGAGGCGTTCGGCGAGCACGCGCCTGTGCCGCTTGCCCGGGTGGGCGTTCGCGACGTCTTCGGCACCTCCGGTGAACCCGCCGAGCTGATGGCGCACTTCGGGCTCACGGGCGCCGACATCGCGGAGGCCGCGCGGGCGGTCATCGGCAGACGCTGAGCGAAGAGTGGGGGGTCCTGCGGCAAGGGCGAACTGCTGCAGAACGTACGCGTCTGTGAGGACCAGAACACCGGCACCGGCAAGGCGATGCCCGAATTCCCGCGGTACACCGGGCGGGCGAACGCCGAGCTTCCCGTGATCGAGGTGAAGGCGGTCACGCATCGCAGGAACCCCATCATGCAGACGGTGATCGGCCCGAGTGAGGGGCACGTGAGCATGGCCGGCATTCCCACCGAGGCGAGCATCATCCAGATGGTGGGCCGGGCGATGCCAGGCCGACTCCAGAACGTGTACTCGCACTCTGCAGGTGGCGGCAGGTACATGGCCATCATGCAGTTCAAGAAGAGCATTCCGATCGATGAGGGGCGGCAGCGCCAGGCGGCTCTGCTCGCGTTCTCCGCGGTCTCAGAGCTCAAGCACATCATTCCTGTGGACGAGGACGTCGACCCATTCGGCAGCAACGACGTGCTGTGGCGATGAACATGCGCTACCGGGCGCTGTCGACACGATCATGTCCCCCGGGGTGCGGTGTCATCCGCTCGACCCCGTCGCAGGGTCCCGAGTACAACGGGGCGCTGCGCGACCGTGGCATCTTTTGCAGGGTGGTCTTCGACCGCACCGTGCCATTCGAGCTGAAGGACCGGTTCAAGCGGTCCGCCTTTCTCGAGGTCGACCCAGCGATCGGGCCCCTTCGCTATTCGGTGGATAGGACTCCATGGTGCCCCTCCCGGTGTACGCCGGGAGGGGCACATCGCCGGTGGACCCGCCCCCCTGAGGCGGGATCGGTGATCAGCGAACGGAATCGGCGGGCCTCCGTGTGTCACACGCCTCTTTCGTGATGCACGTTGACCTTCTGGAGAACTCATGGATTCGGTGACAGGCGGGTCACGGCGGAGTGTGAACGGCGCGCATTCTGCTAGACTAGCGCCCGGGTAACGTCGCACAGATATGGAGCATCCATATGATATCCATGCGGAACGTCAGTAAGATCTACGTTCCGAACAAACCCCCGGCGCTCGATGACTGCAACGTTGAGATCGAGCAGGGCGAGTTCGTATTCCTCGTGGGCCACTCCGGCTCAGGCAAGTCCACCTTCATCAGGCTGCTCCTGCGGGAGCTGCTGCCAACCCGCGGCCAGATCGTCGTCGCGGGCCAGGACCTCACGAAGATGAAGCCCTGGAAGGTCCCGTACCTGCGCCGCAACATCGGCTGCGTGTTCCAGGACTTCAAGCTCCTCCCCAACAAGACCACGTACGAGAACATCGCGTTCGCGCTCGAGGTCATCGGTCGCTCCAAGCACGTCATCCGCACCCAGGTGCCCGAGGTGCTGCGACTGGTGGGTCTCGAGGAGAAGATGGAGAGCTATCCCGACGAGCTCTCCGGTGGTGAGCAGCAGCGCGTGTCGATCGCCCGGGCATTCGTGAACCGGCCACCGCTCCTGCTGGCCGACGAACCCACCGGCAACCTCGACCCCGCCACATCGCTCGGCATCATGAGCCTGCTCAATCGCATCAACAAGACCGGCACCACGGTGCTGGTGGCCACGCACGACAGGGAGATGGTCGACTCGATGCGCAAGCGCGTCATCGCGCTCGAGGGCGGCAAGGTCATCCGTGACCAGGACCGAGGTGTCTACGGCTATGGCGATTAACTTCGGCTACTTCATGAAGGAGTCGGCGACCAGCTTCCGCCGCAACTGGGTGATGAGCCTCGGCGCCATCATCACGATCTATCTGTCGTTGCTCCTCGTCGGGATCTCGCTTGGCTCGGGCATGCTGCTCGGCCAGGTCGTCGAGTCGTTCGAGGACAAGGTGTCCATCAGGGTATTCCTGAAAGACGGCGCCCCCGCCGAGCAGGTCGACGCGATGCAGGCCGAGCTCATGGCCAACGAGATGGTCGCCACCGTGGCCTACACGTCCAAGGAACAGGCGCTTGAGGAGTTCAAGGCGCGCCTGATGGAGGACAGTCCCGAGGTCATCGAGAACCTGCCGGGCAACCCGCTGCCCGCATCGCTGGACATCGACCTCAAGGACCCGCGGAACGTGTCCACGGTGGTCGAGCAGATCGTCGCGAGCGACAACTTCATGGCGGTCGCCGATCGTCCGGACGACCCCGCAAAGTCGCTCGAGTACGGCCAGGAAGTCGTCGAGAAGCTCTTCACGGTCACCCGGATCATCCGGATCGTGAGCATCGTCTTCGTCGCCATGCTTGCCGTGATCAGCATGATCTTCATCAACAACGCCATCCGCATCGCCATCTACGCGCGGCGCAAGGAGATCGCGATCATGCGGCTCGTGGGTGCGTCGAACTGGTTCATCCGCACGCCGTTCCTCCTCGAGGGCACGCTCCAGAGCCTGGTGGGCGCACTGCTCGCGATCGGCACCCTCAGCGTCCTGTACTTCTACATCCTGCCCAAGCTCAGTGAGCTGATGACGTTCCTGCCGCTGTCGATGACCGGCGGAGATGCCCTGCAGGTCTCGGTCATCCTCGTGGTGACCGGTGTGGCGATGGGCCTTGCCGGCGCCATGCTCGCGATGAGGCGCTACCTGAGAGTCTAGGAACCCAATGAGCAAAGCACTCAAGGTCGTAGCCGCAGTCGTCATCGCGGCGGTCTTCCTCATCACCGCGTTTGCTGGTGGCGTGTTGGTCGGCAGGGTCGCGTCAGGCGACTTCGGCCAGGCTGAGCGCATGGCCGTCAATCCATCGGCGTCTGGTGATGTGGAGAGCGCCGTTGGCGAGGTGGCGGATATCATCGACGACCTCGCATTGCGCCCGTCGTCGGAGGAGTCCCTGACGGCTGGTGCGATCAGAGGGATGCTCGAGTCGCTGGAAGACTCGCACGCGGTCTACTTCGACGACGAGCATTACCAGTACTTCAACGAGCAGAGCATGGGCGCGTTTTATGGGATCGGCATCACGATCTCCAACGACGGTGACGACCTCGTGGTGAACTCGGTGATCGAGGATACGCCGGCCGCTGAGGCCGGGCTCAAGCCGAGCGATCTCATCATCGAGATCGATGGCGAGGCACGGCCTCGCTGGGACGTGGATGAGGCGGTCCTTCGGATCCGCGGCGAAGAAGGCACCACCGTGCGCCTTGGTGTCCGACGTGATGGCGCCGATGACCTGCTCGAGTTCACCATCGCACGTGCCAAGATAGAGGTCCCCAACATCAAGAGCGAGCTGCTCGAGGGCGACATCGGCTACATCAAGCTGGAGGGCTTCAACCAGAACGCCGCCACCGAGGTCCGCTCGGCGATCGAGGAGTTGACCGCCGAGGGCGCTGAGGGCTTCGTCCTGGACGTGCGGAACAACCCCGGGGGCCTGTTGTCGGCTTCGGTGGAGGTGAGCTCCCTGTTCATCTCCGACGGTGTGATCGTCTCGGTGGAGGACCGTAGCGGCGAGCCGGAGCGATACCGCGCCACCGGCAAGACCGCCACCGACGCGCCGCTCGTGTTGCTGGTCAACGGCAACTCCGCCTCGGCGAGCGAGATCGTCGCCGGCGCGCTCAAGGACCACGGCCGTGCCACCATCGTGGGCGAGCAGACCTTCGGAAAGGGGAGCGTGCAGCAGATCGAAGAGCTGACGTTCGGAGGCGCCGTCAAGCTCACGATCGCGCACTACCTCACACCCAAGGGCACGGCCATCAACGGGGTCGGGCTTTCACCGGACGTCGTTGTGGAGATGGATCACGAGTTGATCGCCGAGCGAGAGACCGATACCCAGCTCCAGCGGGCGCTCGAGGTGTTGCGGGAGAAGATGCGCTGACGTCACCGGTCGTGCCCGGCGGGTTACTCGTCGTCGTCCTCGTCGTCGAGTGAGACGAACATGTTGTCCTCGAACACGCTTTCTTCCATCAGCCGGATCGCGCCGCGCTGACCAGGACGGCCCTCGGGGTCGTCGGTGGGTGTGAGCTCGAAGCTTGCTCCGTCGTTGAAGAGCGTCAGATGGCTTCGTCCGTTCGCATCAGTGGTGAAGTTCAGGTAGTTGAAGCTCGCCACGTTGAGGAACAGGCAACCGTTCACGAGCGTGGTAGCCGAGAAGTCGTCGAGCATGATGCGCACCAGCGTGGCCCGTCCGGTGGCGATCTCGGTGCCGTCGACCGCGTACCGGTACGTGAACGCCTCGATCGTCTCGAGTGCACGGACGATATCGCGGGGGTTTGTGAGCGTGCCGTCGCGGATGAGCAACGCGGGGCGAGGGTGAGGGTGTTCCATCACGACTCCTGATGCTGCTGCTTGCGGTAAGGTTGCACCATACGTTGATTCTACCCCTGAGACAACCCGCGGCGGGGGCCGTTCGACGAATGGTGGCCCACGCGCGGGGAGCGGAGGAGCGATGCGACCGGACAAGCTCGTGTTGAAGACGCTGCGTTCGGCGTCGACTCCGCTTGACGCCGCCGGCGTCGCGGGCGCCGTAGAGCTCGGCGGAGGGCCGGGGCTCGATGTCGAGCGCGTGGCCAACGTATTGCGCCAACTCGAGAAGTCCGGTCTGGTCGCCGACGTGGGGAACGGGATGTACCTCCCACTGAAGGAGCGGCACCTGGTGGTGGGGCGGCTCTCGGTCAACCGTCGGGGCTTCGGGTTCGTGAGCTCTCCGCTCGGCGACATCTACGTGGGCAAGCGGGACATGAACGGCGCGATGCACGGCGATACCGTGGGCGTGCGAGTGGATCCGCGCGGGTCGCATCTCGGCAGGTCCGGCGAGGTCGTGCAGATCATCGAGCGCGGCGTGACCGAGGTGGTGGGCCGGTTCGAGCGTCACGGAAAGCTCGGGATCGTGGTACCCACCGACCCGCGCATCCGCGGGGACCTGTTCATAGATTTGCCCAGAAGCGAGCTGTCGCCGCGTCCTAACGATATCGTGGTCGCTCGTATCACGCGATATGCGGACAGGCGGGACGCGATGCAGGGTGTGCTGACCGAAGTGCTCGGCCCCGAAGGCGCTCCGGGTGTGGACGTGGAGATCATCATCCGCGAACACGGCCTGGCAACCGAGTTCCCCACGGATGTCATCGAGGCCGCCGAGGCGTTGCGTCAGGACATCGACGGCGAGTTGGCGCGAGGGCGGCGTGACGTCCGCGACCTGTTCACGTTCACGATAGACCCGGCGGACGCACGCGACTTCGACGACGCGATCTCCATCGAGCGCGAGGGCAAGGGGTTCCGCCTGTGGGTGCACATCGCGGATGTGAGCCACTACGTGCCATGGGACTCGGTGGTGGACGTTGAGGCGCGGCATCGGGCGACCAGCGTGTACCTGGTGGACCGTGTCTTGCCGATGCTTCCCGAGCATCTCTCCAACGTCATCTGCTCGCTCAATCCACAGGAGGACAGGCTCACGTTCACCGTTGAGATGGTGCTCGACAAGACGGGGCTCGTGGAGCGCTACGAATGCTATCCGTCCGTCATCAGGAGCGACCGTCGCTTCGACTACGACCAGGTGCAGGGCTGGTTCAACGGCGGGGGATTCCCGGACGAGCAGAGCGAGCGCGCGCTCACGGACTTCCGCACCGTGGCCGCTCGTTTCCACGAGCGACGGATCGCGAGAGGCGGTCTCGACTTCGACACGGTCGAAGCACGGGTGACGCTCGACGACCGCGGGGAGCCGATCGACGTGGTGCTCCGGTCGCGCACCGAAGCCACGAACATGATCGAGGAGGCGATGATCGCCGCCAACGAGGTTGTGGCGCGGCACATGGCGACAGCCAAGGCGCCGATGGTCTACCGCATCCACGAGGACCCCGACGCGGACGCTCTCGCGCAGGTGTCCGTGATCCTCAAGGAGTTCGGTTACCCCGTGCAGGAGTTGCACGGAGCGACACCCGCAACCTTTCAGAAGATCGTCGCGTTCGCGCACGGCAGGCCGGAAGAGCGGCTCATCAACTCGCTCGTGCTGCGGGCGCTCGAGCGGGCCCGTTATGTGGACTA
>Ga0228536_1002398_pt1 | contig 11155 bp, 9 predicted proteins | sample SJ1Smetagenome_FD_168611 | JGI IMG/M metagenome (GOLD analysis project Ga0228536, IMG submission 168611) | Enriched culture of PCE-dechlorinating microbial communities from Ithaca, New York, USA - SJ1.S | ecosystem: Engineered > Modeled > Simulated communities (microbial... > Unclassified... | reverse complement strand
CGCCCCGCGTACGAACCTCTCAGAGGGCCGAGGTCGAGCTTCCCTACGATTTCCACCACGAAGCGGGCGAGGTGATCTTCGGGAAGCCAGTCTTCTATGGATTGGGGAAGTATGTACGGAGTCGCTCTGTCTACCGGCCGGAATGTGGTCGCCATCTGCTATCGCCGCCTTTGATCAAGATGCCTCTATTTTATACGATGTGCGCTAAGTCCGACAGGCTCCTAGATTGAATTTGAACTTTAGGGGCATTTTCATCATATGAAAGGGATTATGTTTGTCCGAAGGAGCCTGAATAAAAGAGGTAGTGTTAATAGTTTTTTGCACATTTCTTTATCAGGCCCAAGATTTACAGTTCCCCGGAAGAGCTGGTAAAAGTGCTGTTAAATAGAGAAATTTTCAGGAAAGAAGCTCGCGATTAGTGACACTTTGCCATATTTTCCAAAAAAGATAATAAAAGTGTAAAAAATAGTGGTGTTTTGACTGTAGTTGTTCGCTTCCTCGCACCTAATCCCGCATTTTGATTTGCTCTTCAAAAGAAAGTCGATTTCCTTTTTCCCTTTTGTATTTTTGAATAAATGCGTAGATGTGGATTTATCGAAAATTATAAACTATTTTTTTTTGTAGTGTGTAAAATAGATTCTATATTTCCCGAACTAGGAGGTTTTCATAATGGGTGAGGCATATATCGTATCGGCGGTGAGGACGGCAGGTGGCAATCTTGGCGGAACGCTGAAGAACGTTCAGCCGGATGATCTGCTGGTCCCTGTGATCCGGGAAGCGATCTCCCGGGGAGGGATACCGGCGGAGAGCGTCTCGGAGGTCATCATGGGCCAGACGAAGCAGTCTGCCGACTACCCGAACGTGGCGAGGGTTGCCTCGCTGAAGGCCGGTCTGGCGGAGGAGCTTTCGGCCTATACTGTTCACCGTCAGTGCGGTTCCGGAATGCAGGCGGTCATCAACGCATTTTTCCAGATCAGGTGCGGTGAAGGGGACTTCATCGTCGCCGGAGGGGTGGAAAGCATGAGCACGGCGCAGTACTACCTCCGGGATGCGCGGTACGGATTCACCGTGGGCAACGGCCTTGTTCTTGACCCGAACACTGAGAGCCAGCCGAAGTCGCAGCCTGAAGAAAAGTACGGTCATCTCATCATGGGGATGACGGCGGAGAATCTTGCGGAAAGATATGGCATCACCCGCGAAGAGCAGGATGCTTTTTCTTACAGGAGCCAGATGTCTGCCATCAAGGCGATCGATACCGGGAGGTTCAGGGATGAGATCGTTCCTGTTTCCATACCGGTGAGGAAGGGAGATCCCATCGTTTTTGATGTGGATGAATTCCCCCGGCGGGACACGAGCCTTGAGAAGATGGCGAAACTGAAGCCTGCCTTCAAAAAAGACGGTACGGTAACTGCCGGGAACAGTTCCGGCAGAAACGACGGAGCCGCGGCCCTGCTGTTGGCTTCTGAAGAAGGTGTACAAAAGCAGGGTCTGAAGCCGTTGGGCAGGATAGTGGCGGCAGCCTCTGCGGGCGTGGACCCGAGATACATGGGGATCGGTCCGGTGCCTGCCATACGGAAAGTGCTCGAGAAGACGGGCATGTCCCTTTCGGACATGGGGCTCATAGAGATAAACGAGGCATTCGCGGCCCAGACGCTGGCCTGCGTGAAGGAACTTGAAGTGGACCAGGAGCGTCTGAACGTGAACGGAGGTGCCATAGCCCTTGGTCATCCGCTCGGCTGCTCGGGAGCCCGCATACTGGTGACCCTTGCGCACGAGATGGGCAAAAGGAACGAGCGGTACGGTCTTGCGGCCATCTGCATAGCGGGCGGGCAGGGTCTTGCAGTGATCGTGGAGAGAGCCTGACGGAATAAAAGAGGAGGGTCCGGAGTGAGTGCAGTACAGTCGAAAAAACTGAAGACAATGGAAGAGGCCATGTCCCTGATAAAGAGCGGCGACAGGATAATGGTCAGCGGATTCGGCAACGTGGGAGACCCCAAGCAGCTGGTCGCTGCCCTGAGCAAGCGTTCGGTGAAGGACCTGACGATAATCAGCAATGACCTCGGCTCCCCCGGGATAGGCCTTGGAGCGCTGCTGAGCGCCGGGATGGTGAAGAAGCTTATAGGGAACTACTACAACTGGAACCCGGAAGTGGCCGATGCCTACAATGCGGGAATAATCGACGTAGAGCTTGTCCCGCAGGGGTCTTTCGCGGAAGGGATCCGTGCGGCAGGAGTTGGAGTGGCGGCGTTTTTCACTCCCACCGCAGCAGGAACCGATCTCGCGGTGCACAAGGAAGAGCGGGAATTCAACGGCAGGAGATACATCCTTCAGGAGGCGATAAAAGCTGACGTGGCGCTGATCAGCGCGGCGAAGGCCGATGCGCTGGGGAACCTTGTGTACAGCAAGGTGGCCCGGAATTTCAATCCTCTCATGGCCATGGCTGCGGATCTTGTCATCGCTGAGGTCGGGGAAGTGGTTCCTGCCGGAACGTTTGATCCCGAGTGCATAGTGACGCCCCACATTTTTGTGGACGTTCTGGTTCAGAGGGGGTAGTGCAGATGTTTCAGATGGATGAAGAGAGCGCGAAGGTACGCATAGCGAAAAGGATAGCCCGTGAGTTCACGGAGATGAGCGCAGAGAAGGACCTCTTCGTGAACCTTGGAGTGGGCATACCCACCATGGTGGCGGACTACGTTGAAGGAGAGAATCTCTATCTCCAGGCGGAGAACGGCATGCTGGGCGTAGGCCCCGCGGCGGAGCCCGGGAAAGAGGACCCGAACCTCATCAATGCGGGCAGGGTGAAGGTGACGGAGACGGTGGGGTGTGCCTATTTTGACAGCTCCACATCGTTCGGCATGATCCGCGGCGGCCATATAGACGCGACGGTGATAGGTGCTTTCGAGATCGACGAGCGGGGGAACGTGGCGAACTGGATAATCCCCAACGGGAAGCAGCTGGGAGTGGGAGGAGCGATGGACCTTGTCGCGGGAGCGAAGAAGGTGTACATCGCGATGCAGCATGTAAGCAAGAAGGGCAAGGCGAAGATCGTGCCGTGCTGCGGTCTGCCCATAACGGGCCACGGCGAGGTGGACGTGGTGGTGACGGAATACGCGCTTTTCCGGTTCAGGGAGGGGAAGCTCGTGCTCGAGGAGATCGCTCCGGAGATAACCCTTGAAGAACTCAGGGAAATAACAACAGCCGAGTTTATCGTTTCGGACACGCTGAAAACACTCGTGTAGTGGTGGATATTTCGATGGATTACAGAAATCTATTGGATTTTCGTGGCAAGAGTGTGCTGATAACCGGCGGAAATGGCAGCATGGGGGCGGAATTCGCGAAGGCTTTTGCCTCATGCGGTGCTGATGTTGCTATAGCCGATAAAAACGCCGAAGGCTCGGATGAAATAATTAAAGACTGCGAAAAGTTTGGGAGCAGAGCCTTTTTTATCGCGGTAGATTTGCTCAATCTTTCCTCAATAGATACAATGGTCCAGGATGCTGTCGCTAAATTGGGAAAAATTGATATTCTCTGCAACCACGCGGGTTTTAACAACAGAAAACCTGCCGTTGAGTATACTGAAGCTGATTGGGAAGCTCTTATCGGTGTGGATCTGAAAGCCGTTTTTTTTGTTGCCACCAAGGTCGGGGCTCATATGATCGGGCGGAGGCAGGGAAAGATCATCAATACGGCATCCGTTTCTGCTGCCCGCGGTCATAAATGTCTTTCGATCTATGCATCCGCCAAGGGGGGCATTCGACAGATGACGAAAGTACTTGCTCATGAGTGGGCGGAATACGGCATCAACGTGAATGCCATCGGACCAGGATACGTTGTGACGAAACAAACCGAAAACTACGTCAAGGATCCACAGGTTTTCCAGTCTCTCGTCTCTCATATTCCCATGGGACGTCTTGGGCTTCCAAAAGACATGGCTTCCGTTGTTCTTTTCCTTGCATCGGAGGGGGCGTCGTACATAACAGGGCAGACGATCTTTGTGGAAGGCGGCCGTCTGATTGACTAAAGGAGCGGAGAGCAGAAAGGTGGACTTTTTTTGAAAGCGATAATGAAGGTTCGCGGTGAATTTGGTGCGGTTGAAGTTGCTGATGTCACCAAACCCGAAATAGTTGCCGGTAACGACGTCCTTCTCCGTGTCCACAGTGCTGCGGTGTGCGGCAGTGACATTCATGCATATGAATATATACCTTCTTACCAGTCTTTTATGAAGATACCGGTGGTCCTTGGCCATGAGGCATGCGGTGTTGTAGAAGCTGTTGGAAGCGATGTGACCCAGTTCAGGCCGGGCGACAAGGTGATGGGAGAATCAAATATTTATTGCGGTAAGTGCAGAAACTGCAGGACCGGCTTTACAAATATTTGTGACAATAACCTTATGAGGGGACTTACAACTACCGGAGTAATGCAGGAGTATGTTATTTTTAAAGAAAAAAACCTTCACAGCGTTCCTGACAGCCTCTCCTTCGATGAAGGAGCCTCTGCTCAGGCCTGTACAGTGAGTTCTCATGGAGTGCTGCACAGGATCGATATCAACGCGGGAGACGCAGTTGTGGTCACAGGTGTCGGTATTATTGGAATGGCGGCAGCCCAGCTCGCCAGGCTGAAGGGTGCAAACGTTATCCTGGTTGGAACGGACGATGATGAATCTATACGGCTTCCCATAGCAAGAACAATGGGATTTCGAACACTGAACTGCCAGAAAGAAGACGTCGTTTCTGCTTCAGCAGAACATTTTGGCAGGAGGGCAGATTTCGTTCTGGAATGTTCCGGGGCCTCCTCGGCCATTGTATCCGCTTCGGATGCAGTGAGGAAGGGAGGCACTATCCTGCTTCTTGGCCTTGTAGGGAAGGACGTTCCTTTTCCTTTTGCAAAAGTTATCCGCTCTGAAGTTAATGTAATAACAAGCTATACTTCGACATGGATCGACTACGAAGAAACTCTCGAATTCATAAGGACAGGTGCGCTGGATATCAAGCCTTTTCTTAGCGTGTATTCGGTTGATGAAGGCGTTTGTGCTTTTGAGGACGCATACCGGAAGAAAGTCCTGAAACCGGTGATCCGTTTTGTTTAAACCGAAAGAAGATCAAGGAGGTGATCGTTGAGAGAAAAGCGCGGTAAAGGCAATAGAGTATAAAAGGAAGAACTTAATTTAGCTTATGGAGGTGTACTTCAATGAAAATATTGAGATCAACGGTGGTTTTGTCTCTGTTTCTTCTTCTGTTTGTTTCCGGCTCGGCATTTGGTGCTGCAACGATTGACAACATGGTGATCGCTTCCGGAAACCCTGGGGGAACGTATTACTACATCGGTGCCGGGATGGCGAAGCTTCTCTCCCAAAAGCTACCGGGAATTGAATTTACGACAGAATCCACAACAGGTTCCCCGGTGCAGAATGGTACGTATACCTCCGAGTCTGTGGAAACTCTTGGCATCTTTACCCTTGACGGTGCATATTCAGCCATGAATGGAGACCCTACGAGGGGGTTCAAAAAACCACTCAAGAATCTTGGCCTGATCCAGGCAGGGCATGATCTTATTCTCTACTGGATGTCGCTGAAGGAAACCGGAATCACTTCCCTGTCAGAGTTGAAGGGCAAAAGAGTCGGTATACCCGTTGCCGGAAATACAGCGTATTTCCAGGCCGTTGCCGTCCTTGAAGAGTATGGGATAACCCTTGACGATATCAAGGCGATTCCCATGACATATGCCGAAATGGCAGATGCCCTGAAAGACGGCAACCTTGATGCTATCTGTACAGGAGGCGGACTTCCGCAGGCTGCCGCCATGGACCTGTCGACGACAAGAGATGCTGTATTCCTTTCAATTGACGAGGACAAATTCGCTTCCCTGAAACAGAAACATCCTTATTGGTGGATTTCCCAGATACCCGCCAATTACTACAGTGGTCAGGACAAACCTGTCAATGTCTTTACCTCCCAGGTGTGCCTTTTCGCAAATATGGATTTGGACGAGGATATTGCCTATAAAATAACAAAAGTTCTTGCCGAAAGTACTGCCGAGCTCAAAGAGATCCACGCAGAGGGCGGAAAGTGGTCCACTGCTACAACGAAGAGAGTCTATGATGATCCGGTCGTGCCGTTTCATCCCGGTGCAAAGAAGTTCTATGATGAGCTCTGGAAGAAATAAGAACTGAACCGTATTCACCGGGTGGAGCCCGCAGAAAACAGATGCAGGTTCCACCCTCATTTCTTCTTTAAACTCGTGTCTCTCTTTTAAATAAGTTTTCTGAGGTCCTGGAGGTGCAATATGGAGTCGGTTCTTCAAAATAACAATAAAAACATTCGGTCTATTTTTTCAAAAGTGATGATGGTCGTTGCTGCCTCCATGTCCTTTTTCCATATTTTTACGGCGGCGATCGGGTCTCTTCCGACGATGGAGCAGAGAAGCATTCATCTTTGTTTTACCCTGGTTTTGATCTTCATGAAATGCATCGTAAAGCGGGAAGGATCTTTTGGTTTCAGAGACCTTATAGACAGCGCTTTTATAATTATCGGTGCCGTTTCAACTCTTTATGTTTACTTCCTATGGGAACCGATGTTTATGAGGGCGCCATTCCCGGAAGTGATCGATATCGTGATCGGTACGCTGGTCGTAATCGCAGTCCTTGAAGGGACAAGGAGGGAATTGGGTAAAGCTATCCCCATCCTCGGTATAATTTTTATACTCTACGCACTGTACGGGAAAATGATCCCCATACGGGAAATTGCTCACAGAGGGTATTCTTTCACGAGAGTCATTGCAAATCTTGCCCAGGCTTCAGAAGGAATCTATGGCCAGGTCCTGGGTGTTTCAGCAACGTATATTTTCCTATTCGTTCTGTTTGGTGCTTTTCTTGAGCATAGTGGTGCAAGTCAGTTTTTTGTAGATCTTTCGCTTGCATTTTTCGGAAAAACCAGGGGAGGTCCTGCCAAAGTCGGTACTGTTGCCAGCGGCTTGTTTGGAATGGTTTCTGGAAGTGCCGTAGCCAATGTTATGGCGGTCGGTCCTTTTACCATACCCATGATGACGAGACTGGGGTATAAACCAAAATTCTCGGGTGGAGTCATCTCAGTAGCGGGCACGGGGGGACAGTTTATGCCCCCGATAATGGGTGCTGCGGCTTTTATCATAGCGGAAACCCTTTCCATTCCATATTGGTCAGTGGTCAAGGCTGCTTTTATCCCCGCAGTGCTGTACTATGTTGCTCTTTGGTTCATAATCGATTTGCGTGCCCAGAGAGCCAATATCCAACCGCTTCCCGATGATCAGATTCCCGACTGGAAAAAAGTGCTTGCAGGAGGAGCCTACCTTGCAATTCCCGTGATTCTCCTGGTGTATTTTCTGGCCATTGTGAGGTGGTCTCCAATTAAAAGCGGATTTTGGTCAATTATCTCATTGATCGTCATATCATCTTTCAAAAAAGAAACCCGCCTTACACCGTCTAAATTTTTGAAGGTTCTCTCTGATGGGGCCATGGGAGCAATTAATGTTGCAATAGTCTGCGCTGCAGCTGGGGTAATAATCGGAGTTCTTTCATTGACAGGATTGAGTCTGAAATTTTCGCAGCTCCTTGTCAACCTCTCTATGGGGATCATGCCGATCCTCCTTACCCTGACCATGATTGCGGGACTTATCCTGGGCATGGGAATGACAACGACATCTGTCTACATTGTCCTGAGTGTTCTCGTAGCCCCCGCACTTACACGGATGGGGGTCATGCCTATCGCTGCCCACCTTTTTGTCTTCTACTTCGGCATACTTTCAGCAATCACCCCACCTGTGGCGACAGCTTCCTATGCTGCCGCGAGCATAACGAAAACATCTCCGACAGAACTCGGATTTGAAGGCTGGAGAATTGGACTTGCAGGCTATATTATTCCCTTTATGTTCATATACAGCCCTACGCTTTTGATGGAAGGATCTTCCCTGCAGATAATTCAGGCGGTCCTAACCTCATTGATAGGGATTTATGCTTTGGCTGGTGCAATTGAAGGTTTCTTCTTCGGAGAATTGAACATCTTCTTCCGGGCCCTGCTTGGCCTTTCAGCAATGTTCCTCATGTATTCCGGCCTCTATACGGATATTGCAGGACTGGTTATTTTTGGAGTGATCGTTTTAATTCAGCGAAATTTTCATCGAAATGCGGTGTCTTGAAAAAACGAGTGTGTAACGAAGAACGAAGGAGGGTGACGATGAATTTTTTATTTGATATGACCGGCAGACGAGTCCTTTTTGGCCACGGGTCTTTCTCAAAAATCAAGGATGAAGTTCTGCATCTGAACTGTCGCTGCCCCATGGTAGTGACAACTCCTTCGAACAGATTGAGGAACGGACTGGAAAAAATACTGGCTCCCCTCCAGTTTTCGGTTTATGACAGGGCACTCATGCATGTGCCTTATGAACAGGTCCGACATGCAATGTCTGTCATTGACCTTGCCGCCACCGACTGCCTCCTTGCAGTCGGTGGCGGTTCTTCTATCGGGATGGCCAAGGCGCTTGCTTTAGAGACGGGGCTCCCGATCATCGCCGTTCCGACAACTTTTTCAGGGTCTGAAATGACTTCCATATGGGGTATTACGGAAAATAACGTGAAAAAAACGGGGAAAGATGGAAGGGTTTTGCCGAAAACAGTTCTCTACGACGCGGAACTATACGCATCCCTTCCGTCGGAAATTGCTGGTGTAAGTGCTATCAATGCCCTTGCCCATTGTGTGGAAGCACTGTATGCGGAGGACAGGAATCCTGTTACTGACCTTATGGCCGAAGAGGGGGCACACCTTATCGCTGACAGTCTCGGCCCTTCCCTGGCGAACAGGGATGACCTTGAACAGTTCGACCAACTGTTATGCGGTGCATGGATGGGAGGCATGGTCCTTTCCATGACTTCTATGGGGCTCCACCATAAACTTTGTCATACCCTGGGAGGGGCACTTAATCTTCCCCATGCCGCAACACATGCGGTCGTGCTCCCTCATGTTGCATTTTTTAACAAGGACTATGCCCGTCCTGCAATGAAAAAGCTTGCACGCGCCTTTGGCGTTAAGGAGCCTGATGATGTTCCGGGCGCTGTTTTCATGTTGCTTGAAAAGGCGGGGGCAAAGAAAGCTCTTCGGGAAATCGGCATGAATGCAAAGGACATGGAAAATGTCGCAGATCTTGCTGTTCAAAAAAAGTATTTTAATCCCCGTCCATTTGGAAAAGAGGACATTCTTTCACTGCTCGAAAACGCCTATTGGGGGAGAACGCCCCGCTTCCTAAATCCGCAGGTACGTTCCCTCAAGTAAAGGGATAGGTCCCCGGACGGGGAAAGGAACCGTTTTTGTGCCCCCGTTCCGCTTTTTTCTTTCTGGTCGTGCATTCTTCCCGCTTTTTCTCCTGTTTTGTGGATACCTCCATCTGCACCCTAGATTCCCGGCCATTCATAACGAGGTTGCCGGGGAAATCACTATAACCAAGCAATAATCGCACTTTGACAATCGTCGACTTGACCACCACATCGTTACGTGTTACAATATACATAACGATGTGGTGGGGTCGTGGCAAGCATCGTCTTTCAAAAGGATAAACGTTCCGGAATCACCTATGCGTATGAATCGGCGTCCTACTGGGACAAGGAAAAACGACAGTCCAGAGCCAAGAGAACCTTGATCGGCCGACTCGACGAACGGACCGGCGAGATCGTCCCCACCGACGGAAGAGGGCGAAAGAAAAGGGACGATCAGCTCCCGGCAAAACCAGGACCTGTTCCGGTCACAAAGACAGCAAGGTTTTTCTACGGAGCAACCTTTCTCCTCGACGCCATCGGCGAGAAACTCGGCGTCGCCGAAGACTTGAAGAGGTGCTTTCCGAAGACCTTCAAGCAGATCCTGTCTATAGCATACTACCTGATTTTGGAGGACAAGAACCCGCTCTACCGCTTCGAGAAGTGGAGCGCGCTGCACAAGCATCCCTGCGGGGAGAACATCGGCTCCCAGCGAAGCAGCGAACTCTTCGCGTCCATCAGCGAGGAAGCGAAGCACGAGTTTTTCAGGCTTCAGGGAAGACGACGGATGGACAACGAATTCTGGGCTTACGACATCACCTCCGTCTCCAGCTACTCGGAATATCTCAGGCAGGTTCAGTACGGCAAGAACAAGGAGGACGACCGTCTGCCCCAGTTGAATCTGGCCCTGGTCTTCGGCGAGACCTCGGGTCTCCCCTTCTACTACCGCAAGCTGGCCGGAAACATTCCAGACGTCAAGACGGTGAAGACTCTTCTTGCGGAGCTGGACGTTCTCGGGTACTCCAAAGTCAAGCTGGTCATGGACAGAGGCTTTTACAGCGAGGACAACATCAACGCCCTCTTCAAGGAGCATGTCAAATTCATCATCGCGGGCAGGATGTCCCTTTCCTTTATCCAACAGAACCTGGAGCCGCTGTACGAACAGTTCCGCTCCTACGACCGCTTCAACGACAAGTATGAACTGTACTGTCATACGGTACAGACCGAATGGAACTACACGCAGTACCGGCCGTACAAAGGTGATACTGTTTCGGAGCCAAGGCGCATCTACGTGCACTACTATTACAACATCGACAAGGCGGCGGAGGAGGAGAAGGCCTTCGACCGACGACTGATCGCCCTCAAGAGGGAACTGGAGTCGGGGAAAAGAATCCCGGAACACGAGACATCGTACCGCAGATTCTTCGAGATCGCGACCACCCCGAAACGAGGCGTCAAGGTCGCCGTCAAGGCGGAGGCGGTCGCTAAGTGGAAGCGCTGGTTCGGCTTTTTCGCTCTTCTGTCCAACGAGACCATGGACGCCTCCACGGCTCTCGAGCTCTACCGCAACAAGGATCTGGTGGAGAAGGCTTTCGGCAACCTCAAGGAGCGGCTCAACATGAGGCGCACCCTTGTTTCTTCGGAACAAAGCCTCGAAGGCAAGCTGTTCGTTGAGTTCATCGCCCTGATCTACCTGTCGTACATAAAGAAGCAGAAGCAGATGCAGGATGCGGGCTTGTTCAAGGACTACACTCTGCAGGGGCTTCTGGACAAGCTCGATGTAATCGAATGTTTCGAACATCCTGGACAAAGGCTGCTTGTCGGCGAGATTTTGGAGAAGCAACGGAAAATCTACGAGGCTATGGATGTCCAACCTCC
>Ga0228536_1002396_pt1 | contig 11170 bp, 16 predicted proteins | sample SJ1Smetagenome_FD_168611 | JGI IMG/M metagenome (GOLD analysis project Ga0228536, IMG submission 168611) | Enriched culture of PCE-dechlorinating microbial communities from Ithaca, New York, USA - SJ1.S | ecosystem: Engineered > Modeled > Simulated communities (microbial... > Unclassified... | reverse complement strand
TCCTTGGAGAAAGCCGGGACTATTACCGCACCATCAAGCGGGAAAGCGTCGGGCGGCTGCTCATACATCCAAGGGGCTCTTTATACCGGAAGAAGGAGGGCGAACGTTCCTTTCGCTCGCTGCCGCCGCTTCATCTTGAACCGATCCGACGCGCTGCACCTCATCTATTTGCTCCTGCTCCTGGCGGTCATCATCGCCATGCGCTGGTGGCCGGGGCTGCGCCTTCGCAAATACGACTGGCGGCTGTTTACAGGGAAAAAGCGCAAGAAAAAGTGAACTGGCATGTCCCGCGACCACTGACGGCGGCATGAGCCGGGTCGAAAAGGCTGAGCAGTTCAGATGCGTCGCAGAAGAAGAAAGGGGCTGACGTGACCCTGTCATCGGTCGCGGCCGCCTGTACGTCCGCATGAAACGATGCCGGCCAATCGGCGAAAACGAGAGTGGGGCCAGCGTGGGGCTGCGATTCGAGGAAAAGCAAAAAGGGCTAGGATTTTGGCCTAACCCCTTGAAATTCCTGGTGCCGAGGGACAGAATCGAACTGCCGACACGGGGATTTTCAGTCACCATCTTGCCCTTCACATGGCCTCACACCGTCTCATAAAACGCTTGCATTTCAGGTAGCTGGCTGATAGCAATTTTCACACCAAATCACATCGAACCCCACCATTTTGCCTAAAGGTGGGGGACAGGTGGGGGACAGAATTGGAATGGGGATTTTGAGTTTTATGGAATCCCCATTCCAGACACCTGCCGGGGAGGCGTCCTCATGCAATGGCTTGGCACGAAATATGCCGGGGTGCGATACCGGGAACACGAGTCCCGGCGGCATGGGGTGCGGAAGGATCGTTACTACGCCATCAGGTTCCGACGTGACGGGCGGAGAGTCGAAGAGGGCTTAGGCTGGTCATCGGAGGGGTGGACGGCGGAGAAGGCGGACGCCGAGCTGCGGCGCTTGAAAGAGGCGGCCCGCACCGGGCAAGGGCCTGTCACGCTGCGGGAGAAGCGCCAGAAAGCTCGGGAACACAGGATCGAGGAGGCGGAGCGCAACATCTCCCTGGCCGACTACTGGACCGCCCACTATGCGCCCTACGCATCCCAGGAGAAGCGTCCGGAGACATGGCGGGGCGAAGAGAAGGGCTTTCGCGTCTGGCTGGCCCCGCGCTTCGGGACGCTGCCCCTGCGGAACATCCGCCCCCGTGACCTGGAATCCCTGCGCCAGGACATGCGCGAGGCTGGAAAGAGTCCTCGTACCATCCAACACATCTTCGCCACTTTCCGCGCCGTATGGGTTCACGGCAGGCGGTGGGGGCTTCTGGACGGGGAACCTCCCACCAAAGGCGTGGAGCTTGGCCGGATCGACAACGGGCGGCATCGCTTCCTGTCGCCTGCCCAGCTTCAAGCCCTGCTTGCCGAGGTGGAGCGCCGCGACCCGAACGCCTGGGAATTTGTCCTGGCCGCCGCACACACCGGGGCACGCCTTGGGGAACTGGCCGCCCTGACCTGGGGATGCGTGGACCTCGACGAACGCACGCTGACCCTGGTGCATACCAAGACCGGCAAGCCCCGGGCCTTCCCCATGACGCCGCGACTGGCCGCCGTGCTTGAAAAGAAGCCTCGCGGGGAACCCGGCGAACTCGTATTCAGGAACTCCGAGGGCGGCAGGTGGAAGCTCATGCCCACGAGCTTCCGTAAGGCCCTGGTGGCGCTTGGGTTCAACGACGGACGCGAGGACCGCCGTGAAAAGATCGTCTTTCACAGTCTGCGCCATACCGCCGCAAGCCTCATGCTGGCCGCCGGGGTGGACATCCGCACCATCATGGCCCTGTTCGGCTGGTCAACCATGGCGATGCTGACGCGCTACACGCATCCCAGCGACGAAAACAAGGCCCGCGCCGTGGCCGCACTTGGTGTTGCCGTGGAAGCCAAGCCCGGCAGAGTGACGCCATTCCGGAAAAGGGTTGAAGGATAGCCCGGACGGCATCTTGGCTATATAGTAGGCCCCACAAAGGCGAACGTAACATTTCCCCTGGCTAGGCCCGGCCTCATGAACCGGGCCGAAAAGCGGCGTCCCTGCGCCGCCTGCCGGGGGCAATTTTCAGGGAATCCCACAGGGAGGATATATGTCCGAAGGCAAAGCAGACTGGCGTAATTTGGTCAATGTCGCCACGTTGACGGCAGATCAAGCCATTGCAAGCCCCGACGAGTCGCCCGAGGAAAACTCTTTCCCAGACGAAGAGGAACGTCTTGCTTTCGTCATCAGACAATACGAAAAGGACGCACTCGCCCTCATAAGGTCAAAGGGGTATTCTGACGACTATGTAAAAATCGTCAACATGGTTGAAGATTATTCGGAATATCAATGGCGCATACGATATACAACAATTCCAGACGGTAGCACAATTGAGCATAAGACAGATTGCAAAGTGTGCACACTTCCGGAAGACGTACGTTTTGCACGCGAAGTTGTTTTGCAATGCAACAGGATTCGTGAATATATAGCCGAGGGAGACATAACCAGGGCTGTTTTGTCGATGATGCGAATTGTGACATCCGCAATGGGGGCGCACACTCGCGGGACATTGATCCAAGGTGTTCATCGGAGGGCCGGACAGATCAAGGGGAGCCATGCAAAAAAGCGGCTCAAGGGCGTTCAGCTTGCCGTGGAGGCCGCGATTGCGGAAACAGGCGATGCATCCTTTAAGGGGGTTTGGCACTGGCTCAAGGAATACACTTCCGACAGTCCGTATCAAGCGGAGGGCTTCGAGATTTACATTGAAAGCGACGGTGAAACCATCGTGCAGGTTGAGAATTCGACGGGTGACGAAAAATCCATCACGACAAAATCCCTGGAACGATATGTGACCGAGGCAAGAAAAATCCGCAAGGCTTAGTAGGTGCGGCGCAGTTACTAAGCTACTGCATACCCCCCCCTCTACACCATGAGGAACCAATACGGAGGTTCCCATGGTATCAGAAATTCCCCCCGTCGACGGCCTTGTTGCCGCGTTCGTGGCCGAAGCCCCGGCAATTGTCCCCCGTGACCACCTGCCCAAATACGGCTGGCCGTGGACGAAAAGCTACATGGCTAATTTGTGCAGCGCGAAACAGGGACCACCTTGTTTCCGGGCCGGTGCCCGCGCCGTGTACAAGCGCGAAGATTTAGCCGCGTTCCTGCGGGAAAAGCTGGTCCCGGCGGGAGGGCGTGCGGCATGACTCCAAACGAAAAGCGCCGCGATCTGGACCAGGACCACGGCGCTCAAAAAAACGTCACCCACTTCTATTCCATACCTCATGAGTCGGGAATTGTCAACCTGGAATCGCCCCGATTGTGGAGGGCTTTCCGAAAGTTCAACCGCAATTTCAAGCGGATAGCGCGGCTTCAAGAGGAGAACGCGAGACTTCTGGTTGTGATGCGCCGGGCGCAAGGAGAGGAGGTGCGTCATGGCGCATAACCTCAGCGACATCCGTCGGCAGGTCGAGGCCCGCGTTGCCCAGGAGGAGGCGGAACACGGGACCGGGCCGGAACAGGAGGCGCACGACAGGGAGGGTGCTCGTGGACTGCGCCTGATCCCCATGGACGAACTTCTGGCCGAACCCAGGGTTACGGATTGGCTGATCCGAGACTACTTTGAGCGGGCGACCCTGGCCTGCCTGTTCGGCCTGTCGGGCACAATGAAATCCTTCGTGGCTCTCGACGTGGGATTGAGCATCGCGGCTGGCCTGCCGTGGCAAGGATGCCGGGTGAAGCAAGGCCCCGTCATTTATGTTGCCGGGGAAGGCTTTGGCGGCCTGTCCAAGCGGATTAAGGTCTGGACCCGGCAACACGATGTGTCCGGTTCGATCCCATTTTACGTTTCTGACCGCGCCGTGGCCGTTCTGGACCCGGATTCAATGGCCGATGCCCAGGCTGCAATCGACGCCCTGGCCGGACAAGTCGGAAACCCCGCGCTGGTCATCGTCGACACCGTGGCCCGGAATTTCGGACCCGGCAACGAGAACGCCACACCTGACATGTCCGCCTTCGTGGCGGGCCTCGACGCCCTCAAGAGCCGTTACGGGTGCGCCGTGCTTGCCGTCCACCACACAGGGTTGACCGCACAGGAGCGCGGGCGCGGATCGTATGCCCTCCACGCGGGACTGGACTACGAGTTCCGGCTTGAAGTCCAGGGCGACATCCGCGTTTTGTCGGCCACGAAGGCCAAGGATTCCGAACCGCCCATGGACGTGGCCTTCCTGCCGGAGATCGTCGCCACAGGGTGGACGGACCCCGAGACAGGCGCGGACATCACATCCGTCGTCCTGAACCGGACGGAACTGCCCGGCAAGAAAGAGCGTGCCCTGTCCGGCGCGAAGCGGATTGCCCTGGATGCGCTACGGGCCTGCTGCGAGGAAAACGGGCAAGCGCATATCAGGGAGTGGCGAGCCGAAGCCTACGGGCGATGCGTGAGCGCGTCTGAGGACATACAGTCACAAGGAAAAGCCTTTCGACGGGCCGTGCGCGAACTTCTGGATATGGGTTTGATCGAAACCAAAAACGACCTTTTTTGGGAAAGCGGACAGGCGGACATCAAGCGGACATGTCCGGACTTGTCCGTGGGACAAAAAGCGGACGGACACGGACATATACCTATAGGTATGTCCGTTTGTCCGCCGTCCGGTCCGTTGTCCTTCGCCGGGGAAAACCAAGAAGGGGGTGCTGTATGACCCTCTTGGACCATTCCTCACTTGCCGGGCTGAAAAAGACCTCGGGCACGTCCGGGGGCGAGTTCTGCGGACCCTGCCCGTGGTGCGGGGGCGAGGATCGTTTTCGCGTCTGGCCGGATCATCCCGCTTCGGGCACGGGCCGGTGGATGTGCCGGGGATGTGGCAGGCATGGAGACGGCCTCGCGTTCCTGATGGAGCACGACGGCCTGGGCTATCCCGAGGCGTGCCACCAACTCGGGACCACTCCCACGTCGAGGCCCACGGGGAAGACCCGGCAGGCTGAAAAATGGACGCCTAAGCCTGCTGTCCTGCCGTGCGACACCTGGACGGCGCGGGCCGGGCTGTTCGTGGACCGCTGCGCCCAAACCTTAGCCGACGGGGGGCCGGGCCTCGACTACGCGCTGAGCCGGGGCCTGACGCCAGACACATGCCGCAAGCTCAAGATCGGCTGGAACCCGGCGGACCTCTACGAAGACCGCGAGGCGTGGGGCCTGCCGCCGGAGATGAACGACGCCGGACGGCCCAAGCGCGTTTGGTTGCCTGCCGGGTTGGTCATCCCCACGATCCGCGATGACCAGGTGGTGGCGGTGAAAATCCGCCGAAGCGCATGGACCCCGGCGGACAAGATGCCGAAATACTGCGCCGTGGCTTCCTCCGCCCCGTTGCCGCTTGTCCTGGCCCCGGGGGTGGGAAAGCCCTGCCTGATCGTCGAAGGCGAGTTAGACGCCGTTTTGGCGGCTCAGGAGGCCCGGGACATCGTGTGTGCCATCGCCCTACGCACGGCAAAGGGAAAGCCCAATGCCGAGGCCCACGAGCTTTTGAAGGCTGCGCCGCGTATCCTGGTTGCGACGGACTTTGACCGGGCCGGGGCCGAGGGCTGGCCGTGGTGGCGAAAGAACTACCCCTCGGCGAAAAGGTGGCCGCCCTTGGCCGGAAAGGACGTGGGCGACATGATCCACGAGCCGGGTTTGATTCGCGCTTGGGTCATGGCCGGGCTGGCGGATGACCCCGCGCCCGCTGCGCCCCAGGCGGAAGTCCAGGGTGCTACATCCTGCCGGGCCTCAGAACCCGCCCCTGCCCCGTCCAGGGCCGACTGTGAGGGCAAAGGGTGTGCGGTGTGGTTGTCGAACGGCCCGAGCGATCCTGGCGTGACGTGGCGATGCGCCGGGGCTGTCGTCCATGGCGAGGAAAGGCCCGAGGTGGCCGCGTTCCCCAGGCTGGCGGGCCTCAGCCATTGCCCGTGGCTGGTCGAGGGGGTGGCTCATGTCTAATCCCGAACCCCTGGCCATCGTGGTGGATTCCCGGGAGCAAGCGCCTTACGACTTTGCCCGCTTTAATGTGGGGGTGGTCCGGGTCGGGCTGAGGACCGGCGATTATTCCTTGCCCGGCATGGAAACGCTTGTCGCCGTCGAACGCAAGGCCCTGGACGACCTGATAGGTTGCCTGACCGTGGGCCGTGACCGTTTTGAGCGCGAACTTGACCGCGCCCGGGGCATGGCCTGTTTTGCCGTCGTGGTCGAGGCCAGCATGGAAGACGTGGCCCGACACCGCTACACCTCGCGCATGAGCCCGCACGCGGCGCTTCAAAGCATCCTGGCCTTCCAGGTGCGCTACAGCGTGCCCTTCGTGTGGGCCGGTTCCCGGCAGGGTGGCGAGTACGTCACGCACTGGATGTTGCAAAAGTTCCGGCGGGAGCACGAGGACCGCCAAGCCGAGGCCCAGGCCGTGGCCGAGCTTGAAGGCATGGAGCGCAAACGCCGGGCCTCTCGGGCCAGGGATAGGCCATAGGGGGGGGTAAATCCCCGGGGACCAGGTCCGAAATAACCGAGTGGGCTCATTCACATACAGCAAAACAAGGATTTCCTTCAAAAAAGGCAGGGCATTATGAGCAAGCAAAAAGCCCCGGCCACTCTCTCCCGGGAGGCGGCGGCATGGTGGCGGAAAATCACCGAGGAATACGAAATCGCGGACGAAGCCGGGAAGTTGATCCTGCAAACCGCCCTGGAGTCTTTCGACGTGATGCGGCGGGCTCAGGAAATTTTGAAACGCGACGGGATGGTCGTCACTGACCGCTTCAACCAACCCAAGGCGCATCCGATGACGACAACGGAGCGGGACGCCAGAGCATCGCTGCTTGCCGGGATAAAACAGTTGAACCTTGACCTTGAACCCTTAAAAGACGGGCCAGGACGCCCGGCAGGGAGGTAGAGAGATGCCCACGAACAGAACGAGGCGCGTGCGGCGACGGAGTGCGGATACTGAATGGCAGCGGGAGTTCCTTGTGTACGGGATAAGAGAATCCGACCCGCCCGAAGTTCGGCGTCGGCCACTTGTGTTCATGGCCGAGTGCAACGGCTGCTTCGCCCGATCCTTGGTGGCGAGGGAGATGTGGGCGGAGATCAAAGACGCCGAGCTTGCCCGGTGGATCAAGGAGCGTCCCGGGACAAGGCCGTATGGCTGGTGGGAGTTCGACGCCCCCGAGCGCGTCTCATGCGTCGATCCTGTGAGGACCGATCCGGCCAAGAGCGCCGCATACCTCGCGGGCCACGGCCTGCTGGCCCCGGGCGAGCAAGCGGCCCTCGACCTGTAACCCGGCAGGCGAAGTGAAACAGGGGGCGGTCATCGTGTGGTGGCCGCCCTATTTTTTTGCCGTGCTGGTTCTGACGCTTCAGGGGGGCCGTGGAGCGACTAGGACTATGGGTAGGGGTGCTTGCGTGGCTGTACGGGGCTTGCAAGAGGTCGAAGTTCTCTAAGGTGGTGGCATGAGTTGAGATCATGCAACGCCACCGGGCCGAACTGACGGTGCAGGAGCGGGCGAGGCTGGTTGCCGAGTGGGTGGAATTGACAGGGGAGAAAGTGCCCCGAGTTGGGGCGGTTTGCGCTGGTGGCAGGGGGAATCGCGAGGGAATCCGGGAGGCCGCCCGCCAGCTTCCCGTTCCGGGCGACACCGAAAAGGCCCGTGAACACCATGTCGCCCGCGCCATCAAGATTGCCTCCCTCTCCCCCGAAGCCCAGGCCGTGGCCGTCGAGACGGGACAGGCGGAAAACCTGAGAGGGCAAGATTCTTCCCTTTGCGCCGGGAACAAAATTACCCCATGGAGAGGGAATAAATGATCCTTCTTGCTTGACTTGGGCGGGATAATGGGTAGAAAGGATTTGCGGGGATAAATCCAGGGTAAACCGTGACGCCTTAAGTGGCCTCATAAATGCGCTGTAAGCGCATCGGACCCTGGGACCCCAAAATTTCAGGCCGGGTTGATAAAATCCGGCCTTTTTAATGCCATGAATGTATATACCGACGAAAGTGGCGATTTAGGCTGGACTCTTGACAAACCATACCGCGCCGGTGGGTCAAGTAGGTTCTTGACCATTGCTCATGTCATCGTACCAAAAGCCAAGAAGCATATCCCGAAACGCATCGTTCGTGATCTTTATTCCAATATGGGATGGCCTGCCAAGCAAGAATTAAAAGCATCGCATTTAAAGCCAAAGCATAGACTTATCCTTGCTCAAAGCACAGCGGCCATGTTGGCGGCAAATCATGATATTAAGGTTGTCGCCATGACCGTTGAGAAGGAAAATGTGGTTGCAAGACTTCGGCGTGATCCAAATAAGTTGTATAATTACATGATTAAGCTTGCCTTGCTAGAGCATATTAAACATTTTCCGCGTGTATCTCTCGTAACTGATAGGCGTACTGTGAAAGTCGCAAGTGGAAACAGTATGTTTGACTATCTTCAAACGATTTTATGCACTGATCTTGAGTCTGACACCGTGCTTGAAAACTTTCCGGTAGATAGCCAGAACTCGCTAAACATCCAATTTGCGGATTTCATGGCGAATTTTGTTTGGCGATGCTATGAAGTGGGGGACAATGCCCACATGGGGCCGCTTAGTCGCCACATTGTCCTTCGAACGCTCTTTTTTCATCGATAGTCGCTGCCCCTCTCCTTGCCCCTTCGCTTTGCATTGAATTTGTCCTTGGCGCGGACCCCGCCCCGGCGGTTTTTTTTGTTGCCTTCCCTGGTGGACAGGCCCCTTTCGACAAGCGCGTCCACCTTCTCGACGATCTTTTCGGGCGTCAGTTTGTCTCCACCTGTCACCACTTTTTCGCAAACATCCCCGATAGTTGGGGCTGGTTCGGCGGGTTGCTCATTTTTGAGCAACTCCTTACTGGCTTCGCGCTGAATGTCCCGGAACCATCGCTGGATGGTTTTTGCCGGTATCCCGTCGCTCTCCACCTGCGCGTGCTTGCTGGCCTCGTTCACGGACATGCCGTTTTCAACGCATTTTTCGACAAGCTGACAAACCTGAATTTTGCAGGCGTCGGTGTGCGCCATCAGCCCATCACCTCCTTGAGCGTGCCCTGCCACCAGTTCAGGAACGGGTCACGGATGACCAAAACCTTGCGCCCGGAACCAGGGGGAGGGGGAGGCGAAAGTCTGGCCTGTCCCGTCCGTTTTCGGATTTTCCCACTTCACGCCCTATTCCATCCCTGCCGTGGGGCTTTCCTCCCACATAATGAAAAATGGCCCCGTAACGAGTGTTATGTAAACTTTTGTGTTTCCACTTTGGTCTTTTTTATTCTGCTTGACTATCATTCTTGTAACATCTATTCGGTGGGAAACGTCAAGGGGGATTTTATGGAGAACGACAAGCGCCTTGTCTGGACCGTGGAAGAACTGGCCGAACGTCTGGGCATCGGCTTGAGCACGGCCTACGAGGTGGTAAACGCCGGGACCATCCGCGCCCGGCAGATCAACCGCAAGTGGCTGATCCCGAAAGCGGCCCTTGCCGAGTACCTGGACGGACGCGACAACCCCGCCCGAGTCCTGACCATGGATGAGGTGGCCGAAGCCTTTGGGATTCACCGCAACACCGCCACGGCCATGGTACAGGCCGGGGCCATCCGCGCCGTCCGCACGGGCCGGACCTGGAAAATCCCCATGTCCGCCCTGGATGAATACCTGGCCGGACGGGACAACCCGGAACCCACGGCAAAGGAGGACGCCGACGAAAGCTGACCACGGAATTGAAGCGGCCCCGGCAGGATGTGACAGCATCCGGGCCAGGGCCTGACCGCAACCCTACCACATGGAGGTAGAGCTATGGCTGAGAACACGTCTACGCAAACCCCGTCCCTGTCGCAAGCGTTCGCCACGGCCCGTTTTGTGGACGCGCTTTACCCGCTGCAAGCCTTCAAGGAAATGTTGCTGGACATGGCCGAGCCCGACACTGCCCGCCTTACCGCCGGAGACGTGGGCGTGGTGCTTGAGGCGCTGCTTCTGGCCGCCCCGCTGCGATTCAAGGAACTGATTGCCGGGAAGCCCACAGCTACGCCATGTGACGTGGAGGAGGTGGCCCATGCTTAACGAGCGCATCCCGGGTGGCGAGATCGGCGACAAGGTGGTCCGGGGCATCGAAGGCCAGCGGGAGTTCCTGCGGGCCACAAGCGAGCGCCTGAGCTTCATCGCCAACGGCATGGGCGTGGAGTTCCCGAATATCAAAGGAGCGGTGGCCCTTCTGCGGGACATCAATGAGATGATACACAACCAGATCGAGGACACCGAAGACCTGCCCGCCACGGCCCGGGGATTGGCCGCGATTGCCGAGGGCGAAGCGCCCTTCATCCCCAAGACCCGGCACGAGGAAGAAGCCATTGCGGCGTTGAAGCGTGCCCAGGACGGCGACTTTGACTTGAGCTTGTCCCGCGTCTTATGCCGGGCCGTCGTCCAAGCCGAGAAGGCTTTTACGGAGCGGTGCAAGAGCGTCCGCATTGACGATGAGGGCGTCGCCGCCATGGTGGCCGGGCTGGACTCGGGCGTGGTCGAAACCGTGGACCAGGGGGCCTCATGAGCACGGAAGACGCGATCCTTGAATTGTGCAACCTCTCCATTTCCCTGTGCGCTCTTGGGAAGCTGAGCGCCTTTTACGCTTCGGAACCCGGAGAGGCGGGCAACGACACACTGGCGGGGGTGGCCCACCTTGTCTCTCTTGCCGGGGACCGCATTTATGAACTGGCGGAAGAGATTGAGCGTGGAGACGCCCGGGAAAAAAGAGAGGGGAACGCCAAACGGCCGTGCACGCTTCGGCCTGTGCGCCCCGCTGCCGACGTGGCGAAACCTGCCCAGGAGCACGTCCAGGACGCCTGATCCCGGCAGGGGATGATCGAGCGGCCTGCTTCCCGGGGGAGGTGGGCCGCTTTTTCATGCCCACGACACACGCCAGTTTTCACGGCCAATCACATAGCTTAACCCCCAAGCCGGGGGACAGGTGGGGGACAGAAGGGCGTTCTGGAAGCAAAAAAGGGTTAGCCTTTTGAGCTAACCCTTTGAAATATCTGGTGCCGAGGGACAGAATCGAACTGCCGACACGGGGATTTTCAGTCCCCTGCTCTACCGACTGAGCTACCTCGGCGCCGGAAAGGGGTCTTTACAAAAAGCCCTGGTTGTTGGCAAGACATTTT
>Ga0228536_1002395_pt1 | contig 11174 bp, 11 predicted proteins | sample SJ1Smetagenome_FD_168611 | JGI IMG/M metagenome (GOLD analysis project Ga0228536, IMG submission 168611) | Enriched culture of PCE-dechlorinating microbial communities from Ithaca, New York, USA - SJ1.S | ecosystem: Engineered > Modeled > Simulated communities (microbial... > Unclassified... | reverse complement strand
CAGCCGATTTAATTTTCGAGGTTCAGGAAAACAGGGGACCTGTTTTCAAATCTGTCTAAAACAGCTCCGCAAAGCCCTGGAAATTCAGGGTGCAATTTCAGATTTCAATTTATTTTGGACAGCAGTGAATTTTAATAAAGATTTGAAATCGAATAGTGAAGCTTGAGGATTCTCATCTGCAGCTCGATAAAGATAATTTAATGCGTAGATACGTTCACCTGAACGTGGTGCGCTGTTCTTAACTGCAGGCGCTTCAAGAGCTAATGTTAAATCCATGACCACATCATTCAAAACTCCTCCACCACGTTGAGATGGTACAGTAATCATATTATGTTGTTTTGCAAAAATATGAGTATCAATAGCCTCCGAAATAGTTCCAACTTGATTTGGCTTAAAAACAAATCCCTCAACTGCTTGTAGTTGATATGCTTTTTTTAAACGTTGCTGATTAGTTACTATAAAATCATCTCCGATAATTATTGAGCGATCTATTTCTTTTACAGCTTTGGCAAATCCATTCCAATCATTTTCGTCTAAAATATCTTCAACATATAAATAATTGTACTTATATGTTAATTTTTTTACAAAAGCAATCATTTCATCTGAATTGATTCTTTTGCCGTTCATATAATAAGTATCCGTATTTGGATCATACATTTCACTTGAAGCACAATCTAATGCATACGCAATTTTTGCCTCAAAATTGCAGTTTACAACTGCTTGATGAAGAAGTTCCATTACAACTTCCGGATCTTCGGATGGGGGTTTCCACCCATAATAATGCCCCATAGAAGCGGGACGACCTTTTTGAAATTTTGTTATTACATTACCTATTTCTTTAAAAAGTGTAAATGCTATATGTACAGCCTCTGTCATATTTTCTGCTTTATACGGACAGAAGGTAAATTCCTGAAATGGCATTATCAAATCTTTATAAAAACCACCATTAATGCTATTGAATGTTGGAACTGGTAATGTTCGTATCGTATGAGGTGCTAAATATTTATATAGAGAACTATTAACCGTATGAGCTGCAGCCTTAGCACACGCGATTGAAACTGCGTAAATCGCGTTTGCACCAAGTCTTGTTTTATTTTCTGTACCATCTAACTCAATCATTCTGGCGTCTATTGCTTTTTGATCCAATACATTCATGCCTTTAAGCACAGGGGCAATGATTTCATTTACATTTTCTATCGCCTTATAAACACTTAATCCCCTAAAGCAATTTGGGTTATTGTCACGAAGAACGAAAGCTTCATACATCCCCACAGATGTCCCTGTAGATGCTCCTCCACGCCCTATAACTCCACCTTCGGTCTTGACATCAACTTCCACCATAGGGCGACATTTACTATCTAAAATTTGCCTTGCATGCACAGAACGAATTTTTGTACTTTTCATTTGATACCCTCATGGTTATCTATTTCTGCTCTTGGCACATACATTATGTTAAAATCACAAACATTTGTTCCGGTGTTTCCTGTCTTTACTCCTGCGTTTAAGGATGAAAGAGCTTCATAAGTTGAATGATTTCTTAAAGCAGCATGTAAATCTATACCTAGTTCCTTAGCCTTTAGAAACGTTTTAGAATCAGTTATAGCACCAGCAAGATTCGTGGTTCCATCTGTTCCTTCCGAATCTATAGAAAGCATACAGGCACCTGGAATTTTTTCCGCTACTAAAGCAAAGCTTGCTGTTAGCTCTTGAGAAGGGCCACCATGACCATGTACATCAGAATTTGAATGAATTTTAGTAGATGTTTCACCAGAGCTTAATATTATACAAGGTGCCGAAAGAGGATTACCTGAGATCTGAATTTCTCTTGCGATGGATGCAAAAAAAGTTCCTGCATCTTTACTTTCACCTTCTAAAAAGCTAGTAAGAATAATTGCATTTAAACCCATGTCTTCTGAAATTTTTTTTGCATAAATGCATGAATCTGGTACTGTATTTAAAACAAAGTATGTAAAATCAGGAAATTTTTTTGGTGTTTCTTCCTCTAAAGTACATGATTTAAGATATTTGACAATATTTTGTGGCATTTTATCAATTAAATCATAATTCATTAAAACATTTAAAGCATCCTTCAGAGTTGTATTATCTGCTCCTATTGGAGTCCCTGTAAAGTTTTTATAAGGAGTAGAAATTTCTTTTGTAGGAGGTTCACCAAGAAAATCAAATATAGAAAAACCTATCATTTCTGCTCCGCGTTTTCGAATACGCTCTGCTAGTCTTCCGCCATTAGTCTGGGATATATGCCTGCGGACCGCATTAATTTCCAAAACGTTGGCACCCGATTTCAGAAGAAGGTCAGTTGCTTTCATTTCATCTTCTAAAGAAATCCCTTCAACTGGGCAACTCATCAATGCAGAGCTTCCTCCGCTCATGACAGTGATAAAAAGATCATCGGGAGAACTATGATCAATTAGATCAAAAATTTCTAAACATGCTCTATACCCCTCATAATTGGGAATTGGATGCCCACCAACAAAAATTTCAGTTCGTTTAAATTCATCTTCCGGCTCTAATATTTTTACTATTGAAATACCTCTTGTTAACTTATCACCCAAAATACTTTCAATCGCCTTGCTCATTGCATTACAAGCTTTTCCAGCACCAATTAAATAAATGCGTTTCTTTTTTGTTAAATCCCAAGACAATTTGCCTATTCTCAAAATATTACCATCCAAAATAACTATTTCTCTTATACGTTTGTAAGCATCTAACTTTTGAAGAGTTAATTCAGTTACTTCAAGAACAATTTTCTTTCCAAAAATATCCCCATTTTGCAGTAATTCAACTTTATTTTTTATTTTTTCAACCATCATCATCTTATCCTTTTTGTTTTAATTAGAGTCCATATTCTGTTTTTTTATTTTATAGCTTCTCACAATAGAACTAAAAATCAACAAAAAAGCGACTAGTATAAAACATAATGCAATTGGGCGCTCTATAAAAATCGCCAAACCTTGATTAAGCCTTAATGCTCGACGGAATTCTCCCTCAAACATGCCACCCAACACCATTCCCAACACTGTTGGCGCCATGGGGAAATCAGCTTTTGTCATCAAATAGCCCATTCCTCCTAAAACAAGAGCCAACAGAACATCAAAGTAACTATTGCGCAACGCAAAAGAACCCACAAGCGACAGGACAACTAATGTAGGCGTCAAAAAATTAACGGGTATGCTAAGAACTCGAACGAAAAATTGAATGCCTATTGTTTGCAACAAAACCATCATAAGAGTAGCAAGCAAAAGCGCAGTAAAAAGACCAATAACAACAGAAGGATTATCTGCAAAAAGCATTGGACCTGGGCGTAAACCATGAATAATTAATCCACCTAAAAGCATCGCCGTTACACTGTCACCTGGTATTCCTAGAGTTAAAAGTGGTATTAACGCTCCTCCACAAACTGCATTATTCGCAGTTTCTGCAGAAATAACTCCTTTTACATTCCCATTTCCAAAACTTTCCGGGTCCTTTGCTATTCGCTTTGTTTGATCATAGGCAATATAGGCAGCTATATTTCCACCAGTCGCTGGAATGGCTCCGACAATTGTTCCAATCACGCTTGATCTAATTATTGTGAACTTTTCTCTCCAAAGATCCTTTAAAGATGGGATAAAATTCTTAATTTGCACTTTTTCCATCTTGGGATTACTTGGGAATGTACAACTATTTAATATTTGAGGTATTGAATAAAAACCTATCAGGGCGGGCATTAGGCTAACCCCTCCCATTAGATTAATACTTCCAAATGTATAACGTAAATTACCCCATATTGGATCAATACCAACAAAGGAAATAGCAACACCCAAAAAACCAGCTATAAAACCTTTCACAATTGTTTTTCCGGAAACAGCAGCAATTATGGATAATCCAAAAAAAGCTAATGCAGCATACTCAGGAGCACCGAACCCAACACATACCTTTGCAAGTAAAGGCGCAAAAAACACAAGCATAGACCAACTAATAAAAGTCCCAATACCAGATGCATAGGCCGCCCAGCCTAGAGCTTCAGCGCCTCTCCCCTTTTTAGATAAAGGGTATCCATCCATAGTTGTAACGACTGCGTCAGGAGTTCCAGGGATATTTAAAAGGATAGCAGGAATAGCCCCCCCCGCAATTCCACCGACGTAGGTACCTAGCATCATACCAAGGGCAGGAACAGCATCCATTGTAAAAGTCATAGGTATTAACAAAGCTACTCCCATCGTTGCTGTTAAACCAGGGAGTGCTCCAAATATCAATCCCATAAAAGTTCCTACAAGTATAGAGAACAAGGTAATACCATCCGTAAAAACACCTGCAACTGCTGAAATAATCAAGCTAAAATCACCCATAAGAAATCACCTTTCTAAAACAAAAGTTAAAAGGGGTTCAGGGAAATCGATCGAAAACAACACATTAAAAATAAGATGGACAAAGGCTACAGCTAACATGCTAATCAAAATACACATTTTATTCGAGCTTTTTCGATTTAATACTTTAGCTTGAAGTGCAATATAAAAAAAAGTGCTAAGCGTGAACCCTACAACTTTCCAGGTTAGCGCATAAGATACTATCAAAAACATAGTTAAGGGTAATCTCAGATCCTTTTTTTCTGCCTTTCCAGTTGATTCCTGAAGAGCTAATTTGCTTGCCTGCCGACTACGAATATTATTAATAAGAACTACAACAACCAACAAAATCATTATTGAAAATATTACTATAGGAAATTCCATTGGTCCTATACCTTTTCCAGGCGCCTTAACAGGATTTTGTATTGAAATGAAAAGGAAAAAAATAGTTGTAATGAAAATAAATATAGATACAAGCAATTCATAGGTTCTCGTCTTCTTGTCCAAAAAAAGAACCTCCTAAACAAAAAAATAATAGCAATTTAGACTTTATTTTCTTAAACAACCTAAGATAAGACATTTTTATACTGCTTATTAAATTACGCCAATAAACTACCTCATTGGAATTCACTTTTCCTTTTAAAAATGGCTTATGCCTAAATAAACCAAACCTTAAAAAAATTCCATAGTTTTTAAAATTTTTACATAGCCAATTCAGGAAATTCTATTTTTCCCCGGTGACCCAGTACCAGGCCTTCGGTGTTCATCGATACCTGCACGTCGACATGCAGTTCCGGTGGATCGTTGCACCCTGCGGTGCTTCTCGGGCTTTTTCTCAAAAGGGTGCGGGGGCCTTCAGCAAGGATGAGATGGCCCTCTTTCCGTCACGGCTCGCTCCGGCCCCCCCTTCAGGTCAGGGATCTCTCTGTCTCCGGGTGCCCGGTGGAGCATGAGGGGCTCATACCCCTCGTGAAGGTGCTCGTTGTCTCCGGGGCCGATCCTGTCCACCAGAATCCCGCATCGGATCTCGTAAAGAATGCCTACGAAAAAATCCCCTTTACCGTGTGCGCGGATTTCATCCTCACGGACACGGCCAGGACATCCCGCCTGGTGCTACCTATAACCACTTTAGACCAGAGCTTTCCATAAACCCTGACCAATTCATCGTCTAGGAATTGTTGATCCCCGTTCAAGAACGAAAATACTTCAACTTCGCCTCTATTCTTAATTCTCACACAAACCAGTTTGATGGGAGGACACTGTCCCAATTTACTATAACCACTAAACACTTAACCGATTAAAAAAACAAAACCAGTTAAGCCCGGGTTTCATTTCAAAAAATTGTCCCTTACAATATAGTCTTTTTTCTCAGCCCATTTCTTTGCCTTATCGAGGTTTTAAAAATCTGGCGAGATATCAAAAAAATCTAATTACCTTGGGACTTTTGTCTTTTCGAGTGTGGAACTTGGTAAGAGCTCTTTTTTGGTAGCTTTTCCCCTCGCAATTGGAATTTTACATGGAAAGACCTTAGCATTATTTTCCAGCTCTCACGATGTTTTTTCGACTGTCAAAGTTCTGTGAAAGTTGAGAAAAATAAAGCCGACGGTTAAAAACCGTCGGCTTAAAATTACTTTGTAAAAATTTCAGCGGCAGCTATTTTCATTGCATCATACGTCGAACCAATTGCTTTATTCAGTTCTTCCCCTGAAAGACCTGATGCAGAAAAACTTCTTTCCTTTGCAAATGATTGAAATCTTTCATCGGCTACTGATTCAGAAAACAGTTTAACCAATCTGTCTTTTACTGAAACATCAAGGTTAGAGGGCCCCATTACAAAACTGAATTGACGGAGCACACCTTTTGCAAACACATTATAACCTGACTCAATAACCGTCGGGACCTCCGGCAACATTTTTAAACGTTCTTGCGTCATAACTCCAAGAACCTTCATTTCTCCTGCTTGAATTTGCGAAACAAAGTCACCGTAATTGCTGATGCTTATATCAGCGTGCCCTCCTAAAATATCCGTAACACACCGCGCTCCACTATGTTGAGAAATGATTAATAGTTCTGTCCCAACCGCCTGCCCAAAAAGGACAGTAAATACATGAGCAGGATTATTAGTCCCAGATATTGCGCAAATCACCTCTCCTGGCCGAGCCTTCATATCCTTTACAAGATCGTCTAAACTGCCGTATTTTCCAGTCTTGCAGACTACAGCTATCGGATCTTCCATTACCATACAAATATTCTCTAGTGTATTCAGATCAACTTTAACAATATCCTGAGCAGCAAGAGAAATAAAGGAACTTGTTGCAAATCCAAGCGTATAACCATCATTTTTTGACATTATAGCTTCAGTTATCCCAACAGCGCTTCCTCCTCCTGGGACATTTTTTATAACAAGATCTACTCCTGATTTTTCTTTAAAAATTGGTTGTAAGGCGCGTGCAGCAACATCATTGGCTCCACCTGGATTCCAAGGGACTATCAAAGTAATTGCTTTTCTGGGAAAATCAGCAGCAGCAAACGATTGCATCTCAAAACAAACACCAATAGTCATGCTCAAAACTAAAATACAAATAAAAAACCTAATAAACTTCTTCATTGTTATCCTCCCTTTCTTTCTTGTTTTTTACTACCAATTTGTTCGAAAAGCGTCGAGTTATCCCCCCCCTTGCAATGAAATCAATTCGTAAAACATTATAGAATACGTACCATAAAAATAAATGATTATATCTCTCAATGGCGCATCGAAACTATTTGCATACACAAATTTTGACTAAAATATTTCATAAATCTATATTTTTAATATTTCGTAAAGAAATTTGAAGGAATAGTTACGCACAAGGAATCTCAAAAATTTACCGATATTTCTGAATAAGCCAAATATTTACCGGGATTTTCTAAAACACGACTCATTTAAAAAAGGTTTCCTTCATCGTCAAACTGCCAATCTCTAGGTTCAGAACAGACTTTTATCATTGGATTTTGAGAAGCTTCGATTAAAAGGGCCTCAGAAATTTTCAGGAAAGACATTTCTAGCGTGTTTTTAATTCTCACTATTTTCATATTTTCATAATCAACATTGGGGGCTGTTTTTATTCCAGCTTTTATTGCGTCTTTGTCGTTATCCATAATTATTGGAAGTTTGCTCGGTATTGTAGTCCTCGCAGTGAGGGAATTTGGATAAGTTTTCGTAAATACAACTTTTTTATAGAGTCTTTGAGTGGAAATATCAGCAAGCCCCGCACCAGCCGCATTGCCATCTGAAGCCTCGGTTAAATCAAGCACTACAAGCCTCTTTGCAAAAGGCTTGGCTAGCATATGCTCCGAAGAAAACCGCTGAACGATATTACAATCCATACCGGTTCCTGTAATATTCTTACCTATCTCATCTATAATCAATAAATCAATTTCTTTAAAAGGAATCTGCGGCAATAATTCTTTTGCCTTTTCTAACAGCGGGACTTCAACTTCGAAAATTTTATCTTTTGGAACGGCTTTTATAATACATGTTTCATCATAACTGTTTTCAACAATTGCAATCGAAAAAAGTAAATTTGATTTTTCAATAGACACTCTACCTATTTTTTCCAAATTTTTTGGCATATTAGCCATTCCTTTTAAATGGCAATAATCAGCCCCTTTTTGCTTCCCGAGGCCTATAACGTTCATTTTCACCATACCACTTTCATAAGGACCTCTAAAACTTGTATGGGGCTTTATTCGCGAAATGCTGACTGTATAATCTGCCTCTGACGCATTTTTATCAAAATATACAGGCACACCGTCTTCTGTTACACCTATTACTATTGTTTCCATTGAAGAACGAATCTCAATTCCTATACTTTCTTCGGAGACACCCAAGTGCCTCAACAAACTTATTTGACCTTCAGCAGTAGCTCCTCCATGACTACCCATCGCAGGAACAATAAAGACATCCGCGCCATGTTTATGCAACTCTTTTACTGTTGCAAAAACTATTTCAGGCAGATTTTTAATTCCACGGCTTCCTACAGCTAAAGCAACAGTTTTCCCCTTTAGCAACCTAGTGCAACTGCAATTATCTATTTCTTCTTTTATTTTTTGGGCCAAATCTGTCAGGTGAGAATCATCAAATTTCAGAGAAATGTCAATCATACGAGGCAAGACAACAGAGGCTAATATTTCATCATAATATCCCATTTTTTGCTTACCCTCCTTAATATCAAGCATAGGGTTCACTCAAAATTGAAAGACATAAACTAGTATCAAATAATACATGAAGTATATCACACTTTATTTTTATGTAAATATTTTTTTGTGAATTTGCTGGCTGCTTCATATGGTAAAAGTGGATTTCCCTCTTGCAAAAAACAGCCGAAGTGTGGTCGCTATTTTTTAAAAAGGCATTCCACTTCCGAGAGACGGTGGAACCACTTGCTTACCAAGAGAAAATCAAGGTGAATTTCCTGTTCTGAAGGGGGACGGGAAATGGAAGGCCCTCAGGGTGAGAGGGCTGTCCAAATCTCAATATGAAGTGGGTTCTAGTTTTCCCCGCATGGTGTTCGCCCCAAACCGGAGGTGATTGGTGAGACGAACTATGGGTCCTGTTTCTCCCGATTTCTCACTATTATGCTGCGGAGCGGTTTCAGATAGTTCTCCTTCATACCGGTTTTGGTCAGGTGATCGATCTTGACGAAACGACTATGCCTGTTTTTTGGCGGCTTAGCAACTCAAAAAAGCGTCCGACTCCCTTTGGACAAGAGTGATTGTGCAAAAAACACAAATCACATCGTCAGCTTCTTCAAAATATCAGCATCCGCGGGACAGAACTCGTAGTGCGGAATTTCCCCGGGGGTGATCCAGCGAATGTCGCTGTGTTCTATTTTTCGCGGTGTTCCTTCGGCAATGGACGCGTTGAAAACGGTCAGGTGGATCGTAATGTCCGGGTACTCGTGTACCACGTCCATGAACACGTCACCCACCGAAAGGGTCACCGCCAGCTCTTCGCGGCACTCCCGAATCAATGCATGTTCTCCTGTTTCGCCCGGCTCCACCTTTCCCCCGACGAACTCCCACAGCAGGGGGCGTGCCTTATTAGCCGACCTCCGGCAGATCAGGAATTTGTCCCCCTCCCGGATGAGCGCTGCAACAACTTCGGTCATGACTCCATTCCTTTCGATAAGCCAAAATCATATTGCAGGTAGTCCGGAAGCGGTTCATCTATCCAAATATCGAAAAGCAAAGATCCCCTTGGGTTTTCGGTTGCTCGAGGATTCTCAAGTTTGCCCGTCCCAACAAAGGTGAACGGGAGAACAATGCCGTTTTCCGATTCGACTTTTCGAATAAACAAATATGCTTTTTTGCTTTCGATCAGTTCCTGTTGCTTTTCAGGTTTAAGACCAGCTTCACATTCCCACTGAAACAAGTTTGCCTGCAAAAATTTATCCTTGTAGTTCAAATGCTCTGAGTTAAACTCATATCTGGTGTATGGACATTGAAAAAGAAGTGGCGTATCCTGCCGATTGGGCCAGCAAGCTCACAATCGACATTGGAGGGATACGCCATGAAAAAGTGTACTGCATCCTGCTCTTCCGGTCCAGAGGCTACGGTCAAAGAAACAACGGTCCCGGATTCTCTAACCGAACTTCTGCGGAAGGGAGCCAGAGACCTCATAGCAAAAGCTGTGGAGGCGGAACTGGAGGCGTTGCTTGCTGAGTGCTCCTCTCTCCGTCTGGAAGACGGGAGAGCGGCGGTTGTCCGCAACGGGTATCTTCCCGGACGGACTGTCCAGACAGGCATCGGAGACGTGGAAGTGAGGGTGCCCAAGGTCCGGGACCGGAGCGGCTCCGGCATTGTGTTCAACAGTGCGCTGCTGCCCCCGTATCTGAAGCGGGCGAAGAATGTGGAAGAATTTCCGCCCTGGCTCTACCTGAAGGGAGTATCCACAGGAGGGTACGGAGAGGCCCTCGAAAGCCTCCCGGGAGAAAATGCGAAAGGACTGTCGGCCAATACCATTGCCCGCCTCAAAGAGAAATGGACGGAAGAACACCGTGAATGGAACCGCCGGGATCTCTCGGACAAGAAGTACGTTTACTGGTGGGCGGACGGAGTGTACAGCAAGGTAAGGATGGACGACAAGCTCTGCCTCCTGGTCATAATCGGCACCACGGAGAAGGGAGCGAAGGAACTGGTGGCGGTGGAAGACGGCTACCGGGAATCCGAGGCGAGCCGGCATGAGGTTCTTGCGGGACTTCGATCCAGGGGGCTGAAGGAGGGACCGAAGCTTGCAGCGGGCGACGGGTCGCCGGGCTTCCGGAACGCCCTGCGGAAAGAATATCCCGAATGCGTACATCGGCGGTGCCGGGTCCACAAGACGGCGAACGTGCTGAACAAGGTGCCGAAATCGCTCCGGGGCAAGATGAAGGCGGACCTTCATGAGATCTGGATGGCCGAGACACGGGAAGGAGCGGGAAAAGCCTTCGACAGGGCGGTGGCAAAATACGGGGACAAATACCCCAAGGCCGTTGACTGCCTGAAGAAAGACCGGGAGGAACTCCTGGCTTTCTACAACTTCCCCGCGGCGCACTGGGTGCACATACGGACGAGCAACCCTGTGGAATCGGCCTTTTCCACCATACGGCTGCGGACGGCGAAGACCCGGAACTGCGGGTCGAGGGCGACGACGCTGGCAATGGTCTTCAAGCTGGCGCAATCGGCGGAGAAGAGGTGGAGAAAACTCAAAGGCTATGAACTTCTTGGAGAAGTCATCACGGGAGTGATTTTCAAGGACGGAATACGTGTATCGGACCAATCAGACAGGAACGCCGCCTGATGACCCAT
>Ga0228536_1002394_pt1 | contig 11189 bp, 14 predicted proteins | sample SJ1Smetagenome_FD_168611 | JGI IMG/M metagenome (GOLD analysis project Ga0228536, IMG submission 168611) | Enriched culture of PCE-dechlorinating microbial communities from Ithaca, New York, USA - SJ1.S | ecosystem: Engineered > Modeled > Simulated communities (microbial... > Unclassified... | reverse complement strand
TATGCGGAGGTATTCGTGTGGTGCAGAAGGGCCTGGAACGGTATGAGGTAATAACCCCATTCACGTTCGACGACGGCGATGTTCTTCCCATCATCCTCAAAAGAAAGGGTGACGGGTGGGAAATCACAGACGAAGGACGGACCTTTCTGTACCTGAGCTACTACGATATAGACATGAATTATGAGACCAGAAAAAATGTTCTCTCCAAAATTCTTTCCAGTCACTTCATGGAGGGAGGAGACGACGGGATCCTTAAAATGCCTCGGGTAAGCGGGGAAGACCTCGCCCACGCCGTTTACACCTTCGCCCAGGGGGTCATCAAGGCCTCCGACTTCAGCATGTGGAAGAAAGAATTCACCCGGAGTCTGTTCATGGAAGGCTTCAGAGAATTCATGGAGGAATTGGGCAGGACGTATCCCACAGAATTCCAGTACCACGATAAACAACTGGATCCGAAGAAAATTTACCCTATCGACTGCTCCCTGCTGCTGACGAATTCTAAAAGGGTAAACCTGTTCGCTGTCAGCGGGGACAGTAAGGCCAAAAATTCCGTTATAACAATGATGCATTACGAGCGTTTCAAGGCCCCGTTCACCAACTGCGTCCTGTTCGAAAACGAGGAGGTCCTCGCCAGGAAGACGCTGATCCAGGTGGCTGATGTTGCAGACAAGACCTTTTCCTCGCTGGAAGTTGCCAGGGATCGCCTCAGATCCTACCTCGAAAAAAACGCCGCATGACAGAGAGCCCCGGGATATTCCCGGGGCTCTCTTCTGATTTAGGTCCCCGGGTTGCAAGAACCTTGAATCGTCCTGAGCAACGTAAAGGATCCCGCTCTGTCGTCCTGAGCAACGCGAAGGACCTTGCTCTGTCGTCCTGAACGAAGTGAAGGACCTGGTTTTAAGGCATCAAGACCCTAAGAACCAACCAGATCCTTCGGGCGGTGGAACAAGCCCTCAGGATGACAGATCCGGGTGTCGTCCTGAGCAACGCGAAGGACCTGGTTTTGATCATCCATCAGAAATCCTCCCTTATTTCAGAACGGAAGCACTATTCTTATTTATAGACGTCTCCCCTGGATCCTATGGATGCAACGCGTATTTTTCTGCCCGGCTCTTCCACCTCAAGAAGGGTTCTCCAGCCGCCGATCCGAAGCCTTCATTCAGAACGGCCCTTCAGCGGTTTCATGTCGCCGGAAAGGTCGTTGGAAAGAGCGTCGAGGGCGGTGAGGATTCTTCTGCGGTCGGGGTTGGGGATTTTCTCAAGGCGTTTTTTTCCTCTGGGGAGAGGATGACTGCCCAAGAGGTCACCATAGTTCCTTCAGGGCTCTTTTCAGCGGTATCTCTTTGCCTTCGGCGAATTCTGCCCTGGAGATGGAGAGGCACTGTTCTTCGTCTGGCGTCAGGGGAGGCTCACGATCCTCCAACTCTTCCATTTCGACATGAAGGGCATACATTTTCAGGCGTTCCACGCCCTGGGGAGAGAGGCGCCGAAGAACGCGGCGCACTTCATTGCGCTCTTTTACAAGATCAACCATCACGGGCTGCCTCCTTTCTTTTTTTATGCTTATTTTACTTCAGGTGTTCCAGTTTATTGCCAAAATCTGATGTATAGATCATCAGGCGGGGTGAGGGGGAAAGGCAATAGTAGGATCCTTTCCATCAGGAGAGAATTTCGTTCCTGTCGTCCTGAGCGAATGCGAAGGATCTGGCTCTGTCGTCCTGAATGAAGGACCTGGGTTTGAGGCCTTCAGAACCAACCAGATCCTTCCGGCGATGGAACAGCCCTCAGGATGACATATTGAAGGCAAGGTCAGATTCTTCGTCGCAAAAACCGCTCCTCAGAATGACAGAGTCATAACACCGGCCTGGGGTTGATTGTCGTCCTGAGCAACGCGAAGGACCTGGTTTTAAGACCTTCAGAATCAGGCCCAGATCCTTCGGGCGATGGAACAGCCCTCAGGATGACATATCGAAGGCAAGGTCAGATTCTTCGTCGCAAAAACCGCTCCTCAGAATGACAGAGTCATAACACCGGCCTGGGGTTGATTGTCGTCCTGAGCAACGCGAAGGACCTGGCTCTGTCGTCCTGAATGAAGTGAAGGACCTGGTTTTAAGACCTTCAGAATCAGGCCCAGATCCTTCGGGCGGTGGAGCAACCCTCAGGATGACATAAATCCTAGATACCGCATATCTGAATGAAAGTGTTTGGGGAAAAATGCATTTACCATGACTGAGGATTGTGATCTTCCTGACTCCGGATATGTTCAACAAAGTCCGAAACGATCTTTTCTGTGATGTGCTTCGGATTCGACTGCCTTATGGCTTTGGCGAGCGCCTCCGCCTCCTTGCCGGTGATGCCTCCAACCTTGTGGAGTTCGATCAGGAGTTCGAGCCCCCACAATAGTGGAACCCTTTCCCGTTTGCACAACTTCCGAAGGTTTTTATTAACCTAGCGGAGAACACCCGTGATTTTAATCGTGGGATGAATCCGACTATAAATATATCTATATAACATGCTTGTTTTAGTCCTCCATGACTTGTATAATTAAATATAGTTGCAGTGTTAACCGAAACTACAAGTGAAGGAGATGGTTCCATGGAGGCAAAGTTCGGCAGAGGATACGTGTACTCGCTGCAATACCATATCGTCTGGTGCGTCAAGTACCGGAAGAAAATACTGACTGCCGACAGGACGGCGTTCCTGGAATCGGTTCTCCGCAGAACCGCCGCCGAGAATGGAATCGGCATCCTGGAACTGAATATCGGCGACGGCGACCACGTACACATCTTCGTCGACTGCACGCCCCAGCACCTGATTCCCAGTGTCGTAAAATCCTTCAAGGGAACGTCCGCACGGTGGCTCTACCGGCAATTTCCCGAACTCCGCCAGGAGTTGTGGGGCGGCAATATCTGGAACCCGTCGTACTTCGTGTCAACCGTGAGCGAAAACACCGAGGACCAGATTCGGCGGTACATCCAGAGCCAGGATGACGCCGAGCCGACCGGCGAGTCCGGAGAGAATGAGTAACACACAAACCACTCCAAAATCCAAAAACCGCCCATGCGGACCGCAGCCGCTCAAGGGGCACGTGCGGGCATACAGGATGCGCATATACCCCACTCCCGGGCAGGCTGCCTGGATACACCGCATGTTCGGTCAGGCTCGCTTCGTGTTCAACGAAGCCCTCGCCCTCTGGAAAGAGACAAAGGAATCCACCGGCAGAGGGCTGTCCTACGGGATATGCGCTGCCAGGCTCCCCGGACTCAAGAAGAGCCCCGATACATGCTGGCTCGCCGAGGGAGACTCCATAGCGCTCCAGTCGTCTCTCCGCAACCTTGCCGACGCATGGAGCCGGTACTATGCGAAACAAAACCGGGAGCCGAGGTTCAAGAGCAAGAGAAACCCGGTGCAGTCCTACACGACCAGGCACGTCAACGGCAACATCGCCGTCGGGGTCTGCTGGATAGAGCTCCCCAAGGTGGGCAGGATACGCACCGCCGTCTCACGCCCGCTCAAGGGTCGCATTGTCAGCGTGACCGTGAAGCGCCACGGGAGCGGACGGCATTACGTATCCGTGCTGTGCGAAGACCCGTCCCTGCCCGCCGGTGGTCCGGTGTTTCTCCTTCCCCCCACGGGCAGGACCGTGGCGATAGACCTTGGGATAAAGAGCTACGCTACTATGTTCGACAGCGACAGACACGTGTCCGTCATCTCCAACCCACGGCATTTCGGCAGGCTGGAAGAACGGCTCGCCATAGAGCAGCGGAAACTCGCCAGGAAACAGAAGCGGGATGCGAACGGACACGAGTCCAACGGCAGACGGCGCCAGGCACACAAGGTGGCGCGGGTCCATGAACGTATCGGCGATGCACGAAATGACGCACTCCACAAGCTCTCGACATATCTCGTCAAAACCCACGACGTGATAATCATCGAGGACCTTGACGTCGCCGGCATGATTGCGGACTCGCCGCAGAGTGGATGCGCAAAAGCCGTTGCCGATGCCGGGTGGAGCGAGTTCTGCCGTCTGCTCGAATACAAGTGCAGATGGTATGGTCGAACGCTGGTCGTCGTGGACAGGTATTTCCCGTCCAGCCAGCTCTGCGGAACCTGCGGCACCGTCAACAAGGACGTGAAGGACGTGTCGGTACGACGCTGGACATGTCCTGTCTGCGGAGCTGTTCACGACCGCGACGTCAACGCTGCGCAGAACCTGCTCCGTGAAGGTACAAGAATCCTTACAGCCCGAGAGGCTGTGTAATGCAACCAACCGTGGGAACCACGGGGGTCGACGTGGAGAGAGACTCTCGAAACGTAATCAAGAATCCTGTGACTTCAGTCATGGGTAGTTCAACGTTAGTCACACAGGTAAAACCATGCCGCCTGGCCGTTAACAGACACAGCCAGTCCTCGAACGATAATGGCCCTGACTGGATGCCTGCAGTGTACGCATCTTCAATTTCGGGTTCGACTATGATCAGCCCGAGAGCTGCCAGTTCGTCCTCGTCATCGATTTCTTTGACCTCCTCGACCACCGGACTGGTCACATACAGCGGGCCGACGTTTTTCACAACGAGTTCCAGCACGGCCCGCTCCGCTTTGATGAAATCGATCAGCACGCATGCATCCATGATCATCAATTTTCGGGAGGTCGAGCGACGAGTCACAGAATGACCTCCCAATTCTGCAGAAGGTCTTGCATGTCCTCAATACCGATCCGAAGCATCTCAGCGCCTCGGCTGATTGAAATCCTGTCTTTTTCTACCGCTTCCCTGGCCAGGCGGCTGAAACGGTCTTCGTAGAAATCAAATCGCTGCATCCCGAACGGCTCAGCCGAATCAATACCCATCGGCTCTTCTTTGAAGGAGAGCTTCCTGCTGAAACGCTGCTGATAGGCCATGTTGAACTTCATCCAGATTGACTTGTCCACAGCCCCATCTTCCACCAGGCGCGAGAGAACGGTTTTGTAACTGACCCGGAAAATTCGTTTGATCTTGAAAACCCTGTCCACGAAGTGTAATCCGGACGCTTCATTCCATTCCTTCCGGAATCCCTCGTTCGGCATCAGAAAATGTCCGGCAAAACGGTCTGCCTCATGTTCTTCTTCTTTGCTTTCTTCGACCTTGGCGACGTCGTAGGCTTCCTGGTGCAACATAAGATGACCGAGTTCATGGGCGGCGCTGAAAATGCGTCTTTCAACCGAAATCCGCTCCCATATGTTCACCACCACAGCCGGGCCACCGTCCTCTTCCCCCACAGAGAGGCCGAAAAAACTATCGGAGGCCATGGGGATCGGGAAAACCTTGACGCCCGCTTGTTCGAGCAGGCCACAAATGTCATGGATAGGCTCGGTGGGTTTCAGGCCCAATTTTTTACGGCAAAGTCCGGCCGACTCTATCAGGAGGTCCGGGGCGCATTGTGCCCTGACACCCTTGAGGCTGAACGGCATCTGTTTGTTCATGCATTTTTCAAGGAAGTTGAAATCATCAAGCCATCTGGCCACTTCAGCCAGGACATTCTCGCGATTCTGCATCCGCTTTGCCGATCGGAACCGGACGGTGTGCAATTCACGAACCGGCTGGAAAAACACCTGAATTTTCACATCCAGAGCCCTTGCTATTGCCTGCATGGTCCTCATCCGCGGCTCACTCTTTGCGAGTTCCAGGCTTTTTACAGCCGGCAGGGAGAGACCGGCAACATCTGCCAGGGCCCTTTGGCTCAAGCGTTTTGCAGTTCTCAACCGCCTCACGTTTTGGGCTAGTATCTGCAGATCCATAGTCGTCTCCTTTCTCGTTTTTCTAAAATATACCATATATCTAATTTCTGTCAAATAGTATATTTTAACAAAAAAACGCCCCCGAAACTTTCCGCTCGCCTCAGGCAGGATATATGACAGATGTGATTCTCCGATGAGATGCTGCTGTATCAGGCGTCAGGTGCGCAGCAGGCTTCATCTTCCCATGAGACGAGTGCCATCTTGACCAAAAGCGAGGACCTGGTTTTAGGGTCTTAAAGATCAAGGTCAGATTCTTCGTCGCTGCGCTCCTCAGAATGACAGAGTCATAGCACCGGTCTCGGGTTGGTTGTCGTCCTGAGCAACGCGAAGGACCTTGCTCTGTCGTCCTGAACGAAGTGAAGGACCTGGTTCTAAGATCTTCAGAACCACCCCAGATCCTTCGGGTGATGGAACAGCCCTCAGGATGACAGGGCAAAGGCAGGGTCAGATTCTTCGTCGCAAAAACCGCTCCTCAGAATGACATAATCACAGCGCCGGCCTCGGGTTGATTGTCGTCCTGAGCAACGCGAAGGACCTGGGTTTAAGGCTTTTAAGGTTTTCAGGACCAATATGTTCTTGTGCATTGTTTTAAAGTGTGATAGAACCGATTCGTTCCGTCTTTCAGAACTTTTGCGAAAAGGAGAGTGTGGGGGATGCATCGCAATATCTGTCGGCTTTTGGTGGTTTTCATGCTTCTATTGTTCAGCGCTTTTCCTTCATGGAGCGAAGAGAGTGCGGGGAAGACTGCCCGCAAGGAACCGAAGTGGATCGAGGGTGAGGTGCTGGTCACCTTCAGGAACACATCGGGGTCAGAATCTCTGAGTACCATGGCGGCATCGGTCCACGGGGCCTCTGTGAAAACCTACGGCACGCTGTCGAAGGCTACGGGGAAAACCGTGGCGTTTCTCAGGGTTCCGGGGAAGTCGACGGAAGAGCTGCTTGAACAGCTTTCCCTGGACCCTAAGGTGGAGAGCGTTTCACCGAACTATATCCTTCGTGCGCTTGCAATAACGCCCAACGATCCCCGTTTCAGCGAACAGTGGGGACTGTACAACACCGGTCAGAGCGGCGGCATTGCCGGTGCGGACATCGACGCGCCCACCGCATGGGCCGTAAGGCGGGATGCGCTGGCGTCGAAGGTGGTGGCGATCATCGACACGGGCATCACCACGAACCACGAGGACCTGAGGGACAATCTCTGGACCGGGCCGGGCGGGATCCACGGGCGGAACTGCGTGAACGACGACGATGATCCCGAGGACGACAACGGCCATGGCACCCACGTGGCGGGCATCATCGGGGCGAAGGGAAACAATGGGGTCGGGACTGCTGGAGTGGCCTGGAACGTCCAGCTCATGGCGGTGAAGATGCTGAACTATGAGGGCTCGGGGAGTTCCGACGACGAGATCGAAGCATACGAGTGGATACTGCAGAAGAAACTCGAGGGCGTGGATATCGTCGCGGTGAATGCATCCTACGGCGGAGGCGGTGCAACCGATGCGGCGAGAAACGCCATCGAGGCCCTGGGAAACGCCGGGATCCTCTTCATCGCAGCGGCGGGAAACGAGAGCAATGACAACGACGCTTCTCCCTCCTACCCGGCAGGCTACACGCTGCCGAACGTCATCTCGGTAGCTGCGACGGACAGGAAGGATGCCCTCGCGTCCTATTCCAACTACGGAAGGACATCGGTCCACCTCGCCGCACCGGGGAGCGCGATCCTGAACACATGGGTGTACAAACCGTCGGCGTCGGACCATTTCTTCGACGACATGGAATCGGGAGACGGGAAATGGACGACCTCGGTGGAAAACCCTTCTCCGGAGATCCACTGGAGGATCATAGATACCACCGGCATGGACGGTACCCCCACGAAGGCATGGACTGACGGACCCGACCAGCACTACCCGATCAACCAGAGGACCTACCTTTCCGTAAAGGACGATATCGACCTGTCGGGAACCGCCGGCGAACCGCTTCTGTTCGGTATGAAGATACGGTGCGACCTTGAGCCCGATTACGACTTTCTCTACCTCCAGTTCTCGAAGGACGGGGGGACGACATGGGCGGATGTTCATGAGTTCACCGGGGGCGGCGACAACTGGACGGACTTCACCATTCACGTTCCTTTCGAGTACAGGACCGCGAACTTCAGGTTCCGGTTTTTCTTTAAAACAGACCACTCGGACCTGCTTTTCAGCTATGCGGGAGTGCAGATCGACGACGTGGGCGTGGGTTCTTCCACTGACACCTATATCACCATTTCCGGAACGTCCATGGCCACACCCTTCGTCACAGGGGCGGCGGCACTCGTTTCATCACAGTTCCCCGGCGAATCAGTGGAACAGATCCGGGCAAGGATACTGAACAGCGTAAACCGTCTCTCGACCCTGACAGGAAAGGTGTCCACCGGCGGACGGCTCAACCTCGCACGAGCACTTGGGGCCGCATCTCCGGACGATAACCCCGGAGGAAGCGGAGGCGGCGGGTGCGCCGCCGGGCTCATTTCCCCATGGGGAATTCTCCTCGCTGCTCCGCTGCTGCTGCTGTTCAGGAAGAGATAAATCAACACTTGGAGGGCCCCTAACGGGGCCCTTTTTTTGTTTCTGTCGTCCTGAGTAACGCGAAGGACCTGTTTTTGATTGTCGTCCTGAGCGAACGCGAAGGACCTGGCCTTGATTGTCGTCCTGAGCGAACGCGAAGGACCTGGCCTTGATTGTCGTCCTGAGCAACGCGAAGGACCTGGCTCTGATTGTCGTCCTGAACAAAGTGAAGGACCTGGTTCTAAGATCTTCAGAACCAACCAGATCCTTCGAGCGATGGAACAGCCCTCAGGATGACACCCCTTCTGTCGTCCTGAACAAAGTGAAGGACCTGGCTCTAAGTAGCCGAGTACGGTGGGGTTTCAATACGTATCGGGTTTGTTCATGAATCCGACCTCTTTCTGGAGGGACAGCGCTGGTGGAATTCCTCCTGTTTCCATTCCCTTCATTCTTTTTGATATCACAAGGCACCTGGATTCAGAGTATTTCAGAATGGCTTCCAAGTGATGCAAGCAGTAGGCTTTGGTTTTCCCTGTCTATTCGATATATCAGGAGCCAGCCAAATTGAATATGAGCATCCCGATAATGAGCCCATTCGCCTTTAAAGGAATGATCTTTATAGTGGGCAGGCAGTGGTTTTTCATTCACCAGCAAATAGAGCAACATATTAAGTTTCCGCATATCCTTTCCCTGTGAAACACTTCGGGCATAATCTTTTTTTAAACGCCTGCTCCAGACTAAACCCTGCATCATTTACTCTTTCATCTTCTCATGGAACGCCTTGATTGAGGCCACTCGTTCCCCTTTCCCAATGTCCAGATGCTGCATGGCCTGGATAGTTTCCTTATTTCTGATAATTCCATCGAAAGAGAAGGATATTCTCCCCTCTGCCGCTTCCCGGAGAGCCATACGGACAAGGTCGGAAAGAGTCAATCCCTGCTTTGCCAGTTCCGCCTGCGCCTTTGCTTTGAGATCGTCTTCCACTATTGCTCGAACGATTGTTTGTGCCATTTGTATCACATCCTTATTGATAGCCATATTATAGCTATTGATTATTATATCATGGGTGACGTTTCCGGAATTGATGAGCAGAGGCGGCATAGCGTCGTCCTGAACGATTGCAAAGGATCTGGGTTTAAAACCCTCAGAACCAACCAGATCCTTCTGTCGTCCTGAGCGCAGCGAAGGACCTGGCCTTGTCGTCCTGAACGAAGTGAAGGACCTGGTTCTAAGATCTTCAGAACCAACCAGATCCTTCGGGCGGTGGAACAAGCCCTCAGGATGACACCCCTTCTGTCGTCCTGAACAAAGTGAAGGACCTGGTTTTGAGGCTTTTTAAGGCCTTCAGGACCAGGACCAGATTCTTCGTCGCAAAAACCGCTCCTCAGAATGACATAATCACGACGCCGGCCTCGGGTTGATTGTCGTCCTGAGCGCAGCGAAGGACCTGGCCTTGTCGTCCTGAACAAAGTGAAGGACCTGGTTTTAGGCTTTTTAAGGCCTTCAGGACCAGGACCAGATTCTTCGTCGCAAAAACCGCTCCTCAGAATGACATAATCACGGTACCGGGCTCGGGTTGATTGTCGTCCTGAGCGCAGCGAAGGACCTGGCCTTGTCGTCCTGAACAAAGTGAAGGACCTGGTTTTAGGCTTTTTAAGGCCTTCAGGACCAAGCCAAGATTCTTCGTCGCAAAAACCGCTCCTCAGAATGACATAATCACGGCACCGGTCTGGGAATGAAAACGGTTTTCAGCATTCCTTGGACTGCTGCTCTTTTTGCTGGTTCTAGTCGACAAACGATGTATATCATTTTTTTGTCTAACTTTTTTCGTTGTCAATATATCTCTTATATGGTATATTGCGTTTGATCGGAGGGACGTTTTGTGTGGCAAGTCGTTTTCTATGTGAAGGAAGACGGGCACGTTCCCGTCGAAGAATTTCTGGACAAGCTTGATATCAAGGCAAAAGCGAAGACAATCAGGGAAATACGCCTCTTGCAGGAATTCGGGACTGAGCTCCGGGAGCCGTATTCCAAGTTTTTACAGGAAGGTATTTTTGAATTGAGAGTGCGTTTTTCCAGCGACAGCTACAGGATATTCTACTTTTTTTGCCGAGGTCGTACGATTGTTTTGACTAATGCCTTTATCAAAAAAACGCAAAAAACTCCCACAAGAGAACTGAAAAAAGCGTTGCTTTTCAAGGCAGATTTTGAAAGGAGATTTTCGGATGCGTGATTTCGAGGAGTTTTTGAAAGAGCAAATGGAGAATCCTGAATTTCGGGAGGAGTACGAGGCTCTCGCACCCCGATACGCCATCATACGCCAACTCATACAAGAGCGAATAAAGGGGAATCTATCTCAGAAGGAGCTCGCGGAAAAAATAGGAGTGACCCAGAGCAATATCAGCAGATTGGAGAGCGGTTCATATAACCCCTCGCTGGCTTTTCTCCAGAAGATTGCCAAGGGGCTTGGAAAAGAATTGCATCTAGAGCTGCGGTGAAAAATTACCGGAATTGGATTCCTTCCAGAAAACCTTTTTGAAGAAAAGGAACTGTCCTTGTCGTCCTGAACGAAGTGAAGGACCTGGTTTTAGGCTTTTTAAGGCCTTCAGGACCAGGCCCAGATTCTTCGTCGCAAAAACCGCTCCTCAGAATGACATAATCACGGCGCCGGCCTGAGGTTGATTGTCGTCCTGAACGAAGTGAAGGACCTGGGCTTGTCGTCCTGAGCAACGCGAAGGACCTGGGTTGTGTGCCCGGCATGGGCGTTATCTATAAGGTGAAAGTCCTGAACGGTGAAGGCAGCAGTAGCCGTAGCTCAAGGCAAGGGCGTCCCCGGTGACGGGGAGTCTGAAGGAAGCCGGCGGCAAACT
>Ga0228536_1002393_pt1 | contig 11206 bp, 9 predicted proteins | sample SJ1Smetagenome_FD_168611 | JGI IMG/M metagenome (GOLD analysis project Ga0228536, IMG submission 168611) | Enriched culture of PCE-dechlorinating microbial communities from Ithaca, New York, USA - SJ1.S | ecosystem: Engineered > Modeled > Simulated communities (microbial... > Unclassified... | reverse complement strand
GCAGGGCACGACGCCCTGTTGGGGCAGCGAAGGGCCACTTCTCCCTCCAGCCTGACGGCAGGGGTGCCGCAGACCGGGCACCTGTCGGGCATTATGAACTCGCGCTCCCTGCCGGTCCGCTTCCCGGGTACCGGGCCGAGCACCTCGGGAATGATCTCTCCCGCCTTCCGGACCCTGACCATGTCCCCGATACGGACCCCCTTCCTGCGGAGTTCGTCCTCGTTGTGGAGGCTGGCTCTCCGGACAGTGCTGCCTGATATGACTACGGGCTCGAGGACGGCTACCGGCGTCATGACTCCTGTCCGGCCCACGGAGACGATAATGTCTGTCAGGCGGGTGATCTTCTCCTCGGGAGGGTACTTGAAGGCGACGGCCCAGCGCGGGGCGTGGGATGTATTGCCCAGGCCGCTCCATTGCTCCGTGTCGTTGATCTTCACCACCACGCCGTCAGTGGCGTAGGGAAGGGAGAACCGCTTTTCCCTCCACTGCTCCACGAAGGCCTTCACTGCCGGGCCGTCCGGGCAGAATTCCCAGGCCGACTGCACCGGAAGACCGGCGGATCCGAGCCAGAGAAGAATATCTTTCTGAGAGGAGAGCCCCAGTGACCGGGGGTCCACAACGGAGTACAGGTATATGGAGAGTTTCCGCTTTGCAGTCACCGACGGGTCGAGCTGCCGAAGGCTTCCCGCCGCCGCATTCCGGGGATTCGCGAAGAGCGGCTCACCCAGTTCCTCCCGCTCTTCGTTAAGCTCAGCAAACTGCCGTCTCTCGAGCAGCACTTCCCCGCGCACTTCAATTCTGCCCCCGGCATCCCCGGAGAGGCGTAGAGGAAGGGATCGTATGGTGCGGAGGTTGGCGGTCACATCTTCGCCGATCCGCCCGTCTCCCCGCGTGGTCCCCCGTACAAAGAGACCGTCCTCGTAAAGAAGGGACACGGCGAGCCCGTCGATCTTGAGTTCACACACGTAGCCCTCGCTGCCCTGGTGAAGGGTGCGCTGCAGAAAGGCATCAAGGCCTTCCATGTCCAGCGCGTTGTCGAGGCTGAGCATGGGAACGGAGAGGGCGACCTTCTCGAATCGCTCTCCCGGCCTGCCTCCCACTCTTTTCGTGGGGGAATCGGGCGAATCGAGTTCAGGATACCGCTCCTCGAGGCTCCGGAGTTCCGCGAAGAGACCGTCGTACTCATCATCCGCTATTTCCGGGGCATCCAGTACGTAATACAGACGGCCGTGCCGGGCAAGTTCCCTTCGCAGGAATTCCGCCCGCCTTCGCGCCGCTTCGGGAACATCTCTTTTTCGTGGATCCTCTGTGCGCATGACGCCCACTTCCTAAGCCTGTCCTTCCTCCCCGTCCTCTTCCCTGCTCCTCGACGAAAGGGGCTTCATTGTGGGGAAAAGAATGACGTCCCGGATCGACCGGGAGTCGGTGAGGAACATAACAAGGCGGTCAACGCCTATTCCCAGGCCACCCGTGGGGGGAAGCCCCGTCTCTATGGCGTTGATGAAGTCCTCGTCAAAATCGTGGGCTTCATCGTCGCCCGCTTCCTTTTTGCGCAGCTGGTCCTCGAACCGGAAACGCTGGTCTATGGGATCGTTCAGCTCGCTGAATGCATTGGCTACTTCCTTGCCGCAGATAAAAAGTTCAAATCGGCGGGTATAGTCAGGGTTTTCAGGGTCCCGCTTGGCAAGGGGGGATATTTCGGCCGGGTGCCCGGTGACGAAGGTCGGCTGAATGAGCTTTTCCTCCACGAATGTCTCGAAGAGGAGATTCAGCACGGTGAACCGGCTCTCCGTGCCTTTAATTTCTATTCCCCGCTCCCTGGCGATCCCGCGGGCTTCTTCGTCGCCGGCGACTTCCCTGATATCCACGCCCGTGTACTCGGCTACGAGGTCAAGCATGCCCGCCCTTCTGAAGGGCTTGTCAAAATCGAGCTCCACTTCCTGGAACCGTACCTTCCTCGGATTTCCCGGGCCGCAGGTCACTATGGCAGCATTCCGTATGATCTCCTCCGTGAGGTCCATCATGTCGTGATAGTCCGCGTAGGCCCAGTATACCTCCATGGCTGTGAACTCCGGGTTGTGCATGGTATCGAGACCTTCATTCCTGAAGTTCTTGCCCATTTCGTACACGCGGCCGAACATGCCCACCACGAGACGCTTGAGATACAGCTCCGTGGCTATGCGCAGGTACATCTCCATGCTCAGGGCGTTATGGAAGGTCTTGAAGGGGCGGGCGTTGGCACCGCCTGCGAGCACCGATAGGATCGGGGTCTCCACCTCGAGGGTGCCGTGGTCCTCCAGGGTCTTCCGTATGGAGGAGATGATCTTCGACCGTTTCCGGAAGGTCTCCCGCACCTCGGGATTGGCGATGAGGTCCGTGTACCTCTGGCGGTACCGCACCTCTGTATCCTTCAGTCCGTGCCACTTTTCAGGCAGCGGACGGAGTGCTTTGCAGAGCAGGACACATTCCCGCACGTGAATCGTCAGCTCGCCTCTCTGGGTGCGGAAAGGGTGTCCCACGATGCCCACCCAATCGCCGGAGTCGACCCATTTTTTCGTGAAGGTATATTTTTCCTCTCCCATGGCGTTGAACTGGAAGTACAGCTGAAGGGTGTCCGTCTCGTCAGCAAGATTGGCGAAGGCGGCCTTTCCGTGTTTGCGGAGGGTCATCACCCGCCCCGCGGTGACTATTTCCACGGATTCGTCGAGTTCGTCCTCGGCCAGATGGCTGAAGTGCTCACGGACGTAGGCAAGGGAGTGTTTCCGGTCCCATTTCTCGATGAGATACGGATCGTAGCCCTCCTCTGCCATGAGGCGTTCGAGCTTGTCCTTCCTCTGCCGTACTATTTCGTCCTGGTCCGCCTGGGACGGACGGTTCAATGCATCCTTCTCAATATGTGCATCCACTGTATTCCTCTCTCCTTTCAAAATACTCACCGCTTTGTTCAATAATTCCCCGGAGATCCGTCCAGGAGGACACGGATGCTGCAGCCCTTCGAAGACCGCCCACACCAGGCATGCCCCGAAACAGCCCGGCAAGGATGCGCTTGGCGAAAAGCGCCGCCATCCTGTGCCCGCACAAATCCGATACGCTGTCGCCGAAATCGAGCAACAACAGTATCTGAAAATCCGGGGATGGATTTCCGTAGATATTATGCACGTCATAGCCGAGAAACGCCAGTGTCCGCGCAAAAAGGAAAGGGTCCGCCACGGCTCCCCTCGCAAGAAGCACGGAGGAGCATCCCGCATCCAGGTAGAAAGAGGCGTCCTCGGGAGAATAGACGTCACCGCTTGCGCATATCTTCCCGGGGAACATTTCAGCAATACGTGCGACGATATCCCTGTCCGCTTCCCCGGCATACCGCTGCGCAGGGGTCCGGCCGTGAAGGCAGACCAGGGATGCTCCGGCATCGAGAAGGCCCCGGCAGAAATCCCCGGTTGAAAGGGGATACCCCGGAGGACACTTGCGTATCTTCGGCCATACCGGGAAACCGAAGCGCGCAAGGACCCTCACCATGGCAAAAGCCGTGTCCGGATCCTCAAGAAGACGGGCTCCCGCTCCTTTTTTCAGCACCTTCGGCATGGGGCAGGCCATGTTTATACCCGCTGCACGAAACGATGTCCCCTCCGCAAGTGCGATTTCAGCTCCTTTCAAGAGAGTTTCCGGGTCTCCGGCAAAAAGCTGCACGATGACAGGCCCCTCTCCGGGAAGCACCTGGAGCATCCCCGCGGTTTTCCGGTTTGCCCTGAGCAGGCCGGCGCAGCTGATCATCTCTGTATGAGTGGCTGAAGCCCCGAGGCGGGAATAAAAAAGCCGCACGGGCGGGATGGTGACCCCCGCGAGAGGGGCGAGCATCAGGGGGGAATCGAGAACCAGGCCCCCTGTCTCCCATCCGGCCCCGGAAGGTGACGGAAGAACGGGAGGAAACCGGGTCACCTGGGGCTGTTCCTTTCGTGGATAAGCCTGAGTCCCTCCAGGGTCAGCCAGGGGTCCACGTCTGTTATAGTCTCGGAAAGAGCCGCGATCGATGCGGCATGCCCTCCTGTGGCTACGACACGGGTCCTGGTGCCGAGCTCACCCCATGTCCTTGTCACGAGACGGTCGACGAGCCCGGCGTTCCCGAACATGATCCCTGCCTGGATAGAGCCTATTGTATTGTTGCCGATAACGCTTTTCGGAGGTTCGAGTGAAACCTGGGGAAGCTTGGCCGTCCTGCCGAAAAGAGCCTCCATCCCGGTGACAAGCCCCGGGGATATGGTTCCCCCGAGGTAAGCTCCTTCAGCATTGAGGATATCGAGGGTTATAGCCGTACCGAAGTCGACCACGATAAGAGGCGCGCCATAGCGCGCCTTTCCCGCGACCGAGTTGACAAGGCGGTCGGCTCCAACTTCGTGCCGCGGAGAATAGGCGATCTCGATGCCGAGGTCAAGAGACGCGGAGACTTTTACCGGTTTTACGCCGAGATATTCCCTCAGCCCTTCGTCAAGGGGCATGTCCAGGGCAGGGACAACACTGGAGTATACCGCCCCGTCTATGGATTCCCCGGGGATCCCGGAAATATCCATGAGGTTCAGCAGATATATGCCCAGTTCGTCAGAGGTATGCCGCTCCGAGACAAGGCGCCAGTGTTTCAGCAGGCATTCCCCCTTGTAGATCCCCACCACTGTTGTTGTGTTTCCCACATCAAGGACAAGCAGCATTGGCCCGCATCCCCTTCAAAATAGATTTCACATCAGGATATTATACCTTTTCCACGAAAAAAACGCGGCCTCACAGGACAAGGACTCCCGCAAGGAACGCGAAGGCCGCTCCCGCCACGGTACGTCCCCTGAGCGGAAAGATCCCGGCGGAAATAGAGAGGACGAAAAGCGCTCCTCCCGCCGCGGCAAGCCACGGATCCCATGAAACGGACCACGGAACCAGTGCTGCTGCCGCGCCCGCGACCTTTTCCCACAGGATGAACAGGCCTTCAGCCGTTCCTGCAATAGTGTATCCGCCCGGGATCCCCAGCAGGGCCGGAAGGGAAAGGAGCAGGGCGAAGGGATACAGAAATGCGAAGACGGGAAGGGCGACAAGGTTCAGAAGGATGCCTGCTGCGGGAACCATGCCGAAAACCGCCGCCGACTGGGGATAGGTCGTGAACCAGACGAGGGGGGCGATGTACAGGGTGTCCCTCCATCCTCTTGCCCGCTCTGCGGCGGCGGCCAGTATAAGAGCCGCCATGACGGACAGCCGCCACCCGGTGTCCGCATACCACTCGAGCCTCCAGGCCAGCAGGCAGACCGCCGCAAGGGAGACCGCATTGAGAGCGTTTCCTCTCCTTCCAAGGGACTTTCCGAGAAAGACCGACTGGATCATGACAGCTGCCCGGAGCGCACTGGGAGCGCCTCCTGCAAGAAGGGCGTATGCCCAGAGAAAAACGCTTGCGGGAAGCACTCTCCACCCGGAGGGAAGAATACGTCTGAAACAGGCAAGGGAGACCAGTTTCCAGGCAGCCAGTGCGGCGAGGCCGACGTGAAATCCCGATACGGCAAGGAGGTGCGCGGTTCCCCATATTCTGTGCCCGTCTGCGAGTTCCGGGTCACGGATCCCCAGCACGGCCGCGAGCATATATCCCCTCACCCTCGGCGGAAGGGAGAGCAGGATCTTTCGACGGACGGCTGTTCTGAAGGATGCCAGGGTGCGTACCGGCATCCTTCGGATGAAGATATCCGATGTCTCAACCTCTGTGTCAACACCCCTCGCCCTCCAGTAGAGTCTTTCGTTAAAAGAGGAACCGGAGAAATCGGGAAAGGGGACGGTCCTTCCCGAGAAGTTGACAACATCTCCTTCTCTGGCGGCACGGTAAGGCCTCACCCTGACGAGATACCGGCCGTTCCGGCCATCAACCACGAGCGCGCGCCTGTAACCCCACGGCCGCTCCAGGACCACTTCCCCTCCATCGCTGACAGGAGAACCATCTGCCGGGGTAAAAGAATTCATTCGAAGGCCGGCGCCCAGAGAAATACAGAAAGCCAACAGGGCAAGAGCCGCCATGAAAGGGAAAAAACGGGCGGGTCGATTTTGGGATGAAACAAGGAGGAGTCCCGCACATACAAGGGAGGCAACTGCAGCAGCGGCAGCGGGCGGTATCCCTCTTCCGCAGAGTGCGCCGGCGGAAAAAAGCCCGGCAAGAAGAAAGAGGAGCGGCGCCCTTGCCAGGCCTTCCGAAGGTACAGAAAGGACAGTCATCGGAGGGTGATATGATCCCTTATCGCTTCAAGCTTCTTCGGGCCGATGCCCTTGACCTTCACGAGGTCCGCGATCGTTGAGAAGGAACCTGAAGCGGCCCTGTACTCAAGGATGGCCCTTGCCGTTGCCGGACCGATACCCGGAAGACGCTGCAGCTCTTCGAGGGATGCCCTGTTGATATTGACGGGAGAGCCTGTATCCCCTTGAGAACTGGCAGGGGAGAAAGTCCCGGGGGTCCGTATGAACCCCTGACCGGGCTGCGGCCGTGCCTGGGGAGAAGGATCCTGCTGCTCCTGCACACCGGACGCAGCAGGTACGTGAACGTGGACTCCATCCGCAAGAGGGGCGGCAAGGTTGACCTGCACGGGATCGGCATTGGGAAGGAGTCCTCCGGCAGCGTCAACGAGGTGATGCACCCTGCTGTCGGGAGGAAGACGGTAGACGCCGGGAGAGGCGACCGCTCCCGTGATGTAGAGGACCCATTGCTCCACCCTGGGGGGAGCCGGAGGGTCGGAGAGGGTTTTCTCAACTGCCTTCATGTCCCGGTTCTCTTTCGGAACGCTCAGTGACAGAGCCGGCCCGGCCTTGGCCCCTGACGGACGGTCCGCGAATTTTCCGGAAAAAAGGAAAACAAGGGCTCCGGCGAGAAGAAAACAGGCGATCCCCGCCGCAAAGAAGAGAAGTCCCTGGTATTTGGGTTCGGAGAAAAAATTCCGTTTCACCCCTGTTCCCCTCCCTTCACTCTACCGTGCCAAGGATCCTTCCGGAAAGGCACCAGTTCTCGGCACCTGTTATCCCGACGGACACCATCCGGCCAAGCATTTCCTCCCCGGCTTCAACAAGAACCACCTTGTCGGAGGGAGTCCGCCCCTGGAGAAGTCCTTCTCCCCGGGGTGCGAAATCATCAAGCAGAACGGGGTAGGTCCGGCCGACAAGTTCACTGTTGATCTCGAGGGCGATCTTCGACTGAAGGCGGTTCACCTCGTTCAGCCTGGCCATCTTGATCTCCCCGGGAACCTGCTCCTCCCATCCCGCTGCGGCAGTTCCCTCACGGGGAGAGTAGGCAGCGGTGTGAACGAGGTCGAAGCGGAACTCCTCCAGCGCGCTGACCGAACACTGGAAATCCTCCGGGGTTTCCCGGGGATGCCCTACGATAAGGTCTGATGTGAGTCCCACCTCCGGCAGGCGTTCCCTGATACGCCTGACTATGGACCTGTACTGCCCGAGGGTGTATCTGCGGTTCATGAGGGCCAGCATACGGTCACTTCCCGACTGGATGGGAAGATTGATGGACGGACAGATGACATCCGGGCAGGCCGCCATGGCTTCCACAACATCGGGGGTGAAGTCCTTCGGGTGTGACGTGGCGAACCGGATCAGCCGGATACCCGTCTCGCGGGCGGCGTCCCGGAGCAGGTCGGAGAAGGAATAGCCGTCAGAAAAATCTGTCCCGTAGCTGTCGACGTTCTGCCCCAGGAGAGTGATCTCCCTGACTCCGTCCGCTACAAGCTTTTTCATCTCCTCCAGGATCTCCGCCGGCGGCCGGGAGACGAACCTGCCCCGGACATACGGAACGATACAGTAGGAGCAGAAATTATCGCACCCGTGGGCGATGGTGACAAAGGCCTTCCACTTGTTGAGCCTTTCCACCGGGGCGACTTGAAGGTCCAGAAAAGCCCTGGGGTCATCGTCAAGGAAGAAAAATGTCTCGCCTGGACATGACATGAGCCTTTCAAGACCGTCCGGAACTGCACCGATGTGTCTCGGCCCGGAAACGAAACGGACCCATGGAAACCGGGAGGCCATCTTTCTGCCCACGTTCTGGGCGATACATCCCGTCACCGCGACGAAGGGTTTTCGCTCCCGGCCCCACCTCGGGGCATACCGGCCGAGGTCGCTCCAGACTTTCTGTTCGGCCTTGTCCCGGATACTGCACCCGTTGAGGATAACCACGTCGGCCTCCTCCTCGGGGGCCTCCGACCATCCCCTGGAGACCAGGGCTGTTTTCATTTTGTCGCCGTCATAGACATTCATCTGACAGCCGTATACTTTCAGTGCGAATCGATACACGGAAGAACTCCTCCCGGAGGGCAAATATTATGGCCTCAGCCGACTCGTTATTATACCCCCGAATGGCGATATTGAAAAATCTTCGGGAGCCGGCCGCCGGGATGCACTGTGTAGTAAAATAACGGAAAGTCGAGTATGAGGAGGTTTGCCCTGTGAATTATTTCCGTCGAGCGGGCACAGAAGTTTTTGTTCTTCTTTTTTTTCTGGCCTTTCCGGCAGCAGCGGGTGAATGGATACTGCCTGACATTCCCGGGTTCAAGGCAGGAGAAGCGAGCCGGACACTTCTCGAGGCCCCTTCCGGGACATACGGCCTATGGCTGGTGCGGACCTATGCCGGAGAAGGGGGCCGCGGAATAAAGGCGACGATCATGGCAGGCCCCGGGGCAGGTCCCCTTATGACGGCTCCGGCGGGCACACAGAGTGAGGACAGGCCTCTCGGTTTCGGTTCCACGTACGAGGTCTTTTTGCTCAACGGCAAAACTGCGGTTTTTGAGACGATCCCCTCTCTCGGATCGTCCATCGCGGTAGCTGCCGGCGACGATGCGACCCTTACCCTAGAGTCAGCCTCTCTTTCCAGGGAAGAGCTGGAGATAGCGGCATTGTCGATACTCGGGAAACAGGAATGAACCAGGGGAGGCCCGGAAGCCTCCCCTGTCCGTCTCCCTGACAGTTTCAGAAGAAAATAGCATCCGGCAGGATGACCGTCCTATTCCTCCACCTCGAACATGTCTTTTCCCACTGCACAGACAGGGCAGACCCAATCGTCGGGAATATCTTCGAAAGCGGTTCCCGGGGCAATTCCTGAATCCGGGTCGCCCTGGGCGGGATCATAGACGTATCCGCACACGGTGCACACGTACTTTTTCATGAGATTTTCCCCTCCTGGTGTGGTGTTCGTTTCCTGCAAACCATTATATCTATTTTTCATAAAAAAACGCAACAGGAAAAGGCAAAACCCGGAAATGTTGCGTCAAACCACCGCTGCCTCCCGGCCTTCTCCTTCTGACAGACAGACCGCCCCTTCGGCCGTAACAAGGTAGTCATCCTCGATCCGCATTCCTCCCCAATTTTCGATGTAAATGCCAGGCTCAACCGTGACCACATCGCCCTCAAGAAGGATATCTTCCGAGGAAGGAGAGAGACGGGGCACCTCGTGGACCTCAAGCCCCAGTCCGTGACCGAGTCCGTGGGAGAAATGCTTCCCCCACCCTCTTTCCTCTATCACCGTCCTGGCTGCGGCATCCACAGCTTTTCCCGCAGCGCCGGGACGGATGGCCTCAACCGCTGCACGATGCGCTTCCAGCACGGCAGACTGGATATCCTCTCCCTTCGGCGACAGGGGGCCGAGGGAAAAGTTCCGGGTCAGGTCGGACATATATCCCTCCACAGTGGCGCCGAAATCGACAGTGACGATGTCACCCCTGCGAAACGCCCTGTCTGTGGGCATGCCGTGGGGAAGGGCACTGCGCTCACCCGATGCGACTATGAACCTGCTCCCCTTCCATCCTCCCTCCGCTCCCTTTTTCCTGAGGGTATACTCGAGGAGCGCACTGAATTCGTTCTCCGTCATACCTTCCCGTACCGTGCCGAGGACCTCGAGATAAGACTCCCAGGCTATCGCTCCCGCCCTCATGATGATCCCGGCTTCCGCTTCATCCTTGCGCCTCCGGAGGGAGGGAAGAAAGTGCGAGCAGTCTTTCCAGGAAGGAACAGCCTGCTCAAGGGTACGGAATATGGAGACGGAAAGCCTGTCCCCTTCGAAGGCGGCGCACTTCCACCCTCCCTTTCCGAGGATCCCGGCTGTTTTCTGCTGCAGGGTCTCAGATCCCTGCAGGATAATTTCAAAGGGCGACTGATCCGCAGCCTGGAGTGCATACCGGCCGTCGGTCACCAGGAACTCCTTTTCAGCCGAGACCAGGACGGCGCCGCTGCTGCCGCGGAATCCGCTGAGGTAGGCCATGGATTCGCTGTTGTATCTCTCAGTAACTACCAGGACAAAGACATCCGTTCCCTCGACGGCCATTTTCTGCAGGAGGCGGGAAACCCGTTCCTTCACCTGTTCAAATGCCATTCCGATTTCCTCGGCCGGGGCGGGCAAGAAGCCCCCAGAGCTCTTCCTTTACATCCTCAGGACAGTTTCCTTTCCCGTCTGTCATCCGGCCGGCAGAAGCCGCACGGATCCCTTTCCGGGCGAGCCTGGAGAGCGCTTCTTCCTCATGCTCGGGAGCAACCACCGCCAGCAGCACCCCCGAGGAAATGAGGTGGAGCGGGTCGAAGCCGAGGTGCTTCCGGGCCCGCACCGTGAGAGGCGACAGGGGGATCTTCCCGTACTCCAGATCCACTCCGAGACCGCTGAGGCGCATGATTTCGGAAATCCCTCCCCCCACTCCGCCTTCCGTGGGATCGTGAAGAAAACGGGCGATATCCCTGAGTATTTTTGCCTCCTCCAGGACGGAAATGGAGTCAAGCCACTGCCTGGCTTCTTCCACGCCGTCCTTTCCGAGAGCATCGCCCAGGAGGTCCGGACGATCCGAGGCAAGGATGGCCATTCCCTCGAGCCCCATGTGTTTCGTGAAGATCAGCCTGTCCCCCGAACGGATATCCGTGGCGCGGTGGACATACCTCGTGGGCCCCATCATGGTCCCTACAAGCACGGGACGGTCATACCTGGCGGTAAGCTCCGTGTGCCCGCCAACAACGGCAGCCCCGATGGAAAGGCAGGCTTCGTGGATCTCCTTCATGAGGGATTCCACCGTCTGGACGCCATCCTTCGAGGGGACAAGAAGCGTCACGATGAAAAATGAGGGGTCCCCTCCCTTGCAGGCGATATCATTCGCGTTGATGTGGACGAGAAATTTTCCCGCTCCCTCCGAGGCGCCTACGATAGGGTCCGACGCCACGGCTA
>Ga0228536_1002390_pt1 | contig 11221 bp, 8 predicted proteins | sample SJ1Smetagenome_FD_168611 | JGI IMG/M metagenome (GOLD analysis project Ga0228536, IMG submission 168611) | Enriched culture of PCE-dechlorinating microbial communities from Ithaca, New York, USA - SJ1.S | ecosystem: Engineered > Modeled > Simulated communities (microbial... > Unclassified... | reverse complement strand
GTGCTCATAGTGGATGATTCCGCGGTCGTCCGGAAAATCTTTTCTGAAGAGCTTTCCCGGTATCCGGATATCCAGGTGATCGGCGCGGCGCCCGATCCTTATGTGGCACGGGACAAAATCGTTCATCTGAAACCGGATGTGGTGACTCTGGACATCGAGATGCCGCGCATGGACGGGCTCACCTTTTTGAAGAAACTGATGAAGTACCATCCGCTGCCGACGATCATCGTCAGTTCTCTGACGCCGCAGGGCGGAAAACTGACTCTGGAGGCCATGGACATCGGCGCGGTGGATGTGATCGCCAAGCCGGGCGCCGCCTACAGCGTCGGCGACATGTCCGCCCAACTGGCGGAAAAAATCCGGGCCGCGTCCCGCGCCAGGATTGTTTCCAGAACGGAAAAAAATGCGGACACGGGCAGCGCGGAACCGCTGCGCGCTCTGGCCCAGACCTCCAACAAAGTCATCGCCATCGGAGCCTCCACCGGCGGGACGGAAGCGCTCAAAGCCGTTTTGACCAAAATGCCGCCCAATTCGCCGGGCATTGTCATCGTCCAGCACATGCCGGCGAATTTCACGACGGCTTTTGCCGCGCGACTGAACGATCTGTGCCGGATCACCGTACAGGAGGCCCGGGACAACGATTCCGTGACGCCCGGCACCGCGCTGCTGGCGCCCGGGAATTACCACATGATTCTGAGGCGCAGCGGAGCGCGCTACTATGTCGAAGTGAAAACGGGGCCGATGGTTCACCATCAGCGGCCGGCGGTCGATGTGCTTTTCAAGTCCACCGCGCAGTACGCGGGCGCCAACGCGATCGGCGTTATCCTGACGGGCATGGGAGCGGACGGAGCCGAAGGGCTGCTGGCCATGAAAAACGCGGGCGGCGGAACCATCGCCCAGGATGAAAATTCCTGCGTGGTCTTCGGTATGCCCAAGGAGGCCATCAAACTGGGCGCGGCGGACAAGGTGGCGCCGCTCGACAAGATTGCATCCGAAATCATCAAAATGGTGTGAAAGATGAACTATGAAACTCTGATCAAACTGCTCAATACTCTGGCGCAGGAATACCTTTTCCGCGACGGCCAGGAAGTGGATATTCCGACGGCCGGCCGCCTGCTCAACCATCTCGAGGCCATCATCGGCGAGGCCAATACGCTGAACAACAAGACGGTCCGGACCTGCGCGACGGCCTTGAGCGGCCTTTTGGAAAAAATCATCCTCGAAGCGATCGGGGATCGGGCCGCGGCCGCGGGCGTATTCGAAAGCGGCATTCACCTGATGCAGGAAATCGCCGACAGCTTTTCCAATACCGGCCGCTACGACGGCGGCATCCGGGACCTTCTCGACCGGATCGCCGCCGTAACCGGCGCTCCGGTTCCGGCGGACGGGGCCTCCCCGGAGGCGCAGGAGGCAGTCCAGCCGCAGGAATCCGAAGCAAAGCCGTCCATGCAGATTATGGATGAAGCGCTGACCCGCGATTTCATCGCCGAAGGCCTGGAATACATTGAAGAGATTGAAATCAATATTCTCAATCTGGAAAACGAGCCGGAAAACAAGGACTACATCAACGCCATCTTCCGTCCGTTCCATTCCATCAAGGGCGTCGCAAGCTTTCTCAATCTGGAGACGATTCGGGCCCTGGCGCACGATCTCGAAAGCCTGCTCGACAAGACCCGCAACGGGGAACTGTCCGTTACGCCTGCTCTGATCGATGTCGTGCTGGACGGAGCGGACGCGCTCAAGACGCTGATCGGCCGGCTGCGCGATGTGCTGGAAGGCAAGGCCGCCGACGAGGGCGGGCTGGACATTCCGGCGCTGACCGCGCGCATCCACCGGGTCGAACAGGGATTCGACGCCGCGGCGGGAAGCAAGAAAATCGGCGAAATTCTCGTCGAAGAAGGCGTGATCTCCAAGGAAAAACTTGAGGAGACGCTGAAAATCAGTGAGGTGAAGCCGGACCGGAAAATCGGGGAGACGCTGATCGAACAGGGCGTCGTCAAGCCCAAACAGGTTTCCCAGGCGCTGCGCAAGCAGATGGACCAGGTGACGGACCTGACCACGATCCGCGTCGATACGGCCAAACTCGATGATCTGATCGACATGGTCGGCGAACTGGTGATCGCGCAGTCGATGATTTCACAGGATCTGCGCGGCGCGACAACCGCCGACAAGAGGCTGGTGCGCAATATTTCCCAGTTTTTCCGCATCACGTCCGCCCTGCAGCGGGTGTCGACAAGCCTGCGGATGATTCCCATCAAACAGACGTTTCAGCGGATGTCCCGGCTGGTCCGGGATCTCGCGAAGAACTCGGGCAAGGGAATTGCCGTGGAACTGGTGGGAGAGGAGACGGAAATCGACCGCAACATGGTTGACGAAATCTACAATCCGCTGGTGCACATGATCCGGAATTCCGTCGATCACGGCATTGAAACGCCGGAAGAGCGCATCCGGGCGGGGAAGCCGGAAAAAGGCCTGATCACGCTCAAAGCGTATCATCGCGGCGGAAACATCGTCATCGAAATCAGCGATGACGGCCGGGGTCTGGATCCGAAGAAAATTGCCGCCAAGGCGGTTAAATCCGGACTGGTGCATCCGGACGATGCTTTGAGCGATGCCGAAATCTACAGGCTGATCTTCCTGCCGGGGCTGTCCACGGCGGCCAAGGTCACGGATGTGTCTGGACGCGGCGTGGGAATGGATGTCGTCAAGCGCGCCGTCGAAAAGCTGCGCGGCAAGATCGAAATCGAAAGCGCGGCGGGCGAGGGCACGACGTTTGTCACCCGTTTTCCGCTGACGCTGGCGATCATCGACGGGATGATCGTCAAAGTGGGGCCCGAGAGCTATGTGCTGCCCACCTCTTCCATCCGCCAGGCGCTGCGCCCCGCCCGCGAAAGCTATACCTGCGTGGCCGGACGCGGCGAGATGATTAACGCGATGGGCAAGCTGATGCCGCTGGTTCGTCTGTGCGATGTATTCGGCATTGATCCGCAGCACCGGGAGCCCTGGGAGGCGATTACAGTGGTCGTGGACAGCGAAAGCGGTCCGCGCTGTCTGATGGTGGATAAAATTATCGGCAAGGCGGAAGTTGTGGTCAAGAGTCTCGGAGAAGGGCTGAAAAATATCCGGGGGCTGGCCGGAGGCGCGATTCTGGGCGACGGCCGCATCGGCCTGATTATCGATACGGAAGGGCTCTTTGAAATGGTCGAGGAGGGCTGAGGCTTCTTCCCCGCGGAAGATAAAAATAAGGTGAGGATGAAAAAAATATGAACGAAAAAAATATCAAGATACTCGTTGTGGACGATTTCGCGACCATGAGAAAAGTGGTCCGCAATCTTTTGAAGCAGGTGGGATATGAAGACATCGTGGAGGCGGAAGACGGCGTCATGGCCCTGAAAGCCCTCAAGTCGCAAAAAATCGATGTTGTCGTTTCCGACTGGAACATGCCGAACATGAGCGGCCTGGAGCTGCTCAAGGCAGTGCGCGCGGATGCCGATCTGGCCAAGACGCCATTTCTCATGGTGACCGCCGAAGCGCTGCAGGACAACGTCGTCGCGGCGGTGAAGGCGGGGGTCAGCAACTACATCGTCAAACCGTTTACCGCGGAGGTTCTGAACGAGAAGATTAAAAAAATCATGGACAGCATCAACAAATAGTCCCAGGCCATCGGCAGAAATAAACGGGAAAGGAAGGCAATGAACGTCAAATTTATCAATCCTTTTTTGGAAGGAACCATCAGTGTGTTGAAGACCATGGCTTTTGTGGAGCCGCGCGCAGGAAAGCCCTACATGAAAATGGACAATCTGGCCAAAGGGGACATCTCCGGAATCATCGGGCTTACGGGATCCGCCACGGGCTCGCTGGCGCTGAGCTTCAGCGAGGCGGCGATCCTCAAAATCGTTTCCAACATGCTTGGAGAAAACATCAAGAGTGTGAATACGGATATCAAAGATGCGGTCGGTGAAATCACCAACATGATTTCAGGCGTCGCCCGCAAGAATCTGGAGGCGCAGGGTTTCAACATCCAGGCGGCCATTCCCACAGTGGTAGCGGGAAAAAGTCATTCCATCACCCATGTCATGGGCGGTCCCAGCCTGATCATCCCCTTTGAAATCGACGAAGGATCGTTCGTCGTGGATGTCTGTCTGTCGGAATAAATGTTTTTATGGCTGTAAAACGATGATACTGATGCGCCGGTTGCGGGCATCCCGCGGATCGAGCGGTAAAAGAAGCTCCTGGTCGGCGTAGCCGACCACCCGGGCGATGCGGCCCGGATCGATGCCGCCCGCCTCCAGTTCGCGGCGCGCAGCAGACGCCCGGGCGGTGGAAAGCTCCCAGTTGGTGACTTGTCCGCCCGCGAACGGCAGCGAATCCGTGTGCCCCTCCACAACGATGCGGCCCGGCATGCTCTGCAGATTCTCCGCCACCAGGCGCAGAATCTCACGCGCTTTGGGCGTCGGCGTATCCGAGCCCAGCGCGAACATTATGGACCCTTCCGTGTCGATCACCTGAATGCGGATTCCGCCTTCAATCACATCCACCAGAATCTGGTCCCTCACTCCCGCCATCCGTTCGTCGATAGAGGTGCGTATTTTTTTAACGGCCTCCTCGTCGGCTGCGCTGAGATCCTTTTTGGCCTTCTTTATCCCGAAATCCACCGCGCCTTTTCCGCGGGTATTGCTGAAGGGGGCTTTCAGGGATTCGTTTCCGACCTCGCTCAGAAACTTCGGATCCGTCACCCGGGAATCCTTCATGGTCACGGCGGAAGAACCGCTCTCCTGGAAAACGCTGTACCTGCGGAAATACTCGGACAGGGCGGCCCGCTTTTCCTCGGACACCATGCTGAGCAGCCACAACAAAAGAAAAAAGGCCATCATGGCCGTGACGAAATCGGCATAGGCTACTTTCCAGGAACCGCCGTGCGCGTCGCCGGAGCGCTTCTTTTTCACCTTTTTGATGATGATGGGCGGGTGACGTTCGTCCATGTGTTCCTTCTTTCCGGATCGTTATTTTTTCGCCCCGCGCAGAGCCTCTTCCATTTCCAGGAAGGTGGGCTTGGCTTCAACCGGGATCACGCGTCGGCCGAATTCCACCGCGACCTTGGGCGCGGCGCCGCCGCCGATGAAAGCCAGGAGCGCTACTTTGATGACATTCAAGTATTGCAGTTCTTCGTTGGCCGTAAACTCCATGTTTTTGGCCATCGGACCGACGTAGCCGTAGCACAGCAGCACGCCGGTGAAGGTGCCCACAAGCGCCGCGCCGATGCTCGCGCCCAGCACTTCGGGAGGCTCCTTGATCTTGCCCATCGTGAGGACGACTCCCATGACGGCGGCAACAATCCCCAGGCCGGGCAGGCCGTCGGCGACCGTGCTGACGCTGTGCACGGGCGCCATGGCTTCCTCATGGTGCGCTTCCAACTCCTGATCGATGAGCGCTTCCAGCTCATGCGGCGCAATGGTGGTGGTCATGACGGTGCGCAGCGTGTCCGTAATCAGGCTCACGGCCGCCGAATTTTTAAGAATCCGGGGATAGGCGGAAAACAGCGGGCTCTGTTCGGGAGCGTCCACATCCGATTCGATGGAGACCAGCCCCTGCTGGCGGATTTTATAAAAGATGCCGTTGATCATGAGCAGCACATCAATATAATCCTTTTTGGTATAGGGCCTGCTGGTGAAGACGCGGATCGTCGATGCGCCCACCGCCCTGATGACCTTCATCGGGGAGGCGATGACAAAACCGCCGACAGCCGCTCCGCAGATGATGAGCAGTTCCACGGGCTGGATGATGACGGAGATGTTGCCGCCTTCGAGAAGATAGCCGCCCAGCACGGCGACGGTGACGATTGTAAAGCCAATCAGAGCAATCATGGGCGAGAAAACATTACCTCCTTTTTTCCCGCAGGATTTCCCGTTCCGTTTCAAAAACGAAGCGGATGATTTCATCCCGGACGAAATCATCAATATGAATGAAACGGACGGCCGTATCGTATTCGGAAACCGCCTCGCCCGACTCCAGGACCTCGCCGTACAAAAAAAGCGCGACGGGCTTCTGCAGGCCGATCATGACCTTGATTTCCAGGATGTCGCCGGCGGTCAGGGATCCGCCCGTGTTCAGCCGCATGCCGCCGCCGCCGATGTTCACCTTGGCGACGCTGAGGCAGTGGAACCCGTCGGAGTGGCGCGTCATCATCCGGATGATTTCATCGAGCTTGGCGTTGATCGACTGAAGCCATTGCGCAATTAATTGATCGTCAGGATTGGGCAAAGACTTGAACTCCGCCAGAATGGATTCTCCGGCAACCCTGGAACGACAGGTGTCGATATGCTCCGGATGAATGACTTTCCATTCCATCGGAACATAAACATCGACGCGGGAGTATTCCCTGTTCTCCGCTTTGTCTTCTGTTGTTGCGTTTGTCATAAAGCACTCCGGGAAAATATTTTGCAGGCTTCATGCAAGCACGATGCCACGGCGCGTTTCCGCCGGCGGAAGCGAAAGGTCTCGGGGCTGCCGGCTTTTGAACGGCCGGCTGTAAAAAAACACGTCAAGATGTTGACAAACCGGACGGACGGTTGACGGATTTTATCAGGCGGTTCCGTTTTGCGCGTTCTGCGGCAGCGCCGCAGACTTTCGCGGCGCCTGGTATATAAATTGCTATTGACCGGTGTCAGTATTGTTGAACGAGAGAAAGACAATGGCGGCCCGGAAAAAAATTTTTTTAAAAAAGGTTCTTCCCGGATTTATCGGATTATGTCTGACCCTGGGCTTAAGTGCAACCCTGCACGCCGGCGGTTACGCCGTCCACGTGTCGTCCTATAAAACGATCGGGCAGACCGGAGCCGACCTGCAGGCGATCCGCGCACAGGGATGGAGGGCCTTCGTGGCGCCCGCGAGCGTTGCGGGAGGCCAAAAGTGGCACCGGGTCTATGCCGGTTCGTTTGCGTCCCGCAAAGAAGCGTTTCAGGCGGCCGGAAAGATGCAGGAGCAAAAACTGATCGACAAGATCTTTGTCCATTATCTGCCCGGCGCGCCGAAAGCACGATTGGAGAAGGCGACCGCAAAGATTTCTGCTGCTCCCACAAATGAGCCAAAGGACCGGCGACCGCCGGCAAAAAAGCGGGAGGAGGCTTTCCGGGCGCTGATGATGGGAGACCGGAAACTGATGCCGAAACCGCCCGCAGGGAATGACAAGGCGCCTCCGCGGGAAAAGGTTTTTGCGGATCCCGAAGAAAACGATTTTTCCGAAACGCATCCGCGCTCAGACATGTACAACCAGGCGCTGGCGCTGATGGCGGAAAAAAATTACGCGCGGGCGCTGGCAACCTTCAAGGAATTCGTCAGCCAAAACGATACGGACAAGGAATGGGGACAAAAGGCGCTGCGCCGCATGGCGGATTGCCACTACCGCCTGGGGAAGGCGGGCAGCCGGCAGGATCTTTTGATTGCCGTGGAATTTTACAAAAACACGCTGGAAAACTTTCCCGATCCCCGCAAGGAAAACGCGCTCACCTATTACCGTCTGGCCAAAACGCATGAAGCGCTGCAATCTCCCGCCGAGGCGGGCGCGCACTACCAAAACCTGATCACCCGCTATTCCGATTCTCCCTATGCGCCCGAGGCCCATTTCCGCATCGGCGAAATCCATTACCGGGAAGGCCGCTACGCTCCGGCGGCGGAGGCTTTGATCCGTTATCAGCTGAAGTATCGCAGCGGCGCACAGTCCAAACAGTCTTTTTATATGATCGCCCATTCCTTCTTCAAAACCGGACGGTCCGCCGACGCCGAAGTCTGGTTTCGCGAAGCGCAAAAAAAGTGGCCCGACTTGTCGGGACTGCCGGGGGAACTGCTGATTGACGCCGGAAGTCATAAAACGGCGCTCGGGCGTTTTGACGAGGCGGCGCACTTCTATTCCTGGTACGTCAACCTGTATCCGGCGGACGAAAAAACAAAAGACGTGCTGCTTAAACTTGCCGACGCCTACCGCCAGGCCGGCCAGGGAATTCCGGCGCTGGCCGTTTACGGCCGGCTGATCGACCGGTATCCCGGAACCCGGCAGGCGGATGAAAGCATGCTGGCGATGGCGAAGCTGGGTATGGAAAAACCCGAAAGAAAAGTTTTTCGCTTCGCAGGCCATCTCGACTTTTACCGGCAGCCCCTGGAAACCTGCGATCAGCTTCTAACCAGGCATCCGACAGGCGAAATCGCCGAAGAGGCGCTTCTACAAAAAGCGGAGATCCTCATCAAAAAAAATGAAAAAAGGAAAGCGGCGGATGTTTATCTCGAATACCTGCGGCGGTTTCCCGCAGGCCGGAAAACCGCCGCAGCGGCCCGGGGCCTGAAAACGACATCCACGGCGCTGATCGACGAATCTTTCGCGAAGAAGGATTATCTGGCTGTGGCCTACGTGTACTTCAAAGCTTACGGGGCAGTGACGCTCGGCGCGGACGAATATCCGCAGGTCGACAAAATCGCGCAAAGCCTGCAGACGCTGGGCTTTATCGGCGACTCCGTCGATATCCTTCGGCGCTACCTTCCCAACGCTGCAAGGGAGGACGTCACCGTAAAGGTTTCTCTGGATCTGGCCCGCGGCCGAATTCTGCAGGGCAATTACGACGAAGCCGGACACCTGCTTGCCGAACTGGCCAGGCGTCCCTCCGTGCAAAAAAGCGCGCTTTTGGCCCAAGTCCGGCAACTGGAGGCCGATATGGCGTATCGCAGAGGGCAGTATGAGCAGGCGGTGCAAAACTACGACGCCCTCGTCCGGTCCGGCCAAACCGTGGCCGATCCGGGGCGCGTCCATGTCAACTATGCCCGCGCGCTTCGCGAACAGCGGCAAACCGCAGAATCCCTGAAACAGTTTCTGGCGGCCGTCGGTTATCTGGGGGGCGAAAAGATCGAGGCGGCGCTGGCCTACAAGGAAATCGGCGATCTGTATCTGAAGAACGACAATCCGGCCGGCGGCCTCCACATGTACGCCCAGGCGCTGGCCGCCACGCCCGATCCGGAGTTGAAACGCTGGTCCCTGTTTTTGATGGGGCAGGCGTATCTGAAAATGAACCGCGACGAGCAGGCGCAGAATATCTTCGCCCGGCTGAAAACGGAAGACGGCGCCGGAGGATTCTGGTCCCAGGTCGCCGACTTTTCGTTGGCGGATCACGAATGGTGGAACAAATACGGCGAGCTGATGCTTCGCTGAACGAAGGTGGATATGCAGGATTTAAGTTTGCTTCAGCAGTCTTTTGAAAACTTTACCAGGGCCACATCCGAACTCAAGCTGGCATACGCGCGCCTGGAGGAGCGCTTCGCGCGGCTGAACCGGGAACTGGAAGACAAAAATGCCGAGCTTCTGAAGACCATTGCGGAAAAAGAACAGGCCCGCACCGACGTGCAGAATATTCTTGAAAGTCTTATCAACGGCGTCATTGTCACCGATCCGGGAGGAAAGATCACGCGCCTCAATTCCTGCGCGGAGATTTTCACCGGCGTTAAAGCCGCCGATGTTATCGGAAAGCCGATCAGCGCCCTGTTTGCGCAAAGCGGCGCAGACGGCTGGCAGACGATCAACCCGGCGGAGTATTTCCGGGGAGAATCAGGACACAAGGTCAAAACCGGCGATCGGACACTGGAGATTTTCGGTTCTCCCTTTCTGTCGCCCCGGGGCGCCGTTCTCGGCCATGTCTTTGCGCTCCGGGATATCACCCGCGTTGAAAAGCTCGAAGCGATGGCCGTCCGGACGGAAAAATTTGCAGCCATGGGGGAAATGGCGGCCAACATCGCCCACGAGGTGCGCAATCCCCTGGGGAGCATCGAGCTTTTCGCGTCGCTGTTGCAGAAGGACCTGAAAGACAAGAAGGATCGGGAACGCGCTGCGCAGATCATCTCGTGCGTCAAGAATGTGGACAACAAGATCTCCAATTTGCTTTTGTTCACAAGGCGGCCGTCGCCGCGTCTGAAACACGTCTTTCTGCACGGGCTTTTGCGGGAGGTGATGGATTTTACCGGCCAGATTATCGGACGGACGGGAGTCGAGGTCTGCGTGCATTTCGCGGCCGAAGACATTTTCATTGCGGCCGACGCCGAGCTCATCAAACAGGTCTTCTGGAACGTCATTCTCAACGCGCAGCAGGCCATGCCGGAAGGCGGCCGGCTTGACATATCGACGCGGCTTTCGCCCAAGAGCCTGCTTAGTCCGCGGGATCGCTACGCCGAGATTATTTTCCGGGATACGGGGCCGGGAATTTCCCCGTCGGAACTTTCCCGGATCTTCGATCCCTTTTACAGCACCCGGGAAGGCGGGTCGGGACTGGGGCTTGCGATTGCGCACAATATTGTCAGTGAACATCAAGGGTCGATTTCCGTGGAAAACGCGCCGGGTGGCGGCGTGGCGGTCAACATCGGTCTGCCGGCCTGCCCGGCGGCATAAGCACACAGGAGCAAAAGGAAATGGGAAATGCGGAAAAACTGCTGATTGTCGATGACGACGCTTCCATGCGGGCGGCGCTTTACGAATCCCTCACAAGCTGCGGCTACGACGTGGAGACGGCTGAAAACGGAGCGGATGCGTTGGCCCGGTTTTCAAACGGGAGCTTTGCCGGCGTCGTGACGGACATGCGCATGCCCAAAATGAGCGGCATGGATGTTCTGCGGGGCGTAAAAAGAATGTCGCCGCGGACGCCGGTCATTTTGATTACGGCTTACGGAACGGTCAACACCGCCGTGGAAGCCATGAAAGAGGGCGCCGCGGAATTCATCATGAAGCCCTTTTCGCTTGACGATCTCGAATTTGCCGTCCGCAACGTTCTGGCGGCCGGAGTCGAAATAAAAGAGGAGGAGGACGGAGAGAAAAAATCCGCGTCGGACGGCGCGCAGCGGGAAATCATCACGCAGGATGAAAAAATCACCGCACTCCTTTCGCTGCTCAAGAACGTGGCCGCCAGCCGCTCCAGCATTCTCATTCAGGGAGAAAGCGGCACGGGCAAGGAGCTCTTCGCCCGGTTTGTCTATCGCCACAGCAACCGGCGGAAGATGCCGTTCGTGGCCGTGAACTGTGCGGCCATTCCCGCCCAGCTGCTCGAAAGCGAGATGTTCGGCTATGAAAAAGGGGCCTTTACGGGGGCCGTGATGCGAAAGCCGGGCAAGTTCGAACTGGCGGACGGCGGCACGCTGCTGCTCGATGAAATATCGGAAATGGATGTCACCCTGCAGGCCAAGCTGCTGCGCGTCA
>Ga0228536_1002380_pt1 | contig 11286 bp, 12 predicted proteins | sample SJ1Smetagenome_FD_168611 | JGI IMG/M metagenome (GOLD analysis project Ga0228536, IMG submission 168611) | Enriched culture of PCE-dechlorinating microbial communities from Ithaca, New York, USA - SJ1.S | ecosystem: Engineered > Modeled > Simulated communities (microbial... > Unclassified... | reverse complement strand
GGTGGTTGTTTGCATAGGAAAGGGTGGATCTCCTCGGAGGTTCCTTTATCCCCAGGTGAACGAGCTTTCCGTTACAGCAGCTGAGGCCGTTTACGATCTCCCTGAGAGAATCCGCTCCGGCCAGATGACAGAAGAGCATCGAGATGAGTTGCGTCTTCGAACGGAATCCTTTGGCGTGGCGTTCAGCGCCCCATTTGGCGACCAGGTTGTCAAAGTTCACTGCGGAGAAAAGACCGGAAACGATTTGACCAAACAGACTTGAAACGTTTACCATGTGGTTTGCCCCCTTGCGGATTTGAGGTTTTTTTGCGTTGGCAAACCAATGATATCTCAAAGACCCCGGGGGCTTTTTAATTTTTTAAAAAACTTATTTTGGACAAGAGTGATTTTCCGGATGTGAGGAGACAATGCCATGAAAGACGAGATGACTCTCGAAGAACTGGCGGAGCGGATGAGCGGCGACAGTTCCGCACCGTACTATATTGCCGGAGTGCTCCGGGAGGCCATCTACAGGGGGATTCTCCCTGAAGGGAAGCCCCTTCACCAGGCCCAGCTGGCCTTGCGTCTCGGAGTGAGCCCGATTCCCCTTCGCGAGGCCCTGCGCCTGCTTGAGACGGAGGGGCTGGTTTCATTTCATGGATACCGCGGAGCTGTTGTCACCGAGCTCTCGGTTGAAGAAGCCAGGGAACTGTACGAAATGGTCGGTGCCCTGGAGACGAGCCTGCTGAAGATCGCTTTCCCCCGGATCACAAACCGTATCATCGAGGATGCCGGAAAGATCCTTACACTCATGGATACTGAACAGGACTGCATCCGGTGGCGTGATCTCAACCAGATGTTCCATAACCTTCTTTTTGAACCTGCCGACCGGCCTCTGACCCTGGACATGCTGGCCAGGATGCGCCGGAAAACTGACCGGAACATCCGGAGACATCTCTCATCAATGCGGAATGAATCCCAGCATCAGCACAGGTCAATTCTGGACGCAGTCGCGGCAGGGGATCTTGATGCAGCCCTGGAAGCGCTTGCAGATCACCTGGCCTATACCTCAAACGATCTGCAGTCGTGCATGAGGCTCGAGCAGGGGAGGAAAAAACGATAAAGGATCGAAGCTGCCGGATAGAACCCCCTGTTATTTCCGTAAAGGTGAAGGAAAAACTCTCAGTGATGCTAATGCTGGGGATCTGCATCTGCTGTTTTTGAAAACGGGATTTCCCCATCCAGGTATCCGGCTGTCTGGATGATATTACCATAGCCTGTTCCAGGAAGGAAAAACGGGAAATAGAAAACAGAAATTTGCCTCTTCTTTGATTAAAGGACTGCATTTATTTTGCTGAAAAAAACCGCGTGGTAAGTCTACTTTTCTTGAATGTTTTTCTTGAATGTTAGAGGATGCTGCAATTTTCGGTTTAGTGTAAAATATAAGGAAGCTACAATCAGAAAATGATCCTACATCAAGAGTTGGACCTTGACAGTGAAGCCCGTTTCCCTTGTACTTTCTAATGGCATTCAGTCTATATGGGCGACTTTTTTCGCTTATTTTTGAGCCTCATTATCCCTGGCGGTTGTAAAATATCTCTTTACAACCTATAGGTTCGAAAGACAAATAGCGCAAAAACAAAGTTCGTCTTCTCTGTCGAGACTCTTGTTACCAATATTGCAAAAACGGATGCATCTTTTCCAATGAGTACGATTTGTTTTACTCGGCTTCTTGTTTCGACAACACACTTTTCATAAATTTGTCCGCAAAGAGAGTTTTCTGTTTTTTGTTCCCCGTTTCCAGGGCATGTCCGATGCCTTTCGCCTTCTTTTTTAACATGTCTCCCCTATCCTGTGGGATCATGTGCATTGACATGGTTAAAAGTCTGTGGGCGGTTTTATTCTATATGTCAATTCCTAAGTGAATGTTTGTGTCCAAATAGTACTGATTCTTTTTTTAAGACGAAAAGCTTTATTGATTCCATACTGCGGAAAGATCCTATTACTCAAGAACTGCTTATTGGAAGCTGCTCTGCAGAATACGATCATGGCTCCGTGAATTTTTTATCGCCGGAAGGAGGATTTTTATGAGTGTTTGGCTTCAGGACCAGTCTTGGGAGGAAGTACAGGAAAAAATAGAAAGAGGCAGTGACGTCGTTCTAATTCCCGTCGGAAGTACGGAACAGCATGGAAGGCATTTGCCTCTCGGAACGGATACCATGGTGGCCTCCTTCCTGGCGGAAGATGGCGCAAAAGAAACTGGGTGTCTTTCGGCTCCTCCGGTTTGGTACGGCTGGAGCCCACATCACATGGTCCTTCCCGGTACGGTAACCGTGCGGCCGGAAGTATTGATGGAGTTGCTGTACGATATTATTGTTTCCCTTCATGAGCACGGCTTCAAAAAGATGGTGGTCATCAATGGACACAGGATAGTGAACATCCCGTGGATGCAGATTGCTGCCGAACGTGCCCAGAGGATACTGGGGGTCAGAGTAGTGCTTTTCGACCCGGCATACATGTCCAAGGAAATCGTTCCGCAGCTTGGGTTCGGATCTGTGGGGCATGCGGAGGAAATAGAGACCTCTCATATGCTTCATAAAAGACCGGACCTGGTCCGGCTTGAAAAGGCAGAGGACAGCGAAGGGCACAAGTCCCTCCTTTATTCTGTAGATCCCGCCTATGAAAAGGACACCCTTTGCTATGTCCCTAGTACACGACAGGCGATGCAAAAACAGGCGGATTCGTCGGGAGGTACTGCAGGAAGACCGACTCTGAGCGATGCCGGAGCGGGAGAAAAGTATCACAGGCATCTCGTGGATAACCTCGTTGCTGTTGTCAGATCATTGCTTGATACGGCTAATTGAGAAAAGGAGGCGTTTTTGATGGTCAAAAACTGGAGAATGAAGACATTTTTCGGATTTCTCATAGCATGGATCTTTGCCGCAGGATTCTTTGTAGGATCCGGTGCCGAGGCGGCAAAAGTGCTGCGGGTGGGTGTGGTCGGCCCCGAATCCGGCGGGGGGGCACAACTGGGCCAGGGGCAGAGAAAAGCAATACAGATGGCGGTCGAAGAGGTCAATGGAGGTAAGCTGGCAGGAGAATGGACCATCGAAGCATTCTTTGAGGATGACGAAGGAAACCCGACGAAATCCGCGAGCGCTGCCAATAAGCTGATCCAGCAGTCCCAGGTAAACGTGATCATAGGAGCCATCCACAGTTCATGTACTTTAGCCGACATGGTGGTGACCTCCAGGGCTGGGATACCCCAGATCACAGCCGGTTCTACAGGTTCTTCGATTACCGGGCAGGGAAACCGCTTCATTTTCAGAACGGCGGCCAACGATGGATTCCAGGCCGAGGCGCTAATAAGATATGCGAAGGAGGAATTCGGCTTTTCAAAGGCGGCAACTTTCACTGCCGCTGATGACTACGGGCAGTCGGGAGCGAAACTGCTGAAGGACGCATGCGAGAAATACGGAGTCGAGCTTGTTGCCTCGCCGACGTACAACAACGGAGACAAGGATTTCAAACCCCAGCTCCTTACGATCAAGGATCAGGGAACCCAGGGCATCTTCATGTGGGGGCTCTATACCGAAGCGGCCCTGATAGCCAGGCAGGCCAGGCAGCTTGGCGTGAATGCCCAGCTTTTCGGGGCTTCCGGTATGGCGGCCCTTAAACTTATCGAACTTGGAGGAGATGCGGTCCAGGGCTTGATCCTGACCCAGACATTCCTGCCCAATTCAGATCACCCCAAGGTCAGGGAGTTTGTGGAAAAATACAAGAAAAATTACGGTGAGGATCCCATTCCTCACGCAGCCCAAGCATACGATACAATCTATATCATAGCAGATGCGGTAAAGAGGGCGGACAACAGCAACTCCAAGCAACTTCGTGATGCTATTGCTTCTTCCGGGGGGCTTGATCTCGTGACCGGTTCACCTAAATTCAGCGAAAATGGCGATGATATCGGCAAGAGGCTTCTCATCACTGAGATCAAAGGTGAGAAATTCGAGCTCGTCCGGTTTGTTACTGTGGGAGAATAGCTCCAGAAGAAATTTAAGCGTCGGAATACCTGAGGCCGTTTTCTTCCTAGCCTGGAAGTGGGCGGCCTTTCCCTCCCTTTTTAACTTCCGGCAGAAAGAAGGTGGTGGAGCAAAGTGCAGTTTTTCCTGAACGGACTTCCCATAGGGGCGATCTACGCCCTTGTGGCTTTGAGCTACAGTCTCATTTACGCAGCCTCAGGTGTCCTCAACTGGTCCCAGGGTGATATGGTCATGCTGGGGGCCTATGTGGGTTTCGCAGTTTTTTCCGTCCTTAAGCTGGGATTTACGTCAGCCCTCTTCATTTCCATGGCTGTGGTGGGGCTCATGGGCATAATTATCCAAAAGGTCATCCTTCGGCCTCTTCGAAACAGGCAGGCTCCCCCGATCAACGTGGTGATCGCCACACTGGGAGCGGCCATAATCTTCCGAAACACGGCCCTCACGGTGTGGGGTCCCGATCCCCAGGTTCTGCCCTCACCTGTCAGCGCCCGGCCCTTCTCCCTGGCTGGTGTGAGTGTTACTCCCCAGGATGTTCTGGTGCTCCTGGTGGGAATTTCTCTAATGGCGGTCCTCCATTTTTTCCTGAAGAAAACGAGAGAAGGGAAAGCCCTGAGAGCCGTGGCACAGGACCGCTATGCCGCTCTGCTCATGGGCATTGACCCGGAGCGATCCGACGGAGTGGCTTTTGCAGCGAGTGCGGGAATTGGTGCCGCCGCAGGCATTCTTGTGGCCCCCATATTTTTCGTCACCTTCAATATGGGAGCTTCCGTTGGGCTGAAGGGATTCGTTGCTGCGGTGATCGGAGGCCTGGGAACAATACCGGGGGCCATCGCGGGAGGTTTTTTCCTCGGGATAGTTGAATCCCTTGCCGGAGGTCTGATTAGTTCGGGATACCGGGACGCCATAACCTTCACACTGCTCATTCTCGTTTTGTGGCTGAAGCCTTCGGGGCTGTTCCTCAGGAAGTCCCGGCAAAAAGTGTAAGGGAAGGGGAATACGGATATGGCATTGGACATAACATCCATGCTTAAGAAAGGAATCTTCTTTACCCTAATTGCCTGCCTGCTCCTTGTCCCGAAGATTCTGGACAACCTCTACTACCTCCATATCCTGAACTTGGCCGGCATCTACGCCATGATAACAATAGGGCTCAATATCCTCTCGGGTTATACCGGGCAGGTCTCCATGGGGCAGGCGGGCTTTTTTGCTGTGGGAACCTATGTTTCTGCCCTGCTGATGATGAACCTCGGGTTCCCCTTTTGGTTCGCCGCCGCGGCGGCTGTTCTTGCCGCAGCCTTTTGTGGGATTCTGATCGGCGTTCCTTCCATGAAGCTGAGCGGACCCTACCTCGTTCTTGCGACAGTGGGTTTCGGCGAAATCGTCCGCCTTGTCCTCCTTAACTGGACTCCCGTAACGCGGGGAGCCGCGGGGATCGTGGGAATTCCTGTGCCGACCCTATTCGGGATTTCCGTTGTGACGGAGGAACATTTTTTTTACCTTATTTCTGCCGTATTGCTCGTCGGCGTATATATCGCCCGCCGCATGGCGGATTCAAAAATAGGAAGGACCTACAAGGCGGTCCGCGAGGATGAGCTTGCTGCAGCGGCCATGGGAGTAAATGTAAATCTGTACAAGATCTCCGCCTTTGTTGTCAGTGCTGTGTATGCGGGAGCCGCAGGCGCTTTTTTCGGAAGCTTTGCCGGTGTGGCCAGCCCGGACAACTTTACCTTCGACGACTCCGTAGGGTTTCTGTGCATGTCCGTGGTCGGCGGAAACCGCAGCATTGCCGGGGCAGTTGTCGGTGCCCTGGTTCTGACTGCACTTTCAGAGGCTCTCCGGATATTTCAGGGGTTTCGCCTTATCATTTACGGAAGTATCCTTATTTTTACCGTCATCTTTATGCCCCGGGGACTAGCCGGCTTTTTTGAAGATCTTTTGCGGCGTGTCCGCAGGAAAAAAGGGGAGTGACGAAATGTCCACTGAGATTTCTTCTCCCATTCTGGAAATTTGTGGTGTATCGAAGAGCTTCGGTGGGCTCCGCGCGTTGGAGGACATTGAAATTAGGGTCGAACCGAAGGCAGTCCATGGAATCATAGGCCCAAACGGAGCGGGGAAAACAACGCTTTTCAACGTTATCACAGGCTTTATCCCTCCCGATTCGGGCCATTTGCGAATGAAAGGGAGGGAGTTTTCCGGGCTGAAACCCCACCAGCTCGTACCTCTCGGTATCGCCCGCACGTTCCAGAACATCCGGGTCTTCAGCGATATGACCGTGCTTGAAAATGTCCTGATCGGTCGGCACGTCCATACTCCCATGTCGGTCCTGTCGATTCTCCTGAACGGGAAGAAAAACCGATCCGCGGAAGAGAGGGCACTGGAGAAAGCCTTGCAAGCGCTGGATTTTGTCGGGATAACCGATGTTGCAGGGGAAAAGGTGAAAAACCTTTCCTACGGCAGGCAGCGCCTGGTGGAGTTTGCCAGGGCGATCGCCGCTGAACCCGGGGTCATTCTCCTGGATGAACCAGCGGCGGGAATGAATCCCACCGAGAAACTTCATCTTTTGGACCTCGTTGACTCTCTGCGGCAAAGGGGCTGCACTATTGTTCTCATAGAGCATGATATGAAGCTCGTAATGAACATATGCACGAAAATAAGCGTTCTGGATCACGGGAAAAAACTTGCGGAAGGTACGCCGGAAAAAATCCGGAGTCATCCGGACGTGATTCGGGCGTATCTCGGAAAGAGTGGCTGTGCAAATGCTTGAGATCAAGGGAATAAAAGCGGGGTATGGCAGCACCGAGGTGCTGCGGTCGGTTTCCCTTAAGGCTGAGAGGGGCATGATAACGACCCTCATAGGAGCTAACGGTGCTGGTAAGACTACAACGCTGAACTGCATTATGAATGTGGTTAAGCCCTATGAAGGAAGCATTCTCTGGAAGGGCAGGGAGCTAACCTCTTTGAAACCTTCTGAGATCGTACGGGCAGGCATCTCTCTTATTCCTGAGGGGAGGCATATATTCCCCCGGATGACAGTCAGGGAAAACCTTGAAATGGGTGCTTACACGAGGCGAGGGGAGAAAGTGGCCGGAGATATGCAGTGGGTCCTCGATTTGTTCCCTGTGCTGAAAGAGCGTATACGGCAGGAAGCAGGCACCCTTTCCGGAGGCGAGCAGCAGATGCTGGTCATTGGAAGGTCCCTCATGTCGGACCCGGAACTGATACTCATGGATGAGCCGTCCATGGGACTTGCCCCGATTATTGTGGAACAGGTTTTCGATGTTGTGCGCCGGATAAGCGAAACCGGTAAGACTATCCTTCTTGTGGAGCAGAACGCTGCTCTTGCACTAGCTATTGCGAACGAGGGATATGTCATAGAACTTGGAACCATTGTCCTTTCCGGCGGAGGCGTGGACCTTCTGCGAAATCCGGAGGTTGAGAAAGCGTACCTTGGATTATAATTTTAAAGATTTTATTCCCATACAGTTCTTTCTTTCCGGCAGTTAATGTTTTTGCATGCATAAAAATATATTTTCAGGAAATGAGAGGGGCTGGTTTCATTTCATGGATACTGCGGAGCTGTTGTCACCGAGCTCTCGGTTGAAGAAGCCAGGGAACTGTACGAAATGGTCGGTGCCCTGGAGACGAGCCTGCTGAAGATCGCTTTCCCCCGGATCACAAACCGTGTCATCGAGGATGCCGGAAAGATCCTTACACTCATGGATACTGAACAGGACTGCATCCGGTGGCGTGATCTCAACCAGATGTTCCATAACCTTCTTTTTGAACCTGCCGACCGGCCTCTGACCCTGGACATGCTGGCCAGGATGCGCCGGAAAACTGACCGGAACATCCGGAGACATCTCTCATCAATGCGGAATGAATCCCAGCATCAGCACAGGTCAATTCTGGACGCAGTCGCGGCAGGGGATCTTGATGCAGCCCTGGAAGCGCTTGCAGATCACCTGGCGCCTATACCTCAAACGATCTGCAGTCGTGCATGAGGCTCGAGCAGGGACGGAAAAAAGATGAAGAATCGCAGCTGACCAAAAAGCACTCCCTGTTATTCCCGGAAAGGAGCAACCGAGAGAAAAACAGAATCCTGCCGCCTTTTCGATCCACAGCCAGCCTTCACATCTGTAATGAACAGGAACCTGGCGGTTCTTCCGCGCCGAAGGTCTTCTTTTTTCGAATGTCAAAAGACGCCGCAATTTCCCTGAATCGTGTAAAATAGAGCATATTTCGTCCATGAGGTCGAAATTATCGTTATTTTTGCCTGAAAAGATTCCCGGCCATTTCCCGGCAGCCTTTTGAAGGTCCGGGGCTTTTCTGTGTGAGAGCGTCCCAGGAGGTACCTCTTATGTCTTTTCCGTACACTGTACTTGCGCTTCTTGCCCTGATATTTGTCAGCGCTTTTTTTGCCGTGTCCGAGATTTCTCTCGCAGCGTCCCGCAAAATCAAGCTTAAGCTTCTTCTCAAAAAAGGTGACCACCGGGCCCAGAGGGTCCTCTACCTGCAGGAAAACCCGGGCCATTATTTCACGGTCATCCAGATCGGCCTGAACGCGGTGGCTATCCTTGGCGGCGTTATGGGAGAGTCCGCCCTCTCCCCCTACATTTCCTCCTTGCTGCATCCCTTTTACGACGGCCCTGCGCTCCAGACGGTTTCCTTCGCCGTCTCCTTCTCCCTCGTGACAGGGGCTTTCGTCCTTTTTGCCGATCTTATCCCGAAAAGAACCGGGATGATCGAGCCTGAACGCCTTGCCCTTGCCGTAGCGGCACCCATGACTGTCCTCATGAAGCTTTTCGCTCCCCTGGTGTGGTTTTTCAACGGCCTGGCGGACATAATACTCAGGCTCTTCCGCGTTCCCGTCGTCAGGCTTGACGACATCACTTCAGACGACGTCATGGCAATGGCCGATGCGGGAGCCCAGGCAGGAGTGTTCCTGAACAAGGAACAGCACCTTATCGCCAATGTCTTCGAGCTGGACACCCGGGGTGTGGCCTCGGCCATGTCATCAAGGAACGACATCGTCTTCCTCACGCTCAGCGAGTCTGAAGAAAGCCTGTATGCCAAGATAACGGAGAAACCCCACGGAAAATATCCTGTCTGCGAGAGGGACTCAATAGACACGGTCATGGGGTACGTGGACTCGAAGGACCTCCTGCCCCGGATCGCAAAAGGAAACAAGATATCCCTGCTGACCGATCCCATTGTGAGGAAAATTCTCCTTCTGCCTGATACGCTGACCCTGTTCGAGGCCCTTGAACGTTTCCGTGACGCAAAGGAAGACATGGCCGTCATCGTGAACGAGTATGCGCTGGTAGTAGGCCTCCTCACGCTGCAGGATGTAATGAGCACCGTCATGGGCGAGCTGATCAGTCCTTTCCAGGAAGAACTCATCGTTCAAAGGGACGATAAATCCTGGCTTGTCGACGGCACCACTCCCATAGAGGACGTAATGCAGGCACTGGACATAGACGAGTTCGAGGGATGGGAGCATTACGAGACGATCGCGGGATTTCTCATGTATATGCTCAGGAAGGTCCCGAAGCGTACCGACTCCGTGGAATACGGAAACCATAAGTTTGAAGTTGTGGATATCGACAACTACAGGATCGACCAGGTGCTGGTCACCCGTATTGACAGAGGGAATGGATCTTCCGGAGAGATGTGATTCTGCTGGTGCTCAAAATTACCTTCACCCGGGGTTTCGGCCCGATCTCCTGCCCGAAGCGGGAATGGCCGGGCTCCGTTTTTTTCCGCAGAAGAGAATATTCCCCGCCGTCAGGGACGGAGGGGAATATTTTTGCTGTTTTCCCAATAAAAGAAACTATACATTGCCGACTTTTTGTTTTGTAGACCTGCAGATCCTGTTCAGACCCTCGGCCAGGATGGATCTCGGGCATGCGAGATTCAGCCGGATAAAACAGGCGGAATTGCTGACGAACATATTCCCGCCTTCCAGCAGGACTCCCGCGTTATTCGCGAAAAACATGGGAAGGTCCTCGCCGCTGGTGAAATAGGCGCTGACATCCACACAGGCAAGGTATGTCGCTTCCGGTATTCTGAAGACAGCGCCGGGGAGGTTTTCTGCAAGGTACTGCCTGGTGTATTCGAAATTTCCGTCGAGATATTCCAAAAGTTCGTCAAGCCACTCCCCGCCGTGTTCATAGGCTGCCTGCGCCCCTGCCACGCTCAGGGGATTATCGAAATTGTAGTGCCTGCTCAGCCACACCTGCCGCGGCCCGTCATTGGGGATGATGACGTTCGAAAACATGAGCCCCGCAAGGTTGAACGTCTTGCTGGGGACCATGCAGGTAATGATCCGGTCATAGTCCGGGAAGAGCTTTGCCAGGGGAATGTGCTGTTTCCCCTTCCGCAGAAGGTCGCAGTGGATTTCGTCCGAGATGACCCATAGATCGTTCCGGACGCAGATATCCCCCCAGCCGCCGAAGTTCCTCTTCCGTCCAGACCCGTCCCGTCGGGTTGTGGGGGTGGCAGAGGATAAGCAGGGTTGTTTCCCGGTCGGCCGCCTTCCGGGCAAGATCGTCGAAATCGATCCGGAAAAAACCGTCCGCATTGACCAGGTCGGAGCAGACATACTGCCTTTCGTTAAAATCGGCTGCATGTTTGAAGTACGCGTAGGAGGGGGTCAGAAAGAGTGCTTTCTCGTCGGGCCTGCAGATATGGCCGACAAGCTCATACAGGGCGGGGATGATGCCGTCGGATGTCACCAGGTTCCTTCGCTCGAAGGCCCAGCCGTAGCGGGCCCTGCACCAGCCGGCAAAGGCGTTGTAGCAATCGTCCGTAAAGATGCGGGTATAGCCCCGAAAATCCTCCGGTCAAGCCGTTTCCTGATGGCATCGATCACGACCTGGGGGGTGGCGAATTCCATATCGCCCACCCACATGCGGATAAACTCCTCGTCTTTGTACGGGAAAACCATGGAATCATCCGCATGAAAAATATAATCGCGGAATCCGTCCGTATTCAGCGCATTCGTGTTGCTGCGGTCAATGATTTCATCAAAGTTGTACAAAACCATAACCTCCTCTGTGGGGCTGGGTAACTGAAAACAGGAATAAGAGGCAAGTTTTCCTTTTCTCCGGCATTTTTAAGCGATAGTATAGCAATAGCAGAGTTAAACTCATATCTGGTGTATGGACATAGAAAATGAAGGGGCGTATCCTGCCGATTGGGCTAACAGGCTCACAATCGACATTGGAGGGATACGCCATGAAAAAGTGTACTGCATCCTGCTCTT
>Ga0228536_1002379_pt1 | contig 11293 bp, 10 predicted proteins | sample SJ1Smetagenome_FD_168611 | JGI IMG/M metagenome (GOLD analysis project Ga0228536, IMG submission 168611) | Enriched culture of PCE-dechlorinating microbial communities from Ithaca, New York, USA - SJ1.S | ecosystem: Engineered > Modeled > Simulated communities (microbial... > Unclassified... | reverse complement strand
TCCCGTTTTTTCTCTTTTGGCTTGTTCATTCTTATTTTTCGTTTTTCTTTATTTTATCACCACAACCACAAAGTACGCCGAGGAGAAAGACAGTAGCCACATTCTCTGACAAGTCAGGCCTGTATGTTATTTTGAATAGGACGCCAAGAGAGAGTAGAGCGGAGCAAGGGAAAGAGACCCTGAAGATGCACGCCGGATCGTCCCTTTAATGTTTTTGGGTTTCTGGAGTTCTGCGTTGTAGTATTCCATTCTTGCTCTTTTCTCTTTGCCTTTTTTCTCGGCACTTTCAAAGAAGAAGATAGGATGCGAAGAAGGAAAGCAATCGGCACCTTCAAAGAAGCCAGGCCCATAACCTCCCGCAGAACGTGCGCTTAACCAGCGAGGCGCGCCCCAGAACGAAGTGGAGGGTTGGCGCGATACGTGCTGGTTGAGCGGCATTTTTAGTTTTCTAAATACCTTTTTTCTTTTCTCGGTACATGTTCACTTTTGGACACTGAAGCCTGCACGCATCGTGACAAAGCGCACGCCTGGTTCAAGCGGGTGTTAGGCAATTTCTTTATCAACCATGACATATTCAAAACTTTTAATTGAATTTATAGATCATTAAATTAGTATTTTTTCCCATTTATCACAAGATTCTTTAACTGAGTAGGATCGTCTTCCATATATATTTTTGTAATTTGTACATCTTTTATTGTCTCGTCAGAAATTGTGATAGGACTGCTATGGACTTCTTTAAATGTATGTATTTGTAAAACATTAGGAAAATTAATTGACTCAACAAGGTTATAACTTTTGTACTGCCTACTAAAGCTGTTATATGTCGCCCATTGATACTGTGTTAGTTCATCAGAAATCCTTTTTACATTAATTTTATTTTCTATACGTTGTACACATGAAATAATGAAAAGAGATAATATAATTACTAGACAACCAAGGAAAAACTTTTTCATAGCACCTCCAATATTTAATAAAAGTTTTGCTTAATCCAAATGATATCTTTATTTTAGGGCTGGACTTTGAATAATAACCTATATTTTTGAACTCTACATAGCTCATATATATCTAATTTTATATAAATTATAAATTTATATGTGCCATGCTAGACAATTTCCTTACATCTCATTACAGGCTTTTATAAATGCTAATCCCAAATATGTAATAGAGACTATCTCCGATGTACGTAATGCAACATCAATATTATCATTTTCTCCAGAGTTATAAGTAACAAGTGTTGTTTTTGATTTTCCAGAAGCAGTTGGCTGTAATAAATTTAGCCTAAACAAATTATCGATAATCAAGTAATAATCATCACTATATTTATCACCAATTATGGATAATATTTCTTTCTTAGTAAAGTCAATTCTAATTATTTCTACTTCTTTATTTTCATTAAGCCTATGATAAATATAATCAAGTATTTTCACTTCAATAGGTGATAATTCATTTAATATCTCAGCATAAGATGGCTTAATAAGATAACCAATATCTTCACGAGCTGCATTTGCTAATAAAGTTGCCCATTTATTTTGAATAGCCTCATCTTCTTCTAATGATGCGTTTTCTAAAAGCGGAATAAGTGTTTTGGGTAATATCCTACTTGGTTCCAATCCTTTCATAGATAGAAATTCTTTTGCTTTTAGCAAAATGTTCACTTGATTTTTAAATCTCCAATACTTTATTGTATCTTTTATAAGTCCACCACCTTCTTCGAGACTAGGTGAAATCAATTTTCCTGCAAATTCCTTCGCAGCGATTATTGTTTCTCGTGTCATTTCTTTTACAATTTCTTTTGATAAGTCATCTGGCATATATTCTTCCTATTGTCGCGCCGAAGGCGCCTGCCTAACGTGCGCTTAACCCGCGAAGCGCGCCCTGCGCCAGCAGGTTGGCGCGATGCGTGCTGGTTGAGCAGCAGCTAAACTTTTCTAGTTGCCTTTTTCCCTTTCTCGGTGCCTTTTTTCTTTTGGACACTGAAGCCTGCACGCATCGTGACAAAGCGCAAGTCTGGTTCAAGCGGTTGTTAGCTGAAATTTCATAATTCTAGAGCATCTGAAAAAATCAATATTTCTTTTCCTGCCCTATATGAATCTGCGTGATATGAGATATCGAAAATTAACTGTCTTTTTTTTGAGTATATATTTTTAATAAACTCAGAATTATCGTAAGACAGCATCCAATTACCATTATATTTATTTAAAATAGCCGCAAGTTTTTCATGATCGGATAATGAATAATGATTATAGTAAAGACAACTACCTTTTATTACATATGGTGGATCTAAATAAAAAAAACAATTATTATTTTTATAATATTCTTGTATGAGTTCAATTCCATCCATATTTCTTATATCTATTCTATCTTTATATAAATAAATATTTTTGATCCTTTTTATTAGGCTGTTTTTATTAAATCTAGCACTGATATTCCATTTTCCCTCTTGTTTAACCCCTCCTATTGGTCCGCCTGACATAATACCTGATCTGTTTACTCTATTTAAATAGAAAAATGAAAATCCCAAATCAAACGTTCCTGATTTAGGATTATGATAAATCTCTTTTTGTTTTTTCCATTCATCTATAGAAATTTCTGTTTTTTCTATTTTCTCAATGAAAGATTGATTTCTTTTTATTATTGACCACCAAAATGAGTATACAGCCTTATCAAGATCATTAATTACGATTCTATCAACTTTTTCTTGGAATAATAATGATAATGCAGCCCCAGCTCCCCCTGCATATGGCTCAATATATATGCATTCGCATACATTGTTTTTTGCAATTAAATCTCCAATATACTGTGACAATATCGCTTTACCACCAGGATAACGGAGTGGACTATAATGTTTTGATGGAGCATTAATAATAAGCATTATCGATTCCCGAGTAGTAAAGAAAAGAGATTTTCTAATTTTGCCCAAGCGGCTCTCACATCTTTTTCTGTTGAAACCCAATTTTCATTATGATTTCTCATATTCATTCTCTCGAGCGAATAACTTTCTGAATATTGTGATTTAATCTGCTCAATTAGTTGAATTAAATTTGAGTCAGTAATAACCCCATTTTTTGGAGATCCAATATAAGTTAACATTTCACTTAATTTGGGAAAATGGTTTTCATTTTTTTGTACATGTTTATATAAATCTCTTTCTTTTAGAAAATAAACTAGAGAACATTCTAAAAAACTGCGTAATAAATCATGTGTCGCATTAGGAAATAATTCGACTGAGATGGTCCTTAATTCATCATACATAATTCTTAGAGATGCGTTATGTATTTTAAATGGTGTCGTTGATGGAGAAAATAGACCTTTAGGAATTTTCGTAGATGTATTTCTTGTGTTTGTTTGAATTTTAGGAAGTACTATTTCTTTCTTTGTGGAAGATGTAAAATTTCCTACTTTATTTTTATCAGGGGTCTGTTCATAAGGTATTTTTTCTAGATATGCTTTCCTTTGAGTATCTGAATTATATTTTCGAGAATCTATTTCTCCTGTAGCGACATCTTCGACAATTCTTCGATAACCTTTTTCAAATTCGCCAAAATCAATATTGCCAATTACCTGACCTTTTTCATTAAAGCTTATACCTAAGAAGGCTCTAACACTTGGATCACTATACATTCTATCAAGATTCGTTATTGCAAATTTCCTCTCATCATGTACAATTATTGCAATTTCATCACTTGAGTAATTGATTGATTTTGCCAATTTATGCATTTCTAGCATTTTAATGAATTTGATAATGTCGTGTTCGGGGTATTCTTTAATAAGTTGATCGATTGATTTTCCATTTTCAATTTGACTTTTATAAAAATATGCTTGGCGAAGAGGCTTCCATGGTTTACGCAAATTAATAGTATGTTTATTTGCAATTAAAGTTGTTGCTGATTCTCTATCCGGTGCAACGACTACTCTTATAGTATTGACTGAGTTTTTTTGATATGAGATTAGTCTTGCTTTATATGCAGGGACAATATCAGGTTCATTCATGGCTTTTAATGCGGCAATTCTTCTATTTCCTTCAATAACGATTTTTCTATTATTTTCTTCTATGATAATAGGAAATTCATCTGGGAATAAGCCGTATTGAGCAATACTTTTTACAATTTCAAAGGCATCTTCATTAACGAATAAATCCTGTATTAATGCATTTTGTGAGGATAATGTTATAGGGATTCTTATATTTTGTGTATCAAGAAAAATGTTTTGAATTTTAACATCTTTTAATTGCCACATCATTTTATCCTCCAATTTCTAAATATTATCTTCAAGATTAGCGCGGAGCGCCCAGCTAACGTGCGCTTAACCAGCGAAGCGCGCCCCGGAACGAAAGTGGAGGGTTGGCGCGAGGCTTGCTGGTTGAGCGACAATTTCACTTTTTTAGTTGTCTTTTTATCTTTCCTCGGTGCATGTTCTCTTGTGGACATTGAAGCACTGCACGCATCGTGACAAAGCGCAAGTCTGGTTCAAGCGCTTGTTAGGTTTCCTACATTCAAATAGTAAGTGCAACAGTATGGCCCAAAAAGGAGAGAGAAGAGATACTGTGTGCATTCTTAATCCTGGCAGATAAGGAATGCGTATGAACAAGTACTCTCAACTCTCTCAAGAAGAAAGGTATACTATTGGCTTTCTTCTGAGAAGACGTTACACCTACGCCGCGATTGCCCGAGAATTAGGGCGGCATCGAAGCACGATAACCCGAGAGATCACACGGAACAAACGCGCGTATGATGGTGGGTACCGTGCAGAACAAGCACAAAGCAACTACCAAGGAAGACGAAGACGCTCTCGGTATGGCTTTCATCATTCCAAGAAGGACATGAAGATTGTCGTTCGTCTTCTCAAGAAGAAATGGAGCCCCGAACAAATAGCGGCGGTGCTTAAATGGGCTGGTATACTATCCATAAGCCACGAAACGATCTATAAGCACATTCTTCACGATAAGCGACAAGGAGGGACACTGTATACGCACCTTCGCATTATGCCTAAGGTGCGTAGGAAACGGTACAACACAAGGGATTCTCGCGGTCGCCTAGCAGGGAAACGGTCGATCGCGGATCGCCCTTATGAGGTTGCATTGCGATCTGTTCTTGGCCATTGGGAAGGCGATACAGTTCTGGGTCGAGATCGACATCATTGCATCGTCACTTTGGTTGAGCGTACCTCAGGGTTCGTCATTATCAAGAAGAGCGCTTCAAGAACAGCCGCTGCGGTGACTGGGGCAGTGGTACAAGCCGTGAGGGAACATCCTGATATGTTCAAGACAATTACCTTTGATAATGGCACTGAGTTCCATGATTACACAACGATAGAAGAGAGTACTGGTGTTGTATGTTATTTCGCTGCCCCATACCATTCGTGGGAGCGTGGCTCAAACGAGAACTGTAATGGCCTTATCCGTCAATATCTCCCTAAGAAAAGCGGTATGAGCGTTCTCGATCAACGAAGATGCAATTGGATTGCCAAACAGTTAAATACGAGACCAAGGAAACGCCTTGGGTATAAAACCCCTCTGGAGGTATTCCATGCACGTTAATCTTTGTTGCACTTCACCCTTGAATGCAGGTTTTTATCTGTTTTAGAATGGGATATCATCAGTAAATTCATCTATCTGCCTTTCTTTCTCTTTATCAATATCTTCTTTTCTTACTTCAATCATATTGATAAAATATTGTCGTATCGGATCAGGGATGTAATATTTATATTTTTCTATACCTTCTATTAAATTGATATTGATATTTATTATATTTTCTATCATTAGATTTGCTATTCTATTTTTAGTATGTGCCTCTTTTGTATTTTTTGATTCTTCTAAATCATTCGGCCATTCCATTGTGTTCCATAAATTATTTAATATGTATTTGTATACATAACCACGTTCTTTATCATCATATGAACATATCTTTGAAAAGATTACTTTATCCATTTTTTCTCTTTGCTCTGCTTCAATAATTACATTACTACACCAAGTAGCTAACCATCCTTCATCTGAATATTTTTCTTCTAGATATTTACCTTTTTTTATTGACTCTATTATTTTATTTTCAGTCCTGATTTTTGCCACTCTTTCTATATTACCCCATTTACCTCGAGGAACCATATTCACTAATCTTTTTCTTTCATTATCGTCAGCAACACTTCTTAATTCTTTTGATATGTAATCCAATATCCCTTCTGTTTCTGTTTCATTGAGGATATTAAAATAACATTTGCAAAAATGTCTTAAATTATTAATATTATTGTTTGGGTACTCTTTTAAAATATTAATAAAAAAATCATATCTTTTATTTTTAGGGATTTGCGATATTATAGATTCTGCATATGAATTATCACAAGAATATTCGTTATCAAAAATAAGAAATCGTATTTCTTCTTCATCAAATCTGCCCTTTGAATTTTTTACTTGTGAAATTATATAATCTATAAATAAAATTATTCGTATTGCGTCTTCTTTTGAATCATTAATCTTATCATGCATTCTTGGATTTCTAATAGCTTGATATATTCCTCTAAGTATATTTGCCATTCCTTGCTGTTTGTCTTTATCAGAAACGCTTTCAAGTTTATTTAACTTAATTTTTGGTTTTTTTTCTGAAAAAGCTTCATTTATTAAAAACACCCCATCGTTACCAGAATCTGCCTTTTCTCGTAAGATGTTACTTAAATAAAATATTGAATCTTGAATTGCCCCATTATAGTTTCCATTATTAAAATTTGCCGATATCGCTTCCCAAAGTTCTTGATTAACTATTTCAGGTAATTCCATAAAGTTAATCTCCCAATATTAACAATCAATAATAAACCTAACATACGCTTAACCGGTAATCCGAGATTGGCGTGGTTCCTGCCACAGGATTTCGAGCAGGAACCATGACAAGCCGGATTATCCGGTTCAAGCGATTGTTAGGGCAATCTTCCTTACGCCCTCTTTATAATATCAAAACCATAATCTATTACTTTATATACCTCATTTCTCCAAGAGATTTTTGGGATTGCTCTTTCATTCTCAAGTAGATAATTCATTATTTTTGAGTATTTATAGTTCTTAATATGCCCGGGCCCAAACGATATTGTCCCATCCATACCATTTAGAACCATAAAGTTATTTATCATATTGTTTATTCTTCTATTTTCCTTTATGGCGATAGCCTCATATAGATAAATTCCGCCTCGGTCAGAACATATAAGCCAATTACAAACTATTCTATACTTCGTCTTTTTATTCATTCCTTCTATATCATTTTTAATATACTTTGATATTTCTACAAAGTTTATTTCGTTTGTTTTAAGTAATAAAAACGCATCGATATAATATGTATGCGTATTCCCAATAAAATCCTTTTTATCTGACTTTAATTTATAACAAACTGAATATGCAGAATTATCAATTACTAAGTTATTCTGAAAATACTCAAACAGTACATCAGTAAGCATTCATTCTCCTAAAGTTACACGCGCACGCTTTGCGTGCGTCGACCTAACATACGCTTGACCTGCAATCTGAGCTTGGCGTGGTTCGTGCCCTAATTATTCAGCACGAACCATGACAAGCCAGATTGCCAGGTCGAAGCGATTGTTAGGTCCCGACCTCTTCTGATTTTATTCATCAGCGCGCCGAACGACCGGAGGCCGAGGCGCAGATATGGAAGATCATTGCTTTATAATACGTTTTCCATCTCAATTTCATCATTTATCTTTATTCCATGATTCCCTATTATTGGTATCTCTGGCTTCATTTTCCTTGAATGTTCTATTTCATGTCTATATATGCAAACAATCTCAAATCCATGCTTTTGATAATATCGTAATGCATCTATATTATCGTTTGTTGTAATTAGCCATATCCTTTTCAATTTACTATTTGAACATTTTTCTATCAATGTGTTTAATAATGCTGTTCCAATTCCCTTTTGTTGTTCAAATGCTTCAAACACTATTATTTCACATTCATTGTTTGCTATTCGATATAAGCACATTCCTAGTTTATCTTCATTGTTTTCTGCGATAAATCCATCTAGGGAACTAGATTCATACTTTTTTCTTCGAGAGATTAAAATACTTGATCCCCAGTTTTCTTTTAGCTTATCGTTTATCCAATTATTATCTGCATTTTCCTTTTCTCTTATTGAATACTCCATACATTCCCTTTTTGCTCTTAACATGCCTACAATTTATTGGATTTAGATTCATGCGCCCGACGGCCGGAGGCCCGGGCGCGCAGCATAAATCTCTATTAATGTGGTCGTGGACCTAACATACGCTTAACCAGTAATCCGAGCTTGGCGTGGTTCCTGCCACAAGGCTTCAAGCAGGAACCATGACAAGCCGGATTATCCGGTTTAAGCGATTGTTAGATTTCTTATTCGTCTATAATCACTACTATTTAACCTAAATTCTATTAGTTCTATTCGTTCGCCATTTTGATTTATATATGACTCATTGCCATCCAATTGTAGCCTTTTACTCATATTTAAAACAGATTGATTATCTTTTCTAGTTCGTATGATAATTGTTCTTAACATTCTTATTTCAAATGCATATTTTGAGGCCGTAATAAAGGCATCAAACCCATATGTTCTATTCCTATTCTTACTATCGGGTATTGATAAAGATAGTTCAGCTTCTTCTTTTTCCTTAATATTTTGAAAATCTACATATCCAACTAGCTCATTACTCAGTGAAGTATAAATTCCAAAATGACAAAACGATGCTCCTCTCTCATGATTGTTTTCTATATATGATTCCATTGTTTCCTGTTTATATATATCCATTGAACTCTTTATGTTCTTGAAATTTCCAGCTTCAATTGAGATTAATTCTTTATCAATCGACCATGAGTACATCTTTTCAATATTGGCCATAGTATGATTATCAAGATATATAAATCTTCCGTCTATTCTCATTTTCAGCTCTGCGCGAAGCGTCAATCTAACATATGCTTGACCTGTAAACCCGCTCGCGCGCCAAAATAGGATCCTTTTCAAAACCGCGCGATTGGCGCCATTCTTGCATGAGATTTTCGCAAGAATGGTGCCAAAGGGTTTATCAGGTCCAAGCAGGTGTTAGCCAAATCTTATTTACCGTTTCTAAATTCTGAAACCTTTGATCTCTTCTCAATTTTCACACCTTATGAATATTCAAATTTCCCTATTAGGCAGAGTCCTTTTATTATTCTTCACGTGGCGAAGCCCAATCATGAATCTTCATCGGCGAAGCCATTATTGATACTTTGGATATTCACTCGGCGAAGCCAATTGTGGATCTTCAATCAGCGAAGCTTCTTGTATCTTCACTTTGGCGAAGCCTAATCATGGATCTTCGTCGGCGAAGCCCTTAATAATAACTTGAATCTTCACTCAGCGAAGCTTCTTGTATCTTACTTTGGCGAAGCCTTTTCTTTCCCCGCCCGGAGGGTCTGGCTAACGTGCGCGTGACTTGTAAGGCGTTAGTGGCGCGATTCTTGCCCGAGCGAAGCGAGACCGCAAGAATCGTGACAGTAGCCGAACCAAGTCAACGCGTTTGTTAGGCTGAGAAATGCATTGTTTCTTTTCTCACTTCTTATTATCATCATTCCCAGAAACCCATCAATGACTCTTTAAAAATGTTCGGCAAAGATTCTTCTTTCTCTCTTTCTTCTTTCATCTTGAAACTCTTTCACATAATCACCTCGCGTGCGTCGTCGTACAAAGGACAGCAAAGGAATCGGATATTCTAAAATGTGAATCCACAGGAAAAGAGGCACAAAGCGTAGGCGAGCAAAGACCAGCCTGTTCAACCTGGGACCGAGTTACAGAACAGCAAACAACAAGAAAGAAAGCCTTATGCTCGAGGAATGAAGCACGCGAGGACGAACGGTTTCATTCCGATGGGCTTCGCGTGGGGTCTCTTTCCCGTTCTTTGGGTTCTTCTGATTTTCTTGCTATGTTGGTTTTTTATCAGTTCATCACTATCAGAAACATACGAAGCTGAGAAAGAGCAATATCCATGTTTGCTGATGAGTAAAGCCTCTAAGAAGTTACAGTCTGGAAAAACCAAAAGAGAGTAAGGCGACCGAAGGGAAAGAGACCCTGTAGATGCACGCCGGATCGTCCCCATGCATTGGGGTTTCTGGGATTCTGCATTTCATTTCTCTGTTCTTACGATTTGATTCTTTGCCTTTTTTCCCCAGACTTACCAAAGAAGAAGATAAGATGCGTAGAAAGAATGAAAACGGGGCCTTCAAAGAAGCTCCACCAAAAATCTCCAGCCTAACATATTCTACATTGGAAAACCCATTAAGAAAACAGAGAAATAGAATGGCGCAAGAGAATGGCGATGTAAGCTCGCGCTGGGAATTGTTGGGCGGAATTGAAGCGCGGATAAGCATTTTTGCGTCATGATAGATAGAGGCAGTGTAAGTAAACATCATCTGGGGAATATCTCCATTTTCAACTTTCTCTCTCCTGAAAGGACAGGGTTGTATGGGATCGATCTACGAAAAGACTATGTTTAAGCGATATCTGCTGGAAAAGTGCAAGTTCAATCTCTGGGGAGCAGAGTGGGCCTGCGTTTGGGTCGACAGGTTTGTCCGCCAGTATCCTGCATGGCATACGAACAGGGAACATTCGATTGAAGGTTTTGGGCATATGTTGTCGAGGCAGAAGCCGGAGAACATTGTGAACTTGGCGCTCCAATCGGTTCGTCTGTTTATGGTTTTTATGGATATGAACGCAGGAAGCAATAAGGCGATCAATGTGCAGAGGGCCGAATCTGACAATGTGGCCGTGGGCAATGGTGCTGAAAAACGCCTGCAGGGTCCGGCGCGCGTTTCTTCGGGCTCCGATGGTGCTCAGTCTGACGAGGTCGCTGCATGGGCGGTATTCTCTGCGGGCGCCGTGAAGCAGGTGAGGGAATATATTCGTCTGAAGCATCGTTCTCTGCGGACGGAAAAGACGTATTTGGGCTGGACGCGCCGTTTTCTCGATTTCATATGGAAGAGGGGGCTTGTACGACGAAGGGAAGGGAAGTTTTGTGTCGTTGCTGATCACCTGCGGGCATTTTTAAGTTATCTGGCGATTGAGGTCCGGGTGAGCGCTTCGACGCAGGAGCAGGCGCTGAATGCGCTCCTTGTGTTGTTCAGGATGGTGTTACACATTGAAATCGGGGGTCTCTCAAGTGTACTGCGGGCGAAGAAAAGAAAACGGCTGCCGGTGGTCCTGAGCCGCGATGAGGTGGCGGCGCTGCTCGCGCATTTGCAGCAGCCGTATCGGCTCATGGCTTCGCTGATGTATGGGTGCGGGCTCAGGCTCGAGGA
>Ga0228536_1002377_pt1 | contig 11293 bp, 10 predicted proteins | sample SJ1Smetagenome_FD_168611 | JGI IMG/M metagenome (GOLD analysis project Ga0228536, IMG submission 168611) | Enriched culture of PCE-dechlorinating microbial communities from Ithaca, New York, USA - SJ1.S | ecosystem: Engineered > Modeled > Simulated communities (microbial... > Unclassified... | reverse complement strand
CTGCTCCCTGTTTTTCAGCCGCCTCCCTGAACATTGGAAGGTAATGGGAATGGCAGCCGGCCATACCGAGAATTAATTGTACAGGCGGTATTGGATTATGGAAATTCTTTTCCACCAGGGGAGAGATGTCACTGTCTATTCGTGACAGAAGGATGTGCAGGTCGTATTCCATTCCTTCCCCGAGCCTCTGGAGCACCGCAATAAAGGCTTCTGTAGGTATGTTTCCAACGCTGCGGGCCATCCCCATTATGCCGCAGTCGATAGAGTCAGCACCGGCACGCCATGCAGCAAGTCCGTTTGCCACTGCAAGCCCGAGATTGTTATGTCCGTGAAACCCTAGGGGAATGGATATCGCACTTTTCAGTACAGTGACATACCGGCCTGCATCTTCGGGAAGCATATACCCTGCGGAGTCCATTATGGTGACAGCGTTGGCCCCTGCTTTCTCAAGAATTCGTGCCTCTTCAGCCAACTCCTCCGGCGACAGGACATAAGCTTTCATAAGGCTGGTGCGGGCTTTCATTCCAGAATCACGAATTTCCTTGATGAGATCGACAGCAGTGGCAGAGTCGCCGGCATTAATACCGACCCGCAGAAACCCGAGATTTTTTTTTGCGGCGAACCGGACTCCTTCTTGAGTCGCCCATTTCGGCTGGCAGAACATTCCTATCTCAGCTTTCGAGAAATAGGGTGCGGCTGTTTCAATATATTCTTCGTCGGATAGAGGGGCAAGTTTCGAACCGGAGTTGTTCCCTCCCATTCCGCTTGAATGCCCCATTTCAATTATTTTGATATTGCTATCAACAAGAGATTCGATAATTCCAAGAGTAATTTCCCTGGAAAATCCGGCTCCCACGATATTGCTGCCGTCTCTTAGGGTACAATCCAGTAATTCAACCATTCTGTTTTCTTTCCTCCTATTTTATTTTTCAGGTCCGCTTGTGCTTGAATTCCCGCACCAGAGGAAATGCTACTGAAAGGATAATCAGAATAATGATGATCAGGCTTATGGGCCGCGAGAGTACGGGAAGAAGGCTTCCGTGGAAAAGGACAAGAGACCTCCTCAATTCTGCCTCGACCATGGGGCCAAGAACAAGTGCCAGTACGATCGGAGCCTGGGAGATATTGTACCGTTCCATAAAATAACCAAGTATACCGAACCCGAAGAGAAGCCAGACATCGAAGAAATTGTTCCTGATAGCGTAGGAGCCTATGACGCTGAGGACACAGATGATGGGTGCGAGTATCTTCGTCGGAGTCTTGACGATCTTGACGAACTGCCGGGCAAATGCAATGCCTATGACCCAGAACATGATATTGGCGACGAAAAGGGAGAGAAGCAGAGTGTAGGTGATCTCACCGTACTTGATGAAAAGGTTTGGTCCCGGTATGAGCCCCTGGATGGTCAGTCCCCCTATAAAGACAGCAGTAACTGCATTTCCGGGAATACCGAGAGTAAGAGCAGGAATAAGAGAGCCTCCGGTAACCGCGTTGTTGGCGGATTCCGATGCGGCAACTCCTTCAATATTCCCCTTGCCGAAGGAGTCAGGATCCTTCGATGTCCTCTTGGCCTCATTATAGCTCAGGAAGGATGCGATGCTCGTTCCGGCACCAGGCATGATGCCTATTACGACACCGATGATTGACGATCTCAGGATCGTCTTCCATGTTCGCTGCATATCCCTTTTCTCCGGAAGGATCCGGTCGGATATTGTGAGGTCGCCAGGGTTCAGTACAATTGTTTTCTGGCTGCTCGCAGAAATTTTGATAGCCTGGGAAAGGGAGAAAAGTCCAATGAGTGCAGGCAGTATCGGTATGCCGTCGAGCAGGGAGTCGTTGTTGAAAATAAACCTGGGATACCCGGTAAAGTTATCCATTCCTGTGGTCGCTATGATCAGTCCAAATGCTCCCGCAATAAGCCCCTTTAGGTATGATCCTGAGGAGACGCTGATTATTACCGACAGGCCGAAAAGACCCACGAGAAAATATTCTGAAGGTCCGAACTTGAGCGCAAGGGTTGCAAGAAGCGGGGCGATAAACAAAAGGGCTGCAGCGCTGATGAGACCGCCTATAAGAGAGGCAGTGGTAGACATACCGATAGCTTTTCCCGCAAGCCCCTGCTGAGTCATGGGAAACCCGTCAAACGTTGTTGCTATGGACGCATCAGTGCCTGGTGTCCTGAGCAGGATAGCAGTTATGGAACCGCCATAAACAGAGCTGCAATACACGGCTCCAAGAAGCATAAGCCCCATTTTTGCATCCATACCAAAGGTTAGAGGAATTGCCAGGGCAACTCCCATAGTTGATGAAAGACCGGGAAGAGCGCCTACAACCAGTCCGGCAATAGTCCCGACAAGCAGGATGAAAAGCGATTGAGGTTCGATAATATGCCCCAGGGCCGGAAGAAGAAATTCACTCATTCTTTTTCCATCTCCTTCCGCTACAAAAATAGTCCCTCAGGGACAGGAATGTTCAGCAAAGTTTCGAAGAAAAAATACACGGCGACAGATGTTCCTGCTGAAACCGCGAGAGAAACAAAAAGAGAAGCTGCTCGCATGACTCCCATGAAAACAAGAAGAAAAAGTGCGGTGGATGTATAAAAACCGAGCACCTGGATAGACACGATGTACCCGAAAATCATTGCTACGATCAAAAGGACCCTCAATATGGGTTCGTCTTTTGCGGTTATGTCATCTTCTGCCTTTTTCCCTCGCTTCATGAGGGTTTTAAGCCCGAGAAGAAGGGAGAAGATGATCAGTGCAGTGCTGTAAAGATAGGGGATCATTCTCGACTGCGCCGGATAGTCTGCGGCTTTGATCATTGCTCCAATTCCTGTGCATATCATAATGACGGAAACGATTAAATCAGATTTCTTCATGGTTTCCTCCCTTCCCTGGGATAGATTTATGCGAGGGAGCGAAAAGGCTCCACTCCCCCGCATCTTTCAGCTTAAAAGCTCAGTAGAGGATCGTAATTATCGGCTCTATTTCTTGAGCCAGGGATCCGTTTCCCAGAGATCAGACCAGAGTTTGTGCTGATCGAGAAGGAGTTTTGTAAATTCTTCTCCGGGAACAAAGTCTATGGGCATATTCAGCTTTTTCAGTTCTTCCTGGTATTCACTCGAAGCCACGATTTTCTTCATTGCGGCCACAAGAACATCCAGCGCATCTGCAGGAATATCTTTCGGTGCGGCAAATCCCCGTGATGCAGTTCCCTGGATAACGGTGGGATAGCCGAGTTCTGCGAACGTCGGTACATCAGGAAGTTCCGCAGAACGTTTGTCGTTCTGGACTGCGAGGGCACGAAGCTGGCCGGTATTCACCATTTCCGCTATTTCCGAAACGTTGACTGCCAGAACGTCGATATGGCCTCCAAGCAGAGCGGCTTTCGCCGGAGCATCACCTTCAAAGGGAACGGGGTTTACTTCAATACCGGCTTTTTTGCAGAACTCCATGACGCCAAGATGGTCACCTGAACCGGCTCCTTCATGAGAAACCGCTATTTTACCGGGTGCAGCCTTAGCAGCAGCGATAAGATCGTCGAGGGTCTTCATGGGGCTGTCAGCCTTCACGCAGAAAACGCCCGGATCTGTGACAACGTTGGCAATTCCCGCGAAATCAGTAATTCTATACCGGACTACGTCAGGCTGCACGATAGGGTTGACGATCACTCCGCTGAGATTGATGAGACCGATGGTATATCCATCCGGAGTTGCCTTGGCTATGGAGGTGAAGCCGACGCTTCCAGCCGCGCCCGGCTTGTTGACCACTACAAAAGGCTGATTGAGTTCTGCCTCAAGATATTTCGCAGTAATCCTGGCAAGAATATCCGTGCTTCCGCCGGCTGCATAGGCAACAATCATGGTTACCGGTTTTGTCGGGTAAGCGGCAAAGGCCGTTCCTGACAATACAAAAAGCAACACTGCAGCAATTGCGAAAAACTTTTTCATATGAAATCACCCTCCTTAAAAAATAGCACAAAGTGTGCGGCTAAAACGACTCTTACCTTACTCTGCTCGTATCTCTTCCAGAAACTCCCTGAAGCGTCTCACCCCCTCGCGAATGTCTTTCTCCGGGCAGGAGTAGGATATCCGTACCGCCCCTGGAGAGAGGAATGCTGTCCCGGGAACCATGGAAACGTTCTTCCGTTCCAGGAGTTCTTCGCAGAAAACAACGTCGCTTTCGAGCATTATTTTCGCCTTTCCTCCCAGGTAAGACGAAACATCGATAAATACGTAAAAAGCACCCTGGGGAGGAACAAACCGTATACCTTTTATATCTGAAAGAAGCCCGAGTATCAGGTCTCTCCGCTCTCTAAATCCTTCCCTCATTTTTTCACAGTCTTCCTGTGAGGTGAGAAGAGCTCCGGCAGAGGCCCACTGAGAAATAGTGCTTGTTCCGGAGGTCAGGTGTCCCTGAAAATCTGAGATTGCCTTCACCAGTACTTCCGGGCCAAGGGCATAACCTATGCGCCATCCCGTCATGGCAAACGCCTTGCTTACCCCGTTGACGTTCAGCACGTGATCCCGTGCCTCAGGGCAGAGTTTTACCATCTGGGAAGACTTATCCCTGTCGAACACAAGGCGTTCATATACTTCATCGTTGATGACAAGGATGTCTTTCTTCATTGCGAGCCTTGCAAGTCCTTCGAGCAGCTCGCCCGGATAGACGGCTCCGGTCGGATTGTTGGGTGAATTGATAATGATGGCAACAGTTCTCGGGGTAATTGCTTCTTCAATTTTTTTAAGATCTGGAATAAATCCTGTTTCTGCAGTGTCTACCTCTACGGGAACACCATCGAAGAGCCTTATCTGTTCTACGTAGCTCACCCATGCCGGAGGGAGAACGATGACTTCATCGCCGGAATTCACCAGCGCACCGAGAGCTTCATATATGAGCTGCTTTGCGCCTGTTCCGACTACGATTTCCTTCGCAGGGTCATATTTGAGTCCGAAATGTTCCCTGTAATAGCCTGCGATTGCCTCTCGAAGCGGAACTATGCCGTTCGTTGGGGGATAATGGGTCTGCCCCTCCTCCATGGCCTTTTCGGCTGCCTCAAGAGCCCCTCCGGGAGAGTCGTAGTCGGGTTCCCCCGTGGCAAAGGAAATCACGTCCAGACCAAGCCTTTTCTTTTCCCTCGCCTTTGCCGCCATAAGAGATGTGGCTGAAGGCTGCATCCGAATCATTCTGTCGCTCAGCTTCATTGTTCTTCACCCATACTTTCTCTGGATTGCTCCGTGTAGAATATGTTCCATCGTGCTGCTATGTCACTGTATGTCTTCACCCGCTCAATGGAAATGTCCCTGTTTCTCAGGGCCAGTGTCGTGGCAATACTGTTCAGAAGAGCCATCACTGCAACATTGGAATTGAAAAAGCTCATGCTCTCGTATTGGACGGGCAGCACCACGTCAGCCAGTCTTCCAGTGGGGGAAAGCGCGTGGTCGGTGACAGAGATGACGTGACACCCTTTCGAAGTTGCCTCTTTCGCCGCAAGATATGTAAATCGTCCGTACCTCGGAAGGCAGATCGTCATGAGAACGTCCTTTTGGGAAAAACGGGAAAAACAGTCTATATAGTCCATCGATTCCTGGCTTATCAATGTTACTCTTTCCCGGATCTGCTTCATCACACCACTGAAATAAATGGCGGAAGGATACTGGGTCCCGAGTCCTATAACGAAGACCTCTTGTGCCTCAGAGAGGAGAGAAATCGCCTTCTCAAACTGTTCTTCGCGCACATCTGACAGAATTTTTTTCAGGTTCTGTATGTCTTTCCTCAGGGAATCCTTAAAATTGAACTTTTTGCTTTCCGGAACTGCCTGCTTCATCCGCACCGCCGGGAGGAGCTTTTGGCGAAGGTACTCCTGCACTTCCTTCTGCATCTCCTGGAAACCGGAATACCCAATAGCCACTGCAGTTCGTGAAAGGGATGAAGTACTTATGCCAATCTTTTCCGCAAGTACATCTATAGACAAAAAGGCCGCTATTTCCGGATGATCCAGAATATAATGGACAGCCTTTTCACGAGCACCCTTATATTTTGAACGGGCAAGTCGTAATCGCTTCATTATTCAGCCTCCACATTTGAAAATATTTTACCATCCAGGAGTTGCTTTCTGCAAATAAATTTTTATTTTTAAAACCGGCGGGTGATTCCAATATTGAAATGCTGAATAATATTTGTGATGCAGCAATCTTCAAGTAGGGTAAAATTTGGAACTTCTCCGCTAACCGGTAAAGAAAAATCATAAATCAGTTTTCCCAAGCCATCAAATTTAAAAAATTTCAATTGCAGAAAGATAAAATTTTCACCTGAACCGACCTGAAGATGGAAAGACAAAACTGGAAAACACGTATTCTTCCCGAGCACCGTGCACCACAGTTCGTCTATACTTGTGGGGAAATTTTTCGTTTCTTCGAAAGGGTGATGGCATGCTCCGGAATAAATGGATCATTTTATTTTTGTTTCTTCTCTCGGCTGTTGGCATCTATTTCCTGTTCTTTCGTACATCAGTCAATTCCTGGAAGATAGTGAACCATCCCCCGCTTGCGGCAGGGCCGGTGGTGGCCTTCGGAGACAGTCTCACGGCTGGCTTCGGATCGGGAGGACCGGGAAGAGACTACCCTTCCGTTCTTTCCGCCCTGATCGGACTCGAGGTAGTGAACCTCGGCGTGAATGGGGACACCATTTCGAGGGCCTTCGGCAGAATTGAAAAGCTCGAGGCTCTCTCCCCCTCCGTGGTGCTCCTCTTCCTTGGAGGAAACGACTTTCTTCGCCGGGCGAACCTGGATGAGAGTTTTTCAGCCCTTCGGGAAATGGTGAAGCGGATACAGTCGGGTGGTGCGCTCGTGTTCCTGGTAGGCATCGAGGGGCTTCCCCTCCTCGCGCCCGTGGGGAAACGGTACTTCGAGGCGGCAAAGGCGACAGGTGCGGTGCTGGTCCCCGATATCCTCAGGGACATTCTCGGGAACGGGTCCCTCATGTCTGACGGGATCCACCCGAACGGTGAGGGCTACAGGATCATGGCCGGAAGGATCGCGAAGGCCATGAGGCCGTATCTCCGCTGATTTCGCCGAAGTAGACCATGCTTGTTTTTTTAAGCTCACCGGTGCTCGGGAGGATCTCGAAGCGGTCAATGCCGTTTTCATCCGCAAAGCTGCGGATGAAGGAGAAAATCTCTGCGTCGGTCTTTCCGTGAACCATGGCATAGAGGTTATAGGGCCAGCATTCATTCCCGACCCTTTCGTAACAGTGGCTCACCAGTGAGCTTTCCGAAAGCTTTCTGCCCAGTACATCCATGGAAGCTTCCGGCACAAGGAAAACCGCCATGGCGTTGGCGGCGTATCCGGATTTCTGGTGACGGAGGATCGCGGCGATCCGTTTCAGCCTGCCTGACTTCTTCAGGGCTTTCAGCCGCTCAACCACTTCATCCTCGGAAATGCCGAGGCGCCGGGCAAGCTCCAGGTAAGGATTTTCCACCTGCGGAAGGTTGCCCTGCAACTCCCTGACGAGTCTTTTGTCCAGTTCATCCATGAACATTCACTCCCGCTCCATGTCGAAGAACACCCGAAGTTTGAAATACCTTGCCCGGGGAAACTCGTACACGTGTTCGAGGGCGAACATGTCCCTGATGTCTTTGATAAAGGTCTCTTTTACTTCCGGATCTTCGGCCACCGACAGTGTAAACCACATGTTCAGGAATCCTTCCCTGCGATAGTTGTGGGTCACTCCGGGCACACCGTTCACGAAGCGGGCCACGTCGCCGAATCTGTCTTCGGGGACCCTCATCCCGACGAGGGTGCTTGAATACCCCATGGCCGCCGGGTCGAAAATGCCGCCAACCCTCCGGATGTACCCTGAGTCTGTGAGATCCCGGATTCTCTCCGCCACTTCTGACCTTGGAACTCCCAGCTTCCCGGCAAGGATCCCGTAGGGGTCCTTTTCAATGGGGAGCCCCTCCTGCAGAAGGTTCACGAGCTGCCTTCCGGCGGCGTCCAGGCTCATCTCCGGAAGCACCATGGCTCCTCCGCCATCAGGTTTCCCGTGTAATAGTATGCCCGGGCCCTGCACCCTCCGCAGATGTTCACATATTCGCACTTCCCGCAGCTTCCTTCGTAAGCGGAATAGTCCCGGAGCTTCAGGAACACTTCACTGTTCTTCCAGATTTCTTCAAAAGGTTCTTCTCTTACGTTCCCGGCCTTCACGGGCAGGTACGGGCACACGTGCACGTCCCCCTTCGGGAGGATGCAGCAGTAGGAGACCCCGGCCAGGCATCCCCGTGAAAACCGCTGGGGGATCCCCAGTTCCTTCGCCATGGGCATGAACTGGGGGGCGCATGTGGGTTTCAGCTCCATTCGGGTCTTTCCCTGCTTCTCCAGTATCTTCCGTATCATTGAGAAATACCCGTCCGACTTCAGTTCTTCCTCGGGCATGGAAAGGGCCCTCCCGGTGGGAACGAGGAAAAAGGGGTGCACCGCGTGGACGCCCATCCCTCCGTAATAGTCCACCATGCGGTCGAACTGGTCCAGGTTCCTGTCGGTGAGGGTGAGGTTGATCTGCACCCGGAGCCCTGCAGCAAGTGCGTTCCGGATGCCCTCCCGGGCGCTGTCGAAGGCCCCGGGGGTTCCGCGGAAGGTGTCGTGGTACTCCCTGTCCAGGCTGTCCACGCTCACCGCCGCCCCTTTGAGCCCGCACTCCGCGAGGCGCGCGGCAGTCTCTTCGGTGAGGAGAGTTCCGTTGGTCCCCATGGCAGGGACAAGCCCGGCGTCCCGTGCCGCCGAGACAAGCTCGAAGATGTCCTCCCGGAGGAGGGGTTCTCCGCCGCTCAGGATCAGGAGGCGAAACCCCGCCCTTTTGATGGAGCCGATAAGTGCGATCCCTTCGGCGGTGGACAGTTCCCCCGAACGGTCGTTTGCCGGACCAGATTCACGGTAGCAGTGCCTGCAGAAAAGGTTGCACCGGCTTGTGGCGTTCCATGAAATGAGCATGTCCGTCTCCTCCCCTACAGTCCAATTTCCTCGTCGGTAAGGTAGCACCCCGGGTCGGGGGCCCAGAAATCCCCGGAGGCCAGAGCCCTGGCCCTCAGGTTCCCGTTGCACAGGTCAAGCCACCTGCAGAAGGCACAGCGCCCCGTGAGATGCTTTTTCCTGTCCCGCACCGCTGCAAGGAGTTCGTTGTCCTCCCCGCTCCAGATCTCCCCGAAATCTCTCTCCCTCACGTTCCCGAGAATAACTGACCGGGTAAACTGGTCTATGGTCACGTTCCCCTCCCAGTCTACCGCGCCGATGGCCATGCCTGAGCGGTTTCCGCCGCTTCGCGCGGCGAGGCCGAGGATCCTCTCCGCTAATTTTTCGTCCTTCCCGGCCATCGCGAGGTACAGGTAGATCCCGTCGCAATGGTTGTCCACGGTGAGGACCTCCGTATCCACACCCCTGGCCCCGAAATCAAGAGTTTTTTCAATAAGGAAATCCAGAGCCTCTCTCGTCTCACCGGAGGAGAGATCTTCACTTCCGATCTCAGTCCCCCTGCCGGAGGATACAAGGTGATAGACGCACACCCGGGAAATTTTTTCCTCCTCCACAAGTCGGAAGATGGCCGGAAGCTCCCGGAAAGTGCTCTTGGTCAGGGAAAGGCGGAGTCCCGCCTTCTGTCCGGCCGCGCGGCAGTTCCGGAATCCCTCCAGGGTCCTTTCGAATGCGCCCGCGACACCCCGGAAGAAGTCGTTCACCTCTTGCAGACCATCGAGGCTGATGCCCGCATAACTCACTCCAAGGGACCTGATTTTTTGGGCGGCCGGGAGATCCAGAAGGGTTCCGTTGGTGGAGAGGACGGTGCGGAGACCGAGGGAAGCGCTGTACTCAAGAAGTTCGAAGATATCGGGCCTCATGAGGGGTTCCCCGCCGGAGAAGAGGACCGCCGGGACGTTCAGCCGGGCAAGGGTGCCAAGGAAAGTCTTCCCCTCCGAGGTGGTGAGCTCACTGGCGGCGGGACCCGGCGTGGCGGAAGCGTAGCAGTGGCGGCACGCCAAGTTGCACGCCCTGGTGCAGTTCCACACGACCACGGGCCCCATACCCGGAGCGGCACCGGCGCCGTTGTCCGCGCCTCCGGAATACCTGAGGCGGTCCCCGAAATGTTCCGTGTTGAGAAGTAGTTTTGTAAGGCTGATCATCGAATCCTCCCGGGATACAATCATGGACGGGGAGAAGCTGATCCCCGGCACCACGCTTGCGGGGTTGAAGGCGGCCTGCTCCACGTCCCGGAAGTAGTTCTCCGGGTTCCTGTTCAGCTCAAAGTACCCCACTTCGATCAACGGGTACTCTTTTTTATACCACACTTTCGTCAGGTCGAAGGGGTTGTAGGGCATATTGTTGGCCTGCTCCTCCGTCATGACCTGGATGAACATGGTCCACTTCGGGAAGTCGCCCCGCTCGATGGCTTCGTACAGGTCCCGCTGGTGGCTCTCCCGGCACTTGCCGACGATGGCTTCCGCCTCCTGGTCCGTCAGGTTCTTTATTCCCTGCTGCGTATGAGTATGAAAGTGGAACTTCACCCAGACCCTCTCGTCTGCGGCGTTGATCATGCTGAAGGCATGGCTTCCGAATCCGTGCATGTGGCGATAGGAAAGGGGAATGCCCCGGTCGCTCATGGTGATAGTCACCTGGTGGAGCGCCTCAGGGAGGGACGACCAGAAATCCCAGTTGTTCTTCGCGCTGCGCAGGTTGGTGCGGGGGTCACGCTTCACCGCATGGTTCAGGTCGGGGAACTTCAGAGGGTCCCTCAGGAAAAAGACGGGGGTATTGTTGCCCACGAGGTCCCAGTTGCCCTCCCCGGTGTAGAACTTCATGGCGAATCCGCGGATATCCCGCTCGGCATCGGCCGCCCCACGCTCTCCCGCCACCGTGGAGAAGCGGACGAACATCTCTGTCTTCTTTCCGATCTCGGAGAAGATTTTCGCCTTCGTGTACTTCGTGATGTCAAGGGTCACCGTGAACACGCCAAAGGCACCCGATCCCTTGGCGTGCATCCGTCTCTCGGGGATCGCCTCCCTGTCGAAGTGGGCCAGCTTCTCAAGAAACCACACGTCCTGCATAAGCAGAGGTCCCCTCGGCCCCGCGGTGAGAGAGTTCTGGTTGTCCGGTACCGGCGCACCGGTAACACTGGTCAGTTTCTTCTTCTTCACTTCTTCTTCACTTCTTCTTCACTTCTTCTTCACTTCTTCTTCACTTCTTCTTCACTTCTTCTTCACTTCTTCTTCACTTCTTCTTCACTTCTTCTTCACTTCTTCTTCACTTCTT
>Ga0228536_1002376_pt1 | contig 11301 bp, 9 predicted proteins | sample SJ1Smetagenome_FD_168611 | JGI IMG/M metagenome (GOLD analysis project Ga0228536, IMG submission 168611) | Enriched culture of PCE-dechlorinating microbial communities from Ithaca, New York, USA - SJ1.S | ecosystem: Engineered > Modeled > Simulated communities (microbial... > Unclassified... | reverse complement strand
GAGCAGGGTGTTCTTGACGACCTTGTATTCCACCGACGCCTTGCGCAGCTCGTTTCTCAATTCCGTGGCCTTGGTGACGTTCATACCGCGGAAATCGGCGAGAAACACCGCCTTAGCGCTCTTCAGCTTATCGTGCAGTTCCGAAACCAGTTGTTGCTTATTTTCCCTATTCAAGCGCCTTCCTCCTTTCTTTGTGATGTAAGGATCGTGTGACCCCGCCAAAGTCGGAAGCGTAACAGGGAAAACCTACGCACCTCAAGTCTCGGCAGGCCGGCAATCCGCTTAAGCCGCTGGGCGATTACGCCGCCGGGCACCTGCTTTCTTTGACTTTGGCGATTAACGTTGCGTGCTGATTCTATGTCAACCGTGACGAAACTTCCGCCACGTCAAGGGAGATACCGGGCCCCATGGTTGAGGAAACGCAAATCTTGCGAAGGTAGGTCCCCTTGGCGGCCGACGGCTTGGCCTTTACCAGGGCTTCCACAAGGGCCAGGATGTTTTCCTTCAGCTTTTCGGTATCAAAAGACAGCTTGCCGACAGGAGCATGGACGATACCGGCCTTTTCCACGCGATACTCGACTTTACCGGCCTTGCACTCCTTCACCGCCCGCTCCACGTCAAAGGTTACCGTTCCCACCTTCGGGTTGGGCATCAGTCCGCGCGGTCCGAGCAGCTTGCCGATTTTGCCCACGACACCCATCATGTCGGGGGTCGCAATAGCCATGTCGAATTCGAACCAGCCTTCCTGGATCTTCGCGACCAGGTCCTCCGCCCCCACGTAGTCGGCTCCCGCTTCACGGGCCTCTTTCTCTTTCTCGCCCTTGGCGAAAACGAGAACCCGCACGGTCTTGCCCAGTCCGTTAGGCAAGACCACCGCACCGCGAACCATCTGGTCGGCATGGCGAGGGTCTACGCCAAGTCGAACCGCCACCTCAACAGTCTCGTCGAATTTACAGTAAGAGGCATCCTTGACGATTTCTATCGCGTCACCCAAGGGATAGGTACGGGTCCTGTCGACTTTCGCACGGGCCTCTTTTTGCTTTTTGCTAATCTGTGGCATTGCTTTTTACCCTCTCTTTATTCAGACAATCTCAACGCCCATGCTGCGGGCCGTACCTTCTACGGTCAGGATCGCCGCTTCCAGACTGGCCGCATTGAGATCGGGCATCTTTTTCTGGGCAATCTCTCTTACCTGGTCCTTGGTCAACTTGCCTACCTTGTCCTTGTTCGGCACGCTGGAGCCCTTTTCAAGACCCAGCGCCTTCTTGATGAGCACCGAGGCGGGCGGGGTCTTGGTCACAAAGCTGAAGGATCTGTCGGCATAGACCGTGATCACTACCGGGGTTATGGTCCCTTCGTCGGCCTGGGTCTTTGCATTGAATGCCTTGCAGAACTCCATTATATTAACGCCGTGCTGACCAAGCGCGGGGCCGACGGGGGGAGAAGGATTCGCCTTCCCGGCCGGGATCTGCAGTTTGATATAGCCGGTTATCTTTTTTGCCATGTGAAAACTCCTTTTTTGCTTATGTTAATCAGAGAACTGCTTGTTCGCAAAATTCTGCAAATCCGGATGCAGGAAAACCAATCAGCACTTTTCGACCTGCATGAATTCAAGCTCCACGGGTGTCGCACGTCCGAATATGCTGACCATAACCCGCAACTTCCCCTTATCGGGCTTTACGTCTTCCACGACACCGGAGAAGTTCAAAAACGGCCCGTCTATTACGCGCACGGTCTCGCCGACCTCGAAAAGGACCTTGGGCTTCGGCTTTTCCGCCCCTTCCTCCATGCGCTGGGTAATCTTGCGCACTTCCTCATCCGGGATCTGAACCGGAGTATTGCCGCCGACAAATCCCGTAACCTTGGATGTCTCTTTCACCACATGCCAGGTTTCGTCGTTCAGTTCCATATTGACGAGAATATATCCGGGAAAGAACTTCCGCGAAGAGGTCTTCTTCTCCCCTTTTTTCAGCTCGACAACCGTCTCGGACGGAATAAGAACATCCCCGAAGAGGTCTTCGAGGTTGAGATTTCTGATCCTCTCCTCAAGAGAAAGCTTTACCTTGTTTTCAAATCCGGAATACGTATGTACGCCGTACCATTTCTTTCCCATTTAATCGATCCTTAATGCAACAATGCCTTCATTATCTTGACGAGGATCAAATCACACAGACCAAGATAGAAAGCAATCAGGATTATGATGAAGATCACAACCCAGGTGGTTGATATCGTCTCTTTTCTGGCCGGCCAGGTAACCCTGTGCAGCTCGGCTCTTACATCTTCGAGGAAGCCCTTAGCTTTAGCAAACACTCGCTACCCCTTACCGTCTTTTCTGAAAGCAGCTGAAAAATGGCAGGCCAGGAGGGATTCGAACCCCCAACACCCGGTTTTGGAGACCGGTGCTCTAGCCGTTAGAGCTACTGGCCTGCATACGACTGATGCCGCAGTTGTCACCGGGCACCAACATGAAATGCGCGCTACTTGCTCTCCTTGTGGGGAGTATGGGTTCGGCAAAACCGGCAGTACTTCTTGAGCTCCAGTTTGCCCGGCGTGTTCTTCTTGTTCTTGGTCGTAGTGTAATTACGCTGCTTGCACTCGGTGCAAGACAGGGTGATTATGTCTCTCATTTTCTGTTTCCCCTCAATGAACCTGGGCGGGCACTAAGCCCGCCCACGCCCTCTCTTACTCGATTATCGAGCTGACAACGCCGGCGCCGACAGTGCGGCCTCCCTCGCGAATGGCGAAGCGCAGACCCTCGTCCATCGCTATCGGCGTGATCAGGTTTACCGTTACCGCTACGTTGTCTCCGGGCATGACCATTTCGGTCCCGGCGGCCAGTTCCACAACCCCGGTTACGTCGGTGGTCCTGAAGTAGAACTGGGGACGATAGCCGTTGAAGAACGGGGTGTGACGACCTCCTTCTTCTTTGGTCAGGATGTAGGCTTCCGCCTTGAATTTGGTGTGCGGGGTGATGGAGCCCGGCTTGGCCAGTACCTGACCACGCTCGATCTCTTCACGCTTTACACCGCGAAGCAGAGCGCCGATGTTGTCGCCTGCACGGCCTTCGTCCAGTAGCTTGCGGAACATTTCAACCCCGGTGACCGTGGTCTTCTGGGTAGGCTTGATCCCCACGATCTCTACTTCTTCACCTACCTTGACGATCCCGCGCTCGACACGGCCGGTGGCTACGGTGCCACGCCCGGAAATGGAGAATACGTCTTCTACCGGCATGAGGAACGGTTTGTCTACGGCGCGCTCAGGCTCGGGTATGTAGCTGTCTACCGCTTCCATGAGCTTGAAGATCGCCTGCTCGCCCAGTTCGCCGGTGTCGCCTTCCAGACCCTTGAGCGCGGAACCCTTGATGATGGGTATGTCGTCCCCGGGAAAGTCGTAGGCGGACAGAAGTTCGCGGATTTCAAGCTCCACCAGCTCAAGCAGTTCTTCGTCGTCTACCATGTCGGCCTTGTTGAGGAATACCACGATGTATGGAACGCCTACCTGACGGGCAAGAAGAATGTGCTCCCGGGTCTGAGGCATGGGGCCGTCGGCCGCGGACACTACCAGTATGGCGCCGTCCATCTGGGCCGCTCCGGTGATCATGTTCTTTACGTAGTCGGCGTGACCAGGGCAGTCCACATGGGCATAGTGCCGGTTTTCGGTCTCGTATTCTACGTGCGCCGTCGCTATGGTGATGCCGCGCTCACGCTCTTCGGGTGCGTTGTCTATCTGGTCGAACGATTTGAACTCCGCCTGCCCCTTGGATGCAAGTACCTTCGTGATCGCTGCCGTCAGCGTGGTCTTGCCGTGGTCTACGTGACCTATCGTCCCTATGTTTACGTGCGGCTTCTTCCTCTCAAATTTCGCCTTCGCCATCTGATATGCCCTCCTCTTATAGGAATCTTTACCCTTTTACTTTAGCGACTATTTCTTCGGCAACAGATTTCGGCACCTGCTCGTAGTGATGGAATGTCATTGTGTACGTTGCGCGACCTTGCGTAGCTGAACGTAAATCCGTGGCATATCCGAACATGGTGGCAAGAGGCACCATTGACGAAACCACCTGCGCGCCAGTTCTGGATTCCATCCCCATGATTCGGCCACGCCTGGAATTCAAATCGCCTATCACATCACCCATATACTCTTCAGGGACAACAACCTCAACTGACATGATAGGCTCAAGCAGCACCGGCGCAGCCTTGGCGGAACCGTCCTTGAATCCCATGGAGCCGGCAATCTTAAAGGCCATTTCAGAGGAATCTACATCGTGATACGATCCATCAATCAAGGACACCTTCACGTCAACCACCGGGAAGCCGGCAAGCACGCCGGACTCCATGGCTTCCTTGATACCCTTGTCAACAGCAGGGATATATTCGCGGGGAACAACCCCGCCCTTGATGGCATCGACAAATTCATACCCGGCGCCCGGCTCCTGAGGCTCGATCTCAAGCCAGACATGGCCGTATTGACCGCGTCCGCCTGATTGACGGACAAACTTGCCCTCGACCTTGACCTTCTTGGATATGGTCTCGCGGTAGGCAACCTGGGGTTTGCCGACATTCGCCTCAACCTTGAACTCGCGCATGAGCCGGTCAACAATGATTTCAAGATGAAGCTCACCCATGCCCGACAGAATTGTCTGGCCCGTCTCCTCGTCTGTTCTCACCCTGAAGGAAGGGTCTTCACTAGCAAGCTTCTGGAGGCTCAAACCGAGCTTTTCCTGATCAGCCTTTGTTTTCGGCTCTATCGCAATGGAAATAACCGGCTCCGGGAATTCTATTGATTCAAGTATGACTGCGTTATGGTCGTCGCAAAGGGTATCACCGGTCGTGGTGTTCTTCAACCCTACCGCAGCAGCAATGTCACCGGCGCGCACTTCCTTAATCTCCTCACGCTTATTCGCGTGCATCTTGAGAATACGACCTATGCGCTCCTTCTTCCCCTTGGTCGAGTTGTAAACGTAGGAACCGGATTCGATGACCCCGGAGTACACTCTGAAGAAACAGAGCTGACCAACAAACGGGTCTGTCATGATCTTGAAGGCAAGGGCCGAGAACGGTTCATCGTCGGAAGAAACCCGCTCAACCTCCTCCTCACTTCCCTCCTTGATGCCCTTGATGGGAGGGATATCGGTCGGCGCGGGCATATAGTCGATGACCGCATCAAGAAGGTTTTGGACACCCTTGTTCTTGAAAGCCGAGCCACAGATGACCGGACATATTTTTATATCGATCGTCGACTTCCTGATTGCCGCGCGTATCTCGTCGTTCGTAAGCTCTTCGCCGCCGAGATACTTTTCCATCAAGACGTCGTCGTGGCTGGCAAGCTCCTCCACCATTTTCTCACGATGCTCGTTTGCCAGCTCGAGCTGATCCGCCGGGATGTCCGCCACGCGGAACTTGGCACCCAGCGATTCCTCGTCCCAGATGATTGCCTTCATCTCGACGAGATCAATCACGCCCTTGAAGGTGTCTTCCTTACCGACTGGCAACTGTATCGGCAGCGGATTGGCCTTCAGTCGGTCCCGAATCATGCCAATCCCTCTGAAGAAGTCAGCACCAACCCGATCCATCTTATTTATGAACGCAATCCTAGGAACCCCATACTTGTCAGCCTGCCGCCAGACAGTCTCAGACTGCGGCTCAACGCCACCGACAGAACAGAAAACCGCCACCGCACCATCAAGAACCCTCAACGAACGCTCTACCTCGATAGTAAAGTCGACATGTCCGGGAGTATCAATAATATTAATACGATGTTCTCTCCAGGAACAGGTGGTGGCAGCAGAAGTTATGGTAATGCCACGCTCCTGCTCCTGCTCCATCCAGTCCATGGTGGCGGTCCCGTCATGGACCTCCCCTAGCTTATGCGAGACACCCGTATAATAAAGAATACGCTCAGTTGTCGTCGTCTTGCCAGCGTCAATATGAGCCATAATTCCGATATTGCGCGTCTTATCCAATGGTACTAAGCGTGCCACTAAAAACTCCTCAGATCAATTACGGTAAAACTACCAACGGTAGTGCGCGAAAGCCCGATTCGCTTCCGCCATTTTATGCGTATCTTCACGCTTCTTCACAGCAGCGCCGCGATTGTTGTACGCATCCACGATTTCGCCAGCGAGCTTGTCGGTAAGTGTTTTCTCCGACCGGGAATCAGCGTAGCGGACAAGCCAACGCATGGCCAGAGAGGTTCTCCGGTCAGCCCTAATCTCGACAGGGACCTGGTAGGTGGAACCACCAACCCTTCGGGATTTGACCTCCAACATCGGCCTTATATTATCAAGGGATTTCTTGAAGACCTTGAGAGCATCCTCGTTAGTCCTTTTGGCAACCAGGTCGAGCGCACCATACAGCGCTCTTTCCGCTGTACTTTTCTTCCCGTGGAGCATCAGAATGTTGATCAGCTTCGCAACAACCCGGTCGTTGTATTTCGGATCGGGTAAAATCACTCTCTTGGCGACTTCTCTTCTCCTAGGCATAGCAACCTCTCACTTCATTCCTTTTACTTTGGTCTTTTTGCGCCATACTTGGAACGTCCCTGCTTCCTGTCCTTGACACCGACGGAGTCAAGCGTCCCGCGGATTATATGATACCTCACACCGGGAAGGTCCTTAACCCTGCCACCACGGATAAGCACAACGGAGTGCTCCTGCAGGTTGTGACCCACGCCCGGGATGTAAGACGAGACCTCAATGCCATTAGTAAGACGAACCCTGGCAACCTTCCTCAACGCCGAATTCGGTTTCTTAGGTGTAGTCGTATAGACCCTGGTACAAACGCCCCTTTTCTGGGGACAGCATTTGAGTGCAGGTGCGGTCGATTTATCCTTCTTGCTCTCCCGTCCGATTCGTATCAATTGATTTATGGTCGGCATAAAAATTTTTCTCCTAAAAACAGCAAGATCAGGCTAAATGTCGGGTCTCCGCAGAAGCGAAAACCCGACAAAGGTATCAAAACAATACAACCCTGTCAAGCATTTAATTCTTACAAGCAGCCTTTCATCAGACCCCTGCCTCGACCTCTTCCTCCTGTGGCTCGACCTCTTCCTCCCTGACGTCCTCGATAACGAGTTTCAGGTTGCGATAGCGCGCGAGGCCGGTCCCAGCAGGAATCAAGCGGCCCATTATGACGTTTTCCTTCAAGCCACGAAGGCTGTCAACCTTACCTTCAATGGCAGCCTGTGTCAAGACTTTTGTTGTCTCCTGGAAAGACGCCGCGGAAATAAACGACTCGGTTGAAAGCGACGCTTTGGTGATGCCGAGCAGAAGAGGCTCGGCAATTGCTGGTCGTCCTCCGTTTGCGAGAACCCGCTCGTTCTCTTCCTCGAAAATGCTCCGCTCCAGTTGATCGTCGATCAGGAAGCCGGTATCTCCCACATCCTTGATTCTGACGCGGCGCAGCATCTGTCGCACTATCGTCTCAATGTGTTTGTCGTTTATCTTGACACCCTGCAGGCGGTAAACCTCCTGCACTTCGTCAACCAGGTACTTGGCCAGTTCCTTGACTCCAAGCACCCTGAGGATGTCGTGCGGGTTGGAGGAGCCGTCCATAAGGGCTTCACCAGCCCTTACATAATCCCCCTCATGCACGCTGATGTGCTTCCCTTTCGGGATGAGGTATTCCTTCGGCTCACCCTGTTCAGGCGTTACGATCACCTTGCGTTTCCCTTTGGCGTCCTTCCCAAAGGTAATGACGCCGTCGATTTCCGATATCACGGCGTAATCCTTGGGCTTACGTGCTTCGAACAGTTCCGCGACGCGCGGCAGGCCGCCGGTAATATCCTTGGTCTTGGTAGTTTCCCTCGGGATCTTCGCAATGATATCTCCCGCTTCGGCCATGGAATCTTCCTGCACGGTTATATTGGCGCCCACCGGCAGAAAATAGCGGCCGACATTACTGTCGCCTGTCTTTACAGTCCTGCCAGATTCATCTTTGATGGTGATGCGCGGCCTCTTGTCCGGATCACGCGACTCGATGATGACCTTGCGCGAAAGACCTGTCACCTCGTCGACCTGTTCCTCAACCGTGACACCCTCAATGATGTCGCCAAACTTGATCCTTCCTGAAACTTCGGTAAGGATGGGCATGGTATAGGGATCCCACTCCGCAAGGGACTCACCTGCTTTCACCGGCTGGTCGGGGCCTACCCTGATTTTGGCGCCGTAGACAATGGCATACTTCTCCCGTTCACGGCCGGTTTCGTCAATAACCGCGAGCTCACCGTTGCGATTCATGACGATATGATGCCCGTCAGCGTTTTTTACACTGTTTATATTAATGAATTTTACGCTTCCGTCGTTACGGGACTCCAGCGAGGTCTGTTCGGCGTGACGTGACGCGGTGCCGCCGATATGAAAGGTACGCATGGTAAGCTGGGTTCCGGGCTCGCCGATGGACTGGGCCGCGATTACGCCGACGGCCTCGCCGAGATTTACCAGGTGCCCGCGCGCAAGGTCGCGTCCGTAGCACTTGGCGCAGATGCCGCGCTTGCTCTGGCAGGTGAGCACGGACCGGATCTTGACCTTTTCCAGACCGGCATCCTCAATCCTGGCCACGAGATTCTCGTCTATTTCCTCGTTTGCGGGAACGAGTACCTCGTCAGTGACCGGATCGAGGATATCGTCAAGAGCAACCCTTCCAAGGATCCGATCTCCGATATGCTCAATGATCTCGCCACCTTCGGTGAGCGCCGAAACCACGAGCCCATCCAGCGTGCCGCAATCCTCTTCGGTGATAATGGCATCCTGGGCGACATCCACCAACCTTCTGGTCAGATATCCGGAGTTGGCGGTCTTCAGCGCGGTATCGGCAAGACCCTTCCGGGCACCGTGCGTTGAAATGAAGTATTGCAGGACGGTAAGTCCCTCGCGGAAATTCGCGGTAATTGGTGTCTCGATGATCTCGCCTGACGGCTTGGCCATAAGACCGCGCATGCCGGCAAGCTGGCGGATCTGCTGGGCCGAGCCCCTGGATCCGGAATCCGCCATCATGTGAATGGCATTGAAGGACGGGACTTTGACCTCTTTGCTGTCCGGTGAAGTCACCGTGTCGCGGGAGAGGTTGTCGAGCATTTCCTTGGCGATTTCCTCGGTCGACTTGGCCCATATGTCGATGACCTTGTTATAGCGCTCGCCGTCGGTAATGAGACCTTCGGTATACTGGTTCTGGATCTCCTTCACTTCTTCCGTAGCCCTGTCGATGATGACCGGTTTGCCTTCAGGGATCACCATATCGTCGATGCAGATGGAGATGCCGGCCTCCGTGGAGTAGCGGAACCCGATCTCCTTCAGCTTGTCGGCGAGGATTACCGTGTCCTTGTTTCCGGCCAACCGGTAGCAGACGTCAACGAGGTTTGACAGTTCCTTCTTCGTCATGACCTTGTTCACAGCCGCATAGGGGACATTCTCCGGCAGGATTTCCCTGAGCAGGATGCGCCCCGTGGTGGTTTCGACTATCTTCGGCTGCTCGTCGGACTGAAGGTTCTTCATGCGGACCTTGATTCTGGCGTGGAGCTCGATCTCGCCGGCATCGAACGCCATGCGCACCTCTTCCGGCGAGGCGAAGGTCTTTCCTTCACCCTTGGCAAAAAACTTGTCCCGGGTCATGTAGTAGATCCCGAGAACCATGTCCTGTGAAGGGACGATGATGGGCTTGCCGTGCGCGGGGGAGAGGATGTTGTTCGTGCTCATCATCAGGACGCGTGCTTCCACCTGGCTTTCGATGGAGAGCGGCAGGTGAACCGCCATCTGGTCGCCGTCGAAGTCGGCGTTGAACGCCGTGCAGACCAAGGGGTGAAGCTGGATGGCCTTACCCTCGATCAGGACGGGTTCAAAGGCCTGAATGCCGAGCCGGTGGAGGGTCGGTGCCCTGTTGAGCAGTACGGGGTGTTCCTTGATGACCTCTTCCAGGACGTCCCAGACCTCGGGCCGCTCCTTTTCCACCATCTTCTTGGCGCTCTTGATTGTGGTGACGAACCCGCGTTCCTCAAGTTTGTTGTAAATAAAGGGCTTGAACAGCTCGAGCGCCATTTTCTTCGGCAGGCCGCACTGGTGCAGACGGAGCTCAGGCCCCACCACGATAACCGAGCGGCCGGAGTAATCGACACGCTTGCCGAGCAGATTCTGACGGAAGCGGCCTGATTTGCCTTTCAGCATGTCCGAAAGGGACTTGAGCGGCCGCTTGTTGGGACCGGCGATTGCTCGCCCACGGCGTCCGTTGTCGAACAGGGCGTCAACGGCCTCCTGGAGCATCCTCTTTTCGTTCCGGATAATGACTTCCGGGGCCTGCAGCTCCATCAGCCTCTTGAGACGATTGTTCCTGTTGATAACCCTTCGGTACAGATCGTTCAGATCGGACGTGGCGAAACGGCCGCCGTCGAGGGGCACCAGCGGCCGCAGCTCGGGCGGAAGCACCGGAATGCATTCGAGGATCATCCACTCCGGCCTGTTGCCGGATGCCTTGAAAGCGTCCACCACCTTCAGGCGTTTGGCTATCTTCTTCCTTTTGGCTTCGCTGGTGGCGTCCAGCATCTCGGTCCGCAGCTGGACGGCCAGGTTGTCCAGGTCAAGGGCCTTGAGACAATCACGGATGGCCGCGGCGCCCATGCCGGCCTCGAAGTCGTTCCCCAGTTCCTCCTTCAGTTTCTGGTAGCGGTCCTCGCTCACCACTTCGCCAAGGCCCATCCCGGTATTTTTCGGCTCGGTCACGGCGTATGCCTCGAAATACAGGACCTTTTCCAGATCCTTGAGGGAGATATCGAGAAGGTTGCCTATGCGCGAGGGGAGGGATCTCAGGAACCAGATATGCGCGACCGGGGTGGCGAGATCGATGTGTCCAAGCCGCTCGCGACGCACCTTCGAGGGAATGACCTCGACACCGCACTTTTCGCAGACGATGCCGCGATGCTTCATCCTCTTATATTTTCCGCAGTTGCATTCATAGTCCTTGGTGGGACCGAAGATCTTGGCGCAGAAAAGGCCGTCGCGTTCAGGCTTGAATGTGCGGTAATTGATTGTCTCCGGCTTTTTCACCTCTCCGAATGACCGCTCCCGGATCTTCTCCGGGGAGGAAATGGAAATGCGAATCGCTGAAAAATGCAACGGATCCTTTGGTTTCTCAAAAAAGCTGAAAAAATCTTCCAAAATTCATTCCTCCTTTTACTAGGAGTTGGTAATCGCTATATGAATCTTGTTCACTATAGCTGTCCCAATCGTGGTTCGTGGCCTTAACCGACTGTCATCCGGTTGCTGAGCCGGGGACTGAAAGCCCCGTACACAGCCGGAAAATCACTCAGACGCCG
>Ga0228536_1002369_pt1 | contig 11330 bp, 12 predicted proteins | sample SJ1Smetagenome_FD_168611 | JGI IMG/M metagenome (GOLD analysis project Ga0228536, IMG submission 168611) | Enriched culture of PCE-dechlorinating microbial communities from Ithaca, New York, USA - SJ1.S | ecosystem: Engineered > Modeled > Simulated communities (microbial... > Unclassified... | reverse complement strand
CATTCAAACGCACATTACATCTTCCGGACGCGATCCAGTGGATCTCTCTTGGAACAGTCATATTCCATAAATCAGGCGCATTGCGCTCCGCCCATGCCTTCAAACTCCGCGCCTTGTCAACAACGCAGCGTATTTCGCTGGTTTCCGCAGGATGAACCTCGATAAAAAAGGTCCTTTCTACATTCTCGCTCCCTCTGTACCCCACGGCATAATCCCATCGGTTGTCCGTTGGGAACTGATTTTCCAGGTCTTTATCGATATTGACACTGCCCGTTAGGGAGCGTGTGTTTCTCGGGCGAATTTTCTCTCTGTTCGCGGGCGAAACGGCCTGCAATCCATCCCGGAGCGTCAAATCAGAGCACTCCTTGACCGCCTTCCGAAACTGCGAATCCCGATCAGCCATTGGAGGACATTCTCACGGCTTCGGCAACCGTGTCGGACACACGTCCGCTATAGGCGGCCAATCCACCCCAGCCCGCTACGATCTCATCCTCGTCTCCGGGATCAAGGGATGAAATATCCTTGGCCTGAACACGCCCTTTCTCATAATAAAAACTGTGTGTCCTGAATTCATGGCGCAACGCATGGCCGATCATATCCCATATTCCTTTGTTGCTGCCGGGAAGGTCGAGTAGTCGCGAAATCAGCTCAATCTTTTGGTCTTCATCTATTCCCTGCCGTTTGATCGCCTGGATTGCCCACACGATATCCAGAACATTTGAGGAGTGGGTCGTGACGGCAACTTTGTAACCACGGCTCAGAAGATCCAGAATCAGGGTCATGACGGCAAACGTTCCCATCGGGTGAAGCCCCATTTCCGGTTCTTCGATCACCACCCATTCAATCTCTTCACGTTTTGTGATTTTACCTCCCGGTAGCAACTCGTAACATCCAAGCAGCAACGGCAGGAATTCTCTTTGTCCCGTAGACCACGCCATGTACGAAATAGCCCGGTTTACATCCCCATCCACATTCAGCCGCACTTCTTTTTGTCCGGCCGTTGCGCTGCGTGAAAGAGAGGCTCCGTGGAAAATACTTGCATTAAGAACATCCCGAATCGGCTCTTTTATTTTCTGTACGATGGGGAAGAGGCTTTCTCTCTCCTTCAGCCCTTCCAGATACAGGCGTATACGCTCGCTGAAATTTTTAACGACGAAAGGATCTCTCGGCGTATAGCTCCTATAGGGCTGAGGCCAGCCAGTCAGCATCGTCAGCACTCTTTGCGCAGGAATGTAATAGATCGTTTCCGCATAATTTTTGTCTTTTACGGGCATTCGGGGGGATGGGGCCGCATCTCTGCCGTCAAGGTAAATACGGCTTTGGGGTCTCCATATGTGGTTCATTCCTTCGCCAAAATAGGCTGCCATCAATCCTGGTTTACTTTTCATATTCCAGTCCTGCCCGAACTGGCTCATCGTGTTTTTTACGTAATTTTGATCCCGGGAAAGCTTGAAAAGCTGTAAAAAGATACTTTTACCTGTTCCCTGAGCACCGACCAAAAGCGTAAGGTCTCCAAATTCAACGGACACATCCGCAAACTGGCCAATGTCCGAAATCCTGAAATTCATATAGTCCCCTCCTCCCATCAGCGGAACAACGACAATTTCCCGTCCTTCTGCTTCGAGTGTTCGGCAGATTTATCATGTTGTATTGTACCCTTTTTTGTCAAAGTTTTTCTGGGGATTACCCCAGAACCTTCCTCTCTGTGGAAGGTCACACTTAGTGAAGCAGAAACCCGGGTTCTATGTTATCTGAGGGGAGAAGCGAGGAAAGATCTCGGGTTTGGTTCAATTAGAATCAGATTCTTCGCCCTGAAAACCAGGGCTCAGAAGGACACGAACAGATCCTTCGAGCGGCGGAACAGCCCTCAGGATGTCAATCCCGGTTATCGTCCTGAGCAGCGCGAAGGACCTGCTTCTCCGTCATCCTGAGGAGCGCAGCGAGGAAGGATCGTTGTAACAGTTGAAATGCAAAGATGTATGACGGATTCTATACCAAAGGAGGCGGTTATTTATGACAGGGGCAGAGATAATGAAAAAAGCCCCCATCAATGATGGAGGCTTTTTATAGATGGTGGAGCCGGGGGGAATCGAAAACAACCTATAAAACATTGCAATAACTCATTTAAATAAATGCAAAATAGATGTGTGTGCTGTTTTTTCGATCTAACAAGCTGTATACAAAAGCCCACTTGTATCCCCTCAGAGAATGGTGTATAACTTGTGCATAACTTCGTAAAGAAACATTTAATAGGGGGGGCGGTGATGGTTCGATGATAACAAGGCTGAAATATGAAAGAATGAAAACGGGGTTCAAACAAGTGGAGCTTGCAAAAAAAACAAACATTAATCCTACCGTACTATGTGCCCTGGAAGGCCGAAAAATAGTGGCCGACACGAGGCACCGGGAACTTCTGGAACAAGCCCTCGAAATTCCGGCGTCGGAACTGTTCGAGGACAACGGGCTTGCACGTCTCCAGTAAAAAAGCCGACCGGGCGAGGTCGGCGGCGAAAGGAGCGGAGAAATGATCGAATCTATTGGAATAGATACTACAAAATCGGCGCTTAGTCAAGCCGATGTACCGCAGATGGTTTCGACCCTGCGGGAAATGGAAGCCGAAGCACGGTCTTTCGTTGATTTAACCATCCGCTTTCTGGAAAATGTCCGGCACGAATTTCAACGGCGCGGGAAGGATGAGGAGTTTTTCATCTGTGCCCGCGGGAAGTTCGGGGACCTGTACGGGCTCTTCGGCGAGGGCCGGCCCTTCGACTTCTCCGAATACGTTGAATGGGCTAGGCGGCATGATCTCCTGGAAGCCGGAATGTCGTGCGCCATGGAAAGCCTGGTGGAAAAAAGGACGGGAGAACCGATAAGGCCCTTTTCGGCGGCGCCCCTGCTCGGCGGAAAAACGTCCTGGCTGAATTCCTGGAAACGATACCGGAATTACCACCGAACCATCACCTGTAAAAAGACCACCTCACGGACAGGCAGCACGGCCCGGCGTCGCCGCACGGCGGCCGCCGGCTGCAGAAGAGCCCTGGACTCGGGCGGAGGCATGGGGGAACCAACCGACCCCGACCCCGAACCACCCTCCTCTGCTACATGGCAGAGGGCTTCTGAACCCACGCACATTTCCATATTCCTGAAAAAAATCCTGAATAGGCTTCAAGAGAATCTGACCGCAAAAGCGCGATTGGAGAGGATCGGATGACCACTCCTGTAGATGGACTATTGGGCGTACATCCCGAATGCATTCCGGCGGAACTGAAGGCCCTTCCGGCCTGGGTGACCTGGAAAACGGCGGAACGAAAGAGCGCTACAGGTGAAACACGGCTGACGAAAATCCCCTTCACCCCGTCCGGGGTGCGGAAAGCCAGTTCCACAAAGCCGGAGGATTGGGGACCCTTTGAAGAAGCCTTCCAGACCTACGAAAAGGGCGGCGTGTCGGGCGTGGGGCTCGTCTTTTCGCCTTCCTTCGGTGTGGTGGGCATCGACCTGGATCACTGCATCGAGGGCGGGGAGCTCCACCCCGCGGCCCGGAGGATCGTGGACCGCTTCGATTCTTACACGGAAGTTTCCGTCAGCGGCACGGGTTTACACATCCTGGTGAAGGGCGACCTTCCGTGGCCGGGGAAGCGCCTCGATCCCGTGGAGGTGTACGGCGAGGGAAGATACTTCACGATGACGGGAGCAATCTACCAGGGACACGGCGAATTGAAGGAATGCCAGAATGGCCTGGATTCTTTCGTCTCCCACCTGTGGCCCCGGGAGGATGTCGAAGGACCCGGCGCCGAACGGGACCGGCGGGGCCGGGAGCGTTCCTTCCGGAACGACCCAAGCGATGAGGAATTGATCAAAAAAGCCATGAATGCGGCGAACGGGACGAAATTCCGGGCCCTGTACGAAGGGTCCTGGGAAGCACTCGGCTACCCCTCGCAATCCGAGGCGGATTCCGCCCTCGCCTCGATGCTGCTCTACTGGTGCGACGGTGATGTAGCGCGGGCTGAACGACTCTTCCGGAGCTCGGCCTTGTATCGGAAAAAATTCGACCGGCCCGATTACCGGAAGCGGCTTTTCCGCCTGTGCGGAGGTGCACGATGAGCGCCCCCTGGGAACGAATCGGTCAGCTGCTCGACGGAAAGGACGTGGCGAAGGACACGGGAACGATTGCACCGGAAGCCGGATATTCGCCCCCTGCCGGGAAGACACGCCCCTCCACAGAACTTTACAAACTGGTCAAAAACAACGGTGTGACGCCCTTCCTTGACGTCTCGACGGGGCAGTATTCCGCCGTGGTGCCTGGGACTCGGGGCCCGGAAGTTCATTCCCTTCAAAGTTTTTTGTTCAAATCCTCTCTAACACGGATGTTTTTTTTGGAGACGGGTGACTGCCCTTCCTCCACGGCTGTTGATGAGGCCATCCGGCTCCTGGAATCATCGGCAATGGACGCCCCTCCTGTGGAAACCTTCGTCCGGATCGGGGCACGGGGCGGAAAAATCTACCTCGATCTGGGCGATTCCGAAGGATCGGTGATCGAAATTTCTACGGAAGGGTGGAAACGAGCGGAGAACCCCCCCCTGTTCCGGCGGCCGTCGTCCATGAAGGCCCTTCCCTTCCCGGTGGAAGGGGGAACCCTGGAGCAGCTGCGGCCCTTTCTGAACCTGGCCGGGGAATCGGACTTCGTAATGGCTTGCGCCTGGCTCTTCTCGTGTCTCCGGCCCCGGGGGCCCTACGGAATGCTCCTCGTCAGCGGTGAACACGGCAGCGGAAAAAGCCAAATGGCGGAGACCTTGAAAGCCGTTGTTGACCCCGAGGTCTCCATGAAGCGGATCGCCCCGAGGGACGAAGATAGCCTGATTATCGCGGGCCTGAATCACCACGTCCTTTCCTTCGATAATCTGTCCGGCATGAAAAACGACATTTCGGACATTTTGTGCGGGATTTTGACGGGGACGGGGCTGACCCGGCGGAAGCTCTTCAGTGACACGGACGAAATAACTCTGAGCCTGGCCCGGCCCGTTCTGCTGAACGGAATTTCCCTCGATATCAGCCGCCCGGATTTGCTGTCCCGCATCATCCCTGTGAAAACGGTCGTGATTCCGGCGGCGAAGCGGAAAACGGAGGCACGGCTGCGGCGGGACTTCGCGGCGGTTCACCCCTCCATTCTGGGGGCCTTGTGCTCGGCCGCCTCGGCGGCCCTGCGCGGAAAGCCGGAGTCGTCGGCGCCGCTGCCCCGCCTTGCCGACCTGGCGGAGTGGATCAATCGGGCCGAGGTCCAGGGGGCCATGCCCTGGGAACCGATGGCCTTCACGAAAGCCCTGGCGGCCGTGCAGAAGGAGGCCGAACTGGACATTCTTGTCAGCACCCCGGCGGGGGAATGGGTTCTTTCCGAGATGGAACGGAGCAATTCCTGGCGGGGACCTTTGAAATCGGTACTAATGGAACTGCGGGAACAAAACCAGGATCAAAAGCGATATTTGCCGGCGAACGAGCGGAGCCTGATGGGCCAGCTTGAGCGGTTGCGGCCCCTGCTCCGGCAGATGGGCATCGGCTTTGAAAAGTACCGGTCGGCCTTCGGAACATCCCTTCACCTGTGGAGGGAACGGAAGGAAGAAGAACCGCACGACGGCGAAACGGACCCGGTCAATCCCTTCCGCCTGCTGGACGAATTCCTTGAGGAGGGGAAGCCGCAGTGAGGAACATCGAGAAAGATGCCGTTTACAGCCCGAGCGGGCGGCACTGGAAAATGCAGAAATATCCCTACGGGCAGGCTGCCCGGATCACTCTGTGCAACACCACCCGGGAGATAAAGGCTGACGATGTGTACCGGATCCTGGCGGGAAGGGAAATATACCTCGGCCTCGATCTGGGGGGGCGGCTGCAGCTGCACTGCAGGGCCGGAGATAAGACCGAAAAATATATGAGGGGTATCCGCCTGTGGCTCCGCTCCCCCATCCTGGAGGCCCTGATCCTCCTGAACCTCGAGGTCTTCGCCGACAGGCACCACAGTGCACGCCGCCTCTGGAAGGCCGCGATGGACTTTTATCTGGAACGCCAGGCGATCCTTTACACCGAAGGGATCGACGCGACCATTTTTGAATGCGCCGTAATGACTGCACGGAACGGGCCGGAACCTCAGGACATTATTTTCGGCGAAAAGGAGAAACTGCCGGCATGAAGGATACGGGAAGAACACAAAAGAAGAGGAGGGGGGAGCGGAACGGTGAATGGTTCAGGTTCGGGGATGAGCACCGGCGTGGCTGCGGAACTGTTTCTTTCTTCATGTGGACGCTGGCTTTCAGGGGTCATGAGGGGAATTCTGGACGCGGAGGCGGCCGCAGGGAGAAGCAGCCCCTACTCCGGAACGAAGGTCGCGGGGGGCTTGCCCTCCTCGCCCCAGGAGCGGTATTTGACTGCACTGGAACGGGTGGAGCGGAAGGCGCCCCCTGCCTTCATCCGTCTTTCGAGGCATATCCTCGGACTGGAAGACGGGGAGCTCGGGGATTACATCTCGGGGATCGTGGGCGGAAAGGACGGATGGGAACTCGGGGAAGAGCTCGGGCTTTCCGCAATGGACAGGAAGGCTTTCCAGAGCTGGCTGGTCTGGGCTCTGGAGGACTCAGGGATCCCCCTTCGCCGGATAGGCGGAAAGGGGACGGGAACCAGGGGGGGGAAAAGGGCCCATGTCGCGAAAAACAGCACACAGGGGAGCACCTTTTCCGAAAGAGGAACCAGGATACCTGACGAGAGCAAAAAATCCAATACAGGCCAACCTCGCGGGGGTAAAACCCCGAGACGGACGGCGGAAGGAGATAAAAATGAAAGTTCCGGTATATGAGCGGCAGCTGAGCCCGGAAATAAGCCAGTTCGGAACGGGGTGGAACAAGCCCCCCGTAGCAGCCTTCGGCACTCTGGAGGCGAAGGCTTTGGGCGCACTTGGGAATGCGGTGGGAGACGCGGCGGGAGAAATGGCTGTGATCGCAGTAAAAAAGCGGCAGCAGGCAGACGACGCCGCGGTCCTGGAGGCCTACGGCAAATGGTCCGGCAGGGTGAACTCTTTTTTGCACAATCCTGACAAAGGCCTGTATGCACGGACACTCAAGGAGGCGAAGGGGGCAACGGCGGATGCGGAAAAATATTTTGCCGAAGCCGAAAGGGAGACTTTCCGGGAACTTGAGAACAACGAACAGAGGAACCTCTTCCGGAAATTCGTGGCGAGGAACGTGGCGGAACGGATGAACGGGGTATCACGGTTCGAGCTTCGCGAGTTCGAAAGATACAGAAAGAACGTGGTCGAAGAGGTTTCCAGCAATGCGCTGACTACAATATCGGCAAACTTTTCCGATGACGGTATCTTCGATGCCGAACTGGACAACGCGGAAAACGCCATCCTCACCCTGTACGGCGACCTGGGCGAGGAAGCCGTAACGGATAAGGTGAAGGAACTGCACTCCGCCGCCCACGAAATGAGGGTGGTCCGATGGCTGGAGGAGGATCCCCGGCAGGCTGAGAAGTACTTTCGTGAACAGGAGAAGAAAATACTTCCGGCACGGAGGGAAGAACTGCGGACAAAGACCAGGAAGGCGATGGATGAAATAATCCTCCAGGAGACGGCTGACGCCATAACGGCGAAATACCGGACGGAACCGTTTGCCCTTGAGCATGTGAGGGAAACGTACTCCGGAAAGATGGAGAAATCTCTTGTGACCACACTCAGGACACGATACGCGGAAAAGCGGGCCGCGGCCGCAGAGCGACGGAGAACGGCAGCGGCGAGCCTGGACAGGGTATTTAAAGAGGCCCCTGACGCGCGGACGCTCGAGACGGAGATGAGAAAGCGCGGTCTTCCGGAGGAAAGGATCGGGGTAATGACCAGACAGTACCTTGTGGAGAACGGAATCGACGGTGAAGAGGGGATCGTTTCTGCTCCCTGGGAAAAGGCGGAGCGGAACCTGAGGACCAACCTGTCCGCCTACGGGGCGGCGCCGGAAACGGCAGACAGGATCCTTGCCCTTCACAGGGGGATCGTTGAGGACAGGATAAGGGGAAAAAACGATGATATGGATAAGAAGAGAAATTCCCTTAACGCTGAACTCGCCGCTCTTGGGGTGACGGAGACGGAACGGATCGCCGCAGTGATGGCCTATGGCGCGGACGATGAGCCCGACCGGGCGAAACGGACTGCCGAACTGAGGGCTGCAGCTGAGTCTGATGTCTGGGAGGAGATACAGAAAGGCGACTATGACTCCCCGGACGGAGGAGTCGAAGGAAGACTTTTCCTCCGCGAGCGCCTTGGGACGCTGGGTCTCGGAAGAGAAGCCTCGGAACGGCTGCTGAAGGAACAGGCCTCGAGATTCACCGCGGACAGGGACGCTGAATATGAACTGGTCCGGAATGTGATCACGAAAGCCTCTGAAGAGATAGGGGATTTCATACGGAAGGGGATTTTCCGGAATGCTGCCCTTTCCCTGGCGGAACGTCTCGGAAAGAAAGCCACCCTGTGGCAAAAAACGAACGATATCCTAAGTCTGAGGGATGAACTGACAGGCGACCACGCCGATCTGTACCTTCCGCCGCAGCCGCTTTCCGGAAACAGTGCTTCAGGCTCCTGGGACGGATGGAACTGGGACGATGACGAAGAAGACTACGTCAGGCCCACGGGAGATGTTGATGAAAACGGCAGGCCGGCGATGGAAAAGCAGAACAACTGAAGACATTAAATTACTCCAAATGCCTTGACTTGCCTCTTATTTACCTGTAATGTATAATGGCAGACTACGGGGAAGGGAGAGTGGAAAAGCTGGAAACGCTCTACACTGTGGAAGAGGCGGCGGAGATCTTGAAGGTAAGCGTGAGGACAATGGGCAATTGGCTGCGGAACGGAAAAGTCCGCGGGATAAAGCTCGGAAGGTCCTGGAGGATTCCCGAAAGCGCCCTTGAAGAAGCGGCAGAAAAAGGAATACGGGAAGACTGATACCGGGGGCAAGCGCACCTGCCAGGCGTTACCCGCCCCCGGAAACCAATCCCCGACGAAGGGGGAAAGGAGCAGAAAAATGATAGCACAAGAAAATGAAAAGGCAACACTTGCGGACGAAACATTGGGCTTCATGAGGCTGAAGCAGATTCTGGCCCTTCTTCCTGTGAGCAAGTCCACGTGGTGGGACGGCGTGAAGAATGGGAGGTTTCCTCTTCCTGTGAGGATGCCCCAGGGAAAGATCACCTTCTGGAGGAAACGGGACATTATGGAACTGCTGAGAAAAATGGACGCCGGAGAGGAGATCTGATCATGAAAACCCTTGCCATCAAACCCCTTTCCGAGACGGGAAAGCATCTGACCACCAGGGAACTGTACGCGAAAATCACGCCGGTCGACTGCGGAGAACTGTCCGAGGACGCCATGATGATCCTCTGCGATCTCCAGGACCTCCAGAAGACGCTTCAACATGTTTCCGCCCTCTTTGATGCCTGGAACCGGGACGACACCAACGGGGACGAACACGCCATACGGACCTATGCCCTGATGCAGGAAGGGGAATTCCTCTTCCCGATGATGGAAAAGGCCCTCACGACGGCCAGCCTGAAGGTGGAAATCCTGGCCCGGAGCCTGGAAGAAGACGGAAAGATACGCTGAACCGGCCCCAAAAAAACCCGACAACAACAGCCTGTTCCGCATGAGAACAGCATGTGAAACAGGCTGTTTTCTGTTAATTTGAGCTAACTTTTTCCGGAAAGCTCTGTCAACCTACTTAAATATAAGTTGACACTTGTTGAAGATTTCCGGAGTGATGAAAAAAAGAAACCTTAAAAAAACCACGAAAAAAATCAATCAAAAAAAACGGTAAAAAAATTCTCTTCCTTATTATATATATATCATTTATTTCCCCGCGAGACCCGCCTGTGATTTCAGCCCCGTCAGAAAACAGCGGGGGAAAGATTGCCGAAAGCAAACAGTGCAGATAGAACCCCCAAAATGTAGATAGAAAATCTATCTGCACACCTATCTACACTACACAAAGACTGTGTTGGAGCCTATCCCCGCTGATAGTGCAGATAGTGCAGATAGAATCAATATCCTCCCCTTACCAACGCTGACCAATAATACAACTGAATGGAAACGTACCTTCTGCCCTGGTTCCGCCCTGGGTGCCGGAGACTGACCCGCGCCCCAGGGGTGAGCCGACGGCACCGCTCTTGCTCTGCAGCGTGCGCGGAGCGGCCGCGGTCTGGTAGTGGAAGTTGCGTCGGAAGTGGCAGCGGTTCTTGCCGTGGCAACGGGGCCGAATGGAAAAGCACCTTTTGCCCCGGTTCCGCCCTGGGTGCCGGAGACTGACCCGCGCCCCAGGGGTGAGCCGACGGCACCGATCTTGCCCTGGAGCGTGCGCGGAGCGGCCGCGGTCTGGTAGTGGGTGCGGGTGTAGGGGCGGGGCTTGCTGTGGCAACGGGGCCGAATGGAAATGTACCTTTTGCCCCGGTTCCGCCCTGGGTGCCGGAGACTGACCCGCGCCCCAGCGGTGAGCCGACGGCACCGCTCTTGCCCTGGAGCGTGCGCGGAGCGGCCGCGGTCTGGTAGTGGGTGCGGGTGTAGGGGCGGGGCTTGCTGTGGGGATGGTGGTTGTACCTGGTGTTGGGCCTCCGTCTGGGAATGGCTGCGGAAAAATGGACGGGCGCCCCGAAGCCGGAGGTGCCGAGCCGCCGCCCCGCCCGTGTGAGTGCGCGAGCCGGGCGAAGGGCGAGGGGCCGGCGACGGAGGCATGGAGTGCCCCTGCCGGGAGGCCCCGCGAGGGTAACATAAGACCCTCTTATGTTAAGGGGGCCGACGTCGGCCTACCTTACCGCCGTACTGTCTTATAAGGGCCCTTATAAGACAGTACGGCGGCAGGGCCCCACCTCCCGAACAAAAGGGCCGACGGAGACGCCCCGCGGCTATGAGGGGGGGCGGTCCATCCCCCTTTGTGGCCACGGGGCGGGTGCCCCCGACCTCGCGGGGCCGGACTCCCTGGCGCTGAAAAACCTTCCTTACTGACCCGGTTCTTCCAAGGGTGGCTTTCGGGCGGTCTCACCTGTGTACACGGACCGCCCCTCCCTTCGGATCGGAGACGGGAGGCCGCCAGGGCCGGAGCCGGTGGCGTTCAAAACATACCATATTGCTCCGGTTCTTCTTCCATCATTCCTTACTGCTCCGGTTCTTCCAGGTGTTGGAGTTGATGCGGGGGTGGCTTTCGGGCGGTCTCACCTGTGTACACGGACCGCCCCTCCCTTCGGATCGGAGACGGGAGGCCGCCAGGGCCGGAGCCGGTGGCGTTCAAAACATACCATACTGCCCCGGTTCT
>Ga0228536_1002366_pt1 | contig 11342 bp, 5 predicted proteins | sample SJ1Smetagenome_FD_168611 | JGI IMG/M metagenome (GOLD analysis project Ga0228536, IMG submission 168611) | Enriched culture of PCE-dechlorinating microbial communities from Ithaca, New York, USA - SJ1.S | ecosystem: Engineered > Modeled > Simulated communities (microbial... > Unclassified... | reverse complement strand
CAGCTTTTCTCAAGATATTTATCAGCTACTGAATATGCGAAGCCACGTGATTTGCGTGATAATTTATCCTCGTCCTTAGCCCACTTCGCAAGCCGTTTCCAGCTGTCAGGATTTCGCTGTTCGGGCAATTCAAATTGGACAGTGTTCGCTTGGTCGTCATCATCATCAATACCAAGGCTAAAATCGAGCCGCATCCTAAGAACGGGATTTGTTAGTGTATCATAGGCATTCTTGATAGCTGCAAACCGCTCTGTTACTTCTTCCTTGAATGAATCAGGAAAGTGGTCTGGATGCCAGGCTATACGGTGAAGCTCCCACGCTCGTTTGATCTCGGATTCGTTGGCCTTTTCCCTGACTTCGAGTATTTGGTAGGCAGTAAGGTACTTTAGATCAAAGTGCATTTTATACTCCGCTCTTAATAATTATTATAACAATCTTTGGACACCCGCAGATTCAGTAGACACTCCGCATGCTCTCGACTTTATCTCAGCCTCGAATGGAGTGTACTTGCTTTTATCGCACTCGTGCTTTTGCCCGATTTTTTGATCCAGGCATACAAGGTATCCTCGCTGACTCCCTAGCTTCTGGATACCCCCAGTACTGATCGGTTGCGGTTGGTGACCTGCCGCACAGTTTCTGTCTTGAACTCTTCCGATCGCGATCATGGCGAGCGCTACTTGCGCTATCGGCTCAGCTTTTTCTGCCCGAGTCATCCACAGCCCGCCAGCAACTCCTACTCACGCTCAAAGCCTTGGTTGGTAAAGTGCAGAGTCCGAGCGTTCTCGGTGACTGTCCTGACCAAGGCATCTCCAGCACCGGAAGGCAGCATTGCCTCTATCTCCAACGTGACCGTCACGCGAGCGCCTGCCTGTACCGCAAGATGAGAAATAATCTCCTCCGCGATACGTCCTGCGTCGCGGCCAACCCGTCCAGTATCGAGGATCACGGTGCCGTGGTACCGCTTGAGCTGAGGAGCCGCTGGCGTGGTCGGGGGCTCCAGAGGAGGAGGCGCTACCGTAGCCACGATGGAGACTACTGAGCGCGCATGCAGCCCCAAGAGTTCAACCTCAACAGAATACTGACCAAAGTCTGAACCGGCTGTGAACAAGCCAGAGGCATCGACCTGACCACCTGAAGCGGACCAACTGGCCTTGGAGACCTGCACTGCACGCCCATCCACATCAAAGCCCTTGAGGGTAAAGAGTCTGGTAGTGCCGGGGGCTAGCTCAACGCGTTCGGGGCTGAGCTCTAGCCTGACAGGCTTGGATTCTTGTTGAAGTTGCCTCAGCGCGACCTCAGGCTTCACCAGCAGTCCGGTCGAATCAGGGTCCGGGGTAGCGGAGGTTGTGCCGCAACGAAGTCCCCGATACCGTTGAGCTTCCTTATCGTACTCATCAGCCCAGGCAAAGGCGTCCTGCTCCCAGGTGAGCAGTCCCAAGCCATTGCTGATGCTCTGAGTCAAGGTATGGGAGCTAAGGAGTCTTGGCAGGTAAAGATAACGGGCAAAGTCCTCCGCCAGCTGCTTCACCGAGACCTCCGCGCCGCGCCAGAGGGGAACCCGATCCAGTTCCATCCGCAACCTGGTAGGCGCGAAGCTGAGGATGAGGAATTCCTCGCTCTTGAGCTTCTTGCTAGCGCGCACGGCCAGAGGCTCGGAGCCGGAGGTCTTGAGGGCGTGCCACTCGATGGCAGCCTGCGGCGAGGACTGACCTGGCACCAGGAGCCATTGGTAGGTCTCCGGCATGCGAGCAGTCACCGTGGAATCTGCGGTCTTGAGTTGATGCTCAGCCTGCTTGACTTGGAAGGGTGTTAGGTTCAATTGGTCCTGCTCTGCAAGAATGGAGGACCAGGCCAGGTATTTCCGGGTCGCCTCGTCTAAATCTTGGAGCCGGGCTTTGTCCGCTGCCAGGAAGATCAGACTATTTCGGTAGAGCCGCGGGGTTGAACCCCTAGACTCGAGGATTCTTTGCGCTTCGGCCTCCGCCTGGTTGTCGCTCTCCCTGGTATAGGGGTGATCGATGTTTAGGACAATCAGCCGAGTATCTCTGTCATCAGGGACCTCCTGCCCTCCAAGGGGGAAGGGATGGATGCGCTCGAAATCACCCTTTTGCCTGAGGTCGTTGCGGAGCCTGGTATCCAGCTCGTGGACTATCTTGTCCGGTTCGCGCTTGAGCTGCTCAGCCCTGTCCTCCGCGAGCTTGGTCACCGTCGGCTGGGTTGAGTACCAGAAATGGGAACCATCCTGGTAGAGGTAGGTAGCTGCACCAGCAAGTCTTCTCAAGGCATCTCCGAAGACAGCTGGAGACTCTCCGGGCATGACGCAGCCGAGCTTGATCCTGCGATCCTCGATGCCATGGTGGGCGGCATCGGCGGTGGGGGCGGAGCCGAGGTAGATGGTGCGGGCTACCCGCCGAGCCGCGGCGAACTTGCCCAGGTTGGGGACTTCGGCGTCGATCCGTAAGGGCAGCGACCCGGGGCCATCCACATCCTTCTCGATGATGGGCACCCAGTTGTCGGAGAGGTAGCGGGTCATCTCAAACTGTACCCGGGCATCATCAATGGCGATGTTGGCCGGCATTATGAGGGGATTCTTGTCTCCCTTCTCCCAGAGGCTGTGGATCACCGCGGCCATGAGTCGAAGCACGCCTCGCGTGCGCTGGAACTTGAGGAGGGTAGACCAATCCGTATAAAGACGGTCGAAGACCTCGGGATGGATGGGATAGGCCGCCTTGAGACGCTTCTCATAATCGACATCGCGGCACTCAGGAGGAAACTCCTGCTGCTGGGCCTGATAGAAGTTGGAGAAAGCCCGCGCCACGAGGTCGCGCTCTTTGAAGGAATCCGCACCGCCCAGGGGTTCGAAGAGTCGCCTGCGCACAATCTCGAAGCCTTCCTCAGCGCTGGCTGGTCGCCAGGACGACTCGACTCGGCCCACCACGTTGCGTAGCCGTACCAGAGCCTCCCGGCCGCGCTCGCCTCCGACCTCTGCATCATCAGCGAGGGTATGGGGAGACCCGGTATCATCGGAGGCCGGGAGGCTTATAACCAGGAGACAATTCTTGGCCAGCTTGGCTGACTCCGTGAGAGCCTGGGCGAAGCTGAAGTGAGTCTCGAAGCCGCCTGCTGGCAAGTCGCTCTGGTCATGGAGCTGCCGGGCATAGGCCACCCACTCATCGATCAAGATCAGGCAGGGTCCATACTCATTAAAGAGCTCGCGCAGGACATCACCAGGGCTGGTTGCATTCCTGTCGTCGGCCTCGATGCGGGAGAAGGCCTGCTTGCCGCCGAGCTGCCAAGCTAGTTCACCCCAGAGGGTGCGCACGACCGTCCCATCGCTCTTGGTGGAAGGATTGCCGGGGGAGATCTTGTTGCCGACCAGGACCACCCTGCGGGCCTGTGGTACGGTTGAGACTCCCACCACCTGGAGAACCTCATCAATGCCGACGAGCTCTGTAGGAGCGATGCCAGAGAAGAGGTGGTAGAGGGCGAGCATGGAGTGGGTCTTACCTCCGCCGAAGTTGGTCTGGAGCTGGACCACGGGATCCCCACCCGAGCCGGTCAAGCGGCGAATGGCTCCGGTAAGCAGGCCCTTGAGGCTGGTGGTGAGGTAAGTCCGACGGAAGAACTCAGCAGGGTTGCGATACTCATCAGAGCCCTCTCCCAGATGAACCTGCCAAAGGTCGGCGGCAAACTCGGCCTGCTGATACTTGCCCGAAGCCACATCCTTATGCGGGGTCACCACCTCACGCCAGGGCCTGAGCGTACCTGTCACCGCGCTTTCGATGGTCGAGCTCAGGCTCTTGCGCTTCTCGTTACGCAGCTGCTCATCGAAGCGAAGCCGAAGGAGCTCGTTCTTCATCTTGTCCACTTCCTCGGCCTCGACAGCGGAAATGGAGGTCAAGAGGCGCCAGGCCGAATCGAGGGCGCGATAGGCGTCGTCGCTCGAGAAGGCAGCCTGGTGCGCCCAGCGGTTGCGGTGTTCTCGCAGTTCACTAACGAGGCTACGCTCGGCATTGCCCAAAGCGCGATTGAAGATGTCGTTCCACTTGGTCCACATGAAGTTGAGGAGAGCGGCTACATCCCACTCCGCCATGGCCTTACCAGCGAGCATTCGATCTACAGCGGCGAACTCGGCTATAGCCTGCTTGGCCTCATTCGGACGCATACGCGAGAAGGTCTCCCGCTCTGCGAAGGGGGCGAGTCCAGCCTTGAGGAACTCCATTGACTTGCCGACGCGCTCGTAATTGCTTAAGGCCATAGGTTCGTCTCCTTGCGTGGTTAGAGCTTTTTGGTATAGTAGTGCTTCAGGTACTTGGCCATGAGTCCACGCCGCTCTTCCAGGAAGCGCTCATAGTCTTCAAAGTCCATGTCCATGATCGACTCAGGAATGCAGTTCATGGTGAGGTTGTGGCGAAGGTCCTCAAGGTTGTCGATGGAGCCAAGCTTGAGCGGACCGCCCTCGCATTGCTTCCTAAGCAGCTCGAAGTAGGCCTTGGGTGCCTTGTTCCCAATCTTGATGTTGATCTCGCTCTGCATGTAGACATAGTTCGCGATCTGGTTGTACTTCCCCTTCGTAAGGCCATGCTTCTTCAGAAAATCCTTGGGAAAGATGTGATGGATGTCTCCCATATGGGTAACCAGGTCTTCGATGCTGATGTCTCGGGATAAAAAGCCCTTGTCCTTGAGCTTGACCTGGGCCGCCAGGAACACCCCCCAGAGGGGGCTGGTCGTCGCGGAAGTCTCCAGCCCCTGGGCGATCGTGACCTCCCAGAAGCTGTCCGTCATCAGCATGGCCTCTGCGTTCTTGAGTAGCAGCTCTGGCCCGAGGGCCTTGAGATTGCGGATATCCTCATCGAAGGCGGATTCAGGTGAGCCTGTGTATCTGCTGGTTATCAAGGACATCACGAACCACCGGCGCACCCAGCGCTCGATGAGCCCCGCCTCCTGCTTCTGGTCCCTCAGGGCAAGGTAAAGAGCGTAGGAAAAGTTCAAGGCGGCTTGCGATCTGATGAAGGAGGCATCGATGAAGCCAGCCGAGCGGACGATCATGAGGAAGCGCTTGAAGTTGTCTTCGTTCATGAAGTCACGGAGACCTGCTTCAAGGGTGACGAAGGCGTCCTCTGCGATACGAGTCTCAAAGGTACGGGTATCGAAGTTGCGCCCGGAGAGAAGGCTCACGAGGTCAGCCAGCCTGCCCCGCCCGAACTTGGAGATGAGCACTACCCTGAGCAAGTCGGAATAGTCGGGATCATACAGAGCATCGTTCTCATTCCTGAGCCAGGACATTCGGGCGAAATGCTCAGTAGCAGCGAACTCAGGATCAACTTCCTTCACCGTGGCATGGAAGCCTGGCTCAACAGCCATGTGACAGAAATAGTCGATGGCCTTCCGCAGGACTGGGCCACCATACTGCTCACTCGAGGCGATCTTTGACATGGCAAAATCTGCCTGTCCCAGCACGACCCCCTTCGAGTTGATCCGGATAAAGATCTCCGTCACCGTATCGATATCGAGATCGTGAGCCAGCTCGATGATGCCGATCTGCTTGCTCTTGATGGATAGTAGCTTCTGCAAGGTAGCGAAGACCTGAGTCTCATCGACTCCAGGATTGGCCTCGACATAGGCCTTCAAGATGGATAGCACATTGGCTTCTCCAGTGTAGAGCGGAGAAACATCCGGAAGCCAGGATACATCGTTCTCGATCGCGGGATTGTAGACCTCAAAGCGCTGATCGCGTGGGTTGAAGGCTATCTTGATCCGCGTCTTGCGATAGTCGGCCATGACTATTTGTCTACCCAGGACTGCGGCTGCCAAGGCCGTTACACGCTGCTGTCCGTCAATGAGGACCTTCTTGCCGAAGGACTCCTTGCCATCCTTGAGGCGGACATTGGGATTCTGCCAGGCGATGAGGTAACCAATGGGATAGCCTTGGTAGAGCGAGTCCAAAAGGTCTCGGACCTTAGTGGTGTCCCAGACGAAGGGCCGTTGGATCTCAGGAATGGCGATCTCGCCCGAGGTAAGCCAGGCGAGAATCACCTCTATAGGCTGATTGTGGACCTCATACTTGCCGGTAGCAGACATGACTGTTCCTCTCGATTTGGGGATATTGCGGATCCTGGCATTCTCCTGGGTTGAGTTCCAGCGCTGCAAGGAGAATCAGCTCGGAATCCTGAGGAGGTTGTGAATGAAGGCAAAGCCTAGTGGGCATCGCTCTCCCCAATGGGCTTGATCGGAATAGCCCGCTGCCCATTCAGAATCGCTAATACTCCCTGTCGTATCTGATAAGCTTCTTCCTCCAGCATCCCATGCGCCTTAGGTGAGTAGATCCCACGCTTGATCTTGACTACATCGAAATCATAGCCAAGCGACTTGCCCATCTGGGACAGAAGCTCAGCCAGGAAATCTATCCTTCGATCAAGCCATCGCGCCGTCTCCTCAGGCGAAGCGGTCTGGACCTGAAGATGATCGAAGTAGGAGCGCCAAGCCCTAACCACTGGCTTCCATCTCCCTATTTCAGGGAACTCAACATCGATCATGTTCAGCGCCGCGACATGATCAGGGGAAAGAATGGCCGCCCTGGTCGCCATCAAGGTCTTGAAGATTCTTATCTTGCGATCTCGGCGATCTCGTAGAATGTCGACCCAGCGCTGAGCCTGTACCGCCAAAATGGGCCCAACAAGAACGGACACAATCGTGAGAACAGACTCCAAGCTCATATAGCCCTCCGCACTGACTCAGCGTAGGTAGATTTGAAGCGCATCAGGTAGCCTTCTTCTTCGTTGACTTACGAGCTGGAATGGCGCTACGCAAATCCTCTAGAGAATCTTGGGCGACATAACCATGCAGGAACGACTCAAGGATATCCATGACCTCATCTACCAGGCTGCGCTTAGGCTCAAAAGCGCGATGCATCACCGCATGCCCGGCGTCGAGGGCAGTCTCGAGGAAAGACTTGTGCTTATCACTTAATAGGTGCTTGGTTACCATCTCCGCAAGCTTCTGGCTGAAGTTCCCGAAGTCCCCAACCTCGTCTACTAGGTATCGATCCAACAAGGCTCGGCTACCCATTAGAGCGAGCTGGAGGCAGTTGTTATCAAGAGCGAGGTAAACCTCGTCGAGCAGTGCCTTGATCTGCGGAGGAAGGCGACTGACCCATGATGGTGGTCTTCTAGTTGCGCCCGGTGGGTAATAGGCTTCGGAGTAGCCATCAACCTCAGAAAAGGTACTCAGCCGATGAAGCACGATGCTATGGCACCCACAGCACTCCAAAAGACGATAGCTATCTTCCCAGTAGACACTGAACTCCTCATCATAGGGTTCACTATCAGAGATGGATTTCTGAAAGAGAATGAGGTGGTCCGTCTTTGAGAGGCACTTTCCGCAGGGTGCACGAACAAGCTCCTGGCTCATGCCTCACCCCGAACTTGCTGGCAAGCTATCAGAGGTGCAAGAGAGAGCTTCATTCCTCATCCTCTCCGAAGAGCTCGCCGAGCTTGGCCTTCGGCCGTCCACCCTCCTGCGCCAACCTTATGATTTCCGGCCAGCTCTGAACCAGGGCATTGTAACTGAGAGCTTCGGCAGAGCGCTTCTTGCGCTCACAAAGGGAGTACAGCCGGTAGGCAAGTTCGCGCGCGGTCTCGGTCTTGCTCCCGAGCTTGGCTACCAAGGTCGCTGCAGCAGCTTCTCCGCCAAACTCGAGGGCACGTATCAGCTGGTGCACCATCTCCCAATGGGTCAGGCGCTGGTCCTTGGTCGGATCCCAATCGGCGGGGAGTTCCGCGGACTTGAACAGACGAACCTTGCCGCGCTTGGATTCAAGTATGCCGGCCTCAGCGAGGCCTGAGACGCTGGTGACTTTTGCACGAGCAAGCACATCGGCCACGCCGAACTCGCCTTCTTCGAAGCCCTGTTGTTCGAACCAGGCAATGGCGAAGCGGCTATCGGCATCGAACGCGCCTTCCTGCTCTGCCAGAGTCTCGTCGAGCACCTGGTTAATCAAAGCTAAGGCCTCTCGGATACTTACGGGCTTGCCTTCGGCGTCGAGCACTCGGGAAAAGCGCGTGTAGACTGCCATGCCGGGGCCAATGGCGGCCTGGGCCAGGTCTACAGGGGCGATGTTGCCTTCCTGTAAGTGGTGAAGCGCCACAGGCAACTCGCTTTTAAGAGCAGCGACAAACTCGCGGCGAGTGGCTGTGGATGCGGTGTCCACTCGCTGGCGGCAGACAAGGACGATGCTGGAGGCGAGAGCGTTGGCTCCGATACCAATCGTACGCGATGACTTCTCAGTCCGCATCGGCCAGGTGCCGCTGATGCCGAAGCCGGCTCGGATCACAGCGTCGAGGAAGGTCTCCCAACCGGTGCTGGAAGTGCCCTCGGCGGTCTCGGTCTCCGACTGCTTGAATGCGTAGTAGATGGTGACCGGGAAGGCTGGATGCGCCTGTTCCACCAGTCGGTGCATCGCCTGCGTCATGCCATCGAGGAAGAAGGCCTCGGCTTTCTCCTTGCTGCCATGGCGATAGGGCGTGGCCACCAACTCCTCAGCCTTGGGTACGGCGAGCGTAGCGAAGAGGTCGGGGAATACTCCGCGCAGCGAGCGTCGCAACCAGACATAGAAAAAGTCGGACAGATCGGCGTAGCCGATGTTGTCATAGTAGGGTGGGTCCGTGGAAAGGACGAACCTAGCCGTACCAACACTTGTTGCTGCGTCTTTCTGAAATACAAATCCCAGCGCGGAGCTTCGCTCATTTGAAGGAAGCCTCTCAAAGGAGCTGAGTAGATTCCTAACGCTTGCAGTAAAACTCCCCCCAACAGTAGTCAAGGTATTGATCTCTGTAAAATCCCAGCCCATTGGCATAGCATGTCGTGAAAACATCTGCTGTGCCTTGTCTAGGTGTGGTAGCCATCGAGTTATTGAGTTAGTCCAATCGGCACTACGACTCAGAGCGAGGGCCAAATACACCCCCACCGCCTCGGCATAGGCAGTGGCCCCGGTACCGCCCTCGCGCAGGGGCTCGGGTTCGTCGGGGAAGCCTGCGGCAATGGCATCGTCGCGGACCTGTTGCATTGCCTCGCCCACGAGGTCGGAAAAGTTAGTTAGCGATACCAACTGCCTCGGAGTGAAGAGGTCGCTGAAGCGTGTGAGACCATACTCGACGACATTAGTCCTACCCGGCCAGTGGCAGATCTCTACTTCCGGCTTCCACTCCGGCTTCGCTTTTCCTGCCACCGCTTCGTGATCCGGTGTAGGAGCGAGATAAACGCGCCCCCGCGAGCCCTCGGCCACGATGGCCATCAGTCTAGCGCCTATCCGCCCTGCCTGTCCCTCGTCGCGGATGTAGTCGTAAGGTAGCGGCGTCGCCGACATCAGGCACTTGAATGCTGCTCGCTTGCCAGCTGATGTTCCCCGATTCGCCTTCTCCGCATCCTTTGGCTTACCCAACTTGACCGTGAAGCGGTAGCCACCGCCCTCGACCACCGGCTCCACATACGCCTCCTTGCCCGCCTTGGTGGAGAGCATGAAGGTGGATGCGAGTGGCACATCCACCGTTGCGAACGCTGGGTTCGGGCTCTTGACAGTGCGCGCCCAGAGCCAAGCAATCACGGTCAGCTTCTGGCCAACATAGACCTTGAGGTCAGGCCTATCTTTGGCCATGGCTTCGGTAACTTCAATAGGGGGGTAATACTGTCCAATTCGCTTCTCGGCCTCGTCGCGCATCCAGTGGCCATAGTAGTGCACATCCTTGGTCAGCCCCTGCGCACCCTTCCATTCTCGGGTGATCAGCGCCTTCTCATTGCGTGTGGCGGGGTTCACCGGAGCGTGCCCAGCGAACTTCGGTGGAATCTCAATCTTCGCCTTGTTGATGAGCACCGCCACGGGATTAAGGTCGCTGGCGTGGCTTTCGAGCCCGAGGCGCTGCGCCTCCAGCGGTAGCGCGCCGCCTCCCGCGAAGGGGTCGTGGAAGCCGGGAAGCTTAGCCCGTTCGAATAACTCCTTCGCCCGAGGGTGGTCGGCATTCTCGGCACAAGCCCGCCGCCAGCTGGCCCATATTTCGTCTCGGGCCGCTTGCAAGACCGTCTCGTTGGTGGTGTTCTCCCACTGCACTAGCTCCTCGATGATCCGGAAAAGACGCGCCCGCTCCTTCTCCTGAGCCTTCTCCGTAGGGAAGAGGTCGGGGTGAGAAGAGGGGTCATCCACCATCTGTGCGAAGATCACCGCCCGAGCCGCCGCCAGTGGTCGAGGTGCCCACCAGAGGTGCAAGTTGTTGGGCTTACCTACCTTGATTTCTTTCTCCCGCGCGCTGGCAGTGTTAATAGCCTCCAAGGGAAGGGCGACCTCGATCAACTTCTTGACTGTCTTCATGCATGACTTCCTTATCAGGATACCCGAGTGCTCAGATGGGCGGGGAAGGAGCCCACCACTACCTGCTGAGTCTCGTCATCCCAGAAATAGTAGAGCCTAAAGCAATAGCGCTCCTCGCGAGAGCTATTGCCCTTGAGATGTCGTTCTAGAAGGCGCTTCCGCTTGCCCCAGAGCACCTTGTATTCCTCGCCCTCTTCTCCCGCCCGGTCGCCAGAAAAGCTGGGGCGGTCCTCAAGACCAAGGGCAATCAAACCTTCCTGCCAAGCCTTCAGGGCCAGGTCTCCGCCCTGCGTCCTGAGAGTCAAATACTGGTCCTTCAAGAGCAGTAAGGCCTTATAGGCAAGAGCGGGCTCCTGATACTCGGCCTTCTTGGCCGCCCGGAGAGCCCGCGGAAGCACCACGACGTTGCCAGCGAGATAACTCCGGCACCAGTCCTCCAGGCCCTCGAAGCTGTTGGGGATGGGTATCTCCTCCGCGTTGCCCTTGGCCTCCAGAGCACTCAGGAGGTGGGCTACTCGGGCGCGGAGGGCATTGACCTCGGTCGACTTCTGCTCCAGCTCCTCCCGCGCATAATCGCGCTCCCGCTCCGCCTCCCGAACCAGACCCTCGTAGGTGCCTGTGTCGTCGTGCTGCTTCTGCTTGAGCTCGTCCAGCTCAACCAGCGCGAGAGTCAGGAGCTCCGCTTCGGTGGCTCCTCGGTCCTTCGCTTGCTCACGCTTCTCCGTGAGAGCCAACTCATGCACCTGGGCATAGGAAGGGACCTCGCGCTGAGCCTCACGACGGGTCGAGTAGCGTAGGGTCTGGCTGATCAGGAAGGTCTCGAACTCCGCTGGCCCGCAACCATCCCAGCTCTCGATGGTGCTAGGGGTAGCCACTGGATGCCGAGACGGTTGATCGTGCTCCGGATCAAGATGGGGCTGGAAGGTTCGAATGCCTCGATTGAACACGGAGAACTCGCGCCCCAGGTAATCGCTCAACAGGG
>Ga0228536_1002364_pt1 | contig 11357 bp, 9 predicted proteins | sample SJ1Smetagenome_FD_168611 | JGI IMG/M metagenome (GOLD analysis project Ga0228536, IMG submission 168611) | Enriched culture of PCE-dechlorinating microbial communities from Ithaca, New York, USA - SJ1.S | ecosystem: Engineered > Modeled > Simulated communities (microbial... > Unclassified... | reverse complement strand
ATGGGGCCTAAGATCACCATCGACTCCGCCACGCTCATGAACAAGGGCCTGGAGGTCATCGAGGCGCACCATCTGTTCGGCGTGGACTACGACCGCATCGATGTCGTGGTGCACCCGCAGTCGTGTGTCCACTCGATGGTGGAGTTCTCGGATGGTTCTGTGAAAGCGCACCTCGGCGCCACCGACATGCGCGTGCCGATCCAGTACGCGTTCAGCCATCCCGAACGCTGGGGGCCACCCGCGCCGCCGGTGGACTTCCGCACCCTCGGCTCGCTTGAGTTCGAGGCTCCTGACGTGCGCACGTTCAGGAGCCTGGACCTCGCCTACGCCGCCGGAAGGGCAGGGGGCACCGCACCGGCGGTCCTGAACGCCGCCAACGAGGTCGCCGTTGCCGCGTTCCTTGATGAGCGCGTGTCCTTCCAGGCGATTCCCGGTATCGTGGAGCGCGTGCTCGAACGGCACAGTGTCACCCGCGCCGACACGCTGGACGCCGTGGAGGCCGCTGACCAGTGGGCCCGGGCCGAGGCCGCGTCGCTGTACACGTAAGAACGATGGCGCACGGCTTGCTCTTTGACTCCGTGTCAGCCAGGCGATTGGAGCTCATCATGTCCGGACTGCTCTCGGTGCTCGACACCGTCATGTGGGGCGTCATCACCTTCTCCATCCTCGTTGTGATGCACGAGGGAGGTCACTTCCTTGCGGCCCGCGCCTTCGGCGTGAAGGTCCACGAGTTCATGATCGGCCTCCCCGGGCCCTCGCTGCGCTTCCGCGCCAAAGACGTGGACTGGGGGATCACGGCGGTCCCGCTCGGCGGATACGTCCGCATCGCCGGCATGGAACCCGGACCCGAGGACCCGCTCATCGGCGAGACGCTCGTGGCGGTTCGCGACCACGGGATCTCGGAGCCGCACGCTCTTGGCCGCTACCTCGGCGTTGACGAGGATCGCGCCCAGGCCCTGCTGATCACCGTCGAAGACTGGAAGGCGGTCTCCCGCGACACCGACGACCGGCTCGTGCTCTCCGTCGACGGCGATACGAGCGCCCTTTCGGCCACCGAGCTCGCTGACCGCGCACGCTCGGTCACGTACCGCGGCCAGTCGACCTGGAAGCGTGTGACGATCCTGTCGGCCGGCGTGCTGGTGAACCTCCTCACCGCCATTCTCACGTTCACCGTCTTCCTGTCTGTCTGGGGCTACTACGAGGTCACTACCACGATCGACAACGTCGATCCGGGCACTCCCGCCGAGGCGGCCGGTATCCTGCCCGGAGACACCCTCATCACGATGGACGGCGATGAGGTGGGCTCGTGGGTTGAGTTCCAGACCGCGATGGCCGCCACCAAGCCGGCGCAGACGATCACGCTCGGTCTTGAGCGGGCAGGCGAGGTCATCGAGGTCGATGTCACGCTCGCGGACCGCGAGGGCCATGGATTCGTCGGTGTCGGCCCGCGTCCGGTGAAGGTCGACCCCACCGTGCTTCAGAGCCTCGGCAAGAGCCTGGAGATGTCGCGCGACACGTTCGTGGTGGTGCTCGGCCTGTTCGACCCGTCGCGCTTCGCCGGTACGGTGGAGAAGTTCACCGGCCCGGTGGGTCTGTTCGATCAGGCCAAACAGGCGGCACACGCCGGGCCGATCGACTTCGCCTACCTGATCGCCGCGGTCTCGCTGTCCCTCGGCATCATCAACATCCTGCCCCTCCCGCCGCTCGACGGCGGCAAGGTCGTGCTCGAGTTCGTGGAGCGCATCGCGGGGAGGCCCCTCAGCCGTAACGTCTCGCTCGGGCTGAGCACCGTTGGTGCTGTGCTGCTCTTCTCGCTCATCGGCTATCTTACGTTCATGGACATCGGCAGGCTCGCGGGGTAGGGGGGCTTCATGCGGCGCAGCAGCACACAGGTCAACGTCGGCGACGTCACGCTCGGTGGCGACGCACCCGTCCGTGTGCAGTCGATGACCAACACCGACACCAAAGACGCCGAGGCGACGCTCGGCCAGATCGCCGAGCTCGCCGAAGCAGGTTGTGAGATCGTCCGGGTGGCCATCCCGCGCGCCGACGCGCTCGACGGGTTCGCACGCGTCTGCGAATCGAGCCCGCTTCCGGTGATTGCCGATATCCACTTCGACCACCGGCTCGCCATCGAGGCCACGCGCCTCGGAGCCGCAAAGCTCCGGATCAACCCCGGCAACATCGGCGACACATCGCGCGTTGACTCGGTCATCGACGCCGCCGGCGCGGCAGGTATCCCCATCAGGATAGGCGTGAACGCCGGGAGCCTCGCCGCCGAGTATCACGACCTCGACTGGCCGCTCCCCGAGAAGCTCGCGGCGAGCGCCGTGGCGTTCTGCGAGCACTTCGAGTCGCGCGGATTCACCGACATCGTCGTCTCGGCCAAGGCGTCGTCAGTGCGTACCACGATCGAGGCATACCGCCTGCTTGCCGACAGGGTGCCGTATCCGCTCCACATCGGCGTGACCGAAGCGGGCACCGCGTTCTCTGGCACCGTCAAGTCCGCGGTCGGGCTCGGCGTGCTCCTCGAGCAGGGCATCGGCGACACGCTCCGTGTGTCCCTCACAGCCCCGCCGGCCGAGGAAGCCCATGTGGCGTGGGAGATCCTGGCGGCGCTCGATATCCGCCGCAGAGGCCCGGAGCTCGTCTCGTGCCCCACGTGCGGCCGCTGCCAGGTCGACCTGGTGCCCATCGCCGACGAGGTCGACCGGCGCCTGCGCGAGCTGGACACGCCCATCAAGGTCGCCGTCATGGGCTGTGTGGTGAACGGGCCGGGCGAGGCCCGCGATGCCGACGTGGGTGTGGCCGCGGGCAAGGGCGTGGGGCTCGTGTTCCGCCACGGCCAGCCGGTCCGCAAGGTCGCTGAAGCGGAGATCATCAACGCGCTGTTCGAAGAGATCGACGCTCTCGGGTAGCCGGTCTGCCTGTCGCGTGTGCTGTTCCGGTGCTGTATCTTCTCCCATACGTTCCACATTCATCGACACACCGGGGGTACTCATGTCCGACCAGATCGTCAGAGTCGCGTTCGTTGGGGGCGGCCGCACCGGCGGACCGCTGCTGGAAGCGTTGTCGGCCCTGCCGTACGTGCGCATCGTCGGCGTTGCCGACTCCGACGTCGAGAGCCCCGGGGCCGTCTATGCCCGCGAGCATGACATCTTCTTCACCGAGTTCGCGAGCGTTCTCGGTGCGATGGCCGAGGAGATCGACCTCATCGTCGAAGTGAGCGGCGACCCTTCAGTCAAGCCCGCTCTCAAGGAGGCGTTCCGCGCGCAGGGCAACAGCAGCATCATCATCGTGCACGATCTGGTCGCACGACTGCTCATGACGCTTGCCTCAGGATCCGACACGCTCGCCCCGAGCCTGCATCCGGATGATCGCGGCATCGGGTAGCCCAACGCTTCACGCACACCCCACGACCACCAAGGAGCACCATGTCCGACGCACTGAGGATGTCCGAACTGTACGCGCCCACGCTCAAGGAGGACCCGGTCGACGCCGAGGTCGTCTCGCACCGCCTCTTGCTCCGCGCGGGCATGATGCGCAGGGCTGCTGCCGGCATCTACACGTTCCTGCCGCTCGGCTGGCGCTCGGTGCGCAAGGTCGAGCAGATCGTGCGTGAGGAGATGGACGCTATCGGCAGCCAGGAGATGCTGATGCCGATCGTGCAACCGGCGGAGCTCTGGCAGCAGTCGGGACGCTGGGACGTCTACGGACCGGAGCTCGCCCGCCTCAAGGACCGCCAGGGCAGGGAGTTCTGCCTCGGCCCCACGCATGAGGAGATCATCACCGCCACGGTGCGCGACGAGCTGCGCTCGTACCGGGAGCTGCCGGTGTCGCTCTATCAGATCAACATGAAGTTCCGCGATGAGATCCGCCCGCGCTTCGGCCTACTGCGGGGGCGCGAGTTCATCATGAAAGACGCGTACTCCTTCCACGCGGACCAGGGCTCGCTCAAGGAGCACTACGACGCGATGGCCGGTGCGTACGGACGCATCTGCGACCGGCTGGGACTCGAGTGGCGCCCGGTGGAGGCCGACTCCGGACAGATCGGCGGCAAGGTGACCACCGAGTTCATGGCACTGGCGGAAAGCGGCGAAGCGGCGCTCGTGTACTGCTCGTGCGGCTGGGCGGCGAACGTGGAGGCCGCCGAGGCCGTTGCCGCGTACACGCCGATCGCGGTCTCCTCACAGCCGCTCACGCGTGTCGACACGCCCGATGTGAAGACCATCGCCGAGCTGGCCGCGTTCCTCGGTGTCGATCCAGCGCACACGGTCAAGACGATGGCCGCCCGCTCTGAGACCGGCACGCTGGTGTTCCTCGCGCTGCCCGGCAACCGTGAGCTCAACGAGCTCAAGGCCTCGCACATCGTCCCCGGACTCGAACTGCTCGAGGAGGACGACTTCGCCGCGCACGGGATCCATCGCGGCTTCCTCGGCCCGGTCGGCGCGCCGGAGGGGACGCTGATCGTGGCTGACCGCACACTGAAGGCGGAGCTCGCCTGGACGGTCGGCGCCAACGAGGTGGACGCGCATCTCACCGGCGCGATGCCCCAGCGCGACTTCGCGGTCGACGTGTGGGCCGACCTCATCGTCGCTGAGCCCGGCGATGCGTGCCCATCGTGCGGCGGCGCCCTCTCGGCTGCGCGAGGCATCGAGGTCTCGCAGGTCTTCCAGCTCGGTACCAAGTACTCCGAGGCCATGGGCGCCACGTTCATGGACGAGGCCGGGGCGGAGCATCCGTTCGTCATGGGCTGCTACGGCGTGGGCATAACGCGGTCGCTCGCGGCCGTGATCGAGCAGCACCACGATGAGCACGGCATCGTATGGCCGATGTCCATCGCGCCGCTCGAGGTCGCCGTGCTCCCGCTCCAGGTGGGCGACGACACCGTCTCGCCTGTTGCCGAAGAGATCGCGCGGGCACTGGCTGCCGCGGACATCGAGACCATCATCGACGATCGAGACGAGCGCGCCGGTGTGAAGTTCGCCGACGCTGACCTCATCGGGTGGCCCGTACAGGTGGTTGTGGGCAAGCGTGGTGTTGCTGAAGGCGTGGTCGAGGTCAAGACCCGCGCCAGCGGCCTGCGCGAAAGCATAGCGATCGCCGATGCACCAGGCGCTGTGGCCAAACTCGTTCAGGAAGCGCGAGACGCGCAGCGCTAGCCCCTGCCTCGCCGCGACCGCGGCGTACAGGAAGGCGGGCCTTCGGAGCGCTGCCGAACACGACGCCGGGAGTCCGTGGCTTCCACGCGTCGCTTCTGCTGCGCCTCGAAACATTTGCCGCGTCTATGCGCTGTGCTACAATCCCTCCGAACGACAAACGTCCGTGTGAGAAGTGGGCTTACCCCCGCTTCTTTTGTTCTGGAAGGAGGCGCCCGCTATGACGCTCGCTGACGAGATCATCTCCATAGTGGAGCCTCTCGCGATCCAGCACGGGCTCGAGCTGGTGACCGTCGAGGTCGCAGGCGGTCAACGCCACCGCGTCGTCCGGGTGTACCTCGACCGTGAGAACGGCATCGATATCGAGGCTATCGCCGAGGCCAATCCGTGGCTCTCAGATGCGCTGGACACGCTCGATCGGCTCTCAGGTCCGTACACGCTCGAGGTCTCATCACCCGGGATCGAGCGTCCGTTGAGGACCCGCGAGCATTTCGAGCGATTCAGTGGTCACGACGCGGTAGTGCACACGCGAAAGCCGATCGACGGCCGGACCAAGTTCACCGGGCGCCTCGAGCGCCTCGAGGGTGACGACGTCGTTCTCGTGATCGACGCACAGGAGATGCGCGTGCCATTCGATGCCATCGAGCGCGCACGCTTGAAAGCCGACTTCGGTATGGCTGGCGAAAGGGACGGGACACACTCATGAGCTCCGAGCTGATGGACGCACTGCGGGAACTCGCCCGCGAGAAAAGCATCGACGAGACGGTCATGCTCGAGCGGCTCGAAGAGCAGCTTGCTGTCACATACAAGCGGATCCTCGACACCGACAACGACTGCTCGGTCACGATCGACCGTGAGAGCGGCCGTATCCATGTGTACGAGCTCGTACCAGTTGGGGGCACCGAGGAAGAACCCGTCTTCGAGGCACGAGACGTCACGCCGTCGGACATCTCCCGCTATGCCGCGACCGCGGCCAAACAGGTCATCACACAGTCGATCCGCGAGGCGGAGCGCGAGCAGATCTTCGAGGAGTACGCCGACCGCATCGGTGACAGCATCACCGGCACGGTCCAGCAGTCGGACTCGCGCTACACGCTCGTGAAGATCCGCGAAGGCGTTGAGGCGCTGCTCCCGCACGCCGAACAGCCGCCGAACGAGCGCTACGAGCACAACCAGCGGCTGAAGGCTCTTGTCATCGACGTCCGCAAGACGTCCAATGAGCCGTCGATCGTCGTGTCGCGCACCCATCCGAACCTGCTCAAGCGCCTGTTCGAGCTCGAGGTCCCGGAGATCTACGACGGCATCGTCGAGATCAAGAGCGTCGCCCGCGAACCGGGGATGCGCTCCAAGATCGCCGTCTCGTCACGTGAGCCCGGCCTGGATCCTGTGGGCGCGTGCGTCGGCCCCAAGGGCAGCCGAGTGCGCATGGTCGTAGCCGAACTGCGCGGTGAGCGTATCGATGTGGTGCCGTGGTCCGACGATCCTGCCACGTTCGTGGGCAACGCGCTGTCGCCCGCAAAGGTCGCACGTGTGATCGTCTCTGACGACTCCCACACCGCAACGGTGATCGTCCCCGACGACCAGCTCTCGCTGGCTATCGGCAAAGAGGGCCAGAACGCCCGCCTCGCCGCGAAGCTCACCGGGTGGCGCATCGACATCAAGAGCCTCGGACAGGCCGTCTCGACAGGGCTTGCCGAACAGATCTCCGGTGGCGAGAGCGACCTTGACGACGGAGACGGCCGCTGCATCGCGGTCACCAGCACCGGGATCCGCTGCCGCAACCAGGCACGGCCCGGCAGCCGGTACTGCGGCGTGCACGAGAAGGAGGCGTCTGACGAGTCGTGACCCAGCGCCCGAGACCCCAGCGTACCTGCGTGGCCTGCCGTCGCGTGGCGGACAAGCGTGAGTTCATCCGCTTCGTCCGCGATGCTGACGGCGAGGTGCACGTGGATCCTTCCGGGAAAGCGCCCGGACGCGGGGCATCGGTGTGCGCGACGTCCGCGTGTTTCGAGGCGGCCGTCACGAAGAACAGGCTTGCATCCGCGCTCCGGGCAAGCCTGATCGAGGAAGACGTGGAGCGACTGAGACGTGAATTCGAGGACGTGCTCCAGAACGATGGAGCCTCCGCCCCAGGAACTGGACGGTGACGCTGATGCCTGCGATGCGTGTACACGAACTCGCCAAGGAGTTCGGAATGACCTCAAAGGAGCTGCTCGACCATCTCGAGCGGCTCAAGATACCCGCCCGCAACCACGCGTCAACGCTCGTGGAAGCGTACGTCGACAAGATCCGCAAGGACCTTCACGACGTGATCGAAGTGAAGCAGCGGGAGATGGAGGCCGAGGCAGCGGCAAAGGCGGCCGCCGAGGCCGAGAAGCTCGCTGCCGAACAGGCACAGCGTGAGGCCGAGGCAGCGGCAAAGGCGGCCGCCGAAGCGGCCGCGCGTGCTGAGGCGGAGGCCGCTCGCAAGGCGGCCGACGACGCCACGAAGCAAGCGGAGGCGGAGGCCGCCGCACGCGAGGCCGAAGAGCGGGCACGCCGCGAGGCCGAGGAAGCCGCACGCATCGAAGCCGCGAAGAAGGCCGAGGCGGACGCGGCCGCGCTTGCCGCCGAAGCCGCTCGCGCGGAAGCAGCCGAGACGGCCCGGTACCGCCAGATGGCGAAGGATGCCGAGGCGGCTCAGGCACCCGCGCCCGCGGCCAACCTCATCGCAGATGCGGCGAAAATGGTACAGAGCGCTCAGGACCGCCGCGGCAAGAAGAAGGCCAAGAAGCCGTCCGGCCGTCGCGAGGCGCCGTCGCATCCGCACATCTCGCCGGATGAGAAGCCACACCTTGAGACCACCCTCATCACCATCCCCGTCAACTCCACAGTCGCTCAGTTCGCCGAAGCCCTCGACGTCGCCCCCGGCGAGGTCGTGAAGCGTCTGTTCATGCTCGGCGACCCGCATACGATCAATCAGCCGCTGAGCCGCGACGCGATGGAGATCCTCGCCGAGGACCTCGAGGTCGAGGTGCAGATCGTCACTCCTGAGGAGGAGCCCGGGTTCTCGTTCGTCGACGACCCCGCCGACCTCAAGCCTCGTCCGCCGGTCGTCACCGTCATGGGTCACGTCGACCATGGCAAGACGTCGCTCCTTGACGCGATCCGTGAGTCGGGCGTGGCCGCCACGGAAGCCGGTGGCATCACCCAGCATATCGGTGCCTCGGTGGTCGAGAAGAACGGCCGCCTCATCACGTTCATCGACACGCCTGGTCACGAGGCATTCACCGCCATGCGTGCCCGCGGTGCCAACATCACCGACATCGTCATCCTTGTGGTGGCAGCCGACGACGGCGTCATGCCACAGACCGTGGAGGCTATCCACCACGCCAAGGCCGCAGGAGTTCCGATCATCGTCGCGGTCAACAAGATCGACAAGGAGAATGCCAACCCCGAGCAGGTCAAGCAGATGCTCACCGAGCATGAGATCGTGCCGGAGGAGTGGGGCGGCTCGACGATCTTCCAGAACGTCTCCGCCAAGAAGCGCATCGGCATCGACGAGCTGCTCGAGATGGTGCTGCTCCAGGCCGACATGCTGGAACTCGCCGCCAACCCCGACACGTTCGCGTCGGGCGTCGTCATCGAGGCCAAGCTCGACAAGGGCCGCGGACCTGTGGCCACCGTGCTGGTACGTCGCGGCACGCTGCACGTTGGCGATGCCGTCGTTGCAGGCACGAGCCACGGCCGTGTCCGCGCGCTGGTGAACCCCAAGGGCGAGACCGTGGACAGCGCCGGCCCCGCCGATCCGGTCGAGATCCTCGGCCTGTCCAGCGTTCCTTCCGCTGGTGATGAGTTCCGCGTCTTCGCCGACGAGCGCGACGCGCGGAACCTTGCCGAGGACCGCGCGCTGCGTCAGCGCCTGATCGAGCACGAGCACAAGAGCCGTGTGACGCTTGACGACCTGTTCGCGCGGATCAAGGAAGGCGAGCTGAGGGACCTCAACCTGGTCGTCAAGGCCGACGTCCAGGGCTCCATCGAGGCGCTGCGCGATGCGCTCGACAAGATGGACCAGTCCGAGGTCCGCATCAACATCATCCACTCTGGCGTTGGTGGCATCACCGAGACCGACGTCATGCTGGCCGCCGCGTCCGACGCCATCATCATCGGCTTCAACGTCCGCCCGCTCCCTGTGGCTCGCGATCTCGCCGAGAAGGAGAAGGTGGACATGCGGCTGTACCGCGTGATCTACCAGGCGATCGAAGAGATCAACGCCGCGCGCGTGGGCATGCTTGCCCCCACGATCGAGGAGCGCGATACGGCGCGCATCGAGGTACGAGACCTGTTCAAGGTCCCCAAGATCGGCACCATCGCGGGCTGTTTCGTCCAGGAGGGCGAGATCACGCGCGACGACCAGGTTCGCATCGTTCGCGACGGCACCATCATCCACGATGGCAAGCTGCATTCCCTGCGCCGCTTCAAGGACGACGTCAAGTCGGTCAAGCAGGGCTACGAGTGCGGTATCGGCATCGAGAACTTCCAGGACCTCAAGGTGGGCGACATCATCGAGTCGTACCGCATCGTCGAGGTCGCACGCAAGGAGTAGCACATGAAGAGCACCCCCCGGACCAGGCGCCTCAGCGAGAACGTTCGTGAGGCGCTTGCCGAGGTCCTCAGGGACGACATCGCCGACCCGCGGATCGATTTCGCGACCATCACGTCGGTCGAAGTCTCCTCGGACCTGAATCTTGCCAACGTCTACGTCACCACCCACGGCTGCGAGGCCGAATACGCCTCGCTGCTTGAAGGGTTGCGCTCGGCTGACAAGCGTATCCGCGCGGGGCTCGCACGCAGGGTCCAGATGCGGGTGGTTCCCGAGCTGCACTATCACATCGACACCACGCTCGAGCAGAGCATGCGTATCACCGAGGCACTCAAAGACGTTCCGCCCTCGCTCACCCGTGATGGTGACGAAGGGTGAGCGGCGGCCCCAGCGGCACGGATCCCGCCAACGGCGCCATGCAGCAGGCGGCGCAGGCGCTCCTCAGCGCACGTACCGTGGCCATCGGCTCGCACGTCGACCCCGACGGTGACGCCATCGGATCGACGCTCGGACTGCTGTTCGCGCTGCGCCAGGCTGGCATCGAGGCGATCCCCGTGCTTCCCACCACGGCCCCGTTGCCGCGCACCTACACGTTCCTGCCGGGCACGGATGCCTACCGCCACGCGGAGGATCTGGAGGCGCCCGACGTCTTCGTCTCCCTCGACTGCCCCGCGCTGCGCCGTCTTGCCGATTCTGAGCCCCTCGCACGTGCCGCAGGCACGCTGATCATGGTGGATCACCACCCGGATGCGGTTGCCGAGGGGGACATCGCCATCTTCGAACCGCGTGCCGCCGCCACGGGATGCCTCGTGTGGCAGCTGGCCGATTCGCTCGGTGTGAAGCCGGGGGCCGAGGCCGCGACCTGTCTGTACACGGCGCTGCTCACCGATACCGGGCGGTTCAGCTACTCCAACACCACGGCGTTCACGCTGCGCATCGCGGCCGACATGGTCGATGCCGGAGCACACCCGAACGAGATCTACTCGGCCGTGTACGAGAACCGGTCAGCCGGCGCGCAGGCCCTTCTCGCGCGCACCCTCGGCAGAACCGCGTTGGCCAACGATGGCCGTGTGGCGTATTCCTGGGTCACCGAGGCCGACTTCGCGGAGACAGGAGCGCTTCCCGCCGAGGCCGAGAACCTGATAGACCATGTGCGCGCGCTCGGGGGCGTTGAGGTCGTCATGCTGGTCAAGACCAACGGCGGCGTCGCCCGTGTCAATCTCCGGTCCAAGGGCGCCGCCGATGTCAGCGCCGTTGCCCGCGGACTCGGTGGCGGCGGACACCGCGCGGCCGCAGGCGTCACCATCAAAGGGGACCTGGAGACCGCCCTTGGCGTGCTGCTGCCGCTGCTCCCGGGGGGTGGCAAATGACGCCACGCCGGGGGGCAACGGGGCTTTCGGGGCTGCTCATCATCGACAAGCCCGCCGGGATGACGAGCCACGATGTCATCGCCAGACTCAGGCGTGCGACAGGGGAGCGACGCATCGGGCACGCGGGAACGCTCGACCCGCTTGCCACCGGGGTTCTCACGGTGTTGATCGGCTCCGCCACCCGGCTTGAACGATACCTTTCCGGACAGGACAAGTCCTACGATGCCCGGGTGGTGTTCGGTGCCG
>Ga0228536_1002359_pt1 | contig 11373 bp, 11 predicted proteins | sample SJ1Smetagenome_FD_168611 | JGI IMG/M metagenome (GOLD analysis project Ga0228536, IMG submission 168611) | Enriched culture of PCE-dechlorinating microbial communities from Ithaca, New York, USA - SJ1.S | ecosystem: Engineered > Modeled > Simulated communities (microbial... > Unclassified... | reverse complement strand
ATATGAGCAGGGGAAAAAGCAAAAACCGAAAGGCAAGAATCGATATCATGAGAAGCAACGCGAGGCGGAGAGCCCGAGAGTATGAGAGGCAGGCATACGACAAGCCAGTAAGCCATGAGGGGGGGGGGTAAGCCCAAAACCAGAAGGCAGAGAAGATGCACTTTACATAATTTACTATATAAAAAGGATTTTTGGTGGACCCCCCCTTTTCTCCTAAAAAGCAGAAGCGGATGCCCAATGTGTAGGCACAAAACGCAAACATAATTTCGTAAATTTCGGTATATAAAAAGGCATTTCCAATAAAAGCAGTAAGCATATCGCACCATATAGCACCGAATCGCGGAATGACGCGGAAATATCGTGGGAACGTTCCGGCCCAAAAAAGATTATGCCTAGCCAATGGGTTGCACCTTCGCAACCTTCGCAACCTTCCCAAAACGGTCCTGAACCTTCCCTAGCTGCACATTGTCATGATTTACTGGAACATAACGGAACGATCGATCAATCGGCACCAAAAAAAGGAATTCTTCCACTATTTTCCACCGCTTTCTAATTGTGGAATAGCGGGCCATTGCATCAAAAATGAACGTTCATTGCGGGGACGGGGGAGGGTTGATGGAAAATCAATATCAGATGGCTTAGCACCACTACCAAAAGGCGAACGTTCGCCCACAAAAAAGCATCAATGCATGGCAAAAAAAGCCGGACGTACGCAGGTAAAAAAAGGATCTCATTAGCTTTAAAATCTATCTTTAATTATAATTTCTGTAATGCGTTTTAAGGCCATGCTATTCTCGATTGAGAAAGGGCAAGCATTGATGGAAATTTTGGAAGTGAGGGACCAATGTAGACGGCTGAGAGTGAAGCAGAGCTAACCTAATCCCTATCCAAGATACTCTGGATAAATTTGCAATAGATCAATAGCCATTGTATTAGTTAATAGGTAAGCGTATATCTTAAAAGGACATTTCAGAATTTATGAGACTAGTCTTCTTTGCGCTCGTTCTTTTATTACTGATGCCTGCGCATGGCCATCAGGCAGCAGCGGATTTCTATAACAAAGGTGTCGAGCTTTATGAGAATGGTCAGTATGATGCTGCTATCAAAGCGTTTGATGAAGCCATCAAACTAGATCCCAAAATGTTTGTGGCATGGTATAATAAAGGCCTTGCTTTAGAAGCAATTGGTGAATTTAATGAATCTATTAAAGCTTATGACGAAGCCATCAAATTAGATCCAAAAGATGCTATAGCATGGGCCTGTAAGGGGGGAGTCCTTGGTCAACTTGGTAGATATAATGAATCCATTGCTGTTCTTAACGAGGCTCTTAGGCTAAATCCCGATGATGCCCGCATATGGAATAATAAAGGTATTGCACTTGGTTTACAAGGTATGTATCGCGAAGCCATTAGTGCATATAATGAGGCTCTTGAACTAGATCCAACCTTTGTTGATGCCTGGATTAACAAAGGTCTTGTTCTCTCGGATCAGGGCAAATATGATGCTGCCATTAAAGCTTACGATGAGGCCCTTAAGCTAAATCCCAACGATGCTAGTGTTTGGTACAGTAAAGGTAATGCACTCATGTATAATGGGCAGTACGATGAAGCTATCAATGCATATGATGAAGCCATCAAATTGAATCCAAACTATATCGACGCCTGGACTAATAAAGGTCTTATTCTAAATAGACTAGGAAAAAACGAGGATGCCATAAAAGCGGTTGATGAGGCTATCCGTTTACAACCTAGAGATGTCGCTGCCTGGAACAACAAAGGCACAGCTCTCTTTGATCTAGGCAGGTATGATGAGGCGAATAACGCATTCGATGAAGTAATTCGATTAGCTCCTGAAGATGCAATAGCTCGGTTTAACAAAGGCAATGCCCTTAATGGAATGGGCAATTATACAGGGGCTATTGCACTATACAATGAATCCATTGAGATGGGCTTTCCTGATGAAAGTTTACCTATGTATCGCATAGGCAATGCTCTTATGATGTTGCATCGCAGTTCTGAAGCAGAATCTGCCTATACTAAAGCGCGTGAGCTAGGGTATAGTGGACCCATGACGGAACTGGAAATGGCAGCAAAATAAATAATTACTAACTTACATCTTTTTTCAAATAGATGGGTCGGTTCCACCTTGATCAGAACTAAATGATCGGCACATGAATCTAGGCAGGCCTGCAACGTTGCACAACAAAAACGCGTACGTACGCAACCAAAAAAAAAACAAGACTTTAAAATCCGCTCTTAATTATAATTTCTATAATCGATTTTAAGAGCCTAGCACTGTTGATTGATGAGTCTAAGGGAGCAGTCAAGATCATGCAATGATGCGTGCATCACCTGGGAGCTGGAGACCTAGAGCCCTGGTCTCAGGGAGCAGTCAAGGCGTGCACCAGTGCAACCCAAAAAAGAGTTATTTCGCAAATTTCGCATATATAAAAAGGGAATGAAACTCGCGGCGGTGCAGTCAAGGCACCCCCCTCCTTTCTGCAAAAACCGACAAGCTGAGATGCATGAATGACACAAAACGCAAACCACCCTCCCCCCCTTTTGGCAGAAAATAAATATGCAGTGGCCAAATCATGCACAACAAAACACCCCTATTATCGCGGTTTATTCGCGGTTTTATTTTAAAAACCGTACAATTGGATGCTCTGAGGGGCAAGCTGGACGGCTGACCACTTCCGCCATCTTTTTTAGACTGTCTATTCTGGCTGGAAATTCTCTTTTGCTAACTCGATCATTCCAGACACTATGTGAATAGACTATATCCTCCGCTTAACCCTATGATGAGTGAGGAAATAATATCTTCAAAAGCACTTTTCCACCAGAGCAACGGCGACAGATAACGATTGATCCTCATATCGAAAGTGGAATCACTTCTGCAGGAATTGACCATTCTGGAAGGCGAAATAAACCATTTTTATTCACGACTCTTTTAAAATTGATTTAAGACACTTTCTTTGGCCCGGCGTACAAATCCCCTATCCGAGCCGGTGATATTGCCAGGGATGCAACGTAGCAAATGCGTTGTGGCATGGAGGAAGAGGATTGAAACAATCTGAAACGTTGAAACATGTAAAGGGATTATTCTATGACATTATAGAAAGCTTTAAGTAAAATGTCATAGAACTATTTACTATGCACAAGACCGCCGCCGGAGAGAGAAGAAAAGCCCTGAAGATCGAGGCCCTGGAGCAGGAGAGAGATGCTAAGACCGCTATGAAGGCCGCTAAGATCCTGCCTGATGCCAGGCTGAAGGCCCGAGAGCTGGCAGGCCATGCTGATGAGCTGAAAGCTGAGGCTGAGGATCTCAAGGGAGCTGCCAGGCTGGAAGACCTGCACCTCTGGCAGATGGAGAAGACCAAGAGCACCAAGAAAGGGAGCCAATCATACTTCTATTGGATGGCCTCCTGGAGGGAGGGCTCAAAGGTCCGGAACGTGCATCTTGGAAGCTGCAAGAAGGTAGACCATGAGGCCGCCCTGCAGAAGGCCCGAACCTTAAAGTCTGATGTCATGGCAATTAAGCCTTAAGCCTAAAGGATAATGCATTTAACCTAAATCATTTAGCCTTAGGCCTTAAAGCCAAAGACCAAAACCTTTAGCCCATATCCTTTAGCAAAAATGTTAAAGCCTTAAACCTTGATCATTTAGGTTATGCAGATAATAGCCATTGCTAACCAGAAAGGAGGCTGTGGCAAAACCACCACTACAGTTAACCTGGCGGCTTATCTGGCTCTTAATGGGAAGAAGACTCTTTTAGTTGATCTGGATCCACAGGGCTCTTCTACAAGGCATTTGGGCCTAAATGAGCTGGATAAGACCATGTATGATGTTCTGATGAGAGGCTTAGACATCAGAGCCCTAATCAAGAATACTATGGTCTCAGGCCTGGATATAGCTCCCACTAACAACTTCCTGGGTAAAGCAGAGCTGGAGCTGGCCTCTAAGCTCACTGCCAGAGAGTCAGTACTCAGGCCAAAGCTAAGAGGCTTAGAAGGCTATGATTATGTACTGATAGATACCCCTCCCACTCTAGGATTCTTAACTCTCAATGCTCTGGTAGCCTCTGATATGGTGCTGATCCCTATCCAAACTCAGTTCTTTGCTCTAATGGGGCTCTCCATGATTCTCGATCTCCTAGAGCTGATTAAGAATGATTTAGGCTATAACATCCAGAAGAAGTATCTCCTTACCTTATTCGATCCTAGGACAAAGATGGCCAAAGAAATAGTAGCTCAGGTCAGGGATTCCCTAGGAGAGGATGTATTCAAAACTGTGATTCCCAACAATATCAGGTTAGCTGAGGCTCCTAGCTATGGGGTCCCTATCTCAATACATGCTCCAGACTCTCCTGGAGCTTTGGCTTACTCAAGTTTAGCAAAAGAGGTGATAGCATTATGAGCCCTGGAGCTGGAGAAGAGCTTAAGCACCTAATGGCCGGCGTGAAATCCAAGACATCCAAACCTGAAGGCTTAGACTCTAAGGATGAAGGCTTAAGCCTAAATGATAAAGCTTCAAACCCTAAGGATAAAGCCTTAGACTTTAAGCCTAAAGGTGATGGGGCTAAATCCTTAGACCTAAAGGATAAAGGTTTAGACTTAAAAGACAAAGGACTAAACTATAAGGCTAAAGGCTTAAACCTAAAGGCTTTAGGCGAAGCTGTGGAAGGAGCGAACAGCAATAGGCAATCTATAGCGATCTGGAGCCCTAAGATCTCTGCTGTAATGTGGTACCTGAAGAAGACAACTCCAGAGTTCTCTATCTCAGAAGAAGCCAGGGCGATCTTAGAGGAGGGCCTGGAGAAAAAGTATCCTGAGCTTTTCCAGAAGGTAAAAGAAGAGATGAGCCAAAGCTAAGAGCTGGTGGCAATTTTGGAAACGAGGAGATGATCTCGATGAGAGCAAAGGATACTGACCGAAAAGGGACATATTGTCCAAATTGCGGACATTGGAACAAACCAGGACTGAAAAGCTGTGAGGATTGTGAGATCACCTTGCCCGATAGAATGCATCCAAAATTTGAATTTATAACGAAGATGGGTCCGCTGATAGGTCTAGCAGGATTGCTAGTCGCTTTTCTTGCGCTACTTCCGGCTGCTTTCCAAGCTTATGAAGCTCATCAAACTACAACGATTGCGCATGCAGACGTGAGACCGCTTCTAAAGTCCGAATTTTATCACGACGACAATGGAGGAGGGTCCCTAATTCTCCGAAATTATGGAAAGGGCACTGCCATTATAACCGATGTGAAATTTGTTAGGGATAATATGAGTTCAAGAAATATAAGTGACGTTATAGACTCCCACAATGCACCCTACCGCTCCCTGTTATTTGGAACAGGTACCACATCTTCCATTGAAAGTGGAGGCAACAAAGTTTTAGCACAATTAACTATAATTGACTTTTTGGATAACGGAATTTACAATAAAACTCTGATAGATGAAACTATGGGAGCATGGACAGAAAGTATTATACGAACAAATGTCCAAGTAGATTACGAGGATGTTTTAGGAGAGAAATATTACACGAATTTGGAATAAAAAATTAATTTTTATTAAAACGTTTCTCTAAAATTGGAGTCCCGCGCCGGGACAAGATATGCAGACTTCGATCCTATCGTCAAGGAGCTGGCGAAGAAAGGCCGGATTAGGATAGACGCGAACATGATAAGCCCGAAATAGCCTCACCCATCCAGGCAAAACTCCTGTGGCCATAAGGCATCCTCTTCACGGCAGGCTTCCTGAGGGTGGACTTCCTCAAATCGGTTCTGGATCATCTCATCAACCTCAGATAGCCTGACCTTGAAGACCTCAGCCAGGATCTCTTTGGCGGCTTCCAGCTCCATAGCCTTCAGATCGCGGTGCACTGCCTTATTCTGTGGCCTGATTAGCTGCTCCAAGACTCCTGCCATGATGAGCAAATAGGCCGGATGAGAATAAGTACTTTGGCACGAAATCAATATCAAGCGACCATTTTTTCATGAGGGGAATAAGCGATTAAGATACAAAGGATGGATGAAGACCTGAAATTGAATAAATTCTTATTTGCCTACCACGATATCAGGTGAGCCCGAAGGAATGAATAGCAAACGAAGGACCTTCGGGCCGATTGGGGATATAACAGTATAAGTTTATGTAGTTTGTGGATGGCCTGATAACCCTAAATTTAGGATTTAGGCTTTCCATCATGTCTTTATATACTTGGATGAAATCAAGGATTTTGCGAGATTTATTTTATTCTACAAATATCATTTATATACATTGCTTGTTATTTTTTCTCTTTCTCAAGCTAAGGTAATATCAGAAGTATCTGATATCTCAGATCTTCATTCATTTATAGATTTTAGGTAATTATTATCCCGCTTGCTGGTCTTGTTTTATCCTCTGGAGACCCTAAACCCTAAATTTAGGCTTTTACCACTATGATATTTTAGCAAGTTCAAAGGCCAGGAGTATCCCATCGCGATAACCTGAAGATCTTGGTATTCTTTTTCCGGGGATGCCAGGAGACCACCAGTCTCTGATCTGTGGCTGCAATCCTGGAGAGCTGTCTTATCCTGTCCACAGTCACCCCGAGCAGGCCGGCTATATCAGAAAAAGTCATTCCTTCGCTTCGATAACGCTTTAAGTATCCCGGAGGAGCCTGGCAGTCGATCAGCTTCTTTTCTTTGGCATGGAGAGCATTGACAATGCTCTGGATGTGGTCTTCAGTCTTCTTGGTGGTCTTCTTAGTAGGAGCTGGAGATTCTTGGTTGACCCTCTCTTTCAGCTCGTGGATAAGTCGGAGCTGGATGAGCTGATTCTCAGAGAGTGTATCCCTATCCTTCTCCAGGGAGGCCATTTTTAGGCGCAAGGCGGCTATCTCCTGGCGGTCTTGGTCTATCCCTTCCCGGAGCTGGGCAATCTCATCCTGCAAAGGCTGGATGGCCTGCTCTATGGCTCCTTTGATGAGGTCCTGGAGCTGGGCATAGGTCAAAACGATAAGCTGATCTGAAGGCGATTCAAAACCGGCTTTGGGCGAAGGCCCAAAGGTATTTATCCTAGCTATAGCTACTTCTGTCATAAGCAAAACTCCTTCCCTAAGTGGAGTCTTCTATCCAGGGCTGCAACCCTGGATGGACCTAGTTTTTTTATTACTATTAATCTCGTGAATTCATTTGACTCGTATTAAATCTATCCTTTGCTATCTTGCTTTTAAGATGATTAGGCTGGAGGAGGCTCTAGCTCGAGCTGATGAGCTTCTCGGGGATATGGAGGGCGACCAATGAGCCCCGAAGAGCTTGAGCGGATCAAGGCGATGCCTGATAGAGAGCTCCTGAAAGAGATCTTTCGGCTATCTGGCTTTGAAAAGGCCAGACCAAGAGACTTCAAAAGGGCGACCAATCCATGACCACCCGGTGAGCCGTCCGGTGTTACCTCCACGATTCGCGAGGATGTGCCGGGCAGCGATGATCCATATTTTTCTCACTTGTTTTCAAATATGGACGGAAAGTAACTTTTTTTTACATCATGATGATTTTAAACTTTCTACACCAGTGGGCTCACTGTTCTCGATTGGTTTAGATTGATAATCTAGATTATTAATTCAGAAATAGGTATGTAGAAGCACTTTTACGTGTAGAGCACGTACGCACTTTACCGCAAATGTAATAAACTGGAGTGAACAATATGTATCATTGGCAGAATGTTGCCAGGAGAGAAAAATGCTCCCATGTTGCATACACGCGAAAGTAAACGAGAGACAAAGAATAGCGGTTGAGTGTGTCGCATATGACAGTGATTGCTCAATCGGTGCCGCGACCAGGAAGATTCTGGATGCTGGAATCGCGGCATTGGGTATTGAGGCAGTAGAATGTTAGAAGAAAATAATAAGGTGCCGAACGTCGTCGCAAGCGTCGTCCGGCGGGCGTGGTTCAGCTGCGACCTCTTCCAAAAGACGGAGCTAAACAATGTACTATCCTACAACGATGATATTTAAGCCTATCTTATGCCAATCAGAGCGTTTTTATTGCCCTGAATGCGGCAAAGCCTTACGAATCGTAGACGATGACCTAGAAGAGATCTATTCGCACTCTGATTACTGCCAATGCCGGCATGGAAGGCGATCACCTTGATTGCTGATCGCGACATGTCCGGCCCTGGTGCCGGAGAGCCTCCAAGAAAGGCAATAAGCGGAGAGCATCGACGACCACCGCGATCTGATGAGGCTTACGGTCTTGCATGGCGGTCTTGTGGCTGTGACCACGGCATTAAGGGACACAAGATTGCTGAGGATGGGTCAATAATCGAGGTGCCGGAAATAAAAACGAGACCACACAAGAAGCCCAAATCAATCTCATCCCGGCAATGGGGGCGGCAATGACCACACTCTATCCCGAGAACATCCCGGAGGAGCCGAAGAAAGGCAATCGGTGGGCAATGTGGAAGAGAGAGATCCGGGATGGGAAGCTCGCAAAAGTTCCTTATCGACCAGACGGCGGGGAAGTAAAATCAAACTCTCCGGCTACCTGGTGCCCATTCTCAGTCGCCCTAGCGGCATACCAAGATACTGATGCCTTCGACGGGATTTGCTGGATGATGCCTATCGAGCCCGGAGAGATCGTCTTTATCGATATTGACAATTGCGCAAGGGGCGGGATTATCGAGCCCTGGGCGCTGGCTGTTGTGGAAAGGTTCAACAGCTATACAGAACGGTCTCAGAGCGGCAATGGCCTGCACATACTCATCCGGGGAAAGAAGCCTATCGAGAGGTGCAGGAAACACGGCTCTCCTTATGAGATTTACGATCATCTGAGGCCATGCTACCTGACCGGGGACGTGGTCGAAGGTCACAATACCATTGAGGAGAGGCAGGAAGCCCTAGACTGGCTTTTTGATGAGATCTTCGCCGATGAGATGAAGCCCAAAGAGGAGAACCGGGAAAATCCTAAGCCATCTGGTCTTTCGGATGAAGAGCTTCTTAGGATCGCATTTGCGGCTAAAAACGGCGATTCTTTCAAGGCCCTTTGGGATGGGGATATTTCAGGCCACAGCAACGACGATAGCGCGGCGGATTACGATTTATTGAAACAGTTAGCTTTCTGGACCGGCGGCGATGCAATCCAGATGGAGCGGTTATTTTCCTCCTCCTCCCTGGGTCAGCGTGAGAAATGGAGAGGCCGGGCGGATTATCGCGAGCGGTCAATCCAGAAGGCGATCAGAGACCAAACCAAGTTTTACCGCCCTAGACGATATCAGGGGCTCAGGACTGAGGATGTTTGTGATATAGAGCTAGACAAAGAAACCAAAGAAGTCAAATCAATCAAGCTTGCACCTACTAAAGCGGCGAAGGCTTTACTTAATCATCTCCGGCTGGCAATGGAGCGCAACAGCGACGATATTTATTATTTTGAAGAAGATATCTATTTGCCAGACGGCGGGCGCAAAATCGATATGGTGTTGTGCAAGTTAGCGGGCGACGCGGTCAATATTCGGAACCTCAAAGAAGTGCTTAGGCGGGTGAGTAATCAGCTCTTAGACAAGCCAATTGAGTTTGACCCTGACCCCTACCTCCTGGGCGTTAAGAACGGCGTTGTAGACCTCAGGACGGGCGAAATTCGGCCCTATTCGCCCAATGACTACATCACGGACCGGATTGATGTTCTTTATGATCCTGAGGCGAAATGCCCGGAGTTCATGACATTCCTGGAGACCATAACACCAGATATCACTGACCGGCTTATGCTTATAGACTGGCTGGCAACCACGGCGATCAAAGAGCCTTTCCCTTATGTGCTATTCCTATTGGGCCTGGGCAGGAACGGGAAGGGAGTTTATGAAAGACTCCTTAAAAAGTTCTTCGGACTGCACGCTTTCCGGGATATGCCTCTGACAGCAATCGAGAAGTCTGATTTTGCCGCGAGTGAATTTTATAAAAAGCGCGGGTGGATTGCTTCGGAGACGGGCAAAAGAAAGAATGTCATTGGCACCGACTTTCTTAAGCTGACCTCGGGGAACGGCGTGATAGATGCCAATGTGAAAGGCAAAAAGCGAATCCAGTATGAACCATATTTTCAGACCATGGTCGACACAAACACAATGCCGGAGATTGATGATAGTTCTATCGGCTGGCAGGAGAGGTTTTGTAAAGCGAATCTGCCTTACGTCTTTGTGGCCGAACCGGACTCTAATAACCCATTGGAGAAGAAGAGAGATCCTCATCTCATCGATAAGCTGACCACAGCGGGCGAACTGTCGGGGGTATTGAACCTGATCATCTTCAGAGCCAGAGAGATAGCCAAAACCAAGACCATAATCAGGAGACCTAGCGATGAGATGTTTAGAGAGTATGCTGATCAGAGTGTTTCAGTTAGCACATTCCTTGAACTCTTCTGCGATTGTGCTGAAGACATAGGGGCCTGGGCTCCGGCGGGGCCAATATATAACGCATATAAAGAATGGTGCGGCTACAAGGTGGGCGAAGTGGTAGACCCTACCTACTTCGGGAAGCTTCTTAAAAAGTTCTTCGGCGACATGGCAACCAAAATAGGGAAGGATAAGGACCGGAAGAGCGTTCGACTGTATAAAGGGCTTAACTTCGATAGCACGAAGTTCAGAGAGCATATAAACGAGATGAAGAAAAAAGTGTCTACATCTTGTCTACAAGAATCTACATCATGTCTACAAGAAGATATGTCTAATGATAGTGATGTCTACATGTCTACATTAAATAAATGGATTCAGACATATAGGATGTTTGGCAATCCTAATTACCCTATATACGGGGGAAATTGTGAAAAACATGTAGAAAACGTAGACAATGTAGACAACGATATCCGCCTCCCTCCTGATGTGTCTACAGTGGGCAATGGAGATGTAGACCAAGACGTAGACAAAGAAGATCCTGGCTTCAAGAAGTTCAAGGCTAACATGAAGAAGCGGACCTGTTGCTTGTGTGGGCGGTCCTTCCCTTATCCTCTGACATTTCACGCGAACGGCGACAAGAGCGGTTATGAGTGCACCACCTGCATGATGCACGGCCCACCTGCACCACCGGAGAAGGCGAATCCTCAGACGACTTTGGAGAGCTGAGTGCGATGGGCGACATGAATGAGGGGCTGGATGATGATTTCTTCCGGCGGCAACGTCCGAGGCTGGAGCTCTGGTCTCATGAGCGATATAAGAACGCTCCGAAGCGGAGCCCGCCCGACTGGTCAGACCCCGAGGGCTGGAGAGCGATGATAGTGCGGAGGCGGATATGAGCAGGGGAAAAAGCAAAAACCGAAAGGCAAGAATCGATATCATGAGAAGCAACGCGAGGCGGAGAGCCCGAGAGTATGAGAGGCAGGCATACGACAAGCCAGTAAGCCATGAGGGGGGGGG
>Ga0228536_1002358_pt1 | contig 11380 bp, 12 predicted proteins | sample SJ1Smetagenome_FD_168611 | JGI IMG/M metagenome (GOLD analysis project Ga0228536, IMG submission 168611) | Enriched culture of PCE-dechlorinating microbial communities from Ithaca, New York, USA - SJ1.S | ecosystem: Engineered > Modeled > Simulated communities (microbial... > Unclassified... | reverse complement strand
GAGTTCATCGAGATTTGGTACAATCGCCAGAGATTGCATTCCTCGTTGGGCTATCGCAGCCCGGTTGAGTTTGAACAACTTTCACTTTCAGGACATTAAACGTGTCCACTTTTTTTGTACCATTCCAAGGATTGAAAAAATTATACACTTTTTTACACATCGCTCCTCCTTTCTCATCCCGCTCAGAACAGCGGGTCGGCAATCACAAAAAGGCGTCCCCATTCACTGTTGTTGTCGCGATTGATGCAGGTTTGAAAAGTCAGGTGAAGGGGGCCGGTATAGACGCGGTTAAACAGGGCGGTGGAATTCATCGTTTCGCCGTTGGACAGATCCACAAAATCGCTGTAGGGGCTGTTGGGGCTTAACGCCTGGTACTGTTGAATTTCACGTACTTCATACTCATCCACCGAGCCGTCACCGTAAATCAACTGCACCACATTGCCCGGCCGCAATTGAAAAAACAGGTCGCCGGAAAGATAGTTGTGCGCCAGCAACCCGATGTTGCCCGCCACCGTGAACGCCAGCAAAAACTGGGTGGCTGTGCCGTCCACCGTGGAGACAAAGCCCGGGTTGTTGGCAGGCTGCTGCAAAACGCGCAGCGCCAGCACATTGTCCACATATACCCCCACGACCTGGTCTGGATTATCATTTTTGACCGCGTCGACAAAGCGGTCAAAGAAAGGTTTTTCGCGCGGGGTTTCGCTGGGCCTGGGAATGGTGGCGGTAGGCAGTTCAACCACCGCGGTGGGCGGGGACTCGGCCTGCGCCGTTTCAGACGGCGCAGATATGGCGCCGGTGGGAATGAACGGGTTCTCTTCAGAGGGTATGATGGGCGCTTCGGTGAACACAGGCGGCGCGGGTTCGACAGCAGGCGCACAAGAACACGCCGCCAGCATCGCAATCAATGCAGCGGCCAACAGCGCGCCAGGCATTTTGCTCCAATCGATCATAACCCTCTTCGCGCTGCCATCACCCGGCAGCCTGCACAAAAAAGTTCCCGGCATCCCACCCGGCCGGAAACTTTGCAGTGCAATCAGTCACTCCAACCCCACGCGGCTGGAACCGTATGTAGGACGAATCGCAGCCTGTTGAGGCAGGCTGTTTCATTTATCATACAGGATAATCACATCACGGGATATGAAGGGAGTGTAAAAAATAGCGACAGATGAGGAAAACTCCTCTCCCCCCTGGGGGAGAGGTTGGGTGAGGGGTTGTAAAAAAAATCCGCCCCGCAAAATTCTGCGGGGCGGCATTCATACATATCTTCTAGCGTCCTTCGGTTGCCAGGGCGCGCGCTTTGGCGACAATATCTTCCACCTGCGGCACGCTGGAACGTTCCAAAATGCGGTTGTAGGGGATGGGAATGTCGCGCCCGGCCAGGCGGGCAATGGGCGCATCCAGCCGGTCGAACGCCGGGCTGTCGCCGATCACGGCGCACACCTCGGCGCCGAAACCGCCGGTCTTGGGCGCTTCATACAGCACCAGCACCCGCCCGGTCTTGCTGACCGAGTTCAAAATAGTCTCTTCGTCCAGCGGTTTGAGCGTGCGCAAATCGATCACTTCCACATCGATGCCCTCTTTGGCCAGTTCTTCTGCGGCTTCCAGGGCGCGCAAGGTCATGATCGAATAGGTGACAATGGTCAGGTCTTTGCCCTGGCGTTTCACCTCGGCCTTGCCCAGCGGAATGGTGTAATAATCTTCGGGCACCTGCCCTTTCGTGCGGTAGAGCACCTTGTGCTCCAAAAACAGCACCGGGTTGTTATCGCGGATGGAAGCGGTTAGCAGGCCTTTGGCGTCGTAGGGTGTGGCAGGCGCCACCACTTTGATGCCCGGCGTGGCCACAAACCACGACTCGAGGCACTGGCTGTGCTGCGCCGCCGAGCCGGTGCCCACGCCGGTTGGGGCGCGCACCACCATGGGCACGCTCACCTTGCCACCCAACATAAAGCGCGCCTTGGCAGCGGTGTTGATCAGCACCGTCATGGCCACGGTGATAAAGTCCAGAAACATCAGCTCCATCACGGGGCGCATGCCCATCATGGCCGAGCCGGTGGCCGCACCGGCAATGGCCGCCTCGGAGATGGGGGTATCGCGCACACGTTTTTCACCAAACTCTTCAAGCATGCCTTTGGTCACGCCAAACGCGCCGCCGTGCACGCCAATGTCTTCACCCAACAAAAACACGCTGGGATCGCGGCGCATTTCCTGTTGCAGTGCTTCGCGAATGGCTTCTGAATACATGATTTCGCGGTTATTGTTGTCAGTGCTCATGGGGCATATACCTCTGCTTCCAGGCTTTCGGGGGAGGGTTCAGGGAACTGGAGGGCTTTTTCGGAAGCGTCTTGAATGGTTTTGAGGGCTTTCTGGTCAATGGCAGCCACATCATCGGCCGTGACCAGTTTGGCTTCCACCAGGGTTTCGGCAAAACGTTTAATCGGATCGAGCTGCTTCCAGGCGTCCATCTCTTCCTGGGTGCGGTACAGGTTGCGGTCGCTCTTCGAATGCCCGCGCCAGCGGTAGGCCAGGTTGTCCACCAGGCTGGGACCCTCGCCCTTGCGGGCGCGTTCGACGGCTTTGGAAACATGATAGTACACCGAGAGCACATCATTGCCGTCGGTGGTCACACCGGGAACGCCGTAAGAGGCCGCACGTTCGGAGACATGCTTCACATTCATCGAGCGATCGGTGGACATGGACAACCCGTACTGGTTGTTGTCGCACACAAACACCACCGGCAGTTTCCACACTGACGCCAGGTTGAGCGCCTCGTGGAACTCACCTTCATTGGTGGCGCCGTCGCCGAAGAAGCACAGCAGCACGTCGTCTTTGCCCTGCATTTGCAGCGCCAGGGCAATGCCCGCGCCGGTGGCCGTGCTGGAACCCACAATGCCGGTGGCGCCCAGGTTGCGCCCTTCAATGTCGGCAATGTGCATCGAGCCGCCGCGTCCGCGGCAGTAGCCCGGCTCTTTGCCCATGAACTCGGCCATCATCAGCACAATGTCGGCGCCTTTGGCAATGGTGTGCCCGTGCCCGCGGTGGTGGTGAATGATGTAGTCGGTGGGGCGCAGCGCTGCAATGCTGCCGATGGACGAGCCTTCCATGCCGATGGAAAGGTGCATGGTGCCGTGCAGCAGGCCGCGAATGTAGAGCGCCTCGGCGTTCTCTTCAAAGTAACGCGAGAGGTACATCTTTTCCAGCATATCCAGTAATTTTTCGCGGGGAATTTCTTTCAACAGGCGGCGTTTAATCCGGTCATCCAGGCGCAGCTTCTGCCGCACCTCATCAATAGGTATGGGCATGTTTACTCTCCGTGCAGTTCATTCTAATAATGAAATAAGAGGGCGCAGTGCGCCGTCATTAACCTTATCACCAAAGTTTATACGGGGCGGGTGTCAAATATCATGGAATTGGAGATATAAATGTACAAAATCTTTTGTAGGGGTCGGTCTTGCGCCGACCCGGGCGTCTGTTGGCAGGTTTATTCCAATTTTTTCGTAGTAACGACTTCAGTCGTTAACCTGCTGAGCAAAGCGGCTAAAGCCGCAACTACAAACACCTCTTTTTGTAGTACGTTTTCAATCGTTCTACCTAACCATTGACGTAAATTTTCATCATGAATATCACTAGGTATACTTGACCAGTCAATCGTATAATCCATAATAGTTTACCCTTCTTCCGCAGGGATTAAATCTTAAGCGTCAAAGGATCATGTTATGACCGATTTTCGGATTACGAAACACCCCATCCTGCCCATCCCCGAACGTAAAGAAATCACTTTCTTCTGGAAAGACCAGGAACTGACCGCCTTTGAAGGCGAAACCATTGCCTCTGCCCTGTTTGCCCACGGCATTCGCATCTTTGGACACCACCACAAAGACGATGCGCCGCAGGGCATTTTTTGCGCCAACGGGCAGTGCTCACAGTGCATGGTGCTGGCCGACGGGCTGCCGCTCAAATCGTGCGCCGAGCTGGTGAAGCCCGGCATGCACGTGCTGCCCGCCGACGGGCTGCCCAAACTGCCCGACACCGACCATGTGCCCGACATGGGCGAAGTGATGGAAATGGACGTGCCCGTGCTGATCATCGGCGGCGGGCCGGCCGGGCTTTCGGCTGCCATCGAGCTGGGCAAGCTGGGCATTCAAACCCTGCTGATCGACGACAAGCACCGCCTGGGCGGCAAACTGGTGCTGCAAACCCACCGCTTCTTCGGCTCGACCGACGCGGTGTACGCCGGCACGCGCGGCATTGACATTGCCACCCGCCTGGAAAAAGCATTGAGCAAATACAGCTCGGTGGAAGTGTGGCTGCACAGCACCTGCCTGGCGGTGTTCAGCGACCGCAAGGTGGGCATTTTGCGCCACGGCGACGAATATGTGCTGGTTTCGCCGCAGGTGGTGCTGATTGCCACCGGCGCGCGCGAGCGTTTTTTGGCCTTCAAAGGCAACACCCTGCCCGGCGTGTACGGCGCGGGGGCTTTCCAAACCCTGGTCAACCGCGACCTGATCAAACCCGCCGAGAAGCTGTTCATTGTGGGCGGCGGTAACGTGGGACTGATCGCCGGTTACCACGCCCTGCAGGCCGGCATCGAGGTGGTGGGTCTGGCCGAAGCCCTGCCCGAATGCGGCGGCTACAAGGTGCACAAAGACAAACTGATTCGCACGGGCGTGCCGGTGTACACCTCGCACACCATCCTCAGCGCCAACGGCGACGACAAGGTGGAATCAGTTACCATTGCAAAAGTGGATGACAAATTTCAGCCCATCGAAGGCAGTGAGCAGTCCTTCGCCTGCGACAGCGTGCTGATTGCCGTGGGGCTGGAACCGGTCAATGAGTTCTACACCAAGGCGATGGAGTTCGGTATCAGGGTCTTCAACGCCGGTGACGCCGAAGAGATCGCCGAAGCCTCGGCTGCCATGTTCTCGGGCAAGATCAAAGGGCTGGAGATCGCCCGCGCGCTGGGCGCCCGCCTGGGACCGGTGCCCGCCGAATGGTATCGCACCGGCGAGGTGCTCAAATCGCGCCCGGGCACGGTGGCCGAACCCCACCTGCCGCAAATGACCCACGGCGTGTTCCCGGTGATCCACTGCACGCAGGAAATTCCCTGCAACCCCTGCTCCACCATCTGCCCCAAAGGGTTAATCTTCATCGACCCCAAAGACATTCGCTCGCTCCCCACCTTCATGGGTGATGATACCTCTTGCATCGGCTGCGAAAAGTGCGTGGCCATCTGCCCGGGGTTGGCCATCAGCATGGTCGATTACCGCAAAGATGCCGAGAATCCTACCGTGGCCATCCCGCTGGAGTTCAGCTATGAGATGACCAAAGTGGGCGATACCGTGACCGTGCTCGACACTGAAGGCGCCGTGCTGGGCGACCTGGAAGTGAGCAAAGTTGAAGCTGTGGCCAACCGTGACCACACCGTGATTGTTAAAATGAAAGCCCCGCGCGAAATCGCCGCGCGCATCGCCGGCATCCGCATTCAAGAGACGCACGCCACCGAACCCATGAACAACTACGTGCAGCACATCACTGACGACACCATCATCTGCCGCTGCGAGCGCGTCACCGCCGGTGAAATTCGCGCCCTCATCCGCCAGGGATACCGCGATATTAATGAAATCAAAGCCATCACGCGTGCTGAAATGGGCGCGTGCGGCTCGAAAACCTGCAACGCCCTCATCCACCGCATCTTCCGCGACGAGGGCATCCTCAACAGCGAAATCACCGATCAAACCCGCCGGCCGATCTTCATTGAAGCGCCCATGAAAGTGTTCTCAGGCAGCCACAAGGGAGGCAAAAAACATGACTGACAAAACCGTACCCTACTATGACGTGATCATCATCGGCTCCGGCTCGGTGGGCGCCCCCACCGCCTTCTCGCTCAGTCAGGCGGGCTACCGCGTGCTGGTGCTGGACGGCTGCGCCAGCGTGGGGCAGGGCTCCAACAAGCGCGCCATCGGCGGCATCCGCGCCACGCATTCCGACCCGGCCAAAATTCGCCTGTGCCTGCGCAGCATCGACATCTTCTCCACCTGGCAAGAGCGCTACGGCGACGACATCGAATGGATCAAGGGCGGCTACACCTTTGTGGCCTACCGCGAGAAAGAAGAGAACACCCTCAAAGACCTGTTGCGCATTCAAAAGTCATTGGGGCTGAACATTGACTGGTTCGACAAGAAGCAAATGCTGGAAGCCGTGCCGGGGCTGAACCCCAACGGTCTGCTGGGCGGCACCTTCTCGCCCGACGACGGCAATGCCTCGCCGCTGCTGGCGCTGCACGCTTTCTACACGCACGCCTGCGCCCACGGCGCCGTGTTCCACTACAACGAGCCGGTGACCGAGATCGTGGTGCGCGGCGGCAAGGTGAAGGGCGTAAAAACCCCTCAGGGCGAATACGCCGCCGACGTGGTGATCAACGCCGCCGGCGCCTGGGCGCGCCAGGTGGGGCGCATGGTGGGCATTGATGTGCCCATCACCCCCGACTCGCACGAAGCCGGCATCACCGAAGCGGTCGATTACTTCCTCAAACCCATGGTGGTCGACATCCGCCCCGCCCCGGGCAGCTCCAACTACTATTTCTATCAGCACAAAACCGGGCAGATCATCTTCTGCATCACCCCCAGCCCCAACATCTGGGGCTTCAACGTCAACGAAACCAGCGTGTTCTTGCCGCAGATCACCAAACGCATGATCGACGTGATGCCCAAGCTGCAAAACATCCGCATCCGCCGCACCTGGCGCGGATTGTATCCCATGACGCCCGACGGCTTCCCCATCATCGGTTGGGCCAAAGAGGTGGAAGGCTATTTGATGGCGGTGGGCATGTGCGGGCAGGGCTTCATGCTGGGTCCCGGCGTGGGCGAGCTGGTCACGCGCCTGGTGCAGGCTCAGCCCCAGCCCGAAGACCAGGAAGTGCTGAATATTTTGTCGCCCTACCGGCAATTCGCCGGGCAGGAGAAGTTGCAGTAGGTTTTTTGGAACCACAGATGGGCACAGATCAACACGGATGGGAGCGGTGTTGATCTGTGTGGTTTAATTCCTATCAATCTGCCATCCGCCACAGATGTGCTTCGCAATCCAACAGGAGAGGGTTCTCTGTTTTCCCTCAGTGTTTATCTGTGGTTTCAATTATCCTCACGCAGAGCCGCGGAGAACGCAGAGGAAATGCACCAATGCTTTTTCCGCGTCCTCAGCGACTCAGCGTGAGAAATGCTGTCGGATTCCTCTCCCCGCGAAGCGCCCACGCCAGTGGGTTGGGAGAGGCTAGGTGAGGGCTTCCCGTGTTCATCTGCGTTCATCTGTGGTTTCAATTATCCTCACGCAGAGCCACAACGATCATTGTGTACCTCACCCTGCCCTCTCCTACAAGGAGAGGGAAACTCCTCTCCCGCTGGGAGAGGTTAGGTGAGGGCTTTCTGTGTTGATCTGTGGTTCCAAAATGTAACATTTTCTGCTGCAATTGTGTCTATATAATAAATTGTAGGAGGAAATTATCATGAAAAACGCAGAGCGAAGTGCATACCTGGTATTTTTGATTGTGGTCATCGTGGGCGCGCTGGTGGCGCTGGCGGGCAGCCAGGGCGGCAGCGTTGTGGCTGGCGTTCCCATTTTTGCCGTGCTGGTGGGACTGGCTTTTCTCATCCAGTGGCTGGTATTCATTCCATCATTTTTGCAGCAAACCGAACACTTTTACGACCTCACCGGCAGCCTCACCTATCTTTCCATCACCACCCTGGCGCTGATTCTCACCCCCGGCACGGATGCCCGTTCGTTTTTGTTGTTCTCCATGGTGATCATCTGGGCGCTGCGCCTGGGCACCTTCCTGTTCCGCCGCATCCAAAAAGCGGGCAGGGATGACCGCTTTGACGAGATTAAACCCAACTTCATGCGTTTCCTCAACGCCTGGACCCTGCAGGCGCTGTGGATCACGCTCACCTCGTCTGCCGCGCTGATCGCCATCACCAGCGCCACCCGCAAGTCGATCGACATTTTTGCCGTTATCGGCCTGCTGGTTTGGCTGTTCGGCTTTGGTTTTGAGGTGACCGCCGACGCGCAAAAGAGCCGCTTCAACGCCGACCCTGCCAACAAGGGCAAATTCATTAACAGCGGTTTGTGGTCCAAATCGCGCCACCCCAATTACTTTGGCGAGATCGTGCTGTGGATTGGCGTGCTGATCATTGCCCTGCCCGTACTGCGCGGCTGGCAGTGGGTGGCGCTGATCTCACCGGTGTTCGTCACCCTGCTGCTCACCCGTGTCAGCGGTGTGCCAATGCTGGAGAAGAAAGCCGATAAAAAATGGGGCGGCCAGGAAGACTATGAAGCCTACAAACAGCGCACACCGGTATTGATCCCGCGGTTATAAAAAAGGAAGCATACCCCCCATACCTAAAATGCAAAAAGAAGCCAATACAAAAGCTGTGCCGAGGGAAAAACCAAAATTTTCATTAGTTGCTGCTCTGCCTGTTGAGCTATGTCCAAATCCTATCACCGCGCAGGTAATTATTTTTTGATTGCACTCATGCTGGGCATGCTGGCAGCCAGCACCGGCTGCCGCCTGCCCCTTTCCGGCCCGGCAAGCACTCCCCGGCCGCAGCCCACTGAACTGGCTGGCACATCCTTCCCTGAAGGCAGCCAGCCGGGTGGACTGGAAGCCGTCTTCATCAGCAGCGCCTGGGTTGCGGGAGCGCAGAATGAACGCTGCCACAAATTGCTGCGCTTCCTCCCCGACGGTCAGGTGCTGTACAGCAATTTTGCCTGCTTTCCCCCCACCAACGATACCGCCGCGCGGGTTGAGGAGATAGCGCAATGGTTCATCCCTGGAAACGACGATGTGACGCGCGGCGACTATGCCCGCCTGGGCGGGCGCGTGTGGCTGCGCATCGTTGAATATGATCATATCCACGAAACTACCTACCTGCGCGCCTTTCAGGGAGTGCAGTGCAGTAGAAAAATAGTGCTGCAAGAACCGGCAGTGCAAACCTATTCCGGCATCCCCTCCGATTTAACCGAGCCGGTGCTGGAGTACGTGCGGCTGGCAGGCACAGCTTACCAGGATGAAAGCGAAGTCACCGCGTGCCGTGCAGCTGGTTTCCGCTTTTTATGGCGCAGCTATATCACGCTGGCCGATGGGGAAGCCGAATACCGCATCCAGACCGACCCCGGCGAGGCTTGCGCACTGCACTACACCGCCCCCGATGGCTCGCAGCAAAACACCCTGATCACTGCGGGCGGCGACGGTGTATGCACCTGGCGTTGGCCGGTTGGCAGCCAGCGCGGCGAGGGGCGGGTTAACGTTACCATCGATGAAATAACCCAGATTTTTACGCTAAAGATCAATTGAAGTAGTGGATTCAAATCAACCGCGCTTCACCGCAGGATTACCAGCAGAACGTAGAATTTTTTTTGCGTCCCGCTTGAATTCATTCTTTTCTTGCCTGCCAAAATTAAAAGGTTTAAGCGGAGATAGTGTTAGAAAATAGGCTAACACCGGAACAATTTCAGCGCATTGCCCGCGTGCTGCCTTTTTTGCAGCGCGCTGAAGCCCCGCTGGCACGCGAATTCCAGCAGGCAGCCGTCTTCATGCGCATTCCGGCTGGTCGCGATGTGTTCGTGGAAGGTGACCGTACAGATGCAATCGCCCTGCTGATTTCAGGCGTGGTACGTGTGTATAAAATTGGCGAAACCGGGCGTGAGATTACCCTGTACCGATTCGGACTGGGCGAATCATGCGTACTGACCGCCAACGCCATCCTCAGCCGGCAGACCTTTCCTGCCATTGCCACCGTCGAGCAAGCCGCCGAAGCGGTGATGGTACCCGCCGATGCATTCCGCGAGTGGGTGCGGCGCTATGATCTGTGGCGCGAGTTCGTCTTCGACCTGTTCTCACAGCGCCTTTCCACGGTTATGGCGGTGGTAGATGAGGTGGTTTTTCAGCGCATGGACCGCCGTGTGGCAGCCCTGCTGCTAGCGCAGGCTAAAAAACGCAATCCGTTGCATATCACCCATCAGGAGATCGCTGCCGAGTTGGGCAGTTCGCGCGAGGTGATCAGCCGCCTGATTGAAGACCTGGTCAGTGACGGCATTGTGCGCGCCGGGCGCGGCGTTATTGAAGTGCTGGATTTTAAAAAAATGGAATCGCGTTCGCTTATGTGACTTTGTCACAGACAAATGTGTATCTTTTCCTGTAATAACAGCATCAAACCAACCAATTAAGGAGAGTTCCTATGAAACGCAATTTGTCTGATGTTGACCGTATTATCCGTGTCGTGGTGTCCGCTGCGTTTGTCTACCTGTACTTCAGCGGAACAGTAACCGGCACCGTTGGTGTTGTGCTGCTGGTTCTGGGAGCGGTGTTCCTGCTCACCGCCGCCATTGCCTTCTGCCCGCTGTACGCACCGTTCAAAATCAGCACCCACAAAGGCTGATACCTATTCCAATCCTGGAGCGGGCGAAAATTATCGCTCGCTCCTCATCGTTGATAATTGCCATGAATAAAACTGAATTTCAAAAACTATTATCTGAAACAAAACACCCGGTGGTCGCCGTCTTCTGGGCACCCTGGTGCTCATCGTGCCGCATGGTCAAGCCAACCCTGGAGAGAGTCGCCCGCGATTACAATGGCAAAGTCAGCCTGGTTTCCATCAATGTTGATGAATCGCCTGAGCTGCCGGGGCAATTTAAAGTCATGGGTGTTCCCACCGTGCTGACTTTTCAGGGCGAAGAAGCCGTTAACCGCCTGACCGGCGCCAAAACTGAGACCATCTACCGCACCCTGTTCGAGGCTTTGTCAGAGGGCAAAGAGGTCAAAATTGAAATGGCGCCCATCGACCGCCTGTTTCGCCTGGTGACAGGCACGCTGCTGGTGCTGTTCGGCCTATCATCCAACCTGTGGTGGCTGATTGCCGGCGGGGCGGTCATTGCCTTCCTGGGCATTCACGACCACTGCCCGGTGTGGAAAGCCATCACCGCACGGCTGCAGCGGCAATGATAACTGAGTATTGCTGCGTTATTAATTGCTTGCCATTCTACATCCCTGACCGGGTATCCATATCATACATGACACGGTAGACCGGGTCTTCTTCTATTTCAATCTTTTTTCGCATTGCCTCATCTTTGATTTTCGCCCTGGCTTTGATGCGAATCTCATAATCTTGCGTCTTGTCCTGCGCAATGGAGGCGAGAATCTGATCGTCCGAAAGGTAATTAATGCTGTACAGGCAAACAGAATGATCTTTTTTTGTCACAATAAATTTCTTAACGTAAGTTTTGTGCAACTGGAAAGCAAGTTGCTTTAAACCGAAAAAAACTGCACTTTAACAAAAAAGCCCGAAATCCGTTATGCTCCTGAAAAACCCAGGAGCAAACATGAGCGAAAAACAAC
>Ga0228536_1002355_pt1 | contig 11390 bp, 8 predicted proteins | sample SJ1Smetagenome_FD_168611 | JGI IMG/M metagenome (GOLD analysis project Ga0228536, IMG submission 168611) | Enriched culture of PCE-dechlorinating microbial communities from Ithaca, New York, USA - SJ1.S | ecosystem: Engineered > Modeled > Simulated communities (microbial... > Unclassified... | reverse complement strand
TTCTGCGGGGCGCGGATTTCCCCTCGGGTGGCAAAATCAATCCGGCTGAAGCGGGAGTTGGATTTCCCGGTAATCATGGCGGTTTCATCAAAAATCGCATCCAGAGCGAGCTTGATGACATGCTGGAGAGAGCTTCTCTTTATCTTGCCGGTATTATAGCGCAAGTCGCTCAAAAGAGTCAGACTGTCAATCGCGGTTTGCTTATTCTCCGACGGCCACGGATAGCCTAGTGCCGCGGTGCCAAGGATGGCAAGGAGCGGCCGCCTTGTCATACGAAAAATTTCCTCGCCGAGTAATATACAGAATTAAGGTTGACAGAGCACTAGATTTCCGAAAACGCATCTTCCAGCGCTATTTCCAGACCTGCAAAAACCGTTGAGTTAATGGTATCTCGGCCCTTAACGCTGGCGAAACCAGCTATATCCCTTTCTTCGGAAAAGGAGTATTGAACGATACTTTTATTGTCCAGGTCTACAATCCAGTATTCGGCCACGCCGCTTTTCATGTATAGCTGCAGCTTGGCCGCCATATCCTTGCCTTTGGTGGATGGGGACAATACTTCGACCACCAGGGTGGGGACGCCCTCGTACCGGTAATCCTCGTTTACTTTATCCTTATCGCAGATCACAACAATATCAGGCTGCACCACATTGGGGTCTTCTTCGAACTTGGTGGCAACGCCGAACAGCCTTATATCCAGCGGTGCGGTTACGGGCTGGCAGGGCTTTCCTCTAAAATAATTATTAAAGTGCCACCCTATTTCGTTCACCACCACCTGGTGCCTGAAGCTGGGTGAAGCCAGCAGGTAAAGCTCGCCGTCGATGAGTTCATACCTCTGGTCGGATGAGTTGACCAGTTCCATATATTCTTCATAGCTGATCCTTCGGGTGGTTTTGTATTTCAGCGATTCTTCGTGTAGCAGGTAATAATCCGGCTCATGGTAGCGGGTGAGTCTGGCTACGTTTTTACCGTTTTTGGTAATAATAATATCTTCCTTTTCGACCAGGGCCAGGTACTTCCCAAAAGCGTTCTGCAAGTCGGTGGTATTAACCCGCATGATATTACCTCCTTTCTCTATTAGCTATTATTATAGAATAAATTAGCTATACTATCAATTTTATTTTAGCTAATTATTGCGGTATAAAACTGAACCACAAAGGGACGCTTTGTGTCATGCGTCATCGCGAAGAGCTTAAGCGACGCCGCGATCCATTTGCTGTAATGACACTGGATTGCCGCGCTCCGCTCGCAAGGGCTTGATCTTCCATCATCGCGAGGAGCGTAGCGACGCGGCGATCCAGAGAGCACTTGAGCCAGAGAGAATCTCTTCTCTCTGGCTCATTCACAACCTGTATGTTACTGGATTCAATTATGATTCATTTCAATATAATCCGCTAGGCCGGGTAAGTCACCCTCACTTCCTGTGTGGCTGGATCCCAATCCACCTGGCAGCCCAGGGTTTGAGCAATAAAACGGAGCGGAAGCATAGTGCGCCCCGAATCCGATATATAAGGTTTTACCTCCGGGTTGCTGGCATCGATGGGTGTTTCCACGCCGTTGACCCGGGCCAGGTTCTGGCCGATCCACAGTTCAATGGTCTGGTCGTTAAGTACAACGGTGACTTTGCGCTCGTTTTCATCCCAGCTCACAACCGCACCCAGGGCTTCAGCCATGAACCGGACGGGCAGCATGGTCCTTCCTCCCAGTATGACCGGAGCGGTATCCATGGTCTGGACCTGGTCATTGACATAGTAGCCGTTTTGCCCGATATAGAAGCGCAGGACTGTCTGTGCAGCCGGTGTCTTCGGGGCCTGTTTCTCCAGGACCAGGAAGCGCTGCACCGCTCCGTAGGAAGTCCCGGCCGAATTGGTCGCGTAGGCTTTGAAGTAATAGGCCGTGTTGGGGCTCAGGCCGTCCAGGGTGTAGCTGAAGTCGCCCAGCAGGTTGTCGCTGCCGGCCTCAACTTCTGTCCATTGTTCTTCATCAGTGCTGTAGGAAAAGCCATAGCCGGTAATAGCACTGCCGCCCCGAGCGCTGATCTCTCCGTTAAGGACCGCCGATTCGGCTGTAATCGAACTGGCACTGGCGGTAACCACCGAAGGGGCCGTAACCGTAATGCCACCGCCGCCTCCTCCGCCACCGCCGCTTGATGCCTGCTTCACGACCAGGCTATAACTGGTGCTGACGCTATCGTCGTTGCTGTCGTACACTGTAGCGGCTACGGAGGATGTGCCCGCCGCCGTGGGCGTACCGCTGATCACGCCGGCGGCGCTGATGCTCAGTCCCGCCGGCAGCCCGGTGGCGCTCCAGGTGTAGGGTGCCGTGCCGCCGCTGGCGGTCAGGGCGGCGCTGTAGGACGATCCTACTCTGCCGTCCGGTAGGCCGGCGGTGGTGATGGTCAGGGGCGAGGACACTGCATTATTTTCAGCCTCATAGATTGCCCCGATCTCGGTGGGGGAAAGGACGCGGTCGAAAAGGGCGCATTCGTCGGTTTGGCCGTTGAAGTCGAACCAGCCGTCAGCGGCATCCGGCCAAAATCTTGTATATCCGGTGCCGATCTGGTTCCAGGGCATTGTTGGACAGGAAGATGGCGCCGCTACCGAGCCGATCTGCTCTCCGTCTAGATATAAAGTGACGTCGTCACCGGTGTCTTCACCAAAGGAGACCGAGATCGCCGCCTGGTGCCAGTCTCCATCGGCAACGAATTGACTGCTTTCAATGACACTCTCCCAAAGGCCTCCGTTTAGTTCGCCGTTTGTATCGACATTGAGAAACGGGCCCCAGGAAGCAACCGGGGAACTCTCGCGCGGTCCGTTTTGCAGCCCGAAGATGACCCCGCCGGAGGAGGTCTTGAACCAGGTTGTGACCGTCCAGTTGTCGAGGTTTTGAATCAATGAACTGGGCAGTAAAATATATTGGCCTGCTCCTTCAAAGCTAAAGGCCTGGTTCACTTTGCCCGCTACAAATTGAACGTTGCCTATGATTGTTCCGTCGTTGTTTCCGATGCTGTCTTCTGCGTTTCCATCGCCCTTCCACAGGGCGATAGGCCCGGTCCCCGGTCCTGTATCCGTTACCGTAATCGGAACGGTCAGATTAAAGGTCTGGTTATTAAGGACTGTCGCGGTCAGCGCCAGGGTAAAGGAGCCTGCCGCAGTAGGGTTTAGGGTGACCGTATGCGTATCGTTGTCTATGGCTGCACCTAAAGCAGCGTCAGTGGCAGTGCCAAAGGAATACTCCACTTCGGAATATACTCCGGTCAACGTTATATCCTCAGTCTCGCCCAACTCCATATCAACGGGAGCCGGCAGTGTACCGAGAAATCCTATAAGGTTACCAGAGTCATGGTAAAAAACTCCCTCGGCTAGGCTAGGGGCAGTGGTCCCGCTGGTAATGTTCAGAGTACCATTAGTATCTGTTGCAACCATGCCGGTGATGCTGCCCCCGGTTATGTCGGCAATGCCATCAACACAACTTACACCAAATACCGTGCCTTCGAGGGTTCCGCCTCTGATAGTGGCCGTTCCTTTAGTGCCGCCAACATAGCCGCCAACATAAACCGCATATTGCCCTTTGATGGTACCTCCGCTGATATCTGCGCTGTAGCCACTTCCAATAAGGTTAACTCCCCTGTTCGTCCCGGTTATTTCCCCGCCGCTGACAGTAACGACGCTGGAGATCCCGCTCAAATTAATTCCATAAAAGCTTCCCGTTATGGAACCGCCGGTAATATTTATTTCGCCGCTCGCATCATCTGGAACATAAACAGCATCTGATGGATCGCCTCCAATAGACGCCTCTCCCGCCAGGGTGAACGTTCCCGCTACCTCAACGAGACGATCGCCGTTGCCTTCAACCTTGAGGTCCCCGTTGAAGGTGGCCTCCTTGCCTGCGGGAATGATGATCTTGTCTGCTTCTGCGTTCAATGTTGACCCGTTTTCCGAGGTCAGGCTGACGTTCTGACCAATGGTTAAATCACCAGTAGTCAGTGTGATGTCCTGGTCGATACTGATGGTGCAGCCCGCGTACACTGCCTCAGTGACAGCCTCTCTTAAACCGGCCTCGTTGTCAACGCTAACGATCCCCGGATCCGCCATCAGCGCCGTCCCCGGCCACAGCATAAGCAGCAGGCCCAGGGTCAACAGGATAGACATGCCCCTGGATTTTCTTTTAAAAATCATTTTTAAACACTCCTCTCTCACTTTCTACATCATTTTTATCCTTTGCCCCGTCCTCTTACATGCCTAATCTGCAATTCGTTCGAACTCCAGCTTATTGGCGCCGAAGAGACACGTGTTGGCGTCTTTTATCTCAAATAGCATAGTACTATCATCTACAGGTATGTTTTCATCATGGAAACCCTGCAGCAGTTCTATCACTTCAGTCCCATCGCCTAATGTATATTTCACATTCTTAATCTCTTGACCGAAAACACCCTTACAGTTATAAAGAGTGATCTGATTGCCCTCAATCTTGTAATTGCCGACCACGCTGTTAAAAGTGGTCTGATGGAACGTCGGTACATCAACAATCTTAATTTCATGAAAGGTGCCATCGGATTTATATATCATTCCCTGGCCTAAATATTCCGAGCATCTGGACCATGTCCCGACTAACTGACTGCTGTCGGTCACTGATGGAGTTCCTGCAGGTTCTGTATCGTTTTGTACCGGCGAAGCAGCAGGAGAAGTGGAGGTGCTCTTTTCAATGCTGACCGTCTTGGTTTGTTCGTCCCAGCCGATTTGGGCGCCCAGAGCCTCGCCGACCGCCCGCACCGGCAGAACTGTACGGCCGTCTTTTACAGCGGCAACCGTATCCATTGCCACCGGGCTGCCATTAACGAGAATGCTATTTTGCCCGATGGTGACCTTAACCGTTTTATCGCCCAGGATCAAGGTGGCGGTCTGAGTGGATTCATCCCACTGTACGTCGGCTCCCAGGGCCTCGGCGATGGCCCTGATCGGCAGCATGGTGCGCCCGTCCGCGTTGATAAACGGCGTGACATCCGACTGGAGCGGCTGGCCGTTGACCAGGATATTGATAGAACCGGGGTTATTTTCCCCGCTGCTCTGTATGGCCTGGCTATTCGTCCCGCTCGTGCCGGAGCTGCCGGGGGTTGCTGTCCCGGAAGGAGCTGTCGGCTGTGACGTGGTTCCGCCGGCGGCGCCTCCGTTGTACAATGCCTCAATCTCATTAAAGCTCAGGGCATAGTCGTATATTCTCAAATCGGCCATCCTGCCCTTGAAAAACAAATCTTTGAAGTTGCTGTCGTTCCCGGTCCCGATCCTCATCCTATTGCCCGACGATACGATCGAGTTGCCGCTGCCGATTTCTCCCGTACCTTTTAAAGCGCCGTTGTGATAAAGGTAAAGGGTCTGGCCGTCGTAGGAAAACACCAGATTGGACCAATCTCCGCTCAAGCCGAAATCATCAAACGGTCCGTTGACCACATTATATTCACCGCTGGTAACTTGAACGTCCATCCTGGCGCCGTAGGCGCCCTGGGTATAAGCGTAGTAGTTGTTGTAGTTGCCGTCATTGTCCAGTTTGGAAATAATCGAGCCCTGACTGCTGAAGCCCGGATCGACCTTCACCCATACCGCTATGGTGAAACTGCCGCCCAGGTTGAGGGCGGGACTGCTGTTCACGTTAATGTACCCGCCGTTGAAAACGGCGCATTTTCCCACGGTACTGTCGTCGGCGAAGGAAACATCCCCGACCGCGGTGCCGTCGTTGCCGTTGCCGGAGTCGTCTTTGCAATCGCCGTTTAATTTATACTGGGCTACTAATTGGCCGGCCGCATCCGCCCGGGGCACGGCGCCAAAAACCAGGGCAGCCGCCAGGCACATCACCAGCGCCGGGGCTAGAAATTTGCTCATCAAGGATTTCATTATGCATTCCTCCATGTTTTTTAGATTGGTTATTTAAAACAGGCTGCCATCATCTAAATCTCCGGAGCAGCCGCCCGCGCCGTCCCCGGCCACAGCATGAGCAGCAGGCCTAGGGTTAGCAAAACGGACATGACCCTGGATTTTCTTTTAAAAATCATTTTGATAAAACACTCCTTTCCTTAATATAAAGATTTTCAGGTGTTGTTCTTGAGCAGCCCTCCAATTCCGCCGCCTGCCCTTCATCAGGTTGAACTGTTTTTTCAAGCAGAGCGGCCAGAAGTTTGTGCAAGTAAAGACATCATTTTTATCCGCGTATAGTAAATAGGATATTGTCCACCGTCAGGCGCAGGGGCACTATGCTTTCGTCCGGAGCCGCGGGGTCCGGCCAGCAAATGGCCTTTTTCTCCAGCGTGATGCTCCTGAAACGGTCCAGGTCATTCAGGCTTTGATAGGGCAGCGATTTGAGCATCGGCTTCATGTTGAACAGGATCTTATTGCCCTGTTCGAATTCGACGAGAAGGGTGTAATCATCGTTGGGCGTGACTTTCAGGATTCTGCTTATCGGTTTTGGCCTCCTTTCGGGCATAAAAAATCCTCCATGCTTAAACAAAGTATGGAGGATTGATTTTTTGTAGGGGATGTGCCGAACGGCACATTTTTATAAAAGGTCTAAAGAATTTTCAGCTCCCGCGCCTTTTTGATGGCCGCAGTCCGGCCGGAAGCCTCCAGCTTGCGGTAAATATTTTCCAAATGATTCTTGACGGTACCCGCCGCCAAATGAAGCCTGAGAGCGATCTCGCCCCGCTTCAAGCCTTCCGCGGTAAGGGCGAGGATTTCGATTTCCCTGCCTGACAGGGATACCGTGCTCTGGGTCGTGTGCTTTAAGCTCGCCATATACTGTTCGCAGGCATCATAAATTGCTTTGATATACATGTCCCGCGAATCGGCATGCTGTATGCTCCGCATCATGTCTGTGATGGCGGGAGCGTACTCGGCGAAGGGAAGTATAATATGATCCTCCCGTGCCATCGCAATTGCTGCAACGAGCGCCTCGCATCCCGCGTCCATACCGTAAAGCTGGCACTTGGCCGCCGCTTCCAGGACCTGATTATGCAGAAAACCAAGCTGGGTATGAAAAATAGAGAAGTAGTGCTTAAACTCACCGGTAAGGATTTCAAGCTTTATGTAATTCTTTGAAAGAAGGACTGCCTTGCCGTATACGATATAGTTGAAGGCGACGCCCTGGTACATAAATTGCGCCGGGGACATATCGCCATTCTGAAGCCATAGGGGAATGTTGCCGTACCGGCCGAGGCAGGCGTAAATATAGCCGTTCACAAGTTCCAGAGCGGTATTCAAAAATACGTTGTTTTCGCGGGCGATGTCCGCCCGGAGCTGCCGCAGCAGTTCCAGCGCCTCTTTCGTCTTTCCCTGATAAATATACAGCCGTATGAGCGTCAGGTTCGCGCAGATGATGATGCTTATTTGATTTTGTGTTCGCGCCTTATATATGGCTTTGAACGCGTTCAGCTCAGCGCCCTGCCAGTCGCCGGTTTCAAGTGCGTATTCGGCCATTGAAAGGTAATCGCTGCCCGTGCCGCAGCCGCTGCAAGCCAGCGCGTAGGAGGGAAACTCCGCCGCTATGAAGTCCGCCGTCTCTTTTAGCTTTCCGGGCTCTTTGTAATAGGTATATAGCAGGTGGGGGGAGGCGAAGGTGAATTCACTCTCCTGCGTGATCAGGCCGGAGGACTCGCCGTCGAGCAGCCGGAGCGCTTCTTTGATACAGTCCGTCATCTGCCAGGCGTTGTTGAACACGGAAAACAGGCGGGTCAGGGCAGCCTCCGCCAGAACCTGGTTTTTATACCGGGGGTCAAGCCCTTCCATGCCCTCATATACCGCTTGCAGCTCATACAGCCGCGCCACGCCATCCTGCGCGCTGTCTGGACCGCCGGTAATGATCATCATGGATATATATTGCAGATACGCGAAAGGGTATTTAAGCAGCGTTTCTCGGGGGATGGACGCAAACAAGCCGAAAAAACCCTCGAAATAGGTGGAACCATATATCATGTTGCTGGTATCGTTAAGAAGTTCGAGAATGCGCTCGGAATCCCCGGCCCTGGTGAAATAGCCGTATGCCGGGACCTTTGCGTTATGGGCAAGGAGCCATTCACCCACTCTCCGATAAAGCTGCGGGAGATACGGGTTGTTTTTATGCTTTATGCGCAGGAAATCAAGCAGTACGTTATGTATCCTATATATACCTGCGGCGGGGTCGTATAAGATAAAGGCGTTTTCGCGGCGAAGCTGTTTCAGGAACCTCTCCGCGTTTGTCTCTTCGGTAACGAATAGCGCCTGCTCCGCTGTAAAGGCGTCCATCGCGGACAGCCTCAGCAGAAAACGGCGGATGGAATCATCATAGGTATTGAAAAGCGCTTTTTCCACTAGTTCGTTAATCACGTCGCTCTTGCCTACCGGGATGCCCTGCCCGATGCCGAGCAGCGTCAGATAGACCATCGAAATCCAGCCGCCGGTGTACTCGCTGATTTTTTTTAGCTCGGTTTCGCCGGGATGATAGCCCATCATGGAGCAATAGTCCCGTATTTCCGGTTCGGTGAAGCACAGCGTTTGCTGGGGGAGTATATTGCACATCCCTTTGGCTGTAAGCTCTGAAATATCAAGATTTGAGGTATCACGCATGACAATGGCGATATGTAGATTCTCCGGTTGCTCTCTGGCGATCAAAGTGAGGAACGAACCGATCTGAGGGCCTTTTACCAGGTGAAAGTCATCTATCACCAGCGCGGTATTTTCATCAAAGTCCAGCCCGTTCAGTATAGACAGGACATTTGCGGTCTGGGGTGCGTCGGCGGGAAACCCGAGATTCTTCAGCCTTACGCCCGTTTCCGCGTCCAGCCTGCCGATTTCCGTGGAAAACGAGTTCCAAAAGAAAGAAGCGGTATCCTCGGAGGAAAGAAAAGAAAGCCATAGCACGGCGCCGCCTTGGTTGGACAGAAATTCCCGTACCGCCGTGGTTTTTCCGTAGCCTATCGGGGCCTCTATAACCGTCAGCGGATAATCGAACATACTTTCCAACGCGCGGTTGACGCGGTTGCGTTTGAGAGCTTTGAACTTCTTCACGTGCGTCCCCCCCTTTTCCCTTTTAATGTAATTCCTGCCAGGGCATATTTATATTATACAAATTACTTTTTAAAAATGGGCGGCGTTAACAAGAACCGGGGCAAGATTCTGATGGACCTTTGCTACTGCCAAACTCAGGTCATCCTATTGAGCGGATTATTATCGAAGCAATTGAGCCAGAGAGAATCGCTTCTCTCTGGCTCATTCACACCTATACGTTACTGGATGTAATTATGAAAATCCGCTAAGCCGGGTAGGTCACCTTCACTTCTTGAGTAGCCGGGTCCCATTCCACCTGGCAGCCCAGGGCCTGGGCGATAAAATTGAGCGGAAGCATGCTGAGCCCTGCATCTGTAATAAAGGGTTTTACCTCCGGGTTGCCGGCATCGATGGGTGTTTCCACGCCGTTGACCCGGGCCAGGTTCTGGCCAATCCACAGTTCAATAGCCTGGTCGTTAAGGACGACGGTGACTTTGCGCTCGGTTCCATCCCAATTCACAACCGCACCCAGGGGTTCAGCCATAAACCGGATAGGCACCATGGTCCTTCCTCCCAGTATCACGGGGGCGGTATCCATGGTCAGGACCTGGTCATTGACATAATAATCATTTTGGCCTCTATAGAAGCGCAGGACTGTTGATGCGGCCGGGGCCTTGGGCGCCTGTTCCTCCAGGACCAGGAAGCTCTGCACCGCCCCGTAGGAGGTCCCGGCCGAATTGGCGGCGTAGGCTTTGAAGTAATAGACCGTGTTAGGGATTAAGCCGTCCAGGGTGTAGCTGAAGCTGCCCGGCAGGTCGCTGCTGCCGACCTCGACCTCGACCTCGACCTCGACCTCGGTCCATTGTTCTTCATCAGTGCTGTAGGAGAAAGGTGGTGGAGGTGCGATAATACCTTCCATGCGCACCGGCTTAATTTGGATAGCAGGCTGCGATCATACATAAAATAGCGCCGCAGCCTTTTAGGGATGCTAAAGACCCACTGGCGATGAGGCACCTGTTTGAGTACCTCGGTATAAAGGAATTCACCGAATTCGAGGACCCGTTTTGATGACAGGAGGGGCAAAAGTACCGGCGTTTGCAGGAAAATGGCAAGAGGTATTCATGCTGGCAGTCATCACATTTGACCCGGGCAAAACCCAGATGGAGGTCACCACAGTCCAGGTATTTATAAATGACATCCAGTATGTAAGGCCGCCAATAACCATAATCTTTTTGATACCTATCATCCCATACGCCCGCCAGTTCTTCAAAATGTGCTTCTACACACCGGTAATACTGGTTTTTACGAGGGGTTCGGGGATTATATACCTCAGCCTTCACAATACGGGCAGGTATCATATGTAATCGCACCTATATAGAACACACGTTCTATATAGGTTGCAGTGATTTACCATAAATATCAAGAACAGTTATCGACTGGCTATGTTAGATGAGACGAATAGCGACAGCGCTCTAATCAATCTTTTCTGGCGTCCCCGGTCCCGCACCTTATAATCCCGCGACCGGAGCTCCGGAGGAAACGCCTGGGTCTTTCACTGGTAATGGTAAAGAAAATCATCAAGAATTATTATTCAGCACACTCTCCGGATGTTGCAGGCTGTGTTGCAACAGGGGCTACTATTCATGAAGCCTATGCTAAATGACAGAGGCGCCCAAAAGGGGGGCGCCTCTGATTGTTGACAAAGTCAACGATCGGCCAGAGGGTGTAACCGTCTGAACCGATCATTTTTCAACAACCCCGAGCTCGCACCCGGGGGGTGCCCTTATTTACAGGGTCTCACTCAGGCCGTCGGTATTTTTTACCGGTGCGGCAGCCTTTATAGGCATTATCTTGCGATAGACTTCTTGGGGGGATTTCTTTTTGTTATCCACAGTGAGAAGTCGCTCCATACTGATCGCAAAGAGTTTTTCATTTTCTTCTAAGTACGGCAGGATGAGATCCCAGTCCGCATCGCTGATTTCATTAAATTCACCGCCGTTAAGCTGTTCTTCCACCAGCTTTTTCTGCGGATCACGGACATAGATCGCGCCGCCGGATGCAAGTGAGAAAATGTTAGAGCCCGGGTAGGGTGAGTCATATTCCCGGATAGAGCCGTCCTCATCACTAAAGCCGATGCCGTTTAAGACGACAAACCCACCGCCGTTAAGCGGATCGCCGGCCATGAAGGATTCCGCCAGATAGTCCAGTGCCGTACCGTTAATAACCACGCGCGGTCTGCCTACGGCATTGATCAACGGCCGTCCGGCGGCATTGCCCATGATATAGGCGGTGCCGCCTTTGGCGCCGTACATGAAAGTCTGGCCGACATCGCCGTAGACCACCAGTTTACCGTCTTTCATAATCTGGCAGAGCTGATCCTGG
>Ga0228536_1002354_pt1 | contig 11393 bp, 10 predicted proteins | sample SJ1Smetagenome_FD_168611 | JGI IMG/M metagenome (GOLD analysis project Ga0228536, IMG submission 168611) | Enriched culture of PCE-dechlorinating microbial communities from Ithaca, New York, USA - SJ1.S | ecosystem: Engineered > Modeled > Simulated communities (microbial... > Unclassified... | reverse complement strand
CACTCCATGTAGACTTCCCCAATTACCGCCTATTTAAGCATATCAACTGGTGCTCGTTGCTGTTCAAAGAAGGATTTGGCGGTGCACAATCCCAAGACCTTTTCTCCATAATGATAGACTATCTGCGTGTATTTTTTTGCCTTGAGATTATAGCCTACAAGATGACATCTAAATTTGTATTAAAACATCTCGAGACTGTGAGGGATATAATCTATTACGTTGGCTACCTTGATTGTTGTATTAACAGTAAGGCTGTTCTTGAGAAAAATGATGCGATCTTATCTCACATCGGCAATACTCTTTCCATAGCATTCGAAAATATGCGACATCCATTGATCGCCAACCCGGTCGGACAAACAAAAAAGATTGAACGAGGCATCATTATCACCGGTCTCAATATGGCCGGCAAAACATCATTTATGAAATCGCTTGGGCTCAATCAGCTGTTGTCCACGAGTTTTGGATTTGCATTTGCATCCGAGTTTCACACAACAGTATTAAAAATAATGACGTCATTTAGAATCAATGATAATTTATTAAAAAACCAAAGCCGGTATTATGCCGAAGCATATAGGCTGGTAGAGTTAAAGAATAAAATTCATGGATATAGGTCTCTCTGCCTAATCGATGAAATTCTTTCCGGGACCAATTCTGATGATAGAATACTTGGAGCAACGATAATCTTAAAAGATTTTGCGAAGAATGAAGATTCAATAATAATCTCTGCGACGCATGATAATAAGATAGCGGAGAATCTGTCAAATGAATACGATCGTATCTATTTTGACGGTGAGATAGTCGGAGATCAAATAATCTTCGACTATAAAATCAAAGATGGAATCGTTTCGAAAAGAAACGGGCTACTTATTTTAAAATTATTGGGTATTCATATGAAAATGGAATAAAAAATGACTATTCGAATATTATAAGAATAGTATAATTGAGGAGTTATTATGCATGCGAAGAATGCTATTCTGAACAGAATCGTATTACACCGTTAAAATGTGCAGAAATAATTACCGGAACACCATGTGGGAAATATGAGTTAATGTATAAACGGGCGATACACGGTATGAATATTTAAAACAGAAGAAAGGAGATGTCGTATGGACCACTACCACCCCAGAAGAAAAAGAAACGAAATCATTCATGAAGACGAAAAGACGGCGCTGCTCGAAGGAGGGAATCATATATCGATAGCGCTGTGTGATAATGATATCCCATATATCGTTACCATGAGCTATGGTTTTGATAAAGCAAACAATTGTTTGTATTTCCATTGTGCAAACAAGGGAGATAAGTTGGATTTTATAAAAAAGAATCCCAATGCATGCGCAACAATTATTAAAGATAATGGATATATGGAAACCAAGTGTGAGCATGATTACGAATCGCTTATTATAAGAGGGGAAATGCATATCGTGAATGACCTGTCAGAAAAAAAGCATGGTTTGCAAGTTCTTTTGAACCATCTGGAGAAGGACCCACAGCCTATATTCGAAAGAAATATAAAAGACGATCATTCATATGATAGAGTAACCATATTAAGAATGAATATGGAATCAATAATGGGGAAGAAATATATAGGATAAATCGCTCAATTGGGCTTTATAGAAAGGACAATGCCATATGATTGATATCGCGAAAGCAATTGATTTTGTAAAACAATATGGTAATGCAATAGAAATTGCACGGCTCGAATCGATCTTGGGAAATACATTTGATCAAGATAGAATACTCAGCCGTATAAGGAAGTTCCAAAATGTAGACGGAGGATTTGCTGTTCCCGAATGCGGGGAATCCAATATCTCTGATACGGGATTCGTACTTAGCTGGCTTTCGGATCTTCATTGCCTTTCATCAGATATTTCAAAGCACGCCATTCATTATCTAGAATTGCAGCAAAATACAGACGGCTCATGGCGAGAAAAGCTAAATGACGAAATAGCGGTACCAGAATGGAAAGAATCGAACAATCATAAAGCAATTCTGTTTCAGACAGCTAATACTGTGTTCTGGCTTCTGAAATGTTCTGGCAATACAGGCGTAGTTGAGAAAGCAAGAGCTTTCCTGAAGAAAAACTTTATATGGGGAAATGAGTATTTACATACAAAATGGCTCTATGCATCTATTTTAAGTCAGGAATACTCATGGGAATCAGAGGAAATACAAGGGATGATACGACAGATATGTGAAGGAATAACCGAGGAGACTCCTCCATCCATGAAGACATGGATGTTATGTTCATTTTCTACATATGGAATGCCCAAAGATATGGATTTCGTCCGGAAAATCATAGAACAGATACCGCAGAACAGGGACGGAAGCATAGAGAGCGAAGATGGTGATTCTTTTATGGTAAATGCAACAATAGAATTGGTAAAAGTATATAAGTATTATATGGAATAGCAGAGCGGGCAGATATGCAAGTTATGCACACGTGAGCTGGATGCCTTCGGCGCATAGGTAAATAATTGGTTCGTAGTAGTGTAGTAGTATCGAAGCCAAGGAGAGTCATATGGGTAATGTGTTAATCAATCATTTGAAGATCCATTTTGATTTGTCATTCGAAATGCTGGAAAAACAAATAGATAATTGTCCTGATATTCTATGGAATGAAAAACTTGGCGGATTTGTATTCTGGCAGCAATTGTTGCATGCATTTACAGGGATATTATTCTGGACCAGAGAGAATAAGGGCAATTTTATCGAGCCATTCGCCGACAGGCAGGTTTACCCTGAACTAGAAAAGGAACCGATCGGACGTATAACAAAAGAAGAAATGAAGACGTTTGCCGAAAAAGTAAAAAATCAAAAAGATATATTTTTCACTAATAAAGATGATGAATGGCTTCTCAACCAGAATGTGATTTATGATAAAATACTGAATATCGATATTATCGCAGGGCAAATACGGCATATGCAGTATCATATAGGGCATTGTGACGGGTCATTAAGGGATCGAAAAATAAAAACGGTAGAATGGATAGATTATTTCGGGTAAAAGTATCAATATTATAGAACGATCTGACAAACCATCGAATAGAAGGTACTGATGGTCTGCCGATTTGATTTTTTCTGAAAAAGAGCTCTAATGCGATTCTCATCAATTTTTAAAAAATCTGCCATAATATTTAATCTATAATACAAATATTGGTATCGATCATTCAGGAGGGACTATTATGGAAGAGAAGAAAGTAACAGATGATGTCACTTCTAAAACGAAGGTAATACTCTCAACATTGTGGATATTTGTTGTACTCAATTATTTATATTGCGATGTTGTATCACTGATGGATTCAAACTTATTACAACAGTATTTGTCCGGAACCGTTGGAGGAATGCAGTTGTCACAGGGGTTTCTTCTCGGAGCATCAGTTTTGATGGAAATATCCATTGCAATGGTTTTTCTATCAAGAATACTGAAATATAGAGCGAATCGAGTGATTAACATTATAGCTGGAGTTTTGACTACAATAGTACAGATATTGACCTTAATTGGAACACCAACGATGTATTATATATTCTTCAGTGCAATTGAGATTACAGGCACAATAGCCATAAGTATTATCGCCTATAAGTGGAAGCACATTCAGCACTAGATTATACAGAATTATCGTGGATCAAAAATTTCATTCCCCGCTGGTGCTCTGGAAGTGGCTGTGCAGGTTCAAATATATGCCGGCTTGGCTTAATACTACTGTAAGGAATAGACCATGCTTGATATTGTCAGAAAGACATTCGCTGCATTCGATAATGATCTAAGCCATGTGCTGGGAGAAAACTATCTTGATATCGTAGTCTATGGTTCTTCCACCCTCGATGCCTTTGAATCTCATCGCGGGGATTTGGACTTTGTGGTAATAACACGAAACGACCTTAGCGATACTGAAATCGACTCACTATTCAGGCTCCATGACGGGTATAGAGAGAAAAAAGGGAACTACCTTGAATATCAACTTGAAGGGACCTACTATCCCGAGAAAGCAATGAGAGATATTCGAGCTGATTTTGTTGGTTGTTATATAGTGTCTGGGCGAAAAGGATGGAGACGAATAACCCAGTTCTCCAATAATGTTTTCGATGTCTTACAATTCAGGACAAATGGAGAGTTTATCAGGAAGACAGAGATTGAAGTATATCGGCCAACGCAGCGCGATATAGAGGACAGTATAAGAACAGGATAAGAGAGTATAAAAGGTATCTGGACGATGAAGACTTTCCGCCACATGTAGCAATACAATATGTGGCGCGAGTTGCGTTTTATATAAATCATGGGAGAATTGGCTCAAAACAGGAAGCATGTGAAGAATATGCAAAGAAGTATCTTAATGATCCATATATACTACGGAGTGGGATGATAAAAATGCAGGATGATTATAGAGAGATAGAAAGAGAGTATCCGAACAATAGAGAAATAGCAAAAAAGGTATTAGAACAATTGAAAGACATAGGAGAGATAGCAGGCTGACAATCACTGCAACCTGACTCCGCGGCCTGTCACGCTTTGTGCTGGGAAGTCGCGTGTGCAGTTTTAAGAGGAACAAAGTAGCATGACAAAATTATACCATTTGGGGAAAGGATTAGTTGAGGGAATAGAATTAATTCCTGATTACCAGAAAAGGATACAGCTAGTCAGTCCATTTATAAAAGCATTAGATAAGGATATCGATGTATTCGAGAATATGTTGAATGAAGCACGGTATTTGAGAGAAGTCCTGAGAAGATCAAAACTGAGAGAATGGTCAAATTGCTGCAAATGGGCGACGGAAGCAGTATTTGAATATATTAGAAAAAACGAATTTGGCGATCGATATAGTAGAATGAGATGTAACTACTATTATGACACCATAGAAAAATGTAAAAGACTATATAAAAAAGATTATTTAGATTCCGGTGATGATGAAGGGAACGAGTTATTTGAAGTACACGTTGAAGATGAGCATCCCCAATACTTTGATATGGCAATATATGATGAAGCATATGAAAAGATGGAGGCAGAGGAAGGGATAGAAGAGATAATGGATACAGCACGGAGGTATTGGAATTTAGAAAGAAACAGTAATGAAATAGTGGAAGTGTTGAGCGATAAGAAAGCAGTAATATTTAGACGAATAAGTTGGGATTGAAAGGACCATCTGACAATCTGGCGTGCCATGATTCTTGTGGGTTGATTATTGATTTGCAAGAACTACGCCAAGCCCGCTTCGCAGGTCAATATATGCCACGCCCCAGATGGAATACTATTGTAGAATACTATTGATAATGAAGGATATTCGTCCGACGGGCTTTTCTCCCTCTGGAATAGAATGGCAACAGAAAAGAGCCAAAATTTGCAAGATTTTCGTAACCATTTCCGTGACCGTAGGAATGCAATGGAAGACCTATTTATAAGTCTTCCTTAATGGGTAAAAATCCTTCAGCCCCCAGCCTTTTAATTACTTCGCGTAACATCGGATAACGTATTCTATTTTTCGCACAATTGGTATTGAAAAGGGACGCCCTCATCTGGTTAAGTTGAGTTGAAGGACAAAACTTATGCCAAGGAGGGCGCCATGAACCAAGAAGGTTCACAAGAGAAGATTATACGGATCGATGAAGTACAGGTGAAGCGGGAACTGAATGACATCGTCCGTGGCACGGTGGAGGAAACGCTGAACAAGCTCTTAGACGCCGAGGCAGACGAGCTTTGTGGAGCGGGGAGGTACAAACGGACTCCTGCTCGGAGAGACACGCGGGCGGGATCATACCAGAGGAATCTGGATACCCAGGCGGGGAGGGTAACCCTGAAAGTACCGAAGTTGCGGACGATTCCCTTTGAGAGCGCCATCATAGAACGCTATAAACGGCGGGAATGCTCGGTAGAAGAGGCGCTGATTGAGATGTACCTTGCGGGTGTCTCGGTGAGGAGAGTCGAAGACATTACCGAGGCGTTGTGGGGGACGAGAGCGTCCGCGGGACTTATCTCCAAGCTGAACAAGCAGGTCTACGAGAAGATAGAAGCCTGGAGGAACCGAGAGATTACCGGAGCACATGCGTACGTGTATCTTGATGGGATTGTGCTCAAGCGCACGTGGGCGGATGAAGTACGCAATGTGTCGATTCTGGTAGCGTTTGGCGTCAACGAAGATGGGTACCGGGAGATTTTGGGAGCTGCGGAAGGCGCCAAGGAAGATAAAGCGGGCTGGGGCAACTTTATCGCAAGCCTCAAGGCGCGAGGGCTTACGGGGGTCAGGCTCTTTATTTCCGACAAATGCATGGGGCTTGTAGAATCGCTTGCGGAATACTATCCGGAAAGTGCGTGGCAACGCTGTACGGTGCATTTCTATCGGGACATCTTTACGAATGTTCCGACCACGAAGGTAAAAGATGTTGCGGCGATGCTGAAAGCAATCCATGCCCAGGAGGACCGTGAGGCAGCCTTGGAAAAGGCTCACGCAGTGGTCGAGAAGCTCAAGACCCTTGAAGAAGGTATTCTCGAGACTTTGAGCTACACTGACTTCCCAAGGGAACATTGGCGTAAACTGCGCACGAACAATCCGATGGAACGGATCATGCGAGAGATACGGAGGCGAACGAGAGTTGTCGGCAATTTCCCTGACGGTAATTCTGCACTCATGCTGGTTACCTCACGCCTACGATACATCGCAGGAAGACAGTGGGGAACCAAACGCTATATGAACATGGATCTCTTGTCCAAGGGAGAATTCGGAGACCAGATAGCAAACGCTTAAAACAACCCCAGATGGAGACACCCTATGAAATGTGCGAAAGATTATTGACAGTACCTGAAAATGTCCTTCGCTTCGTCAGAAATGTCGGAGCAATACCACAGGCTTGTACAATGTCAACTAATGCTGCATTTTTTCTATCCGTCAATAGATGCTTTTTCTTTTGTAAACAGTTGATGGGCGGTCTCTTCTTCAGACAAAGTGCGTTTTTTTGCGGTAAAACAAAAGAAGATTATTCCGAGGACGGACCAGGCAATCAATGCGATCATCCCGCCATGGCCCATGTAGCCAGGCATTGCAGGAATGACACAATTCAAAAGAATCAAGACGCAAACGCCGCTGCCCAAAATCGAAGTAAATTCCCCATAGCGCATACGATATGGCCGGGACATCGCCGGAGCGGTTCTCCTAAGTTTATATGAACTTATGCAGGTTATTCCCCAGCCTACGACAAAGCCTGCTGAACCAAGTGTAGTAAGGGTGTCAATTATCCCGGTGCCCAGAAAGACCCCCAGTACCATAATCGCGGCGCAAAACGCATCACACATGTATGGAGTCTTGTATTTGGGATGAACTTTTTTGAAAACAGCCGGGAGAAACTGAGCTCTGGCCATTCCCAAAAGAAGTCTGGAGCCGGCGATATAAAAGCCATTCCATGTGGAAAAAAGGCCAGCCAGGGCCGAAATAAGACTGATCCCAAATAAGAGTTTCCCGAACAGATTCGGATAGAGGACCAGGAAAAGATTCGGAAAGGCAGGCCGTCCCAGTTCAATGAATCTCAGCCATGGGAGGGCACAACCTGCGGAAAGAAAGATTGAAACATAGAAGCATCCGGCACAAACGAGAACAAGGATAATAACTTTACCTATGCTTGACGGCTTAATACCTTCGGTTTCTTCTGCTCCCTGAGGGATCGTGTCAAAACCGGAGAAATAAAAAGGCGCCATGGCAAGCATCGTCAGTATTCCTGAAAGAAACGAGGTATGCTTTTTCATCTTCATGCTTTGATAGACGGGCAGAATATTTCTTATATCGAATTTTAGCAAAGCCGCAGCTATGCAGATCAGGCTTCCTCCCAGAAGCAGCACCGTCATTATCGTCTGAAATTTTGCGGCGTATCGTATCCCCCTGAAATTCAGAAAAACAATCATGGCAGCCGTTCCTACACCGATGATCGCAGAATGAAGGAATATTTTCTGACCATATATCTGGTAGAGCACAGGGCCGTCTTTCGCCCATGGAATTACAAAGGAAAGTATGTCGTTGATTGCAATCGCTTCCCAAGGCAATATGCTTATATAGGCCATCGCCACAAACCAACCCGCTATAAATGAAAGTTTAGGACCATATGCTCTGTATGCATAGGCAGTAACTCCCCCAGCAACGGGCATTGCCGGGGTCAATTCCGCAAAACACAGAGAAATTGGGATTAAAAGCACCGTACCCAAGGCAAAGCCGGTGGCTGCGGCCACCGGCCCTCCTCCGTTGATATAAAGGTTGTTGAGGGTTATAGACCAACCGACACCCACGATCGCCCCGAATCCCAGTGTAAATAAATCAACAAAGCCTAAACCTTTTTCCCCCATTTTTTCTCCATTGGCATACACTTCCCCCTGACGCTGGCTCAGGAGAGATTGAGACGCTGATTTAAGACAGTTTTTTACTGATACAGCTGTGGGATGTCAGAGTTATAATCCCTTGTCTCAAAATCATAATTCAGGTTTACTTCTTCCACCTTCATACATTTGCCATCTTTAACAACCATGTAAATGTCTTCCAGATTCATCAAGTCTGCAAGCGGATTGGAATTCAAAACGGCGATATCGGCGTTTTTCCCGACTTCGAGGGAACCTATCTCGTTTTCCAAGTCCAGAACATGGGCTCCGTTGATGGTAAACGCCTTAAGCACGTCCCATTTGCTCATGCCTCCAATCTCGTTTAGTTGTACCGCCTCATCTCCCACCACACCAAGACTATCCAAGCCTGAGGTAATGAGAACGCCCGCCCCGACTGCGTTTTGAAGGCCGGAATTACTGAAGGGGATGCCTTTTTTGTGATCTTCTATCCATTTGGGGCCACGGTCATAAATGGGATTAAGCGTCTCTGTCAGCGCCGTCATTGTTGGAGTGTATGCAATCTTCTTTTCAACCATCATTTCCGCCTGAGGTTTTGTCATCGCGCTGCCGTGTTCTATAGTATCAACGCCTGCCGCAATAGCTATCTCAAGTGGAGCGCTCCCGCTGCAATGCACGGCAACCTTCTTTTGTGCGGCATGAACAGCATCGCAAGCGGCTTTGAGTTCTGGAAGCGTGATTTCTGGCCGTGCATATTCGCCGTTAACGTATGGCTTCTCCAGGCCGTAGCTCGCGAAAATTTTTACCCACTCGTAGCGAGCTGCCCTTTGCCGGGAGAGCTTGACGAATTCATCAATGCCGTCCGCATACTGTGCAAATACCGGGGGGACATGAGATCCGGTGATGGCCAACGGACGGCCGCAGGTAATTATCCTCGGTCCAATTAAGTACTTAGACTGAAACATGTACTTAAGAGTATAATCAATGTCATACAGATCGCCGCACGAGCGAATTGTAGTAATTCCCATTCTCAGTTCTGCGAGGGCATTTTTCAGAGATCGTACTGTTAATGCTGGGGCGCCCAAATTCATCTGCTTCCACAGATTTCCATAGGTTCTTTTGTACATAAGATGCTGGTGCGTGTTTATCAAACCTGGCATAACATAACGTCCTCCAAGATCAATCGTTTCGTACTCCGGCTTTCTCTTTTCCACATTCTTGCCGGAAATTTTGGAAATCTTTCCATCGTCGATGAAAATACTCGCATTTTTTATCTCTTTCTTGTTAATGACATCCAATAAGACTAAATTTGTAAGTACCTTTTCCATACCTCTTTCCTCTTCTATTTCTCTATTCCATTTATATTCCAAACATGAGATTGGGAAGCCAAAGCGAAAGCTGTGGGATGAATGTAATGAACATTAAAGCAATCAATAACTCGATAAGTAATGGTACAGAAGCCTTGAAAACTTTTTCTGGCGGTATGTCAACAATCCGCGCTACGGTAAAAACGGAAAGTCCGAATGGTGGAGTGATCAGGCCTATCATAAGATTAAGAGTCATGATTACTCCTACATGAATGGGATCAATGCCAAGCGCATTTGTTACGGGAAGGATGATTGGGATAGACAGTACTAATGCCGACGTACTGGTCATGAAACACCCGAGGATGAGCAGAATTAAGTTAATCAGTAGAAGGATAATGACTTTACTTTCAGTGACTGTAAAAAGTGCAGTAATAATGACATTCGGAAGATTCTCCAGGACCATAACTTTTGAAAATACACCGCCCGCTGCCGTTACAAACAAAGTGCTCGCGCATACAGTAAAGGTGATTTTCAAACACTTAAGAATCTTTTGAAAATTCAGACGTCTTTGGATTAACCCCGCTATGAGGAAAAACAGAACAGTCAACGCACCGGTTTCGCTCGGACTGAATACCCCGAACATCATCAGAAGGACAATGGATGGCGCGGCGATCAGGGTGGGGAAGCTGCCCCAAAAGGCCTGCATCGGCGGTATGTTTCCTAGTGAATCCTTGGCCGGCCTACTGGCAAGATATTTCTTATCTAGAACCATCACTCCGAGCAAGAGTATTATTGACATGACAATTCCTGGGACAACACCGGCAATCAATGAACGGACACTTGATACTTCCGCCATCATCGCAAAAAGAAGCAATGGGACGCTGGGAGGGAATACCGGGCCTATCGTTGCGGTTGCAATGGTTAAAGCAGAAGCGTACCCTCTTGGATACCCCTCATCTTCCATGGCCTTGACTTCCATCTTGCCAAGTCCCCCAATATCCGCAATGGCAACTCCGGAGATTCCGGAAAAGATAAGGCTGATAAAGACATTGAGCCTGGCGGAATAACCTCTCTTGTTTCTCATAACTCTTTTTAAGAAGTAGAACAAGTCGTCCGTGTATCCGAGTTCATTTACCAAATTGCCCATCAAGATGAACATTGGCACGGAGATCAGAGAGAAACTGTTAAGTTGGTTATACATCGAGTACATTACCGTCGAGAGAGGGATTTCTTTCACAAAGAAATAAAGGAGTGCAGGCAACCCCATCGCGAGCGCGGCGGGCACGCCGAGGACCAAAAGAATAACAAGCAACAGAATCACGACAATCAGGATTATGCTCATGCCAGTCCCCCCGCATTTTTATGTTTATTCATAAGCATTTCGATGATTCCCAAGATGATGCTCAGTAACCAAAAAACGAGGCCAGCAATCATGACCACATGAACAAAAATAATGGGAATCTGTGAGGCCTTTGCAACAACACCTCTGATTGACGGGAATAGAAGCTTTTCACTGTAAAGCAGAACAAGAGTGAAAAAAGCGGTGATAATTTTTAAGACAAGATCAATCCCAAAGCGCCACTTAGGGAATATCTTGTAAATCATCTCCATACGGATCTGTTCATTGTTCTGTTCGACAAGGCCCATGCCTGAAAAAACCATGACAATGAGCATCATCTGGCTTATCTCGTCGGTCCATTTGAATGCCCCATTCAGCACGAATCGGTTAAAGACCTGAGCCACAACAGCGCAGCAGATTACCGAGATACTCAGGCAACCCA
>Ga0228536_1002353_pt1 | contig 11394 bp, 12 predicted proteins | sample SJ1Smetagenome_FD_168611 | JGI IMG/M metagenome (GOLD analysis project Ga0228536, IMG submission 168611) | Enriched culture of PCE-dechlorinating microbial communities from Ithaca, New York, USA - SJ1.S | ecosystem: Engineered > Modeled > Simulated communities (microbial... > Unclassified... | reverse complement strand
TGAGGTGCGGGACCCAAAGGCATAGCGGGCAGTCAGCTGAGGCAGACAGAGCCGCCGCTTGGTCCGAGTAGATCCCGCCGGCCCGGCCCCCGATAGCAGGCCCCGAGAGCGGAGCGGCGTTCGGCTAGGCGGATCATGCCTACCGGCCCTCTCTGCTGACTAGGGTGGTACCGCGGGTGATGCCCGCCCCTTGGGGGGCGGGCTTTTGTGTGCCTGGAGCGCCAGTACCTGCGGGTTTGGGTCTGTCGCTGGGTTTCGATATGTCGAGGGAGTGAGAGCCATGTTCAAAGCGGTTAGCGGTAAGCCTTCGTACCCCAAAATCGAGGCTGAGGTGTCGCGCTTCTGGCAGGAGCACGCCGTGTTCGCCAAGTCGCTGAGCACCCGGGAAGGCGCGCCAATCTTCCGCTTTTACGAGGGGCCGCCGACGGCCAACGGCCGGCCGCATGTGGCGCACATGCTGCCGCGGGCGCTTAAGGATGTGTTCCCGCGGTACCGCACCATGACCGGCCACCAGGTACCACGCAAGGCGGGCTGGGATACGCACGGCCTGCCCGTCGAGCTCGAGGTGGAGAAGGAGCTCGGTATCTCGGGCAAACCCGCGATCGAGGATTACGGCATCGAGCGCTTCAACGCTGACTGCAAGCGAAGCGTTTGGCGGTACCTTGAGGACTGGGAGGAGAGTACCCGCCGGCTGGGCTACTGGCTCGATCTCGACGAAGCGTATATCACCTACACCAACGACTACATCGAGTCGGTCTGGTGGTCCCTGCGCCGTCTCTGGGATGAGGGGCTGCTCTATAAGGGTCATAAGATCGTCCCGTACTGCCCACGTTGCGGCACCTCGCTGTCGAGCCATGAGGTGGCCCAGGGGTATGAGCAGGCAGAGGACCCGTCGGTCTTCGTGCGGTTCGGCTTGGACGAGTTGCTCGGCAAGCCGGTGGAGGCTCCGACTTCCCTGCTGGTCTGGACGACGACGCCTTGGACGCTGCCATCCAATGCGGGCGTGGCCGTCCACCCAGAGGAAACCTACGTCCTGATCGACCTGGCACTTCCCGAGGCCTCGGAACGCATGGTGATGGCCAAGGGCGCGCTCAGCAACATCTTTGGCGGCGAGCCTGACGCGTCGAGCGATGGCCCGCCGTACCGGATCCTGGCCGAGTTTCCGGGCCAGGCCTTGGTGGGCACGTGCTACCGGCCGCCGTTTGACTTCCTGCCCGCGCCGCAGTCCGGTTCGGGCTTACAGGCCTGGGTGATCCTGCCTGCGGACTTCGTCCTCCTCGACGAGGGCACCGGCATCGTGCACATCGCGCCCGCCTTTGGTGAGGACGACTACCAGATGGGGCAGCTGCACAAGTTGCCGTTCTTCCAGCCGATTGACCCCGCCGGCCGGTTTACCGAGCTCGTGCCGGATTGGCAGGGCGAGTTCGTCAAGGACGCCGACCCGGCTATCACCGAGAACCTGCGCCGGCGCGGCCTACTGTTTAGGGCGGGGCGCTACGAGCACACCTACCCGTTTTGCTGGCGGTGCGACGCGCCGCTGCTCTACTACGCGCGCGAATCATGGTTCATCCGGACAACCGCCCGCAAAGAGCGTCTGATCGAGCTCAACCGGCAGATCAACTGGTTGCCGGGACATCTGCGGGAGGGGCGTTTCGGCAACTTCCTGGATAGCCTGGTTGACTGGAACTTGTCCCGCGAGCGCTACTGGGGCTCGCCCCTGCCGATCTGGATTTGCGAGGATGAGGAGTGCGGCCACCAGCACTGCGTGGGCAGCTTCGCGGAGCTAGGCGAGCTTGCCACCGCGCCGCTGGCCGAGCCTTTCGACCCGCACCGGCCGTTCATTGATGAGGTCACGTTGCGGTGCGCCGGGTGCGGCGGCACCATGCGCCGGGTGCCATACGTCATCGACTGCTGGTACGAGTCGGGGTCGATGCCGTTTGCCCAGTACCACTACCCGTTTGAGAACCAGGAGACGTTCGAGCGGATGTTCCCGGCCGACTACATCTGCGAGGCGATTGATCAGACCCGCGGCTGGTTCTACTCGCTGCACGCGATCGCCACGATGCTATTCGACCGGCCGGCTTACCTGACGTGCCTGTGCACGGAGCATGGCGTCGACGCCGAAGGGCACAAGATGTCCAAGTCGCGTGGCAACGTTATCCCGCCCGGCGACTTCTTCGATCGGCAGGGCGCCGACGCGCTGCGCTGGTTTCTGGTGGCCGGCAGCCCGGCCTGGACCTCCAAGCGGTTTGACCACAACACGGTGACCGAGGTGCAAAATCAGGTCCTCGACACCCTGTACAACGTGTACTCGTTCTTTGTGCTGTATGCGGGGATCGACGGCTTTGACCCGTCCGGCCAGGCCACCGCGCCCAAGCCGTCGGCCCGTCCGGTGCTCGACCGCTGGCTGCTGTCGCGCCTTGCGGCGGTCACGGCCGAGGTGCGGTCGCGCATGGACGCCTTTGACGCCACCGGCTCGGCTCGGCTACTGGCGGAGTTCATCGACGACCTCTCCAACTGGTATGTACGCCGCGGGCGCAAGCGCTACTGGAAGGCCGAGGACGACCAGGACAAGACGGCCGCACACTGGACGCTGTATGAGGCCTTGACTACGCTGGTGCGCCTGTTGGCCCCGGTCATCCCGTTCGTCACGGAGCATATCTACCAGGCGCTGCGGTTGCCCGGCGAGCCGGAGAGCGTGCATCTGTGCGATTTCCCCGCGGCCGATGAGTCAGTTCGCGATGTTTCGCTCGAAACCGAAATGGCCCTCTGCCGGCGCCTCGTCGGCCTAGGCCGTGCCGCCCGCAACCGGACGCAGATCCGTACTCGGCAGCCCCTGCCCGAGCTGGTCGTGTCGGGCGGCAGGCTCGGCCGTGAGGTCGAGGCTCAGCTGGCCGAGGAGCTCAACATCAAGAGCGTGCGCTACAGCGAGGAGCCATCGAGCTTCGTCAACTACACGCTTAAGCTCAACTTTGAGAAGGTCGGGCCGCGCCTTGGACGGCTGACGCCGCGGGTTGCGGCGGCGCTGGGAGAGCTCGAAGCCGCGAAGGCCGCCGCTCAATTGGCGGCGGGGTCCCCGGTGAGCTTGACCCTGGACGACCAGGAGATCCAGCTCGAGCCGGCCGACGTGACCGTGCGCACCGAGGAGCGCGAGGGCTTTGCGGTCGAGCGCGACGGCGGACTGCAGGTGGCGCTGTCGACGGTGGTTTCGGAGGAGCTATTGTGGGAAGGGCTAGCCCGAGAGGCGGTCAACCGGATCCAGCGGGCCCGCAAGGACGCCGGATTCCAGGTCTCGGACCGGATCACCGCCAGCCTAGGGGCCAGCGGATCCCTCTACCGGGCGATCCTTGCCCATCAGGCCCACATCGCACGCGAGGTGCTGGCAGATGAGATCGCGATCGCGGAGGTCCAGCCAGGCCCAGTAGCGGGAGAGCAGGCCGCTGAGGGTGACGGCAGCTATCAGGCCCAGCTGGAGGTCGAGGGAGAGCAGCTTGCAGTGACCCTGGTACGCCGGGCGTAGCGAAGGGAATCGGCCGGCCCGCCGAGAAACCAGGAGGCACCAAACCGGCAAGGTTAACACCAACGGCAATAGTGCAGGGCCCCTGGCAAGAGACGGGGGCCCTCTCTCTAGGTCGAGACACAAGGAGGCACCCCAGTGGGCTTAGCAGCAGGCGGTGGGGCAGGAGGTCGTGGCGGCGCGGGCCGTGGGCAGGGCGGTGGCCGCCGTGGGCCCGGCGGTAGGCCGGGTCAGCGCGGCCGGGGCGGGCCAGGCGCCAAGCGCGGAGGGCCCAGTCCGGCGCAGCAGACCGGCCCGATGCAGAGCCATCCCGCTGGCATACGCCTTGGGGACAAGCTGCTGCTCAACATCACCGGCATCAACAGCGCGGGGCAGGGCGTGGCCCGCTACAGCCGCGATGAGAGTGAGGCGGCGCAGGGGCTCGCGGTCTTCGTACCCCTGGCCTGTCCGGGCGACGAGGTCAGGGCAGAGGTTACCGAGATCCGGCGTGACTTCGCAGTCGCGAGGATCGTGGACATAAAGAGACCTTCCCCTGACCGGACCAGGCCTCCTTGTGCTGTGTTTGGCAACTGCGGCGGCTGCCAATTGCAGCATATCGAGTACGGCAAGCAGCTAGAGATCAAAGCGGGCATGGTGCGGGACGCTCTGGTCCGCATCGGCAAGTTCGAGGATCCCAAGGTTTTGCCGACCAAGGGGATGGCTGAGCCGTGGGGCTTTCGCAATAAGGCCCAGTATCCGGTGGGCGATAGGCGTGGCCGTCTGGTAGCCGGGTTCTACGCTCAGGGCAGCCACCGGCTGGTGCCGATCGAGAACTGCCCCGTGCAGCACCCGACCAACAACCGCATCATGGCCGAGGCCGTCAAGGCGTCGATCCGGTATGACCTCCGCCCGTACGATGAGCGCACCGGAGAGGGTTTCCTGCGTCATATCCTCGGCAAGGTTGCGGCGGAGACGGGGCAGTCACTGGTCTGCCTGGTCACCAACGCGCGGGCGTTTCCCGGCGAGCGCGATGTCGCCCGCGAGATCACCAACCGGGTGCCAGGGCTGGCCGGGGTCGTGCAAAACGTCAACACGGCCCGCACCAACGTTATCCTCGGCCAGGTGACGCGGCCTTTGCTCGGTGAGCCGGTGATTGAAGATCGTATTGGGCCGTTGCGGTTCAGGGTCAGCACGGAGTCGTTTGTCCAGACCAACCCGGTCCAGGCCAAGGTGGCCTACGATCAGGCGCTCCTATATGCAGACGTCAACGCCGCAGACGAAGTGATTGACGCGTACTGCGGTATCGGCACGATTACGCTGTTGCTGGCGCGCAAGGCCGGCAAGGTGTATGGCATTGAGAATGTGGAGGCGGCCGTGGCTGACGCTCGGCAAAACGCCAAGCTCAACCGGATCGACAACGTGGAGTTCCTGCTGGGTGATGCCGAGAAGGTGCTCCCCGACCTCGCTCGGCGTGGGGTGCGGCCGACGGTGCTGGTCCTGGACCCGCCGCGCAAGGGCGTCGACCACCAGGTCATACAGGCCGCCCTGACCATGGCGCCCAAGCGCATCGTCTACGTGTCGTGTGAGCCGTCGTCCATGGCGCGGGACCTGGCCAAGCTGGCCTCGGACGGGGCCTACGAGCTGGTCGAGGCGCAGCCGGTGGATATGTTCCCGCATACGGCGCATGTGGAGACGGTGGCTTTGATGTCACGGATGGAGAGGTGAGCGTGGGGAGAGGGTGTGGTTATTGCCTTGTTCAGTTTCCCTCTTGACTCTTCCTTTGGGTAATCCTTTGTACTTAAGTCTGTACCCGATGATGAGTAAAGAGGTGGACGCAGATGACCAACCTGATCAAGATCAAAGACGTGTCCAGCACCTATGACATCACAGCCCGTACACTGCGCTACTATGAGGACATGGGATTGCTGTCCAGCACCCGGAGTGATGACTACGCATACAGGATGTACGATGAGAACGCCGTCAGGCGGCTTGAGCAGGTACTCATCCTCCGCAAGCTCAACATCAGCATAAGAGACATCCAGCGCATCTTCAGCACTTCCGGATCCGAGGTCGTCCTTGAAGTCCTCGGCAAGAAGGTGCAAAGCATAGACGACGACCTTGCGCTTTTGCATGAACTCAAGGAGATCGTCCTGGACTTCATACGCGAAATTGAGCAGGTCAATTTTCGAAACAACTACGACATAAAACAGCTGTACAGCAAGGCTAAGGAGATTGAGACACGCCTCGTAAGCATTGACTACATTGGCAAGCCCTCTAACATAGCCCGCTTGATTGAAGTAACCGAAAAACTAGACAAGAAGGTCCCTGACATCATGGTTGTTAGGATACCTGGGTTCAGAGCCGTGACGGTGGGCGAGCAGTCATGGGAGGATATGTTCCGGAGCGGCGGTTTCATGTATCAGTTGTGGCAGCATGTGCACTTGTACAAGAGTGTGATCTTTGACTGCTTCGATTTTCTTCTGACCAAAGGGGACCAAGCCGAGTGGATATGCGCCGTCAAAGACGGTGTCACCGACTCGGATGTAAGCCCCTTCCGGTTGTTCGACTTTCCCGGAGGCTTATACGCCATGGCGGTCAGTATTGACGAAGACATGGAGAGCATAGACAAAGTGGCAGATAAAGTTGGGCGATGGGTTGAGGGCACAAACTTCGAGCTTGACGCGGGCCGCGATGTCATGTTCAATATGCCCTACTTGTATGAAGATGGCAGGGATCCTGCGTATAGAGACATTGAAGAGGGACTTGGCTATAAGCAAATGCAGAGGTACTTTCCCATCAAGCTAAAAGACCGTATTTGAGCACTCTGGCAAGGGTGGGCCTTGGACCTAGCGCGCGACCGCCGACGAGCCTTTGTCCTCGAAGCATGGTACCCCGTGATTGCGGCATTTCGGCCGCAGCCGGGGATCGCATGAGGTGGCCTCTAGATGATCAATCATTCTGATGTGCTTCGCATTGTGCAGGCTCAGCTTGCAGTTGAGCTCAACTGCACCGTCGAGGATCTTGACGGACCGCCGGACAGCATCGTCTTCGTGGCGGCCAGAGATAATCCCGGCCGCAGGCCGTTTCGGAGAGGAGAGCGCTTCTTCGAGATTGTCTCGATGGGGCGGTCGATCGTGGTGTCGGCCACTCCGGAGCGGCTGGCGATTGCCAGGGCGATGATGCAGGGCAAGGATAGGGACACGGTGTTCGCAATGCCCTTTATCAGGGGTTTGTCGCTCAACTACCTGCCCGACCTCAAGGTGCTGCAGCCGCTGTCACCCCCCAAGGGCTTCGAGTTCGAGTTGGTCCCGGAGGAGCGAGCGGCCGGTCTGCTCACGATCGCCGGGTTTGGCAACGCCATCATCTATGATCCTGATCACCCCTATCGCACCGATCTGGCTGTGTTGGCTACTAAGCAGGGACAAGTAGTGGGCGTGGCGGGAGCAAGTCAGCCCTGCGCCAAGCTAATGCAGGTCGGGGTGGATGTGCTGCCCGCTTACCGCGGGATGCGGTTGGCCGTCTACCTCGTCAACAGGCTGACGTATGAGATACTGGGGCGCGACTGTGTTCCGCTTTACGGTACCATCGCCAGCAACCTTGCTTCTCAACGAGTAGCGCACAGGGCGGGCTATTATGTGGCGTGGGTTTCGGATTGGCGGTGCAACTTTGAGGCGCTGGAGTCCGTGCCGAGCACTCAATGAGGAGATTCCGGATGGTTAAGAAGACATTGCTTCTGGTTGGCCTTGTGTCGATTATCAGCTTTGGGTTTCTCGGGATGGAGCACTTGCTCTACTCGTTGACCGGCTCCTGGGCGTTATATCCCGCGTACCTGCTCTTTCTGGTAGTGGTGGCGATCGTGACCCACTTGCTGTATGTTTTTGCCCCGTACACCAGGATCACGAGCACACTTGTTGTGTTGGCCGCCATAGGCCTCAGCCTGTTGGCGCTCCGACATCTTGTCACCGAGCGCTTGCCGTCCTAGGCCCAAAATGGTAGGGGGATCCATGCGACGCAGGCCAGCTGGAGAAGGCGACGCAGCCGCGGTTAGGGTGCTGATCACCGGCATGTCGGGCACCGGCAAGTCCACTGTGCTGCGCGCGCTTGCTGAGCGCGGCCACCGCACTGTGGACACGGACAGAGATATCTGGAGCCATTGGGTCACCATGCCCGACGGGTCCGCCGACTGGGTATGGCGCGAAGACGCTGTGCGCGGACTGCTCGCCGGGCACCGGCAGGGCGCCCTTTTTGTAGCGGGATGCAAGTCCAATCAGGGCCGGCTGTATGAGATGTTTGACCATGTCGTCCTGCTCAGCGCGCCTGCCGAGGTGCTACTGGCACGGGTCGCGGCCAGGGAGGACAACCCATACGGGAAGTCCCCGGAGGAGAGGGCCCTGATCCTGCACCATCTTGCTCACGTTGAGCCTTTGCTGCGGCTCACCGCAACCGCTGAGATCGATGCCTCCTTGCCGTTGGACGAGGTGGTGAGGCAGCTTGAGGACTTGGTGCAGGGCACTTCGGGGTGGCGGCGGCCTCGGTGACCGGCCTCATGGTGCGCCGGTGGCGGGGTGGGCTGCGCGAAATGAGCAATTGAGGCGCGGTGAGTTGGTCGTTTCGAGCATCCTGGGGGTCCTGGTCTGCTTTAAACCGACAACAGGGTCCCAGTGGCGGGGTGGGTTGCTCGTAATGAGCAACTGAGGCAGGGTGAGTTGGTCGTTTCGAGCATCCTGGGGGTCCTGGTCTGCTTTAAACCGACAACAGGGTCCCGGTGGCGGGCTGGGTTGCTCAAAATGAGCAACTGCGGCTCGGTGAGTTGGCTGGAACGAGCATCCCAGAGGTCCAGGGTTGCCCAAAGAAGGCAACCGCGCCCCGATGACCGGCTGGGCTGCCCGATATGAGCAACTGAGGCAGGGTGAGTTGCCCGAATCGGACAACCCCCGGACTCTGGCCTGTCCGAAGAAGACACCAGGCCCCGCGTCCGGCCCCGGACCGGCAGTCACACATGAGGGGAGAGACCTGAGTGGACAGAGATACCGAGAGCAGAGCCTTCTGGGAGATGCTCGACGAGCTGGCCGCCTGCACGGAGGTCGTTGTTGACCGCCCGGCGGGCACCCGGCACCCGCGCTTCGAAACCATCATCTACCCCTTGAACTACGGGTACCTGGAAGGCACCAAGGCCGTCGACGGCGGCGGTGTGGATGTCTGGCGCGGCAGCATGCCCGGCCGCAAGGTAACCGCCGTCATCGCTACGGTCGATATGGTCAAGCGCGATACCGAGCTTAAGTTGCTCATTGGCTGCAACCCCGACGAGTGCCGGACGGTGCATGCGTTCCACAACGAGTACGCCAAGATGCGCGGGTTACTGATGCTGCGGCCAAGCTGATACTGCACGCGGGGAACGACGGACAGGGGACGGGGGACGGGGCGTTATGCAGCGGCTCTACAGGCTGGCAGAGGGTTATCGGAGGCGGTTTCCGCAGGGTGATGAGCCTTATCAGATTCTGGCCCGCCTGCTTGAGGAGTGTGGCGAGGTGGCGCGCGAGGTCAATCACTGGGAAGGCAGTGGCGTAAAGCGGACCAAGCATGGCGAGCCAAGCCGTGAGCGGCTGGCGGCGGAGATCAAGCAGGTACTGGCAGGCGCGATCGGGCTGGCATCGTACTACGGCATCGAGGATGAGCTTGAGCGTTCGATTGGTGACTCGCTGGCCCGGATGCAATCCGAGGGGTTGATCCCGGGTTAATCGGGGCTTGTCTGAGGCATTGGCCAGGCAGGGGCCGGCGCAGCCGCTAATCAGCCAGATCCGTCACCCACCGGGCGCCTCGCCGCCGCTGCCAGAGCGTGCCGAGGCAGTAGGTCACCAAGAACGTGCCGACGTATGTGTACGCCCCGCCACTGAGCCATAGCCGCCAGATGGACGTGACCAGATCACCGTCCACGAAGTGCCCGCCAGGCAGGGTGGCGAAGGCCATCGCCGTCAAGACAACCCCGCCGGCAAGCACGGCGAGACCCAGCCAGACGCGGCCGGGCCCGCCGGACCACAGCCCAATCAGTGCGGCGCCGATGCCGAGGACGAGAGCCAACGACAACATGGCTGTACGCACAAAGGCGGCATAGCCCTCAGCGATGACGGCTGATGGGGGTGCGGCGAGCGGATTGGCCAGAAACCCATATCGCAGCTGCGCATGCATCAGGACGGAGCCCAAAGCCAGGTGGTACCCAAGACCGCTAAGCCACAGCCAACTCTGCTTGATCCGCAATGATGCACCTCCTGGTGGGTCGTCCATGGTTTCTGGGTGGCAGGCCGGAGTCCTTCGCACTTCGCGTCAACTCTGCCCCTTATGCTGCTACCATGACGCGGCGGCTATCAGATGCGTTGCTGGCCCTCCGCCGCCCAGGCAGCCTCCTAGCTCGACAGCCCACCAACGATACCAGGATACTCCGAGTATCGGCGGGATGTAAGGAGACTGAAGTGAGCAGGGCATGGGTCCTCCTGCCTGCTCTAGCGTGGCAGGGGCAGGCGCCGGAAGACCTCCGCGTACTTCGTGCCCGCCTGACTGCCCATCGTGGCGCCGGAACTGGTGTGGGATCTCAGCAGCCGCTCGGCGCTGGTCCCGACCTGCGTCCGGTGCGCAAGCAGCGCCTCAACCTTGCGCTCCACAGTATCGCTGGTGTCGACGGCGATGTCGGGCTCGCGGCTGTGGAAAAGCCATACCTCTGCCTCGCTCCCTAGCGGTTCCGCAGCGACGCGCGCAACGGCCCTCCCTGCGGCCAGGTGGTCCGGGTGCACGTAACCAAAGCGCGTCCGGGCGAAGTCGAAACCAAACACCAGCTCTGGCTGCACCTCCTGCCAGATCTCCCGCACCCGCTCCGTCAGCCCGGCCGAAAGCCACAGCCGGCCGTCCGGCAGCCCCAGAAACCGCACATCCGTCACTCCCAACCGACGCGAGGCCTCGATCTGCTCCTCCCGCCGAACAACGCCCAGCGCGGCCCCCGTCAGCTCGCCCCCTCGCCTGGCCTCCCCGTCCGTGGCCATCATGACCGTAACCACCGCGCCCGCGTCCACCAAGCGTGCGAGCGTACCGCCCATGTACCACTCCACATCATCCGGATGTGCGGCAACAACGAGCGTGCGGGGAACTCTGGCAAGGACAGCCTCAGCCAGGCGCAGGCCGCCCGGTCCGCCGGCAAGCACCACAGGGCGGCGGCCGGCCTCGCCTACATAGACCAGCAGCGCAAAACCTAAGACCATCAGCCCAGCCAGGCACCACATGACCCAGCGGAGCGCTCGCCTGATGAGCACACGGCTGCCGCTGCTTGAAGCAGTGGGGGAGCGGCGGGCATCCGCGATGTTGCCGCCTGCGGTGCCTGTCGGGCCTCCGCCGGGACTGCCGGCCGCGGTCATCTCCGCTCGCGCCTCCCTCTCGTGCGTCCCACTACCTACTATGAGCTCACAGGCAGCCCCACAGACTCCGTGCGATTCGTGCCGTGCTCGCATCGCACCTGCCGTGTCGCCGGCTATCGGCCTGACACTAAAGAACAAGGGAGAGGCCAAGCCCTCCCTTGTTCTTGTGTAGCCACCGGCTACCGAGCTTCGAGCCTCGCGGCAACCCCAGCGCCGCAGCGGCAGCCCTACATCACCAACTGCCCGTTGCCGCCTTGGTCGATCAGCCGGAAGATTGACTCCTCGTTGCCGGTTACTGCGTTGATGTAGACAAGGAACGTCGCGTCCCGCAGGCGCACATGAAACTCATGGCAGAGCGCCTCGCCGCGTGACGGCGTCGGGATCAACACCGTACGGGCTCCAATGACCTCCACCCGCGGGTTGAGCTTGGCTCTCGCCTGGCTCTCGCTGACCTGGATTGCAGGCAGCTGCCGCTGCGTATGCGACATGAGATAGCCC
>Ga0228536_1002347_pt1 | contig 11443 bp, 8 predicted proteins | sample SJ1Smetagenome_FD_168611 | JGI IMG/M metagenome (GOLD analysis project Ga0228536, IMG submission 168611) | Enriched culture of PCE-dechlorinating microbial communities from Ithaca, New York, USA - SJ1.S | ecosystem: Engineered > Modeled > Simulated communities (microbial... > Unclassified... | reverse complement strand
AAGACCCGCACTCATCTCGCGGTTTCCTGCAAGCCATCGGCGCACGCGATCGGTACCACCGGGTCTGCGAGCGGCAGCACGCCGCCGATCTGTGGTAGCCCCTGCACCGGAGCGTGCAGCTCAAAGCGCCCGGAAATCAGCCAGGAGCGCAGTACCTCCGCAATCTCACGCGCGCGGCTAAGGCTAGAGAGCGGCACCGTGCGGACGCTTTGCCCGCCGATCCGGACCGTGCCGCTACGCAACTCGGCGTAACTCACGCGGCCGAGCGAAGGCCGGCTCCGGCTCTGGACTGAGTAGTCATATACATCAGTGAGGATCTCCGCATCGGAAACCGCGGCCGCGCGCAACACATCTTCGTCCAGGACCGGAATGGGGATTCCGATCCCCACCATCAGCGTCGGACCGTAGCCCGCGAAGAACGCCGCACGAAGGTAGCGGCTGGACATGTGTTTGAGATCGCCGATCACGGCCAGCGTGCCCGCCCCCCCGATGGGAACCCCGGCCTCAGTCCGCAGCTGGGAGGGGTTGTGTTGGGTTCCCTCCCACGCAACCAGGCCGGGCGCGCCACCCAAGAAGATGCGCGTACCGATGCCGATTGTGCGGTAGTGCGGGTCGCAGAGCAGCGGACTTAACTCGCCGGCGCTACAGTAGGTTACGTTGCCCAACTGGGGCTCAAGCGTGCCCATGTAGGTGGCCAGGGGCCGCTCGGAGGTGTTTGCGGCCGCCGGATAGTTCTGATAGCAGTTGCGTGGGTTAAAGAGATAGGCTTGGTTGACCCGGTCCAGCGACACTTGGGCGGCGTACTTGGTACGTGGGTAACAGTCGGTACCAGGTGAGCTAGCCTCAAGGTAGACGGGCTCACGGTCTACGAGCGCCTGGATGACATGCGCCCCGCCGTACTCCGGCCGCGAGCGCGCGGCCTCGGTGGCGCCGAGATAGCAGTCAACGGCGGCGATCCCCGCGTACGCCGGGACATCGTTGAGGACTGCCTGAGTCATGCGGATGGGCGGGTCGCTGTGCCCGAAGTTGATGAACACCCCGCTCGAGCACATGGGTGCAAAGGTCGCGGTCGTCACGACATCGATCTGCCGAGCCGCGCGCCGCACGCCCACGTCACCGACGATCCGCGTGAGCTCCTCCGCGCTAACCACAACGGCCTTGCCGGAGCGCAACCGCTCGTTGATATCCTCGTAGGTCCGCTTGAACATGAGCCGCCTCCACATAACGGGCCGCCGCGTCCCCCTCCGCTCGCTCGGAGGCTGCTCAACAAAAATGCTCTTCCTGGCTAAGGAAGAGCGGTTGACGCTTCTCTTATCTGCCAGGGGCGGACGGCCTCTGCTGGAATTGGCACCTTGGCCCGAATGGGGGCCAGGTTGCCGGGCTTCATCGGGCCAGTCCCTCCGCCTCTCTGGATAAGAACTGCCATATTCGGTTATGGCGCTGATTATATGGGCCTCAGGCTTGACCCGTCAAGGGGAGCATTCGGTGACTGCTTCCACTCGGCCGCGCGCCAACCGCAGCTGCTCCTCCACTGCCCCAATGGCTGCTAGCTGCTCGTCCGCGGACTCAGCAACGGAGGCTCTCAACCTGCGGGCTTGCTCAGCGGTCGTGCGCGTCGCGGTGAATGCCTTTTCCAACTGATCGCGGTGCAGCAATCGGAAGCGCTGGAACACACGCTGCAGCCCCTGTAGGGCCGCCCAGCGCAGGTTCTCGACGTTGCGGATCACCAGCGCATCAACAGAGGCCTCAAGCCGCCGCCTGACCCGCTCACGGCGCAGTGGCGCGGGCAGCAAGCGATCAATCGCCTGCGGTGAAACCACGCCCAGAGTGACATTCCAGTCATACTTGACCCAGTAGGGCTGCTGGCGGATCCCGAAGTCCTCAGCCGGTGCCGGCCGGAAAGGCGCCAGGTCAAATGCCTCAGCCGCCGCCGTGTATACACTCCTAATCAGGTCATCCAGCTTGGCCTGATGGCCGGCGATGAGCCCCGCCGACAGCCGGGAGAGATCGTCGGACATCCTGCCAAGCTCTCTCTCAAACATCGCCGGGATGGCTTGTGAGACTGCCTCCTCCGCCTGCCGCTCCGCATCAGGAGTGTGTGAATCGTCGGCAAGGACCGCTTCGACCCGTTGCATCAGTTCCTGCCGCGCCTTGGACCGCAGGGACTCGGCTTGAGCCTCAAGGTACTCCGTGGCCCGCCGGAAGTCGCCATCCAGCACGTCGATTGCCGTCCGGCGTTCTACCTCAGCCCTGCATAGGCTCTCCTCCAACATCGCCAGCCGCTGCTCCAGGTCCTCCAGCGGCATCTGGAGCGACCGTCCCAGCATGCTTGTTTGGAGCATCGCCTGATCCACTAGCGTTACCGCCTTTCCGGCGATTGCCGTGACCAAGGCGGCGGCTTTGCCCTCAACCAAGAATGCGGAGAGGCACTGCTCAAGGTTGGCCATCCCGCTGTCGCGCCACCCCACCGGATCATCCGCGAGCCTGGCGAGGAGGCCGGCCCGGGCCGATACCGCGAACACCGGCGCGTTCCTCACCAGCTCACTGCCTCCGGCTAACTTGGAGATCAAGAACTCGCGCGCAGCCTCTAAGTCGCCAGGATCAAGATAGTCGATCTTATTGAGCACCACGAACAACCGGGCGACCCTCGCCTCGACCTTTCCGAGAAACTCAGCCTCCGCTGCCGTCAGAGGCGGGTCCGCCGAAACCACAAGTATCGCACCATCGCAGTGCGGGAGGAAACGGAGCGTGGCCTCGGTGTTGTGGGACAGCGTTGAGCCGATGCCTGGGGTGTCGATCAGCACCGCGCCGCGCCGGAGGAACTCCGCGGGGTGCTCCAGCTCGACTGAGCTGATTCCCAGCTTGTTGTGCGGGTTGCCTTCCTCCGTGACCAGGCCCACCAGCAACTCCTGCATCGAGGTTGCAGTCAGGCCGTCGTGGCGGGTCACCGGCCGATCATCCAGATAGGAGACAAGCACAGCACGATGGCTAGCCGCCCGCAGATAGGTCGGGATGGCAGTCACCGGCAACACCGAAGCAGGCAGCAGCGGCTCACCAAGCAGCGCATTGACCAGGGTGCTCTTGCCCCGCTTGAACTGGCCTAGTACGGCAAGGTGAAACCGTCCTTGGCGGAGCCTGTCGCGTAGCGCCTCCAACTCTCCGGTGCCGCTGGCCAGCCCGCTTGGCACTGCGGAGACTGCAGCCTCAGCCTCAACTAGGGCGCGCTCCAGAAGACTCACGCGGTCCACGTCCACATGGTTTGCCTCCCTCCGAACACAAAAAAGCTCCTGCCTTAAGCAGGAGTCATCAGTCTGCCGACATTACGCGAACTCCATCGCGTGACCTGTCCACCTAGTGAAGGTCACAAATATCTTCTTGCCAAGGTGAGCAGTACCTCCCACAGTATACGTACTGCGATGACAGGAGCCGCGGCGTCTCCGCCACGGCTCCTGCAGAACATTGATGCTCCTGTCTAGCTGGTCTTACCGGCGCTGCCGATCAAAGCAGTCGCTGCAGTATACCGGCCTGTCGCCACGCGGCTGGAACGGTACTTCCGTCTCCTTACCGCATGCGGAGCATGTTGCCGGATACATCCGGCGCTCGCCCCGGAACCCGCCACCCATACCGCCTCCGGTACGGGGGCCTGCGGACCGCCTGGCGTTACGGCAGTTGGTGCAGCGCGACGGCTCGTTCTGGAAACCGCGCTCGGCATAGAACTGCTGCTCACCAGCGGTGAAGATGAAGGACTCGCCACAGTCACGGCACGTCAAAGTCTTATCCTCAAACACGGCGCTCGCCTCCTTTCTCATCTGATGGGCCAGCGTCACTGGGGGCTTGGATCTTCCCGCTGGCACACCAGCCTTGGAGAAGGACCATTGCGCCGCCTAGAACGCGTGCGTGTGATATCACTCTACCAGAATTGTGCGTCAGAAGATACAGGTTTTACTACTCTTCCTGATCGCCAGATACCAACTCGCCCGTGGCTGCTATGTATGAGTATGGATGAGCATGGGATCCGCCCCCGCCTAATCGGCACAACGGTGGGGACAATAGGCAGAGGGGTTTGACCTCCGGGCCGAGACCTGCATGGAGGATTTTGCCGGGACAGGCCACCCTGTGCCGGGAAGGAAGGACTTGCACGTTTGTGGAAGACATGCGGGCCCTCGGGCGGACATGAATTCGTAACACACTTTAAGCTGGGAGGGATATGTTTGTCACTTCGCACAAGCCTTGACCGCTTGAGGCGGAGCAAGACCCTCCAGCGTCGCACCATCTTCCTAGCCCTCGTCTTTGTCCTGGTCTTCGGTTACAGCGTCAGTTCCATGCGTAAGGCCGGTGCCTGGTCTGTGGTCATTGGCGAGCAAGTTGTTGCGACGGTGGATAACCGCCCGCAGTTTGAGCAACAGATGCAGGCTCTGCTCCAGGACCTTGAGGCAGAGCTCGGGCGGCCCGTCCAGCTTGGCGGACAGATCACATTTCGGCGGGCAGTTGCCGGCGTGACGGCTGTCGCGGCAACCGACCTCGCCGAGGAGTTGCGCGAGAAGCTACCCTTAGTCACCACTGCCACAAGCATCGTGGTCGAGGGTCAGCCGGTCGCGGCCTGCGACACCCGCGCGGAGGCTGAGCATGCCGTTGCGCTTGTCATGGAGCGGCACCAAGCCCAACTGGTCAAGCGGTCCGGCGTGGAGGTACTCAACTGTGAGTTCCGTGAGGAGATCTCCTTCGAGGAATGCGAGGTACCCCTGTCGGAGATCCGGGAGCCGAGTGAGGCAGCTCTGATTTTGGAGCGCGGTTCGGACAAGGTTGTGGAGCACAAAGTGCAAAAGGGCGAGAGCCTGTGGGCAATCGCCAGTAAGACCTCGATCTCGGTGACCGATCTCCGCCTCGCCAATCCGCAGATCAAAGGTGACCTGATTCGGGTCGGGGACACTCTCAATCTCGTTGTGCCTGATCCTTACCTGACCTTGGTCAGCAAAGAAGTATATACGTACAGGCAGGCAATCGGCTTTACCACTCAGCTTCAGACAGACTCCTCGCGTTGGCCTTGGGAGCGCGTCATCACCCAGGCCGGCCGCAACGGGCAAAAAGAGATCGTCGTCGAGATTTCTCGGGTCAACGGCGAGGAGGTTTCCCGTAAGCTCCTCTCAGAGACCCTCCTCAGCAACCCCGTGACGCAGATCGTGGTCCAGGGGACCAAGGTGGTTCCGGACCGCGGCACCGGTCGACTGGTCTGGCCGGTCGTTGGCAAGATCACCTCACCGTTCGGTATGCGCAACCGCGTGCTTCATACAGGTATCGATATCGCGGCGCCGACGGGCACTCCGGTGCTCGCGGCCGACAACGGGATGGTATCCATCTCGCAGTCCAGCCTGGGCGGATATGGGCAGGTCATCTTCATCGATCACGGCGGCGGATCGTTGATAACGGTCTACGCGCATTTGTCTAAACGGCTGGTGAGCGTGGGCACCGTCGTCGAGAAGGGCCAAGTCATCGGCCACGTGGGCAGCACCGGACGCAGCACCGGGCCGCATCTGCACTTCGAGACGCGGGTTAACGGCACGCCAGTCAATCCGCTGCAGTTCTATCCGAGCACGTAGTGTAGTGCTAGCAGCGTTGTAACTAGGGTGCAACAAAAACCAATACCGTAGCGACAGGACTCGGCGCAGGGCTTGGCAAACCCTGCGCCGATATGTTTATGTCACCTACGCAGGTTGAAACCACGCTGAGCCCGCCCCGCTTGTCGCGGAGCGCGGGCGGCCGCGTCCAGAGACTGGGTCGCCTGCTGCGCGCCATCGCCTGCCTTGTGGCCGTGACGGCCTGCACCGGAGCCGTCATCTGGCCGTTATTGCCCGCCCCAACGCGGCGCGGCGCGGCGGATTGGGTTAGGTCGCATGCTGGGCTGCTCAGCAGCAGGGCCTACTACGCCGTATCCCACCGCGGGTGGCGGTCGGTGCAGCTGGGCAACTGGGAAGTGTTGCTCCCGCCGGCCGGCGGGGTACTGCACGATCACCGCGGGGAGCCTCAGGTGGCCTGGCCGCACATGGAACAGGGACTCTGGCTGTCGCAAGCCGCGGATGAGGCACTAGCCAAGTTGCCGGCGGCCAGTGGGCTGAGTGAGGCTCAGATCGGCCAGGCAGGTGAGCTGCCACGGCTGATCCTGTATGCGTCGCAGAGGCAACTTGCTGCGATATGGCGGTGGCCCGAGGCCCACGCCACGACGGGCATCTACTGGGGAGGGTCGGTCGGAGTCGTAGCGCCGGTGACCTGGCTGCCGGTGATGCATCCGGAGCACCCGGGCCTGGCTGCTCTCGGTACGCAAGGGAGTTCGGTTCTACAGTCGACTCTCGTCCATGAGCTGACTCATTGGGCGCACGATCGGGTATCGCTGGGACGGATGCCCAGGTGGCTGAGCGAGGGGATCGCCGTTCGGGCGGAGGAGCGGACCTTCGGGCACGAGGCGCCGGCCGAGCTGATTGCGGCTAGAGCGATTAGGGCAGGGCAAGCGTCGATCGCGGAGTTCGCGATGTGGTTCGGAGCGACCGACGCATCGCGCTCGCAGGAGCTTCAGGCTTACGCCCTGGCGCGTAGCGTGGTCTGCTATCTGGACCATTCGGCCCTGGATGGGTGGGACGAGCGGATCCTGGCCCGGCTTGCTGCCGGAGACAGGTTTGAGCAGGCCTTCGTCGCCGCCAGTGGGATGACGCTGGCTGAGGTGGAGAAGCAATGGTTAAGATGGCTTGATGTTTCAGCAAAACCGCAGTAATGTACATGTTTGGCGGCCCAAAGGGCAGGAATGCACCGGCGTACCGAGAAATATGGGTGACGCTTTATGACAACCGCTTGGGGGAGCCCATTTGTCCAGACTGATAGTTGAGGGCGGGTGCCGTCTCTCGGGCACTACGCGTATCGGGGGCCGCAAGAACTCGGCGGTTGCCGTTATTCCAGCTACAATCCTATGCGGCGACACCAGCCGCCTCGAAAACATCCCGCACATCACCGACGTTGAGGTCTACAAACAGCTGCTCGAGTCGGTCGGCGCAACGGTTAGCTGGACCCGCAACGGCTGCTCCCAGGGGCTCGAGGTCTGCAGCAAGCCCGCTCAGCCTGTCCAGGTTCCGTACAATCTGGCAAAAAAGCTGCGCGCATCCTACTACCTGATCGGAGCGCTGCTCGGCCGCTTCGGCGAGGCCGAGATTCCACTGCCCGGCGGGTGCGACATTGGGCTGAGACCAATCGATCAGCACATCAAAGGCTTCGAGGCTCTCGGTGCTGAGGTCAGCATGGAGGGCGGGGTTGTCCGCGCCCGCGCCAAGCGCTTGGTCGGCGCCACGATCTACCTTGATGTTGTTTCGGTCGGCGCGACGATCAACATCATGCTCGCCGCCGTCCTGGCGGATGGCCTGACCGTGATCGAGAACGCGGCCAAGGAGCCGCACGTGGTCGATTTGGCCAACTACCTCAATGCCTGCGGAGCCAAAGTCCAAGGAGCCGGGACCGACGTGATCCGCGTGCGCGGCGTCCGCCCCCACGAGCTGCACGGCGCTTCACACGCCATCATCCCGGATGAGATCGAAGCTGCCACGTTCATGATTGCCGCCTCGGCAACGCACGGCGACGTGACCTTGGAAAATGTGATCCCGCGGCATCTCGCGCCGGTTTCGGCCAAGCTCGAGGAGATCGGCGCCAACGTCTACGAGAACGGCGATCTCGTGCGCGTCTGGACCAATGGCCACCGACCCCGCTCCGTGCACATCACCACGCTGCCCTATCCCGGTTTCCCCACCGATGCGCAACAGCCCATGACCGTGCTCCTCGCGACGGCGGAGGGGACAAGCGTTGTGACGGAGACCATCTTCGAGGGCCGCTTCAAGCACGTTCAAGAGTTAAATCGAATGGGCACACGGATCCGCGTGGACGGACGCACTGCCCTGATTGAGGGCGTCAATGGGCTTTCTGGGGCTCCGGTGCAGGCGAGCGACCTCCGGGCCGCCGCAGCGCTGGTGCTGGCCGGCCTGGTTGCCGAGGGCCGCACCGAAGTCGGCGGTATCGAGCACCTGGATCGCGGCTACGACAACGCGGTCGCCAAACTGCAGGGTCTCGGAGCCCGGGTGAGCCGCGCCGACTAGTTGGCATTGCATGCACGGTAAGCTCGTTATAGAGACTACCACTGAGCCCCCACACCCGGGGGCTTTGGATTGGTCCAATTGCACCTCTGACCAGCCCAAGTCCGAGTTCTGAGAAAGTTGTGACAACGGCAAAACTGCAGGGATTTAGCATGCAGCTTGGCGAACACCCATGGCTGTGTTACTGCGCAGTGGATTGGTCCATTGCCCATTAGACCCACCTGATTGTCCGGCCCGGCAAAGCGGTTTTGCCGGTGCATTGCATGTTATGGTCCTGGCTGACCGGACAGCCGCAAGGATGCGTGGTGGACCGAAAGGCGGTGCTACAGACGTTGGCCACAGAGTTGGTTGGTAAAGTGCGCCAGGCTGAGGCAGAGGCGCGTGAGATGATTGCCGAGGCGCGCGCGGCTTCTGAGCGGATGCTGAGCCAAGCGCAGACCGAAGCAGCCAAGGCCGTTGAGGCAGCGGAGACCGAGGCACGGAGCATCTCCGCGGCCGCCGTCGAGGCTGCCCGGAGTGACGGCCGAGCCGAGGCCGCCAAGCTAGTTGAGGTGGCCCGAGGTGCGGCAGACCAGACTCGCAGCGCTGCCGGCGCACGGGTGGGAGAGGCTGTCAAGCTCGTGATGGAAAGGATCGTGAAGGCCTGATGGCAGTCACGCCCATGAAGTCCGTCACGATCATCGGTCACGCCGGTGACCGTGAGAGCGTGGTCGCCCGCCTGCACCAGTCAGGCGTCATGCAGCTTGCGGACGTAAACGGACACACCGGCGGGGATCACGAGGATCAGAGCGTCGCCGCCACTCTGACCACCGAGGCCGCAACCGGCGCCAGTGGTACAGGGGGCAACGGTGCCGCCTTTGCCCGATCCCGCGCGAGGGCTGAGAGCCAGACCAAACTGGCTGAGACAGACCGCCGGATCGGTGAGCTGACGACATGCCTCAACTATCTCATGCGGTGGGACCCGATCCAAAAGGGCCTCATCGAGAGCTTCCTTGCCGCTCGTGAAGAGGTTGATCCGGCTGCCTGGCGGGCGGCCGCTCAATACGACGCCCAGCCGGTGGTACAAGCCAGCCAGCGGGGCGAGGCTCGGCTCGCGGAGATCCGCACGCGGGAGAATGAGTTAGGCAACCTGCTTAAGGAGCTTCTGCCGCTTGCGGCCATGTCGCTGGATCTTGGCGCCCTCCATGACACGGAGCAGGTTGCGGTGTTCTTCGGCCAGGCCCAGGAGTCGCGCCTGGCAGCCCTTGAGACCGCGCTCGCGGCCAAGGGTTGTCTGCACCACATCAGCCGCCTGGGTGCTGTCGGCAAACAGGTCTTCTTTGTTGCCCTATATTTTAAGAACGATGTTGCGGCTGCCGACGTCATCAGGACCGCGGGTGTCGAGGCTGCTAGTTTGCCCGTCACCAATATGAGCGCTGGAGACGCCATTCTGGCGGCGCAGAGCGAGCTGGCGGAGCTTGCGCGCGAGCGCGACGAGATCGCAGCTCAAGGTCGCGAGCTGGCCAAGGAGCGCCTTCAGATCTATGCGCTCTACGATCACCTGCTGCTAGAGAGACAGCGGTATGAGGCTCAGGCGATGCTCGGGGAGACCCAGTCGACGTTTGTCATCCGCGGCTGGTGCCCAGCAGCTGTTGCGGACAAGCTCGAGGCGGCGCTGGGCGAGGATGGCGCGGCGGTGGCGGTCCAGACGCGTGACCCGCGCCCCGGGGAGCAGCCTCCCGTCCTCCTGGACAACCGCAAGTCGTCGGCTCCGTTTGAGATCGTCACCAACATCTACGGTTGGCCGTCGTACCGCGAAGTTGACCCGACGCCGGTACTGGCCCCGTTCTTTGCCCTCTTCTTCGCGCTCGCCTTGACCGACGCCGGATACGGCATCCTGATGGTGGCGTACTGCTGGTGGATGATGAGGCGCAAGTCCACGCCCAAGGCTAGCCACAAGTTCTTCCGGCTGATGCTGATCGGCGGCGCCGTCACGATCGTCACCGGCGCGCTGACCGGCGGCTGGTTTGGCAACGCGCTGGACTTCGTTCCCTCGTCGCTTGGGTTCCTGACTAAGGCAAAGAACGTGCTCCTGATGCTCGACCCGATCGAGCAACCGATGGTCTTCATGATGATGTCGCTTGTGCTCGGCCTACTGCACCTGATGACCGGTATTGGCGTCAAGATGCACATGACCATCAAGCAGGGCCGGGTGATCGACGGCGTTCTCGACCAGGGACTCTGGCTGATTCTCCTGCCCTCGCTCGGTTTGATGGCTGCAGGGTCGGCGCTCGGCCCCGGGGTCGCAACCGCAGGCAAGTACGCAGCCCTCGCCGCCGCGGCAGGCCTCGTGCTCACGCAGGGGCGTGCTGCGCCAAACATCGTGGGCAAGGTCTTCGGCGGCCTGTACTCGCTGTACGGGTTGATCGGGTACTTGAGCGACACGCTCTCGTACACCCGGCTATTCGCACTCGGTCTCGCCACCGCGTCGCTGGGCATGGCCATCAACCAGATTGCACTGATGGTCCGGCCGGTGCCCTTCGTGGGCGTGTTCCTGACGTTGGGGATCATGGCAGGCGGACACTTGATCTCACTTTTGATCAACGCCTTTGGAGCGTTCATCCACTCCGGGCGGCTGCAGTTCGTGGAGTTCTTCACTAAGTTCTTTGAGGGAGGAGGAAAGGCGTTCAAGCCCTTTGCCGAGCGTCCGCGGTTTACGCAAGTGACCGAGGACTGAGCCTCGCGGCGCTCCGCGGGGTGTTGGCGTTGATTCGGTTCCCTTGACTCAAAACAAAGCAAGGCAATCTAGGGCAATATGCACTCATCCGTCAGTGCTTAAGGAGGCTATCAAGCTAAGATGACTGCAATGGGTTCGGTCTTTGGAGTCGCGATTGCAGCGCTCGCATTCGCTCCGGTGTTCATGGCGCTGTTCACTGAGTTCATCTCGGGCCTCGGCGCTGCGTTCATCGGCGTCGGCTTCGCGATCTTCCTCGCGGGCATCGGCTCCAGCGTCGGCGTGGGTGTGGCCGGCGAGGCCGCATCGGGTATCGTTGCTGAGGAGCCGGAGAAGTTCGGCCGCGTCCTACTGCTCCAGGCGCTTCCCGGTACGCAGGGCGTTTACGGTTTCATCGCGGGCTTTCTCGCGCTGCAGCAGATTACCTCGCTCGGCGCCGCGGCGATGACCCTCGCGCAGGGAAGGGCGATCATGTTCGCCTGCGCGCCGGTCGCCATTACCTGCCTTGTATCCGGCGTGTTCCAGGGGCGGGTTTCGGCCGCCGCGATGCAGATCGTGGCCAAGAAGCCGGAAGAGTCGGGCAAGGCTCTGATCTTGCCGGCGCTCG
>Ga0228536_1002344_pt1 | contig 11466 bp, 9 predicted proteins | sample SJ1Smetagenome_FD_168611 | JGI IMG/M metagenome (GOLD analysis project Ga0228536, IMG submission 168611) | Enriched culture of PCE-dechlorinating microbial communities from Ithaca, New York, USA - SJ1.S | ecosystem: Engineered > Modeled > Simulated communities (microbial... > Unclassified... | reverse complement strand
TCCGCCGGATACTGGGACTGAAGACCGCGCAGATCTTTTCCGTGCTGGGACACAAAGACTACGATGAGGTGATTCACCGCGACAATCTGGTCGTCACCGGCGACCTCAAGAAAAATAAAGGATGATCCGATAAAGCCGATCAGCGTCAAAAATGCGCCCGTCCGGGCGTAATGTGAAGGAGGGTCCCATGATTCCATTGATTGTTCTGGTCATCATACTTGCCGTCATCGCTTTTTATTTCGTCGGAATTTACAACAGCCTCGTCTCGCTCAGAAATCTTTACCAAAACGCCTACACGCAGATCGACATCCAGCTCAAGCGCCGCTACGACCTGATTCCCAACCTGGTGGAGGCGGCCAAGGGCTACCTGGCGCACGAGCGCGCCACGCTTGAAGCGGTAATAAAAGCCCGCAACACGGCCGTCGACGCGAGCAAAGCCGCAGCCGCCGCGCCGGGCAGCGCGGCCGCCATGGCCGGACTCGCCCAGGCGGAAGGATCGCTCGCCGGAGTGCTTTCCAAACTCGTCGCCGTTGTGGAATCCTACCCCGACCTCAAAGCCGATGCCACCATTCGCGACCTGATGGAGGAGCTCACGTCCACGGAAAACAAAATCAGCTTCGCGCGCCAGGCCTACAACGACGCCGTAACGGTGTACAACACCAGGCGGGAGCAGTTTCCGGACAACATCGTCTCTTCCACCTTCGACTTCAAGACGGCGGCTCTGCTCGAAGCGGTGGAAAAAGCCGAAGAGCGTCAGGCGCCGAAAGTATCGTTCAGCTGACGACGAAGCGCCGATGACCGCCGATCGTCCGACCAACTTTTTCGCCAGGCAGGCCGCAGCCCGCAAAAGCTGCCGGCGGCAGATGATTTTTTTTATCGGCGCCGTGGCCGTCGTCGTCGCCGTCACCACGCTGGTCATCCGCCTGGTGTGGTATCTTTTCGTCGGCACGCAGGCTTACACGCTGCTTAATTCCGGCGCGGCGCAAAGCTACCGGACCCGGCTGGCGGGCTTTACCTTTTTCGATCCGGCTTTTTTTCTGTTCGCGGCCATGGCCATCGTCATGATCATTCTCGCCGCCAGCCTTTATAAAATGCAGACGCTGAAAAAAGGCGGACCGGCCGTGGCCGAAATGCTGGGCGGCAGGCGCGTCGCTCCCGACACGACCGATCCGGACGAACGGCGGCTGGTCAACGTCGTGGAGGAAATGGCCATTGCCTCCGGCATTCCCCTGCCGCAGATTTACGTGCTCGACGCCGAACGCAACATCAACGCCTTTGCCGCCGGCCTCGAATTGTCCGACGCGGCCGTAGCCGTCACCCGCGGCGCGCTCGCCAGGCTGAACCGCGACGAATTACAGGGCGTCATCGCCCATGAATTCAGCCATATCTTAAACGGGGACGCCCGGCTCAACATGCAGCTCATCGGCATCCTTTTCGGCATCATGTTCATGGGCATCGTGGGTCAGAAAATTCTCACCCAGGGGCGCATCGCACTGCGCATGGGCATTCCCATCATCGTGGGAGGCGTCTGCCTCATCGTCATCGGCTACGTGGGCACTTTTCTGGGACGGCTGATGCAGTGCGCGATCTCCCGGCAGAAGGAGTATCTGGCGGACGCTTCCGCCGTCCAGTTCACGCGCAATCCCCTGGGACTCGCGGGCGCGCTCAAAAAAATCGGCGGCTCCGCTTTCGGCGCGCGCATCCGGCTTGCGGAGGCCCGTCAGGCGAGCCATCTGTTTTTCGGCGAAAGCCATCCCGACGACCTCTTTTCCTTTCTGGCAACGCATCCGCCGCTGGCCTTGCGCATCCGGCTTCTGGATCCGTCTTTTGACGGACAGTTCGTCAAAACCGCCGAGGAACAGCCGACGGGCCCCAAACCGCAGTACACCACTCCCTTCTGGGGAACGACGCGCCAGGGCGCCGGCCTTGCTCCTCCGCCCGGATCGCCGCTCGTGGCCGTCATTCCCGCCCTGGTCGTCGACCGCGTCGGCCGGCCGTCGCCGGAAAACATCGTCCAGAGCCGGACCGTTTTGACCGACCTGCCGGCGGATATCCGCGCGGCGGCGCGCACGCCGCAGGGCGCGGCCTCCCTTATCTACGCGCTCGTCATCGGCGCGGACCGGGCGCGCCAAAACCATGAGACGGCCGCCTTGTCCCGGGCGCTGGTCCTGGAAGGAAAAACGGAGCAGGTCTTTGCCCTCGGCGCCCTGCTGGCGGGGCTTTCCAACCGCCTGAAACTGCCGCTTCTGGAACTGGCCATGCCGTCCTTGGCGGGGCTCGACGGTCTGCAAAAAAGAAATTTCCTGGTGGTCCTGCAGTCGCTTGTCAACGCCGACGGCCGGATGACGCTTCTGGAACTGTCCTGCCTGTGGATTCTGGACAAGCACCTCAATCCCGCCGAGGATCTGTTTCGAACCATCACCAAATTTTCCTTCGCGCAGGTAGGCCTCGACACCGTCACGCTTCTGGGAGCGCTCGCCTCGGCCGGACATCCGGACGACCGCGCAAAGGCGCAGGCGGCCTTCGACGCAGGGCTTTCGCGCATTCCGGAGCTGGCCTGCCGCAAGCCGGTTTTCCTCTTTAACGAAAATCCTTCCTACGCCGGCGTAAGCCGGGTGCTCACAAATCTGACTTCCGCCTCTTTCAGGATCAGGGAAACCGTCATCGACGCCTCTGCCCACTGCGCGTTTGCGGATGCGACTGTCACGTTCGAGGAGGGAGAGCTCCTGCGCGTCATCGCGCTCGCGCTCCAGTGCCCCCTGCCGCCGTTCATTGAGCAAAATCCTCCCGCGCCGGTTTAAGGGAGATGGGGATTGCCAAGATCACCCGGGTGTGTTAAAGCCCCTCCATGTCCCTCTGGCAAAAGAAAAACCGAATCCTCGTCACCTGCCCCAAGGGCGTCGCTCCTTATCTGAAAACGGAAATCGAAGCTCTGGGATTTCCGATTCTGCATGAAATCGACACGGGTGTGTCCACCGAGGGAACGCTCGCCGACACGATGCGCCTCAATCTCCACCTGCGCACGGCGCAGCGCGTTTTGTACCAGCTGCAGATTTTCAAGGTCGTGTCTCCCGGCGCCCTGTACGCCGGCGTTCACGCTCTCCCCTGGGAAACGATTCTTTTCGATTCCGGTCCCAGCGCCTACCTGTGCGTCACATCCGTGGTGGAAAACGAAACGATCACGGACACACGCTATGCCAATCTCAAGGTGAAGGACGCCATCGTGGACCGCATGCGCGACAAGACCGGCCTCAGGCCGGATGCAGGACCGGAAAAGGACCGGGCCGTCGTTCATGTATACTGGCGCAACGATCTGGCGATGGTTTATCTGGACACGTCCGGAGACCGGCTTTCCCTGCGCGGATACCGCCGGATTCCGCTGGCGGCGCCCATGCAGGAAACTCTGGCGGCGGCGGTCATCGCCGCCACCGGCTGGAACCGGCGGACGCCTTTCATCAATCCGATGTGCGGCAGCGGCACGCTGGCCATCGAGGCGGCGCTTTCCGCGCTGGGACGCGCGCCGGGCCTGTCGCGCAACCATTACGGTTTCATGCATCTGCGGGATTTTCCGCACGACGCCTGGCAGGCCCTGCGCAGAGCCGCCCGCGACGCCGCAGAAAAAACGATGAAGGCAACCATCATTGCCTCGGACATCGATCCGAAAGCCGTGGAGGCGGCGCGCCGCAACGCCGAGACGGCCGGCGTCGACCGGCTGATCGAATTCAAGGCCTGTCCGTTTGAAAGAACGCCGACGCCCGGGGGCGGCGGCGTGATCGTTCTGAATCCCCCTTACGGGGAAAGACTGGAGCCCATCCGCAGCCGGCCGCGCCCGGCGGAGCGCAGCAGGGAAATCGCACCCGGACAAAAAGTCATTCTCCGCAAGGGCGCCGGAGAAAAACCCGCCGCCGGCGCCCTGCAAAAACTTGCGGCGCTGTACGAAGCCTGCGGCGATTATTTCAAGAGCACCGGCCGGGGCTACCGCGGCTACATTTTCACCGGCAATCTCGATCTGGCCAAAAAAGTGGGACTGCGCACGAAACGGCGGCTGCCGTTCTACAACGGCGATATTGAATGCCGGCTTCTGGAATACGAGCTCTACGCGGGAAGCCAGAAGCATTCGGCAAAAGAAGATTTGCGAAATTCCCGTCTGCGGCCCGAGCCGGATGACAAGCCTTAGAGCAACCGCAGGACGCGGAATCATGCGTGCGTCTGACGGGTCGCAAGGCCCGCGCGAATGTTTTTCAACCCTTTTCCCTGGCTTCTTTTTGGGCTTCCTTTGCTTCTTTCTTCCTGGCCTTGGCCAGAGTCTTCAGCGCTTTTTTATCCGGTAACGGCGAAGCGGCAACGGCCGGCGGCTGAACCGGGTCCGCAGACGGCCGGGCAGACGAATGCTCGACGGAAGAAATTTCCGCCGCGGCCGCCCCGCCCAAGAGCGCCGGCTCCTCCCGCTGCATCTTTTTTCCGGCGCGGGTCCGGCGGACCCGGGCGATGATCGCTTCGGCCATCATCCGGCCGAACTGGCCGATAAACCCGGCAATCAGCACCAGCACGACCCATTTGAGCGCCGACCAGGTGCTGATATAATCCAGAATATCCGTCACGAAAGCCCCTTAAAAGAGAATCCGGAAGAGCGCGGCAACGGCTGCCCTTCCTTGTTTTTTATATCGCAAAAACGACCATGATGACAAGGCCTATTCTCCCTGCGACAAACCGTTGAATTCGCAGGCGGCTCGTGGTAAAAAAGCGCATCCCGACCAGAACGGAACCAGGACGGTGTTCGCAGGAGGGAAATCGTCTTTCATGAGCAGATTGCATATACACATTTTTCTGGGGCTGATGATTCTTGCCCTCGCCGCCTGCTCGGCGCCGCCGATTCAACAGCGGCATCCCGAGGTGACCGCCGCTTACGCCGAACCGGAAACCGCTTTTTTTGAAGCAACCCGCAGGGGCGACATGGCGGTCGTCATGCGCCTGGTGGAGGAAAAAATCATCGACGTCAACCAGACCGACGCCTATTCCTGGACGGGGCTCATGTACGCGATTCAAAACAGCCATGCGGGCCTGGCGGAATATCTGCTTCTCAAAAAAGCCCGGATCAATCTGCAGGACAAAGACGGGCTTACGCCGCTCATGATCGCGGTGAACGAACGCCATCCGGACATTGTGGAAATTCTGCTGGAGTCCGGAGCCGACGCGCTCAAACAAGACAAGCACGGCTTCACCGCCCTCATGTGGGCCGTCTACAATAAGAGCTGGGACAGCATTCCGCTTCTGCTCGCGACGGGCAAAGGGCTCGATGCGCAAAACGGCTTCGGGGAAACGGCGCTGCATCTGGCGCTGGACTACCGTCTGTACGACGTCGCCACGGCGCTGATTGAACACAACGCCAACCTCAATCTCAAGGATCAAAACGGAAGAACACCGCTGCACCTGGCCGCGGAAAGGGGCGATGCCGAAAACGTGCGGCTGATGATCGCCCGAGGGGCGGCCGTCGCGGCGCAAAATGAGGCGGGGGAAACGCCGCTCATGAAAAGCATCCTGAGCGGTTATACATCCGTGGCCGCGCTGCTCGTCAACCGGCCGCAGGACCTGAACCTCCGGAACACACAGGGGCAGACGGCGCTGCATCTGGCCGCGCACGCGAACCTGCCCGATACGGTTTCCCTCCTGGTGCGCAAGAAGATCAACCTCAACGTCCGGGACCGGAACGGACAAACGCCGCTCATGGCGGCAGTGCAGGCACAAGCGGAAAGGGTCATTGTTTTGCTTCTGGAGGCCGGCGCCTCGCCGGCCGTCAAAGACGCGCAGGGCAAGACGGCGCTCGATCTGGCCCGGGCCGGGAAAAATCCGAAGATCGTCGACTACCTGGAAAAGAAGATCAAGCCCCTATGAAAAAACGAATTCTTTTTCGTCGCATTCTTGGTCTGGCGTTTCTTCTCGCGCTGGTTTTGGCGGGCGCGGCGGGATGCCGGTACATGAGCATTCCGGCAAAAGACGATCCGCTCGCGGGACAGACGAAAGCCAAAAGCGGCGAAACGACAAACGCATACAACTCCGCGGTCATCAAGGGCCGTCTTTCCGGCGCCGGGCCCAACCGGGAATCCACGCTTGTTTTGGCCTATCGTCCCGGTGACACCGACTATACCGAATACGTCATCGCCGCCGCGAACGGTGCGTTTCTGCTTTATCTGCCCGAGGGGCGCTATCAGCTCTTTGCCGTCACGGACGACAACCGCAACGGCGTCTTCGAGTCCGGCGAGGTCTCCGGCCAGTACGGCACTCCGGGAAATCCGGCGGAAATATCCGTCCGTGAAGGAGAGCTGGTTTCGGGCGTGGTCATTTCCCTCTCCCGGCCGGGCGGCCGCAACGCTGCGCTTCCTTTGGAATGGCGCCCGAAGAAGGGCCAACCGCTGCTGCGGCAGCTCACGCACAACGGCCAGACGCTCAAAGTCTATCATGAATACTTTTCGCCGGAAAATGCGCAGACCGGATACTGGAATCCCTCGTCCTTCATGAAAGCCTTCGGCGCTCACATTTATCTTGCGGAAGATTATTCTCCGCGCAAGATTCCGATACTCTTCGTTCACGGCACGGAAGGCAGCCCGCACAACTGGATGTTCTTCTGCATGCGTCTGGACCGGAGCCGCTACCAGCCCTGGTTCTTCTACTACCCCTCGGGAATGCGCCTGGGACTGGCCGCGGCCCTGCTCGACGAGGAGCTGCGGGAACTGCATGGCCGGTACGGCTTTACGAAGCTGGCCGTGGTTGCGCACAGTGTCGGCGGCCTCACGACGCGGTCGTTTTTAACCCGCTACGCTTCCGACAAGGAGCATGCCGCCATCCGTCTGTTTGTCTCGCTGGCTACGCCGTGGAGCGGTTTTAGCGTCGCCGACGCGTCGCAGGTTCTCACCCACAAAAGCATTCCCGCCTGGCTGGATCTGGGAACGCAAAGCGGCTTCATTTCAAGAACCCTGGCGGACGAGCTGCCCAAAGGTATTCACCACTATATTTTTTACGGAAAAAACGACAGCCTCTGCGGCGATAAAGCCCTCGACGACCGGGCGGTCGCCGGCGCAATCAAGCTCTACAGCTTTCCTTGCGACCACTCAAGCATTCTCGCCGACCGCCGGGTTTTCGCCCAGTTCAATAAAATTTTGGAGAAAGAACTCTGGTAGCATGAAGATCATCCGTTTCCTGTCCGACACCGAAGAAATGCTCTGCGGCGTTTTGTCGCCGGAGCGGCCCGCCTCGGCGGCCGTCATCGCGGGACATATTCCCGGCGCCTGGAGCGTCACATGCCGCGAAGCCCGGATTCAAAGGCTTCTGGCGCCGCTCGTTCCCGTCAACATCCTCGCCCTGGGCATCAACTACAAAAAGCACGGTGACGAAACGGCGATGACCTACCCGAAAGAGCCGGTTCTTTTTATCAAGGCGACCAGCAGTCTCACCGGCCCCGACGCGCCGATCCTCCTGCCCGCAGCCGGCCCCCATCAGGTGGACTACGAGGCGGAGCTGGCCGTCGTTATCGGCAAAGCGGCCAGGAACGTCCCGCCTGAAGAAGCTCTGGATTATGTCTTCGGCTACACCTGCGCCAACGACGTGAGCGCCCGCGACTGGCAGTTCGAAAGACAAAAGGGGCAGTGGGCCAGGGGCAAGAGCTTCGACACCTTCTGTCCGCTGGGCCCCTGGATCGTCACCCGCGATGAGATTGCCGCACCGAATACGCTGGCCATCCGCTGCCTCGTCAACGGGCAGGTCGTTCAGAACGCCACCACGGCGGACATGATTTTCGACATTCCGTCCATTATCAGCCATCTGAGCCGGTCGATGACGCTTCTGCCGGGAACGGTGATTCTGACCGGCACGCCCGACGGCGTCGGCTTCACGCGCCGCCCGCCGCTGTTTCTAAAAAAAGGCGACACCGTCAGCGTGGACATTGAAAAAATCGGGACGCTGACCAACCGGATCGAAAAAGAGGCCTGATCATTACCCGCACACGGCGTCTTTTGTCAAAATCGGAAAAAATATTCATGTGACGTGCAGGGAACGGTCGCGACCGTCCCCTGCAAATTGCTGCGGGTCTTTTCCGGGCTGTTGCCCGGGTATCTCCTGTTCGGGAGAATCTAATGGAGTCGCCTCAACATTAAATTTTAATCCAGCCCCGGCACGGGATATCTCCGGCAGAAGGCCTCGACGTCCCGCCGGATGCCGCCGAGCAGACGGTCATCCCGGAAATGTTTCAGCGCGGCGGTCATCCAGTCGCCGATCCGGATCATCTCTTCCTCCTTCATGCCGCGCGTGGTCGCGGCCGGCGTTCCCAGGCGGATGCCGCTGGGTCTGAGCGGCGGATTCGGATCATCCGGAATGATCTGCTTGTTCGTCGTGATGGACACGCTGTCCAGAATAATTTCCGCCTGCTTGCCGTCGATGCCGAAGCTCTTTACCGTATCGATCACCATCATGTGATTGTCCGTTCCGCCGGTAATGAGCGTCGCGCCGTTTTCCGCAAGCCTTGCGGCGAGCGCCCGGGCGTTTTTCAAAACCTGCTCGGCATACTGCTTAAATTCGGGCGCGAGCGCCTTGCCCAGCGCAACGGCGATGGCCGCAATCGTCTGCATGTGCGGACCGCCCTGCAGGCCCGGGAAAACCGACTTGTCGATGACGTCGGCGTATTTCGCCTTGCATAGGATGAGCGACCCGCGCGGACCACGGAGGCTCTTGTGCGTGGTGGTGGTGACGATGTCGAAGCCGCTCGCGAGCGGATTGCTCATGACGCCCGCCGCCACCAGACCGCCGATGTGCGAAATGTCCGCCATCGTAATCGCGCCCACCGCATCGGCGACTTTCTTGAAATCCTCATAGTCATAGTCGCGCGGATAGGACGTATATCCGCACAGGACGATTTTCGGCTTTGTTTCCAAAGCCGTCTTCATCAGCGCGTCAAAATCGATTTTCCCCGCGTTTTCCGGATCGGTCTTGTAGCGGACAAAGGTGAAGAGCTTTCCCATGTGCGAGACGGGCGCGCCGTGCGTCAGGTGTCCGCCGTGGGACAGGTCCATGCCCAGCACGGTATCGCCGGGCTTGAGAAACGCCAGATAAACCGCCTGGTTCATCGGCGAGCCGGACAGCGCCTGCACGTTGGCGTGTTCGGCACCGAAGACCTTCTGAGCCCGTTCGATCGCCAGGCGTTCGATCCGGTCGGTGAATTCCTGTCCGCCGTAATAGCGCCGGCCGGGATAGCCTTCGGCATACTTGTTGGTGAGAATCGATCCGTTGGCGGCCAGCACTTCCGGATAGGTGTAGTTTTCCGATGGAATGAGTTCAATTCCCCTGCGCTCCCGCTCTTCTTCTCCCCGGATTGCAGCGAAGACGTCGGGATCGTTCTGCAAAAGACGCTCCCGGTTTGCGTTTTCCGGAATTTCGCGGATAAAGGGTTGTGAAGATGAATGTTCAGACGACTGCTTTTGCTTTTTTTCAGGCATGGCTTCCTCCTTCCTGTTTCAACAGTCTCTCTTTGCCCAGGCGCGCGGCAAAGGAAGGAAGCTTCCCGATGGTTCATTCCACCTACAACGCCAGTTGCTGACCGGGAAGTCTTTTAATAAACCGCCTTCCCTTTTGTCAAGAATTTCTTTTACAGACAGAAGCCCCTTGACTTACGAAACTCGCTCCCCTATACTGTTTGAACACGGAAGTTCATGTCAAAAATTCAATCACCCGGGTTTTTGGAGAATGATTTTTAAACAGCGAATGGCGCCTGCTAGTTTCATCGTTATTATTATTCTGTTTTTAACAACCGGTCTTTCAGCCGGCCATTTGTATGGTTCTGAAAAAGTGCCGGATGCGGTTGTTTCCGTCTCGTCCGGATTCGTCATCGCCGTGGACAAGAAAAAACAGAAGCTCTATGTTTTTCAGAAAAACAATTCTTTCAGGAAAGTTTTTGAGGCAGCCTGTTCCACGGGAAAAAACCACGGCCGAAAGGAAATATCGGGCGACGCCAAAACGCCGAACGGCATTTTCTTCGTCACCAGTATCGTCAGCAATCCCGGTCCGCCCGAAACTTACGGAACGATGGCGCTGCCGCTCGATTATCCGACAGTCACGGATAAGAAAGCGGGACGAAACGGAACGAACATCTGGATTCACGGAACGACCAAACCCCTGCTGCCCTTTCAAAGCAACGGGTGCGTCGTTCTGGCCGATAAAGACGCTCACGCGCTCGCCCGCTACGTCTTTGTCAACAAGACACCTGTCATTATCGATGAGACCATTACCTGGGTGCCCCAGGACCAAAGCCATCCCGCCAAAGCGGAATTGGAAAAGATGCTCGCCGCCTGGGCGAAAGGATATGCCGACGGAGACATCAATGCCATTGACGCCCTGTACCTGGACGGCTATCGGATGAAAAACGACAGGCGGGAAAAACTCGCCGGCGCGCTTCGTTCAGTGAAAAGCATCAACCGGCATTTTGACATGACCCCCCGGGATATTTCCATTTTGCATCAAAGCAATCATGCAGTGATCCTGTTCGATTCCAAAAGCGACATTGCCAAAGACGGCGCTTTCCAGGGCCACTTTCAAAAACTGATTCTGGACAAGATCGACGGCCGGTGGTTTGTCCTGGACGATGCCGGGACTCCCGTCGTCGCAGCGTCCAGGACGGAAACCAAGCCGGCTTCGCCGCAGGCGCAGACGAGCGACATCGCAGCGAAAGAATCCATCCAGCGCCTGATTAAAAAATGGTCCGAAAGCTGGCAGACGGGAAACATGACCGTTTATCGCGGCTGTTACGCGCCCGCTTTCCGTTCCCAGGGAAGAAATCTTGACGACTGGATTGCACACAAAATCAACGTTCGCCGGCACAGCGGACGCATGACGGTTCGTATCAGCCATATCGCCATATCCGTCCACAACGGGACCGCCGCCGCGACATTCACACAGAGCTACAGTTCTCAACTGGTCAGAAGCAAGGGCGCCAAAAAGCTTGAGCTCATGAAAATCAACGGGGAATGGAAAATATACCGCGAAGGCATGCTATAGATAAACGCCGCCGCTGCCGGCGCTCCGCATCGATCTTTTTTTCTCCGACCGGAAAAGGCGCCACGCCGTCTTCAAGACCTGCCGCCGAAAAGGCGCGACTCGAAAAGCGTTGACAGCTTGAGGCGACTCCCCTATATTTTTCGCCGTGGTGCATGAGGCCCGCCTGTTTTGTATTTTCCGCTCAACGGACGAAACCCAAAAAGCCCTCAAAGAATCGGGATGACATGAAAATTCTTCTTTTGTCCATGCCGGACGTGGCGCCGATGATCATGCATGAAAGCGCCTTTCATATGCCCAATTGCGGCATCGCCAGCCTGGGCGCCAATGTCGACGGCGGCCACGACGTGTATGTGGCAGATCTGATCCGTAAGCGACGGCGGCCGGGCGGCTACCTCAAAAGGATCCTGTCGGATATCCGGCCGGCGCTGG
>Ga0228536_1002337_pt1 | contig 11506 bp, 12 predicted proteins | sample SJ1Smetagenome_FD_168611 | JGI IMG/M metagenome (GOLD analysis project Ga0228536, IMG submission 168611) | Enriched culture of PCE-dechlorinating microbial communities from Ithaca, New York, USA - SJ1.S | ecosystem: Engineered > Modeled > Simulated communities (microbial... > Unclassified... | reverse complement strand
TCATGAGGCAGACTCTCAGCCAGACTATCGAGTGGGTAGTCAAACAAATAATGGATGAAAAGCAGGATTTTGAACGTATTAAGCTGCAATTGGCTTTATCCTAAAATTTGCAAAAGTTCAGTTATAACAAATAATCCGAAGGGGTTATCTCATCGGATTTGGGATGCAGAGGATACTGCTTTCCTGCCAAGGCTTTTAAAGATGATTCATGACCGCTGGAGAATTCCCTGAGCTATAGCTTTTTTTTGCAGCCAGGACTTACTGGCTTTGAAGGATCAGCAAGACTGACTGAAATAGTATCTGCAGAAACTGACAACAATGCATTTATGGATAAAAGAATTCAATCGTCAAAGGAAAACTGTACACGATGATTCATGTCCGTCGGGGCGGCTCCAACGGAACCACAAAAGACAGGGAAGAAAGATTTGTTCCCATTCACCCCCAAATTTCAGACCTTTTACCTCGCAAAAAAGGCTGTGGCGTTTTGCTCCCAACCATCAAGGCAAGAAAGCTTCTGAAGCGAATTAAAATCCTTTGTGCCGAGTGCAAATTTGATAACCCCGATCAATACAAGCTTCATACATTCAGGCACCATTTTGCAAGCCTGTGCGCCAACCACCATATCGCCTACCGCAAAGCACTGGCTTGGCTGGGGCATAGCTCGTCGGACATTCTTGACCTTTACTACCATCTGCATGACGAGGACAGCCAGAACGCCATGAAAGAATTGGCAAAGTCTCATGACGAGGAACAACCTGACCCCAATAAGGGCAATTTAAGGGCAACGGGGGAGTCTAAAACAGTAAAGAATCTGCAACCCATTGAATTACAAGAACTTATAGACGTGATTTTAGCCGATAAAGAAAAAACGGAGAGGGTGGGATTCGAACCCACGGTAGAGTAAACCCTACACAGCCTTTCCAAGGCTGCTCGATCAGCCGCTCCGACACCTCTCCAGAGCAAGTCACACTCAGGGGGGCAATGATACCATAAACCCGGCCTGCTTCAAGGCTAAAAACCAATTTTGCCAACAAAATCAAGCCGTCCAGTCTTATCCTTATGCACCCCGCATCACACATTTTATCAAGATATTTCCTTGCTTTTACTATATACTATTTCTTTGTCAGCCATTCATTCAGATTTTTAGCCAGAACCTGCACATCCCGAGATTCCAGGATATGCTTCTTAACGGCCGGCTTAATATCCAGTTTCCCTATCGCCTTTTCCGCCTGCTCCCAGAGCCGCTGCCGCTTCTTGTCCGTATCGGCTAAAAACAACTCCGTCACCAGCTCCTGCAATCGCTGCAAAGCCATCGTATCCAGATTCTGATAATAATTGGATATAATCTTTTGCTGATATTTACTGTACTCGCGTTGAGCCATAATTTCACTTCCTTTTATCGTCGTGGTTGATTTTCAAGGCATCTTTCCAAAATCGTCAAATGCCGATAAAATCCTGTAGCATTTCCATTGAAAACCGCTATTTTTTTGTTATAGTAGTCCTTACATTGTGAATTAAATCACATTTATTGTTCCACAAGGAACAATACGAACCCGAAAACTACTACATTAACTAAGAAATTATGGAAATTAAACCTTTTTGTGCTTACCGATTTGATGGATCGGTTACCGGTAACGCAGGGCAGTGTATCGCCCCGCCGTATGATGTGATTGACGCTAAACTCCAGCAGGCCCTTTACGATGCCAATCCGTACAATATCGTCCGGGCCATCCTCGGCAAAACTGCGCCGTCGGACACCCAGACCGACAATCAGTACACCCGCGCCCGCGAGTATCTGGATAAAGCCATTGCGGACGGTGCCTTGAAGCAGGATCCCCAAAAGGCTGTTTACGCCTATGTTCAGGATTTTGCGATTGGCACCAGGACCTATCGCCGCAGCGGCATTATCGCCCTGGGCAAGATTGAGCCGTTCGGCAAAGGCGTCCAGCCGCATGAGAAAACCCTCGACGGCCCCAAGGCCGACCGCCTGCGTCTGACTCGGGCCACCGCGTCTCAGTTCGGCCAGATTTTCATGCTGTACGATGACCCCCAAAAGACCGCTGAAGCCATCATCAAAAAGGCATCCGCCAGTCATCCCGTCCTGGATCACACCGACAACGAAAATGTCCGCCACCGCGTCTATATGATCGCCCAGCAGGACATGATCAAGACCTTTGCGGACATGATTCAGACCCGTAAAACAATCATTGCCGACGGCCACCACCGCTACGAAACCGCCCTGAACTACTGGAAGCAGACCGGCCACCCGGATGCCCAGTACCTGATGATGACCTTCGTCAATATGCACAATGAAGGCCTTGTCATTCAGCCGACCCATCGCCTGATCAACGATGTGAAAAATTTCTCCATCGACAAGCTGATATCGGAACTGAAAAGCGAGTTTGACCCCATCGCCAAATTCGATTTCACCGATGAAAAGTCCAAAGCCAAAGCCCGACAGGCGATGTTCAGCCGGATGAATCAGGCCGGCAGCGAAGGCAAAAACATCTTCGGCATCTATGCCGCCAACAACGCCTTCTACACCGTGACCCTCAAAGACACCGCGGCCATGAAAAAAATCGCCCCGACCATGAGCGATGCCGCCCGCGGCCTCGATGTCAATGTCCTGCATCTGCTGATTCTCGAAAAGCACCTCGGCATCGGCGACAAGCAGCTTGCCGAAGAAAGCAATATCGAATACATCAAGGATATCGGCGACGCCATCGACCAGTCGATTCATAAAGTGGACAGCGGCCATTGTCAGGCCGTGTTCTTCGTCAATCCCACCCGGATTGACCAGGTTCAGGCCGTCGCCGCCGCCGGTGAAAAAATGCCCCAGAAATCAACCTTCTTCTATCCCAAGGTCTTTTCCGGCGTCACCATTAACAGATTACCCATCGCCCCGATGGAACCGTACGATAACCGTCCTCTGACACAATGTATTGGAAAGGAGTAACTCATGGTTGACTGGAAGAATCCGCCGAAATTATTTATCCCCGGTCCGGTACACGTGCTGCCGGAAGTGCTTCAGCAACTGGCTCGTCCCACCATGGGACACCGCAACAAGGAATACGCTCAGCTTCACAATGAAACCATTGCGATGCTCAAGCAGCTTTTATTCACCGAACAGCATGTCTTTCTGGTCACCTCATCGGCCTCAGGCATCTGGGAAGGCGCCATCCGCAACTGTGTCGCCAAAGATGAAACCGTACTGGCCTGCGGCTGCGGCGCCTTCAGCGATAAATGGGGCAGCGTCGTCAAGTCCTGCGGACGCAACGTGGACATGCTCAAGGTCGAATGGGGCAAACCCAATACACCCGAAGCCATCGACGAAAAATTAGCCACCGGCAAATACGCCGCCATCACCCTGGTCTATTCCGAAACCAGCACCGGCCTGGCCAACCCCGTCTATGAAATCAGCGACATGATGAAGAAGAAATACCCCAACGTGATGGTCTTCGTCGATTCCGTCAGCGCCATGGTCGGCATGCCGATTCATTTCGATAAGCTCGGATGGGACGTGACCTTCGCCTCCGTCCAGAAGGCATTCGCCATTCCGCCGGGATTCACCGTGGCCGCCGTCAGCAAACGCGCCGTCGAAAAGGCCAAGACCGTCCCCGAACGCGGCTATTATTTCGATTTCGTCGATTTCGCCAAGAATAACGAAAAAGACAATACCCCGACGACACCCTCCATCCCGCACATTGCAGCCGTGAACTATCAGGCCGCAAAGCTGCTCAAGGAAGGCATGGAAAACGTCTGGAAACGCCACAAGGAAATGGCCGATTATTGCCGTGCCTGGGCCAAAAAGAATTTCGACCTGTTCTGCGAAGAGAAATACTGCACCAACACCCTGACAACCATCAAGAACACCCGCAATATCGATATCTCCGCACTGAACAAGGCCCTGCAGGCCAAGCACAACCTGATTATCAGCAACGGTTACGGCGACCTGAAAGACAAAACTTTCCGCATTGCTCACATGGGCGATATCACCATGAAAGACCTCAAAGAAGTGCTCGGCTGGATTGAAGAAGAAACCAAATAAATCCCGTCGATTCGATTGATTTCCAAAGGCCTTTGGCAAATTGTCCAAAGGCCTTTTTTCGTGCTTGACAGCTCCGCACAAAATGCACAAACTACACGGATGGAACTTGGACAAAAACTTCTTTTACGAGAAAAACGATGAAGATTGTAGCCGACCAGAATATCCCGTTTGTGGAACCGTGTTGTGCCCATCTGGGCGAAGTCAAACTCTGCCCCGGGCGCAAAATCACCCCCGACCTCGTCGCCGATGCCGATGCCCTGCTGGTCCGCAGTGTCACCCAGGTCAACAGCGCCCTGCTGGCCGGCAGCCGGGTCCGCTTTGTCGCCACCGCCACCATCGGTTTTGAACACATCGACCGGGACTATCTGGCTCAGCACGGCATCGGGTTTTCCTCCGCCCCCGGCTCCAACGCCAACAGCGTCGCCGAATACATCACCGCCGCCCTGCTGGCCCTCGGCAAAAAACATAAATTCCACCTGGCCGGAAAATCCATCGGTATCGTCGGCGTTGGCAATGTCGGCTCCCGCGTCGCCAAAAAATGCGCCGCGCTGGGCATGACCACCGTCCTGAACGACCCCCCGCTGGCCCGCCAGACCGGCGACCCCAGATACCGCCCCATCGAGGAGGTCTTCAACTGCGATTTCGTCACCCTGCACACCCCGCTGACCCGCGATGGACAGGACAAAACATATCATCTGGCCGATGCCGCCTTTTTCGCCCGGCTCAAAAAAGGAGCCTTTTTCCTGAATACCTCCCGCGGCGGCGTCATGGACACAATCGCCCTCAAAAAGGCCATGCATGAAAAACGCCTCGCCGGCGTCGTGCTCGATGTCTGGGAAAACGAACCCAATATCGACGGCGACCTGCTGGCCCGCGTCGATTTATCCACCCCGCATATCGCCGGCTATTCCTTCGATGGCAAAGTCGCAGGCCTGATGATGATTTACGAAGCCCTGTGTAAATTTTTCAATCTCAAAACCGCCCACACCATCGCCGATTTCCTCCCGAAACCGCAAGTCCCGGAAATCCATCTGACCGCCGACCAGCTCAAACAATTCGAGGAACAGATCATTCACGATGTTGTCCAGTCGATTTACGTCATCAACCGCGACGACTTCAACACCCGCGAAATCCTCCTGCAGGAACCCACCAAACGCGGCGAATTCTTCGACATGCTCCGTAAAAACTACCCCGAACGTCGGGAATTCCAGAATACCAAAGTCTTTGTGCCGGACACCCGCAGCTCGCTGGCCCGCAAACTGGCCGGAATCGGTTTTCAGATATGTCAGGGTTAACGCCGTCCATCCTTCGCTGGCCCTCCGGGACGCTGGATTTTTCCTCCGGCTGCCTCATTATGGGTATTCTTAACGTCACGCCCGATTCGTTCAGTGACGGCGGGCAATTCTTGCCCGCAGACAAAGCCGTTGACCACGGCCTGCAGATGCTCGCCGACGGTGCCGCCATCATCGATATCGGCCCCGAATCCACCCGTCCCGGCTCCCTGCCCGTCGAGCCAGCCGAGCAGATTCGCCGTGCCGTCCCTGTCATCGCGGCCCTGCGAAAACAGACCGACGCCCCCATCAGTATCGACACCGCCCATCCCGACGTCGCCGCCGCCGCCCTGGATGCTGGAGCTTCCATCATCAACGATGTCACCGCCCTGGCCAATCCGCAGATGACCGCCCTGGCCGCCGCCAGGCAAGTCCCTATCGTGTTAATGCACGCCCAGGGCACCCCTGCCACCATGCAGCACAATCCGCACTATGCCAACGTCGTCGCTGAGGTCAAAGATGTCCTGCTTGAGCGGGCCGCTGTTGCCCAACAGGCCGGCATCCCCAAAGAACGAATCTTTCTCGACCCCGGCATCGGCTTTGGCAAGACCGCCGACCACAACCTGACGCTGCTCAATCACCTCGACGCACTGACCGCCGCGGGCTTTCGTGTCCTCGTCGGCACCAGCCGCAAACGCTTCATCGGCCAGCTTACCGGCAAAGATACCCCCGCCGACCGCCTCTACGGCACCGCCGCCACCGTCGCACTGGCCATCGCCAAAGGCGCCTCCATCGTCCGCGTCCACGATGTCGCCCAAATGGCCGATGTCGTCACAGTCGCCAACGCCATCATCAGAGCCTGAGCATGAGCATCGTTCGGGCCTATCTGGATATTGAGACCACCGGCAGCAGCCGCACCCACCACGCCCTGACTGTCATCGGCGTCGCCGTCGAAAAAGAGGACATCATCACCCCCTTCCAGCTCGTCGGCCCGCAGATTACAGACCTTGCCCTGTCCGACATCCTGGCCGGCGTCAACACCCTCTACACCTACAACGGCCGTCGTTTTGACCTGCCCTTCATCAAACACAGCCTCGGCCTGGACCTCGAACGGCAGTTCAAGCACCGGGATTTGATGTATGACTGCTGGAGACACAAGCTCAAAGGCGGCCTCAAGGCCGTCGAAGTCAAACTGGGAATCGCCCGCCAGTCCAAAGGCATCGATGGCTGGATGGCCGTCAAACTCTGGTGGGATTATATCAACAACAACGACCTCGCCGCCCTCCAGACCCTATTGATTTACAACCGCGAAGACGTCGTCAACCTCCAAACCCTCCGCCTCAAACTCGGCGTCGAATAACGCCACATCCCAAACCTCTGTGGCCGATAAATTTCCGGGTGGATGGAACATACTCACGCCGTTTTTCGCGTAGGGTGGACCATGTCCACGCCGTTTCGATTCACAATAAACACCATCCCCCAGCGCAAGCGACGGGATTTATTCGTTCACCGCAGGGGCAGGCCCCCGTGCCTGCCCTTTCCTCAATCCCGTGCATTTTGATTGTGAAGTAATGTCGTGGTTGTCCTTTCTGAAATCTGAAATTTCAAATCTTCTACGAACTCCGAACTACGAACTTTCTCATTTTGCTTCGGATTTAGTATTTTGTCATTCTGTATACCCGCATACTTGTATTCTTGCATTCTTATATTCCCGTCTTCTTGCCTTCCTGATTCAGTCCCGCAGGGATATCCCACAATAGCCGGCGGTGGAAACCGCCGGAACCACGCCCCACACACACCAAAGCCCCAGTGGGGCGGCACATGCACTGGCAATTTCCCCAATCCTCAATCCTTCAATCGTCCATCGAAAATGACACGCCTACTTGACGCCCAGTTCCTGAAGGAGATTGTCCGCGTGGTCCACATCCTGCATAATCCACAGGATATAGCGAATATCCACATGGATGGCACGGGTGATATCGGGCATGAAGATCCAGTTGCTGGCCAGCGCCTCGGAATTGCCGTCAAAGACCAGCCCCACCAGTTCGCCTTTGCGGTTGAGCGTCGCCGAGCCGGAGTTGCCGCCGGTAATATCCAGATCACTCAGGAAATCCACCGGAATATCCCCCAGCGACCACGACTCGAACCGGCTGCCCTGCCGCTGTTTGGCCGCCTCGACCAGTGCATCGGGCACATCAAACGGCGGCTGGCCGGTATGCTTTTTCAGCATTTCCTCAACGGTCGAGAACGGTCGATAGGTCGAAGCATACCACGCCGGCCGATAGCCCTTGACCGTGCCGTAGGTAATCCGCAGCGTGCCGTTGGCATCCGGGGCGACCGGGCTGCCCGCAAAGGCATTCATCGCCTCGACATAGCCCTTCCGCGCCAGCAGCATCTGGCCTTCGTAAATCTTGCCGTCATCTTCCATCTGTTTGGTCAGCGGCCGCAATCGCAGGGCAAGCTGAATCATCGCATCCGGCATCGCCTGCAATTCCCCCAGCGTCGCGGTGTTCAGCAGCTTGACGCGATACTCCGCATCCGCCAGCTTCACCTCCCGATACAGCGATTCAATCATAAACTGCGTCCCCGCCGCATCCCAGTTGACCTCCTCGCCGAACGCCGCCAGCACAGGAGCCTGGTCCTCAGCAGACAGGCCGCGAAGTTTGGACAGGTAAAAGCTCAGAACCGCCTTATCGATAACCGGGTCATAGCTGACCTGAATCTGCCGCAGGCCGTCGGCGATACGGTCCCAGTTGCGCTGCTGGAATTCCGGGTCGCGTTCGGCGTCCGCCTTGGGCCGTTCCTCGGCCATCCGGACAATCGTATGCGCCGCCCGAATCATCTGCACCGACCCGGCAATATTGCCAACCATGTAATCGCGGTACCAGGTCTGCTGCCGCGGTGCGTTAATCTGGTTAATCTGCTCAAACACGTCGCCCCACTGCTGCTGCCGCTGCGGGTCGCTTTGAATCCACTGCACCAGCCTGGCCTGTGACTGCTGCTTGACCTTGACCAGCCCGTACTGCACGAAATTATCCTGCGTCATCTCCAATAATTGCAGATGATTCATCACACCGCGCAGCGACGGTGTAATCTTGATTTTGATATCTTCACTCTGCCGGCCAAGCTGCCGATACAAATCCGCAACTTCTTTCATGACCGCAATCTGCTGCGGCTGCTGCACGTTGCAGGCAAACGCCAGTTCCTCGGCAGTCTTCCACCGCTGGGTCCTGCCGGGAAAACCCGCCACCATCACAAAATCCCCTTCGCACAGCGGCTCAGAGGCAATCTTCAGGTAATGTTTGGGCTGATAAGGCACGTTGTTTTTGGAATACTCCGCCGGCTTGCCGTCCGGCCCGACATACGCCCGCAGGAACGTATAATCGCCCGTGTGCCGCGGCCAGTGCCAGTTGTCGATATCGCCGCCGTACCAGCCGATGCCGCTGTGCGGGGCATAAACCAGCCGCACATCGCGTATTTCAAACTGGGTAATCAGGTAATACTGCTGCTGTTCATAAAATGACCGCACCGAGCAGCGAATCCCCTCATCGGATTTCTCATGCTCGGCGATAATGGCCTTGATGCGATCCTCAATCGTGTTGGTCCGCTCCATCGGGTCGGCCACGGCGTCCAGCCCTTCCAGCACACGTCCGGTAACATCCTGAATATCATGGATGAGCCAGATTTTCTTCCCGATTTCGCCGGGCAGTTCTTCTTCCCGGGTGCGTGCAAGAAAACCCTGTTCGAGGCGATTGCACTCGGCAGTCGAATTGCATTGCAGCGTGGACGTCGCGCAATGGTGGTTGGTGATAATCAGGCCATCCGGCGAGACAAACGACGCCGAGCAGCCGCCCAGCCAGACAATCGCCCCCAGCGGATGGCCGGTCAGGTCGGTAAATTGCTCGGGCTGCTCCACACCCAATGCCCGCAAGGTCTCGATATGCCCGCTCATCTGATGCGGCATCCACATCCCGCCGGGGTTGCAGTAGGCCGATTCCCGGCCGGTCCGCGTCTGGCAGCCGGCGACTAACAGTACCGATAACACGACACATCCCATGGTCTTTCGCATAGAAAACTCCTTTAGCTGGATTCAGATTTTGGTATTCACTCCGTAATAAACGAACAGAGTACCGAAAAATAAATTTTTTACAAAAATAATTTAAGTTTCTTTAGTTATTTTCCCTCTTATCTTTATGAATTTTTCGTCCGATAAGAACCCCCGGCCCCGTTTTCAGTATTATTAGAGGCCTTGATTTTAAAACGGCATATTTGCTATAATCAGGCGTGAAAGAATCGTAATCGCTAAGTATTGGAGAGCTATGGAGTCGCCCAAAACCAATGTAGCCGTCAGTGAACTGACGTTTTCGCTGTTTCAGCGGCCGCTTCACCCTGAACTGTTCACCATTTTCGGCCGCAGGCACCTCAAAACCGAAAATTACGAAATGATGCTGTGGGCGACGGGATGCTCGCACGTGGTCAGCCTCTTCGTGGGCGATATGTGCCTGACGGAACTGATCAGCCCCAACAGTATGCTGCTGCCCAAACGCGGCCTGATTGAGCGATTCCAATTCCGGGGTCAGCGGACCCACAAATGCTCCTTGAGCCGGGGTCTCAACTACATGACCGATTTCCAGATCGAAAAGATGAGCGCTAACCTGTACCGCCAGAGCCATACGGACTTGCAGCGGTTTGCGAGAAACCGGGGAATGTTTATCGCATTTCCGGAGTACGCGGCCGGCGGGCTGGAGCCGTTCAGTTACATAGATTTTGAAGCACGTCGTCACGAACTGCACATCCATGCGTTTCATGCGTTTCCGGATCAGGTGACGATTATCAAGACGCAATCGCTGTTTGACCTGCATACGTAAGGTTGATTCAGGCCGGATACCTTCGACGGACCCGGAGACTTCGGGGTAGTCTTGTGTGTGGCCGTCCTGCGGTGAGGTATTTGGTTTTATCATTTCCTATATGTTCTCCTTTTCTATATGTTTCACGGGCAGGATGCCCGTGCGCCCTGACTGGCCCGTGTCACATCCCTTCTCTCTGGCGTTTTCTCTCGCCCTCTACCTAAGGGACGGACTTGCGTTTTTTGTTCGAAAAATCGAAATAGCGCAGGACGTGAGTTTTTGTAAGTCCCGGCCGGATAAGGAGAAAAAAATTTTTTATTTTTTTGACGAATAGCAAGATAGTGTTAGCGTAATTTGTGCTATCTGGATAAAAAGAGTCGGGGAATACAAGAACCTAAGAACACAAGAACCCAGGAATAATTTTCCATTTTCAATTTTCTATTTTCCATTGAATTGAATGCTCTGCGTGGGCATGGGCTATTTTGGGAATCTGGATTTAGACCTCATCGGCCCCGACATCGACAGCATTGCCATATTGGCGATCAACACCGTCGCCGTCGATATTCATATAAAAAGGCTCCTGCTTTTTACAGCAGAAGCCTTCGACTACTTATCTTCACAGGTTTATTTTTTGCGACGAACAAGTAAACCGCCAAGACCAACAAAAAGCAGGCTGGCCGGTTCGGGAATTACTCTGACATTCTTCCAGACAGGATCGTAACCTCTGCTGGTTTGGTCCAAAAAATTTATGGAAAAACCATCGCCATTATTCCAAAGGCCAGTAATCCCTTTAATCTCGCCGGAAGTATTGTAAATCCAGGACCACCCGGTCTTGCAGTAAATGGTAACATAGGGATCATTGTTAACAACCTTCTGAAAAGTACGAAGGTCATTTATTTGACCACCACTTAGAACTGCTCTGGCATGGTCATAAACATTAATTAAATCAGTGGCACCGCCAGCAAACAACAACGAACTTTGATCATCTATTAAAATGTCATAGACTCCACCGACATCTAATCCCAGAGGCAGAGAGGTTGACAAGACTTCAAGACGACCATAGTCTCTGATTTCAATTGTATCAGCTCCTCCACCATTAACAATAAGTGGTGGAGTATTGCTATACCACCGAATTCCGTATTCATATTCTCCTGTGGTAATATAGCCATCGCTATATCCGGCCCAGGAAACAGACATACAGGAAACAATCCCAAGCAGCAAAACCAGCTTTTTCATCATAAGAAAACCTCCAATCCAATTTTAAATTATTCTACCAAATTCATCCGCTTTTGTCAAGGATTTACCGGGTCTCCGTACTCTGGAGACCTTGGAGTTCGGCA
>Ga0228536_1002332_pt1 | contig 11535 bp, 4 predicted proteins | sample SJ1Smetagenome_FD_168611 | JGI IMG/M metagenome (GOLD analysis project Ga0228536, IMG submission 168611) | Enriched culture of PCE-dechlorinating microbial communities from Ithaca, New York, USA - SJ1.S | ecosystem: Engineered > Modeled > Simulated communities (microbial... > Unclassified... | reverse complement strand
CTGAGTGTAACGATTTTTGAACGAATGCCGCTAATACAGGTACTTACAGAATCAGTCTACGAAAACGAAACCGGCAATAACGATAACCAGCTGTTTTTATTCAGTTAAACGTTGGGACACTAGTGATATGATTTGGGCATGGCGCATTGACTGTCGGAAAGTCCCCTGAATAAGTAATCCCTGTGACGTAAGCATTTCCTGAGCTATCCACCGCAATGCCGTAACCATAATCGGCTCCACTCCCGCCGATATAGGTGGAATAGATGAGTTGACTCCCTGAGGCGTTGATCTTACTAACAAATGCATCGTAATCTCCTATATGATTTGGGTATGGCGCATTGATTGTCGGAAAACCTCCTGACATTGTAAGTCCAGTAACGTAAGCATTCCCTGCAATATCCACTGCTATGCCAGTACCATGCTCATAGCTGCCCCCACCGATATAGGTGGAATAGATGGGTTGACTCCCTGAGGCGTTGATCTTACTAACAAATGCATCATCACTCCCCGACAAATTTGGGTACAGTGCATTGACCGTCGGAAAATTCCCAGAATTGGTACCTCCAGTCAAGTAGGTATTCCCTGAATTATCCACTGCTATGCCGTTAACATACTCGTAGCCGCTACCACCGAGATAGGTGGAATAGATGACCTCGCTCCCCATCGCATTGATCTTGACAACAAATGCATCTTCACTCCCTGACAAATTGGGGTCCTGCGCGTTGACCGTCGGAAAATCAAATGATAACGTACTACCAGTCACAAAAGCATTCCCTGAGCTATCCAATGCAATACCGTCTCCACGATCGTCACTGCTGCCGCCGAGATAGCTGGAATAGACGACTTCAGGATCAATGACAAGTGGGTAGTTCTTGTCATATGAAGCCAATGAGAAGCCATATTTGCTGGAGCCATTTGCGACTATATCGTCGTTATGTATCTTGAACATTCCGGCAATTCTTTTTTTTTCTCCGTCAATTATTTGGTAAATTACCGGTGCCTTCTGGAGAATATCCCCGAAAGTCGTCTTTATCAGGAGGTCGCTGTTTTGCGTGACCTCCATGCCATTTACCGCCTCGAATGCAACCACGATGTTTGCAGGGTCGGCGCCCGGGTGAACAATGTAGTCGTATTGCATCCTGCCACTGTCCGCAGTGTAAAACCGCAGGTCGATGCCGTCATATATATCTTGGTAGTAAACCTCGCCGTAGGCCGGGATGCCGGTTTTCCAATTTTGCGGGTCTTTGCCGATGAGAAAGTTCACCGTTCCCTGTAACGATCCTTGGCCGGCTATCACGGGATTGGCGTTGGATTCTTTAATCTTCATCCGCAGCACGTGGCGTTCATATTCACTCTTTTCCGGAGTGTTTTTCTCCAGCCAAACGCCATTGCCAAAATTGCCCAGCGGCGACAAACTATCTTCTTTCGCCACATTGTCTTCCTTGGCGCTCTCTGCTCTATTCTTGAGCCGGACAGAATCAAAAACTATTTCGTTGTTGGTAAACCATATGGTAGAGCTGCCGCTTTTTGCATAAAACCTTACCTTCTTGTCCACCTGACCTCTGTTTTCGATAAACCGGAGAGGCATTTTTCCGTAGGCACTTCTAATTTTCTCAAGTTCGGATCCTGTTAATTCCTTTTTGTTCAGGGTATCAAGGTTTTCCTTTTGATTTTTCAGCAAGAAATAACCTACTGCCATGCTTGATTCGGGAATGGCAAGAGTGCTTTTCCGAATCATCAGGCTTGGATTTATGTATGAATGATCGGTATATGGAATGTGCGACTTATAATATTTTGTTTGTCCTGCATCTGGCAGCTTTAAATCAGCAAAGACAATGTTAGGAATGGAAAATAGAACCAGAGCGAAAGTGGTTATGTACCTTGCCATGACGAACCTCCTGCAGTCTCCGCAAACAAAAACCCCCGCCTCGATAGGACCGAAGACGGGGGTATGGATCAGGAATTTTCTTCGGCGGCCCGGCTGCCTGATTTTCTCAGACCCGCGGCTCTGCGCCCCCGGATTTCCCCGGGTTTGCTCTTGTCGGAAAACGTCCTTACAGATTCATTAAATTGTGGTCGATACTACTTCCCCGAAAAAAGGAAAGTCAAGCTTTCTAATAATTCATTTCAGGTGAAAATTTCATAGAGTATGGCGTTTCATCCTGCCCGTTCGTGAATCGAAGATTTCAGCACATAATTCCAAATCGGGCCTTGCTCTTCCCTTTACTTGATCACCAGATTCTCCACCGTGAGTGAGCCGTTCAGAATGGTGAGGATGCCGTTCAGGGTTGTATAACCACTGTTGGTCGAATAGCTGCCGTCGTACCCGCCCTTGAGGGTTACCGGCTTGCCCAGTCCGAAGGTGAAATCATCGGTAAAATCGGTGCCCCACATACGAATGATATTTTCTGTGTCAGCGGCTTGGTATGCAGCCAAAATTGAAGAATAGTAGTACTGTCCGGATCCGTCGAGACGGACCTGGTGGGCGGTATCCCTGTCGAAGGCGGCGGTGACGGACTTGTCTGCGTCCATGGTGAAGGAGCAGTCCGTTAGACCGCTGCAGTCGCCCGCCCAGCCGGAGAAGAGGGAAAACTGGCTTGGCACGGCCTTCAGGGTGACATATACCAGCGAATCGAATTGTCCGTTGCAGTCTGCGTCGCATGCCATACTCCCCGGTGTGCTGGATACAATGCCTGAACCGGAGCCGGTCCTGGTGAATGCGAGGGAATAGTATACCGGCGCGGCAGCTCCATACCCCGCCACGGCCAGGGTTTTGAGCGGAGAAACGGGATCGCTGGAAGGGATGCTTACAGAAGCCGCCTTCGCCCCCACGGAAGTCGGCGAATACGTTACATCGAAGCCGCACTGTGCCGCAGCGTTCAGAGACTGATTCGAACAGGCATCGTTCTGTGTTCCGAATTGCGTTTCCTGGTTTTCCAGGAAGGTGATCTGGCCCAGGTTCAAGGCTGAGGTACCCCTGTTGGTGATAGTGACCCTGACGGTCGCGGAACCGCCGAGGCCCTGAGGGCCGAAATCGATGCCTTGCGGCGTGATGGCGATGGACAGGTTCCCCTTCATCACACCACCAAACTGGTCGCCAAGACCATCCTTTACGCTGTTCACCGTGGCCAGCCGGAAGCTGCCGCCGGCGTTCATGGCCCCTTTCATCATGCGGAAATTCTCACTTGCGGCGAACTGATACCTGCTGTTCGGCACCGGGTCCCCCCCGTCGGGAATCGTGTCCCCGTCGGAGTCAGTGTTATTCGGGTTGGTGCGGGTAACGTAAATCTCGCTGTAATCACTCACGCCATCCCCGTCACTGTCTGCCTGCCAGAGATTCGTCCCCAGCAGGAACTCCTGCAGATTGGTTAGTCCGTCACGATCCCAGTCGGCTGCGGCATCCGCCGGATGGAGCCGGTTCATTCCATGGGACGCCTCCCAGGTATCGGTGATTCCGTCGCCATCGTCATCATCGTCATAGGTATCGGGCACACCATCCCCATCGGTATCAGGGAGGTACTCTATCGTATCGATGACGACTGCGGACTCGCCATCGCTGTTTTGGACCTTGAAATACAGGGTCTTGACGCCGAAGCCGCTGCTCAGGGTAAAGTCCGGCTTCTCGCTGTACGGCAGCCATTCGGCGCCCGAGAAACCCGGATCCTCGCTGGCCATGTAGCTTGCGGGACTGCCGAAGGACACATTGTCCAGGGTCACCACGCTGCCGGCCGTATACGCCTTGCCTGCGGCAAGGGCAAATGACCCCACCACCGGCAGGGGGGCCGTCATGGCGGCCACCGCATGGGGAGGAGCGCCGTTTCCATAGGTATAGCTGATCTGCGCACCGTTTCTAGTGCTCTGCTGCATGTTGCCGATGGCGTTGTATTGGTAGCCCGCGCTGTAACCGCTATCGCCCGCCTGGGTAAGCCGATCCAGGTCGTCATAGCCGAAGCTCTCGGTTTTAGCTGCGATGGCGTCGGTGATGGTCTTGATGTTGCCCACATTGTCATGGGTGTAGGAAAGATTCTGTATGCCGGGAGTCACGATCCCCTTCAGCCGCTGGTTTGCGAGGTCAAAGGTATAGGTCGTGCTCTTGCCGTTGGAAAAGCTCTTCAGGCTTGTCTGTCCGGCCGGGGTATAGGCGATCTGCGGGAGAATCCCGGGTATGGCCGTCAGTTTGCCCTGGGCGTCATAGGCAAACGATACCGTCTGGCCGTCCGGGTAGGTCTGTCCGGTTACCCTGTCGAGGGAGTCGTAGGACCACTTCGTGGTCCAGGAGAATCCGTCCAGAGCCCGTGTTTCCTGGATCTTGCGCAGCCGTTGATCGTAGCCGTAGCTGACCGTTCCGGCGGCATCGGTGACCTGCGAAAGGGTACCCTTGGTGTTCAGGTCATACAGGAAACTGATATCGGGGTTGTTCGGGTAATTGACCAGCGTTTTCCGGTTCAGGGCGTCATAGGAGATGGCGGTCAGGAGATTCCGTGCGTCCAACTGCGAGGTGAGGTTCCCCACTCGATCGTACCCATAACTCCACGCACCCAGGTCGGGATCCGCCATGCGGACTTTCCGGCCGAGAGAGTCGTACTCCAGGGTCGTCTGGTTGCCGACATGATCCGCGATCCTAACCAGCTCGCCCATCGGGCTGTAGAGGTAGTTGGTCGTGTAGGACTCGCCACCGTTATTCTCGACGACCCGCTTCAGTCTCTGGGCTGAGTCGAACAGATACGATTTGGCGTGACTGTTCTCATCCGTCTCGGTAACCGCCCAATGGTCGAATGATCGCGTTACCTGCGTTGTATCCGGATTGGTGGTAACCGTAGGCCGTCCCACAGTATCATAGCTGTAAGAAACCGTCGGAACTGCGGTGTTGGGGAGGCTGTAAACCTGGGACGCATCCGTCAGGTACGGATTGGACTGTTTCGCGACTCGCCCCATGGTGTCGTAGAAGACGTCCACCGCAACCCTGTTCAGACCGGTTCCGTACTCCGAACGGGTCTGGATCAGGTTGCCGAAACCGTCCACGTACTGGACCGTGTCCACCGTCCCGGCGGCGCCGGCCGTTTCCCGTCGCGACGTGATCACTCCCTCCGGGGCGGTCCCGTCCATGAGATACTGGATCAGGGTGGTGGGAGACGATTCGCTGTCATACGGCTTGATCTCTTTTGTCTTCCGTTGGAAGACGTCATAGACGTATGTGCTGACAAACCCGTTGGGGTCCGTCTCCTTGGTGACCTGGCCGTTGGCGGGATTGAAGGCCTTGACGGTCAGATGGTCCTTGGCGTTCCAGCTCTTTTCCGGAAAGGTGTGGAAGGTGGCATCGTATTCCGTCCGGGAGATGTGATTCTCCGGATCGGTTACCCGGATCCGGTTGCCATAGCCGTCATACTCATACCCGGTGACCGGATTGGTTCCGTTGCCGAGCCAGTGCTCCTCTCTGGTCAGGTTACCCTTTGTCGGCGGGGAATCCACCGATGCCGCTCCGTCGTAATAGAACCAGGATTCCCGAAGCTTGGCGCCCCCCTCGGTCCCGGATACGGAGCGGTGTTTCAGCTTGTTCACGATCCATAGACTCGAGTTGTACACATACTGCTGATAGGTGAATGTTTCGTCACCCGATTCGGCTATGTCGCCGAGACGCTTTTCCAGCCCCACATTACCGTACTGGTCATAGTTAGCATATTCGGTCCTCACTACCTTCGCATTTGCCGCCACGCCGTCGTACGTGTACGCGTCGGTCCGGGCCGGATTGCTCACATAGATGCCGCTGCTTTCGTCACCGCTCCAGGCGGTCTCGATAGCGGCATAGGGCGCATCGGTTCCGCTCCTGGTCTCGCTCCGGTACTCCTTCCCCTTCCGCGCTTCGTCCTGATGATAGGAATGGATGATCTTCGAGCCGTCGGCCTGTGTTTCCACCACTTGGCCGAAGCCCCGGAATTCCCGAGTCGGGTAATCGTAGAGCCCTTGGGCATAGGAATAGCCGGTGGTCGCGCTGACGGCATGCGGCCCGGGCATGCCGTTATTGGTTGTGACTGAATTGACCAGCCAGTAGTTGAAGGGAAGGCGCGTGTTGCTGTACTGCATGGAGGATGCATAACCGACCGTCACCGTCCCGCCCAGGGTGTCGGTAATCGTGGAGAGGAGGTCTTCCGGACCGGCCGAGTTAAACCAGACATCCCAGTTGGCGTCGGATGTCCGGGTGACGACGTCGACTAGGCCGTCACCGTTCAGGTCCAGCAGGCTTCGCTTCACGTTCCCCGTATCTTTTTCCACATCCTGCGTATAGCCGTCCGTCTTGGGGTTCCACCATTGAATCGGGCTGGAGAACCCGTTTCCCCTGTTGAGATATACATCCCACATGACAGTATCGGATCGCGGGTTTGCGAGATCCGGCAATCCATCACCGTTGAGGTCGACTATCTCGTGCTTCACATTTCCCGTTGTGTCAACGTCGATAAGGTCGTCATCACCGAAGCCGGGCGGGGTCCAGTTTCCACCATCAATAAAATTGCTCCCCGTATTCAGGTAAACGTGCCAGTTGTTTGCGGCGCCCGTGATGATGTCCGTCAACCCGTCGCCGTTCATGTCAAAGGTAGTAACCTCAACATCGTTATCGTCCTTCTCGAAATCCTGAATATATGCATTCGCGTGGGGCACGCCCCATGCGCCGTAATCGGCAAGACCGCTACCCGTATTTCTCCAGATATGCCAGGAATTCCCACCCTCCTCCTTTACAAGGTCCGGCAGGCCGTCTCCGTTCATATCCATGAATACCTGTTCGACGTTGGGTGCATTTGTGGGGTTTCCATCGCTATCATATTCAACGGTTTTGATGTCCCGTATCCATGCCGTCGGAATTGTCCAGGAGGTGAGATTGAATACGCCAAGTCCGTTGTTGGCGCCGATTTTCAACGAAGTGCCACCGTTGGCCCACACGAGATCCGTATATCCATCACGGTTGAAGTCCATCATGGCGCTACGGGTGTTGCGTGCTTTCCCTTCTTCATCCCGTACATCCCGTATCATGCGGATAGCGTTTCTGTCGGCTGGAATGGTCCAGTTCTGGAGTGACGATGTGAAACCGGTTCTCGTGTTTTTCCAGACATGCCAACATCCGGAACCGTCGCCGCAATCCGCGTCAAACTTCACATAGTCCGGGAGCCCGTCTCCGTTAACATCAAGGGTATCGTAATACACATCTCCGTCGCTTTCAGCTTTGAGGATGTATTTCCCGCCCCCGGGTGTCGGCCATGCGGTCTGTCCGCCGAAACTCTTTGTGAGTCCCTTATACGCGAAACGCACCGGAGGCAGAGATGAAGCACCGTCAGAGCCGTATTGGTTAATAGAGGCAAGGAGCGAACGGTTCTGTGCCTGATTCATGGAATACGTCAGCTTGTACTTGCGAGCCAGGCTGCCGTTCACCTTTACCCTGACCTCGCTCAGCCGTCTCGCCTCGCGGGTTTCGGATCCCTGGTCCATGGTCAGGTACATGTCCGGTTTGTCGTTAGCTTCGAGCACGAACTCCACAACTCTCTGCTTGTCGTTGTTGTATTCGATTTTGCTCAGATAGACGGCGCCGCGGTCATTGGAGGTAGGGTTTTCCGAGTAGGTAAAATAGATGCAGTTGCCGTTGCTGTCCTTGACCCGGTCAAGGCTCCACCGGGAAACGTAGCGGGTAAAGCTGGTGTCGCTTGTGGCAAGCATGTTTTCCGAATCCGGGTTATAGCCGAAACGATACTCGGTGCCGTCCTTTGCGGTGACAACCCAGTAGCCGCTTGCCTCATTAGTCGCACCGGTCTTCCACTCGACCTTCAAATACGATTCAACTTTCGTGTGGAATCTTCCTTCGGAAGTGACATACACAAGGTCGTGCTTCGCCCCGTCAAGGTACAGCTCGTACGTATCGTCTCCAGTGTTCTTGCGCGTATATTGGATATTGCGCTGGATATAGCTCTGGGGAATGTCCCACCCGGCCCCGACCCAGCCTGCCTTGCCTTTTGCCGCATGGCTGTTGTAGCTGATGGAAAGCTTCGGAGCCAAGCCGTTCGTCCCGGGCGGGGCTTCTATCTTGTAGTTGTAGCTGAAGCTTCCGGAGAAGAGGTCGGTCTGGAAAGCGCCCCAAGTGTTTTTGTACGGGCTTGTGGGTGCCTTGACGCCGGAGAACTTGTAGTGGGGGTCGAGGTCGGCGGCATACAATATACTTGTGGTTGATAACATAACAAGCACAAAAATGAGATAATTCTTTATGTTACATCTCATAGCTTAACCTGTGGTGTTCTCATACAAAATCAAATATGAGTTTATTTATATTATAATAAGTAATAACAGTTATTGTACTGATTCAGCTTTAATAATATTGTTGATAATTGTCCCGTATGGTATAACTTCATTTACAAACTCAACCTTTGGTGATACATTTCCAATAATAAGACCAGTTCTATCAATCATATAAGAACTAATATCATCTGCTAATTGAGGATAAAAATATCCAGGAATAGCATATTTAACAATCTTAACTGAATATTTTGCATATTTTAGAGTGTATGCCTCGCTGACGCATGAATTAAAACAAATATTTTTTGCTGTATTATCTGCATTATCTACCTGTGCGTTATTTATATTATTGCTATTTGACATTTCTGTTGCCTTTTTGGTAAACGAATTATTCATATCTTGTTGGCTAAATTCGACTGCACCGGGCTGTTGTGCAATGCTTTTACTACCATTGAATACGTCTCTTGCTAATGGTTCCTGTTCTTTTATACGTTGCTCTTCATTTCCGATGAATTCTTTTTTAACTATTTGTTTTGCCCATGCCCATGAATTCCTAAAAAATTCTCGCACTGAATGCCCACTCGGATCATTATATTTTAAAGGGTTGTTCCTTGTGTAGGCATAATGATTCAAATCCTGTGGAACATAAATATTTGGCTCTACCGTATCCGCCTGCGTAAAGTGCTTAAACTGCGGATTATAATATCTCGCCTCATAGTAATACCAATCCGTCTGTTTATCCTTTTCCTTGCCGGTATATGAATACTTCTCGCTTCCCCCTTCCCGAACCTCGCCAAAGGGGTAATACTTCGTCCTTTCAACAAGGCTTCCAGTTGCATCAGTAACGGCATTCGTTCCTCCCAGATGGTCGGAATGGAAGAACGTCATCGTTCCTGCCGAATCCATTTTTGCCACCCGCTCACCATTGGCGAAGTAATAGCTGGTATTCGTCTGGTTTTCCCCGGCAACCCGCTTTTCGAAGTGCTTGCCGATGTAGTAGGTTGCCACGCCGTTTTCTATTTTCTTCACCCGCTGTCCGTTGTAATCATAGAAATATTCCGCCAGGACCGGGCCATTGGCATCACTTTGCCGGACCCGAACGAGTTGGTTCGCGTCGTTGTATTCGAAATACTTCCCCTCACCTCTTATGAGGTTGCCGTTGGCATCATAATCGTACGTCATTGTTGTTGCCGCAATTGCGGTAGAGGCAGACATAAGCGTAATCCCTAATAAAATAATCAGGTTGAGATATTTCATTCTTTCCTCACGGGTCTTACAACTTCATGATGAACGCCAAGGCGTAGTAGGGGGGGCGACTGTCTTGGGTTGCGGATAACTGACTATTAGTACCGGGAGAGGAAGCGCCGGATGTAAGGCTTCTGTCAGCGGCGCCAGAGTATGCATTGGTTATTGGGAACCATCCTGTATAACCTGAGTAGTCACCATCAGTACGCAAGCCCCGTCCACTTCCATTATGTGTACTGTCGTTTACACGCGATACATAATGCTCGTGGTAAATAGTATGCAGGTGGTCTACCCCTGCATGGGTGTGAGAATTTACTGTGTGCGAATGAGCCAAATTGATCGTAGAGGAACCACCAGTACTACCAGTGCCGTAAAGGCCTCCCGCTCCCACGACAAACCGATCCCTCAAATCCGGCGTTCCAGTTTCCCCGTTGCACAGCGCCCACCCCTCGGGAACCTGGTCCAACGCCCCGCTCCACATGATGATCCCGCCTTTGGGTATCCCGTTCCCGGCGGTGAAGGCGTACCCTACGCTCGTGATCCGCTGACGGGGGAGCATCTCGCTGTCGCTTCCCACCTTGATCCCCAGATAGGTAACCGGATGGTCCGAAAAAAAACCAGTTGCTATGGAGCTATGTGCCCCGAGCATGGCATTGAAAATGCCTCCAACCGTCACCACCTGGACCGTGGAGGTATCCCATTTCTCCGTCCAGAGGCTCGCTCCGCCTGTCGGGACATCATAGATATTGAACTCGATGGTGTAGCTGCCGTCCTGCACCGGGACCCCGTTTTTGTCGGTCAGGGTGCCCTGGTAATTTATCATCTGGGGTACGGCTCCCATCGCTGGAGAGAGGAAAAGACAACAACTTAGAAGTAATACGGAGAACACCAGATAAAACTTGGGAAAGATATGCATGTCTACCCCCTTTATTACTGTAACCAGCCTCGTCAACATATATGCGTCAAACAAAAACCCCCGCCTCAATACTACCGAAGACGGGGGTGTGGCTCAGGAATTTTCTTCGGCGGCCCGGCTGCCTGATTGCCTCAGACCCGCGGCTCTGCGCCCCCGGGTTGCCCCAGGTTTGCTCTTATCGGAAAACGTCCTTACAGATTCATTAAATTGTGGTCGATACTACTTCCCCGAAAAAAGGAAAGTCAAGCTTTCTAATAATTCATTTCAGGTGAAAATTTCATAGAGTATGGCGTTTCATCCTGCCCGTTCGTGAATCGAAGATTTCAGCACATAATTCCCAATCGGGCCTTGCTCTTCCCTTTACTTGATCACCAGATTCTCCACCGTGAGTGAGCCGTTCCGGATGGTGAGGATGCCGTTCAGGGTTGTGAAACCACTGTTGGTCGAATAGCTGCTGTCGTATCCGCCTTTGAGGAATACCGGCTTGTCCAGGTTGAAGGTGAAGTCCTCGGTGAAATCGGTACCCCAGGCCCGGATGGTGTCCTCGCTCCCGGCCGCTTGGTAGGCGAAGAGGATAGAAGGGTAGAAGGTTTGTCCGGCGCCGTCGAGACGGACCTGGTGGGCGGTATCCCTGTCGAAGGTGGCAGTAATGCTGTTTGCACCGTTCATGGAAACCGTGCAATCGTCGGTACCGATGAAAGGAAAACCCCACCCTGTAAATATCGAATAGGGTGCCGCCGACGCATGGAGGGTAACAGCCGTACCCCATGGAAATAGTCCTGAACAATCCGCATTGCAGGCAATATTACCCGGCATACTGGTGACTGATCCGCCGCCGGTACCAGTAATCTGCACAGATAACGTGGCACTAACATTTGAAAGGTTCACCGGAATCGTCAAGTTAGTCGAATTGTCCGTCTCATTAAATTCAGGAACTACGTTTTCCTCATCTGTAACTACATAAACTGTATATTGCTGGTTATTCAACCCGGTAACATCCCAAGTAAAATTGATATCCCTTGACTCTCCCACAGCCAGAGCTGGCAAGGGTTGAGAATTGAGAAGAGGTCCATTCACCGAATCCTGATGAAACTTGACCGATG
>Ga0228536_1002330_pt1 | contig 11541 bp, 13 predicted proteins | sample SJ1Smetagenome_FD_168611 | JGI IMG/M metagenome (GOLD analysis project Ga0228536, IMG submission 168611) | Enriched culture of PCE-dechlorinating microbial communities from Ithaca, New York, USA - SJ1.S | ecosystem: Engineered > Modeled > Simulated communities (microbial... > Unclassified... | reverse complement strand
TGTTTGCTGGCCGGTCCCTTTCTATTCAAAAGCAATGGGCGGTTCAGTTAACTTTGCCGTTTGCTCAAAATGCTCTTTTTTGACGGTAAAAGCACTTTGTCCGCTGATTGCACAAAAGTTACGTTAGGCCGTGTAAAGAATAATTCTTTTCCTTTAAATGGTGCAGTATATCGATCGTAGGTTGGATAGGACCGGCGATTGTCCCCTCCCAATTTTGCCTGTAATCCTGGATGATGTGCGTGTATTGCGGGAAGCGTTCGATCAGTTCGTTGATCGCCTGGTCAACCGGAAATCCTTCATCCTGCCGCAGGTTCCATTCGTGGAAACCAATTTCATTGAGAAAGTTTTCAACGGCGGCGGGGTCATCATGGAAGAACTTGCCGAAGAAATAGTACGGCTTCCAATCGAGCAAAACGCCCCCAAAGTCGAAGACAATGGCTGGATAGGGTTGTTTTATTATTCGCTGCGGCACGATGTTCTCTCCTTTGCTCCTGCATGGTGGTGATTGGCTTGTTTGACAGATGTAATTATGCCACAGAAAAAACCGCATTCCGGATAGTAAAGCCGCTGTGTGTGTATGCCATTGCCCATCGTGCTATAATCAATTTAACCGGGGGATATTTATCAATACACCGCGCCTTAAATTGCATACACCATCAAAATGCGCGTCTTTACCATCCTTTTTAGACGAAAGGATTATGGGGCGATGGAATCGACTGTACGTGCTTTCTTCAATAGAATTTGCCTGTTATCTCTGGCTGCGCTTGCCCTTTTGGTGCTGCTGGCTTTGCCGACCATGTTTGCCATTGCCAGCCCGCCGGGCAGCCAGGAAAAAGTCGATCCTTCCGGGGTGTGGGAAATCAACATACACGACCCCGGCGGTTGGCTGGCATCAGGATTATCCAACGGAAAATACTGGCAAACTGCCGAGATATGGGAGACTGCCAATAACCAACCCATCATGAAACCTCAGGATTTTATTTACAAGCTGGATTTAACAGTTGAAGGAACAAGAATCAGCGGAAAATATCAATGTAAAACATTCGGCGGCGTAGATTGCACAATGTTTACCCCCACAGGAGACCCATCTGAATTAATTACGAAAGCGATGGTATCCGGAGATGTGACCGGCAGCCTGAGTGGAAGTTCAATCACGTTAAAACTGGGAAAATTTGCCGAATTGAGCGGCACAGTATCCGCCACGGCGATGGACGGCAGCGGAACCTTGCTGCATTACCGCGTTGAAGTTGACAGTAACAATTACACCGATTTTCCTGACCGGCCGGTGACGTTCACCACCGCCATTCACGAAGTGCTGGTGGACTGCCAGATAAAGATCAGCACGCCTGATAACCTGACCCCCGGCGACGACCTGTGGGTGTCGGCGACATTTTTCGATCCAGACGGCAAGGAAATCGTCCCCAGGTCGCACGCTTATTACATCAATGGCAAAGAGATCACCTCGGTGGAATGGAACGGCGAAGCCGCGCAGATCGAAGTGCAATACACCTGCCCCAACAACAAACTAAAGACCGAAAAGCTGACCATCCCGGCTTATGTGCCGCCCAAACTGGACGAAGAGCCCAAAACGAATGAAAAAGCCGATGCAGGCAAACCGCCAGCCGACCAGAAAAAACCAAAGGGGGAGGAAAAATCTGAGCCCGTTCAGGAGAAATCTGAAGCGGAGAATGCCGAAAAGAACCCGGGCGGCATTGACCTGGAGCAGGCCGCCAACGTTGCCGTGGTGGCGGGCGGCATGCTGACGACGGTGAGCGGGGCGGTGGGGGCAGGCATGGTCATCAAGGCCTTGTCTGAGGCCGCCAAAGCCGCCAACCAGGCCCAGGACGCAGCCGCGGTTGCGCAAGCCCCGCCGGATGCCGCGCCGGTGAAGGTGCAGCCCGAACCGCAGCCTACCGAGGCCAGCCCCCCACGCTCCAAACCCGGCGACGAGCGCATCACCAGCGCCGAAAAAGCAAAATTGCAGCAGCGGCTCAACAACCTGGAAGCGCGGCAGGCTGAATTGACCCGCCAGCAACACACATTGCAGCAGGTGCAGCAGCAGGTTTACCGCAGCCGGGAGAGGATGGAACGTTTTTACAAGCGAAACGCTCTGCGTGTGATCCTGCGCCTGGGTTATGAAACCCATCAATACCTTGAAATCCTCTACAATCCCGGGCGGGGAGCAGTCCAACTCATCAGCCAGCTTACCCAGGAAGCCGTAGACCGGGCATTACAGGCTCCTCCGCAGGGCGCCACCGACGCCGAAATCCTCGAAACCCAGCGCCAGAACATCCGCCGCCTGGGAGAAGAAATCCAGAACGCCAAACGGCAGCGTTTCGAGACCCACGTGGAGCAGGAAAAGAACCTGCGTGAAATGGAAAAGATCCGCAACCGCTTGAAAAACGCAGTAGAACTTCTGTTTTAGTGAAAAGGTGATGTCATTATGATGGATCAAAACAACCGGGAGATGAAGAAATATGAGCGATTCTCCGCGATTTGAATTGACTGAGGAGCAACTGGAAGCGCTGGGCTGCCTGCTACCCGGTGACCGAAACGCACTTTCTGTCATCCCTGATTTCGACGCGCACCCTGTGACCAGCGGCCAGGTTAAACAGCGCGAGTGGCTGGGAAAAGATCACCAGCCCACGCAAGAATTGAAGACCTGGCTGCAGGTGCTGGCAGCTCCGCAAAGCCTGCAAACTTTTCAGCGCATGACCCAAACGGTTGACCGTACCATCCGCCTGGCTTCCAGCGGTGAAGAATACACCACCCTGGTGAAAAGCGACGACAATTTGCATGTGTACCTGGAGCCACCGGGTGACGAGTTGGCTGACCTGTTTCAGCCGCTTCAGGACGATGAACCAACCAGCAGCGGTTCCTTCGCCCGCCTGACAACCAGGGAAGCCAGCGTTTTGCTGATTTTGCTGGACTGGATGAAATTAAACGGCGTTCAGGATGGGGCAACCTCCCGACAATTGGTGGATTTTCTCGCGCAGCCGCTTGAAATTCTAGCCGGGCAGGCGCCGCTTTTCATGCTGCTGGAATTGTTAACCCTGCCGCAAACCTGGAATGAAGAATCCGTGGAACGCGCCCTGCGAACACTGGTCGCAGCCGGTCTAATGAAGACCAATCCGTCAGGGAAATTCTCTTTACTCCCCGAAGCCCTGGGGCTGGTTGACCAGGCTGATGAAACAACGGCCGTTAACCTGCTCGAATCGTCGCGTACAGATGATAAGGAAGATGTGGTTCAAGAGCAGGTGCTTTGCCGCCAGTCTGACCAGGGTTGGATGACCCTGGCGGTGCAATCCTCCGGGGCGGTGTTAATTAACCCGCTTACCCCGGCTGAGTTTGCCAGCCTGGCGCAGCGCCTGACCCGTCAGCCCGATTTGTTGGCAGGCACACTGCCGTGGGCTGATTCCTGCCCGCACTGCGGTTCTCAGACCCATGCCGGTAAGCGCCACTGCCCGCAGTGCGGGGCGCTGTTGCTGGCTGTTCTGCCGGCAAAACCGCTAAAGATTCTCTAGCGCTGTTGATCACTTGCGTGGAGGAAACCGAATGAACGCCAACCAAATTAATTTTTGCCCGCGCTGCGGATCGAGAATTACCTTCCAGGCGCGTTTCTGTGAAGACTGCGGCGCTCCACTTATGAGCCAACAGCCGCTTGCGCCGCCCGCCGCCATTCATGTTGCACCTAAAAAGCCTTCGCGTGTTGGATTGTGGATTGGAATTTTACTGCTGCTGGCGGCTGCCTGCGGCGTGATGATGATTGGACTGTATTTTCTGCTCTAAAGGGAATCGGAGAATTAAAAAATGGTGCGGTCGGTTTTCCAGACCGCACCCTGCTTTTTTCGATTTTACCTGCTTTGACTAAATATCCACTTCCACGCCCAGGCCGGCTGCTTTGGCTTTTTGATAGACCAGCAGCGCGGCGGCGGTATCTTGAATGGCCAGACCGTTGGATTTGAACAGCGTGATCTGGTCGCGGCTGGTGCGGCCCGCTTTTTTCCCGGTCACAATTTCTCCCAGGTCGGCGTAGATGTGGTCGGCGGTGATCACACCTTCCTGGATGGGCAGGATGATGTCGCCGGCTTCGCTCAGGCAGGCTTCGCGCGAGTCGGCGATCAGCAGCGAGCGCTGGATGATGGCGCTGTCGAGTTCGCGGGCTTTGGGGGCGTGGCTGCCGATGCCGTTGATGTGCGCGCCGGGTTTAATTTTGGAACCTTCAAGAATGGGAGTAACCGAAGAAGTGGCGGTGCAGATGATGTCGGCGTCATACAGGTCTTCGGGGCGGGCGGCGGCTTCCACCGGGATGCCCAGTTTCTGGCTCATCGACTGGGCAAACTGCGCGGCGGCTTCGGGGTAGGCGTCGTAAACCAGGGCGCGTTCCAACTGGCGCGCCTCGCACACACCCCACAACTGCATCTGGGCCTGTACACCGGCTCCATAGATGCCGGCCACCTGGTTCTTATCCTCGCGCGCCAGCAAACGGGTTGCCAACCCGCTGACGGCACCCGTGCGCACTGCTGTCAGGTAGCCGCCGTCCATGATGGAAAGCACTTCGCCGGTCTCGGGGTTTTGCAGCATCACCTTGCCAATGGTGGTGGGAAGCTGGTGTTTCTGGGGATTTTCCTTGTAAACCGAAACCACTTTGCACGCCAGGGCGTTCATCTCCTTTAAATAGGCGGGCATGTAGAGGTTCACCCCGGCCGGGGCGCCAATGCCAATGCGCAGCGGCAAAACCGCTGTGCCGTTGCTCAATTCGGTGAAGGCTTTTTCGAGGATGTCGATGCAATCGCCCATCTGCAAAACGGATACCACATCATTTCGATTTAAGATAAGAACCATGACAGCACTCCTTTAAGTGTTTATTCCGGTGAGTTTAAGATGAATTTCAGTGAGATCAAACTCGATGCAAGACTCTGGCAAGATGGTTCATTTTAACCTGATTTTCTAATTGAACAGGTGAAAAACCTTTTTTGCGAATTGTTCCCCCAACCATCATGTTTTCATAACAAACCCATCCTTCTCCAGCATCTCGTCCAGCCGGTCCAACAGCGCGTTGACGCGCCCCGGCAAGTGCGGGATGTCTGCATCTGTGAGCAGCAGGAGGCAGGCCAGGTCGGTTTGCAGTTTTTCTGGAAGGATGGGGCAGTTGTGCAGCGAAAATTCAAGCTGGCGTTTCTCGCCGGGGTGCAGCCGGCGGTTGAACGCGAACAGGATGTCGAAATAGCTGGCCAGCAAGGCTGCCAGGCGGTGGTTGATTCCGGGCAGGTCGCGGCGCTGCACGGCTTTTTCGATTTGCGCGGCATACGAGGTGATGATTCCGCGCAGCACGGGATGGTTGTAGCGGATGATATTCTGGCGCAGCGCTTCAGGGTAATCGACGCTGCACTGCTGTTGAAGGCTGGCGAACCAGCCGTGCGCGTCGTGGAAGGGAATGGACTGGCGCACGGTGTACCAGAAGCAGGTGGTGTAGCCCAGGGAGGGCTGGTGATCGTTCACCACCCGTGCAATCTGGCTTTCCATCCAGGCGGCGTCGAAGTACATCAGGTCCAGCTCGATGCCTGTGGGGGCGTTTACCAGCAGGTCGCCGCTGCCCCAGTAGTGCAGGTCAAAATCGGCGCGAGAAGCACCGCCGATGCGCTCGACCAGGGCGCGGCGTGTCTCCAGCGGAATTTCGGCGCGGGTATATACGTACAGGTCAATGTCAGAGGCGGGGTCGTATGCGCCCATTCCACCCCCCAGCGACCCGGCCACGGCCACCGCTTCGACCTGCGTAAGGGGCGCCAGGCAGGCGGTGATTTGATGGATGAGTTGTAGATGGAGGGGAGACAGTTTTTCCATATCTAATTATAGACACAGAAAGCGGGTAATGGGTTGAAACAACAGGATAAACTATAGTATACTAATAATAATAAATCCTAATTATCGTATACGATTAAACCCATGACTACTGATCATTCCCTCACCTCCACCCCCGAACAAATTGCGGCGGCGCTGCGCACCCAGATTTTGAAAGGCGAATTGAAAAGCGCCCAGCCGCTGCGCCAGGATGAACTGGCCGCCCGCTTCGGCGTCAGCAAGATCCCGGTGCGCGAAGCGTTGGTGCAGTTGAAAGCCGAAGGGCTGGTGAACCTGCATCCCAACCGCGGGGCGGTGGTGAGCGAGCTTTCGGCGGCCGAGGCGGATGAGATTTATGTGATGCGCATGGCGCTGGAGGCGGCGGCGCTGCGGCGCGCCATCCCGCAGCTCACCGTGGCGCAGTTGCAGCAGGCTGAGACTGTGCTGGACGAATTGGACCGCGAGGCAGACCCCGCCCGCTGGGGCGAGTTGAACTGGGCTTTCCATGCCGTGCTATATGCGCCGGCGGCCATGCCGCGCCTGCTGGAAACCATACACACCCTGCATGTCAATGTGGCGCGCTATCTCATCCTCTACCTGGCGCACATGGATTACCAGCACGTTTCGCAGCAAGAGCACCGCGCCATTTTGGAGGCCTGCCGCTTTGGCAAAACCGAACAGGCGCTGGCTTTGCTGGAGGCTCACCTGCAAACGGCGGCGCAGCACATGAAGGCGTTTCTTCAACAGCAGCACTAGCGTTTGCTATTTTCTTTATTCATTCAAAGTTAACACCTTGAAAAATTATTAAGTTTGTCGCTGCGAGGAGGGCGGAAGCCCGACGTGGCAGTCTCAATCCAAAAAAATGAGATTGCCACGCCCCGAAAAAACATCGGGGCTCGCAATGACACATCAATGGCAACTTGAGTTAATTTCTCTATCCCGGAGGTTATGCATGTCAACACCTGAACAACATCCATTTGAAGTTCATGATATGGAGGCGCTGGCGCACGCCAGGGCGGTGATGAACGCCAGCGAGTCGCCGCGCCAGTGGGCGCAGGAAGTGGTCAATGCCGTGCAGCGCAACGAGCAGTGGCGCGGGCAGCAGTGCATCAACCTGCTGGCGCCCGAAGCCCCCACCAGCCCCATGGTGCGCTCACTGCTGTCGTCAGAGATCGGCACGCGTGCGGCAGAGGGACACATCGGGCGGGTGAACCGCTGGTTCGCCGGTACGCAGTATATCGACGAAGTGGAGGCGCTGTGCGTGGAGCTGTTGAAAACCGCCTTTCGCTGCAACTACGCCGATCACCGCCTGATGGGCAGCATGCTGGGCAACATGGCGGTTTATACCGCCCTGTGCCAGCCGGGCGACACAATAATGACCGCGCCGCAGCCCTTCGGCGGGCATTCCAGCAATCGCGTGGACGGCCCGGCCGGCATGCGCGGCCTGAACATTGTGGACGTGCCTTTTGACCCCGAAACTTTGGAAGTGGACCTGGATCAATTTGCGCAGGCCGCCCGCCAGCACCAGCCCAAACTGGTGGTGATGGGCATGTCGATGACGCTGTTCCCGCTGCCGGTGCGCGAGATGAGCCGGGTAATCGAGCCGTGGGGCGGCAAATTCATCTATGACGGCGCGCACCAGGCGGGGTTGATCGCCGGCGGGCAGTTTCAAGACCCCCTGAACGAGGGCGCGGTGGTGCTGACCGGTTCGGCTGGCAAAACCTTCAGCGGCCCGCAAAGCGGCATGATTTTGTGGAACGACCCCGCGCTGACCCGCCCGCTGGCCGACACCATTTTCCCGGTGCTGGCTGCCACCCACCAGGTGAACCGCGTGGCGGCGCTGGCTGTTTCAGCCGCCGAGATGATCGAGTTCGGCAGGTTCTACATGGCGCAAATTGTCAAAAACTCCAAAGCGCTGGGCAAGGCGCTGGATGAGCGCGGCATTCCCGTACTGGGCGCGCAGCGCGGCTACAGCCAGAGCCACCAGGTGATCGCGCGCGTCAAGGCGTTTGGCGGCGGGCTGGAGGTAGCGCACCGCCTGGCCAAAGCCAACCTCATCACCAATAAAAACCTGGTGCCGGGCGACCAGCCCGCCGACTGGGACCGCCCCAGCGGTTTGCGCATGGGCACCATCGAGGTCACCCGCCTGGGCATGAATGAGCAGGACATGGAAACCATTGCCGATTTTATGGCGCGCGTGATGGTGAAGGGCGAAGACGTGGAGAGGGTTGGCAAAGACGTGACCGCCTTCCGCGAACCCTTCCAGACCGTGTATTACAACTTTGACCACGAGTATCCCGTCTGGGCGAAGCCAGCCTTGTGAATGTGTTGGGGTCAGTATTTCTCCACGCGAAAAATACGCGCTTGTCGACAATTATCAGTGTGAATCTGTGTTTATCTGTGGTTCATCTGTCCTTTCTCCTGCGAAATGCCGCCGAAAGGACAGATGAGCCTGTTTAATTAGGACATTTCCAAACCCGCCGCGAACTTGATAGCAATTGAGAGTCTCTCTCCTTTAGACTCACAGCGTATCTGATGATTAGAAGGAAGTGAGTCTCTTATGGAAAATCCACGTCATTGGCGTTTACGCAAGCAGCGTTATTCATTGGTGGGCGAGGTGTGCCCGCACTGCAACGAAAAACTGTTTCCCCCGCGCGATGTTTGTCCGCACTGCGGAGGCGAGGCTAAGACGCCCTACAACTTCAGCGGGCGCGGCGAGGTGTTCTCCTACACCGTGATGCACGACGCCCCCAACGACTTTCAGCACACCACACCCTACACCGTGGCGCTGGTGAAATTGGAAGAAGGACCCGTGGTGACTGCCCAGCTCACCGACCTGGGCGACGCCCCGGTGAAGATCGGCATGCCGGTAGAGATGGTCACCCGCCGCCTGCGCTCTGACGACGGCGACAAGGGGATTTTGGTGTACGGCTATAAGTTTAGACCGGTGATGCAGGGATAGATTCACGATAAAGCAGAAGCGCTTTCCAGAGATGGAGAGCGCTTTTTTTTTATTGGGAAGTATAATTAATGGTGTGGGGGAAATTAGTCTCCATAATTTATTGGTGGGGTTGGATTATCTTCAAAAAAGGAAGCAAAGCATTTACTTCCAACGATGCATTAGAGGAAGCCATCTGTTTCGGCTGGATTGATGGCCTTTTGAAATCAATCGATGATGAAACGTATAAAAAATATTTCTCAAAAAGAAAAGACAAAGCAAAATGGTCAGACAAGAACAAACTGATCTATAAACGGCTTCAAGAACAGGGATTGCTGACAGATTTTGGGGTAGAAGTCTATCAAACTGATGACAAAGCAATTGATCCAATCCAAAAGGATAATCAAACAACTTCCAATTTGAATACCTTAAGAGACGCATTGAAAGATCAGAGCGATGCCCTGATTTTATTTGAGAGCACCTCTCCTTCAAGGAAAAAGCAGCTTGCGGGTTTCTATTGCGAGGCAAAAACAGATGAAACACGAACGAAAAGAAAAGCCAAGATTATCGAAGCATTGAAAAATAACGATAAAGGCATGCTGTATTAATCTTATCCAAAGATCGCTTCAATAGAATCACCAGACAAAAAGCAGGATGGGTTCGCTTTTGAACCCACCGTTTTGAGTGAAATCGAGGGGCTGTCTAAAAAGAACCCGTGGCGATGGTTTAATCGCCATATCTTCGGGGCGACACATGGGTCGCCCCCTACGGGTAGGGGCAAACCTGTGTGTTTGCCCACTTTTCAGACAGCCCCTTTTGTTATCGTCAGATTTTTTTCGGAGTAGAATTAACGCGTGTGAAATCATTTTTCTTAGCACAAGCCCTTAGCCGTGACCGACTCTATCCACCCATAAGGAGTTTTTTCACAATGGACATACCACGCATATTCAACATCACTGAAAGTGCTCACCGCATCCACAACCCCATCACACCCGAAAAGCTTGCCACCCTCGGCGCTGCGCTGCGCCTGGAATCGGGTGACCGGGTGCTCGACCTCGGCAGCGGTTCGGGGGAGATGTTGTGCACCTGGGCGCGAGATCACGGCATCAGCGGCATTGGCATCGACATGAGCCAGTTGTTCACCGAGCAAGCGAAACTTCGCGCTGAAGAACTCGGCGTCGCCGATCAAGTCCGGTTCATTCATGGCGATGCTGCCGGCTTTGTCTCTGACGAGAAGGTCAGTGTGGCAGCCTGTGTGGGCGCCACCTGGATAGCCGGGGGAGTGGCCGGCACCATCGAGCTTCTGGCGCGCAGCCTGCGCCCCGGCGGCATCATCCTCATCGGCGAGCCCTTCTGGCGGCAGTTGCCGCCCACGGAAGATGTTGCCAGGGGGTGTCTGGCTCACTCAATTTCCGACTTTCTCATGCTTCCAGAACTTCTGGCGTCTTTCGGTCAGCTTGGCTGCGACGTTGTTGAAATGGTTCTGGCTGACCAGGACGGCTGGGACAGATACGAAGCTGCCAAATGGCTCACCATGCGCCGGTGGCTTGAAGCCAATCCCGGCGACGAGCTCGTCCAAGAGGTTCGCGCCCAACTGACCGCGGAACCCGAGCGCTACGCCGCATACACACGTGAATACCTGGGCTGGGGTGTGTTTGCCCTGATACAACGCTGACGCGTTGGCGCAACTCACAATCGATTAATCAAACCATCCGCCCAAAAAACCGGGGAAGGTTTTGACTATTTGGAGGAAGGACCATGCCCAGGCAACCAATCTCTTTGATGAAATTTGCAAGTATCTATCCACTGTATGTTCAAAAAGCAGAGCGGAAAAACCGGACGAAGGAAGAAGTGGACCAGATCATTTGCTGGTTGACCGGCTATGACCCGGCCGGATTGGAAAAGCAAATTGAACAGGGAAACGACCTGGCAACCTTTTTCGCTCAAGCGCCGGCTTTCAATCCAAATTGTTCGCTGATTACAGGCGTGGTGTGCGGCGTGCGCGTAGAAGAAATTGAAGATGCGCTGATGCAAAAAATTCGCTATTTAGACAAACTGATCGACGAACTGGCCAAAGGCAAAGCCATGCAGAAAATTTTGCGGCAATAAAGCAGATAACGCTCAAGCGTCCTCCGCACGGAGGGCGCTTTTTTGAATTTATTACGATTTGGATAATTTGGAGTGTATTATAATAGTAAATCATTGCCAGGCTTTATCTCCCCCCACACTTCAACCAGCATCCCTTATAAGGGAACGATGTCGCACACCGTTGGCTACTCTATTTCAGCATTATTTGAAAGAAGATATGATGAATAATTTCCATTCTGTCCTGTATGAGGCCGTGCTGGTAGCTTTTGGAAAAATCCTTGCCAAGTATGATGTCTTCACACAGGGTGTAATCATGCGGGATATTGGTAAGGAGGTGGTGGAGTATTTAAATGAACATGGTTTCGGTTTTCAGGAAACAAATTCTGTGGAAGATTTGAACACCCTGATCAACCTGTTCGTGGAGAATGGATTTGCGGAAGCATTAGAGATCACTCCAGCGGATTGTGGTGATAACTACATCTGGACGAATCTGTACGGGCTATCAGCCTACAAGGAACTATATGACCTGGCATTAAATCCATTTCTCGGGTAAGGATCCCCTAAAATTAGACCACTGAAAAGTAGACACAACAGAGATAATAGAAGCAGGAGAAGGTCTACAATGAAAAGGTCACAATATAGCGAGAGCCAAATCGTGGCAATCCTGAAAGAAG